>Ga0307512_10005061_pt1 | contig 14017 bp, 15 predicted proteins | sample 14_EM_MG_FD_200267 | JGI IMG/M metagenome (GOLD analysis project Ga0307512, IMG submission 200267) | Populus trichocarpa ectomycorrhiza microbial communities from riparian zone in the Pacific Northwest, United States - 14_EM | ecosystem: Host-associated > Plants > Roots > Unclassified | place... | reverse complement strand
ACCACCAAATGCCTCCTTGGAGGGTGACATTTGAAAAGTCTCGGCGCTCTCGACGCAATGGGGGAGCACATGCCCCAAATGCGCATCGGGTTTGGTGTCGATGATCGCTCTCTCTCTCTCTCTCTCCACCCTTGAATTCCGTGTAAGCCCCTTCATAAAACCAGATTAGCCCTGCAATTTATTCCTCTTTTATATTTGGTCTTTGTTCTTTTGATTGCTATTTTGTTTTTTACTTTGAATAAGCCATGAAATTACAAATGTTTTTCAATTTCATTCCCTTTTAATTTTTAATCTTTCAGATTTGGTCCCTGTTATTTTGATTACTATTTTTTTATTTTTAATAAGCTATAAAATTACAATTGTTTTTAAATCTCACCTCTTTTTATTTTTTTATCTTTCAAATTTGGTTTCTTTTTTTTTTGTTGCTATTTATTTTGTTTGGAATTATTTTTTAGGTTGTTTTTTTTTTTCAATTTCATCCTCCATGAGTTATTTTTCTTTCAAATGTGATGTATTTTTTTTATTGCTATCTTTTTTTTCTTTGATAAGTTTTTTAAATCAATTTTTTTTCACAATTTCATTTTTCAAAATTAAATTAGCTAGGAATTAAACTTTTTGATTGAACCCGATTCAAGGATTTCACGGGTTATAAGTTTTAAAGATTAGACCGGGTTTAAGAAGTTTGTCCGGGCTGACTTGTTTTTTTTTCCTCTTTTTTTAAAGCTAATGTTTTTTTTTAAAAAAATTTGACCCTCTTTTTTCAGAGATTTTCTTTATTATTTTTTACGGTTTGCCTTCTATGGAATTAGTCTTGGATTCATGACCAGATTCACCGGTTTCAAAGGTTAATGTAGGTTGAATTTTGTTTTGTTGGGTCCTTTTTTAAATTGATTTATTTCAATTTCATCCTTCAACATTTAATTTATTTGAAATTGATCTTCCTACTTTTTTAGGTTAGATTGTGTTTAAGAGGTTTGCCCGAGTTGACTTTTTCTCCCCCCTTTTAAAGCTAATTATTTTTACCCCTTTTTTTTTATAGAGATTTTCTTTATTATTTTTTACGTTTTGTTTTTTATGGAATTAGTTTCGGGTTCATGACCAAAGTCACTGGTTTCAAGGTTAATTAAGTTGAATTTTGTTTTTTTGGGTCCTTTTTTTTAATTGATTTATTTCAATTTATTCATTCAACATTTAATTTATTTGAAATTGATCTTTTTTTTTTTTCCTTTTCTTTGTATTGGGCTATACCGTTCATGTGCTCATGATCACAGGGTTTGCGGGATAACTAAGTTTTTTTTTCGTTGATACGAGGTTAATCCCTGGTTCAGGACTAGGATTACCGGTTTTAAAGGTTAAAGCGGATTGATTTTTTTTTGGGATCTTTTTTAAAATTAAATTATTTCAATTTTATTCTTTAACATTTGATTTATTGGAAATTGGTTTTCGTATTTTGTTTTTCATTTTCTTTTTATTGGATTATTCTGATCATTTTTTTTACAATTTCATCATCTATGGGTTTTTATTCCTATCAAACTTGATTCACTTTTTTTTTTGCTATCTTTTTTCTTTTAGCAAGTTTTCTATATTGATATTTTTCTTACAATTTCATTTTTTAAAATTAAATTAGTTAGGAATTAAGTTTCTTGATTGAGTTCAGTTCAAGGATTCCATGATTTCAATGATTGTGGGATTTGCTGGTTAGCCCGGGTTGACTCATTTTTTTTCATTGATTTTTATTTTTTATTTTTTTATTTTTGTCCTTCAGCATTATGTTGTTCGATAATTAAGCTTCATGATATTATTCAATTTGCTTTCAAACGCATTCACCTTGGTGATTGGGTTAGAGATTTTGCATCTTGATTCGGTTGGGCTTGGAAGTTTTTTTGACCTTTTTAAATTATATTTTTTCCTTGACTTTTATCCTTTAACATTTTATCTGCTAGAAATCGAGCTAAATCTTTATCCTATTCATTTTTCTTTTAGTGGAGTTGTCATGTTTTCATTTGATTTATTAAGAATTGATATTTAAACTCCTTTTCCTGTATTTTTTTCTATGAGATTATTCCAATCTTATATTCATTGTCACAAAGTTTGTGAGTTAAACCAATTTAACTGTTTTTTTTGTTCCTTTTTTTTTTTTCCAATTTTGCTCTTGATCATTAAGTTGTTTGATAATTTGGGTTGGATCAGATTGAGTTTTTTTAACCTTTTTTTCATTGACATTTTTTTGTCTTTTTATTTATTGTTGTTTTTTTTTAATCATATTATTTAAATTATCAATTGAACCCATGAATCAGGTCTCAAATCTTTTTTCCTCAGCATTCATTTTTACGTTGCAAAAAATATTTGCTCAACCCGCAACGGAGCGCAGGCTACAAATTTAGTTTTATATAATTGATTGGCTTAAAAGTAATGAAGAACTGAAGTTAGGCAACGAAAAAGATATAATCCTTTTTAAATAAAAAGAAAATGAAAGAAAATAAAATTGATTGGGTTTCGTTCTCCATTTTTGGCAAGTGGTTTTTAGGTCTTCAGGGGCATTCGGTTGGTTTGGCTCCTTTAAGACAAGAACATTTTGTTTCTCTTTGCTCGGTTTATGAGATCCATCTAGTTTAGCAAAAATCTTGATTTCATTTTCTATGGATTTTGTCTTTCAGCTGGAAAAAGGTGTAGATGGCTTGTTTGATAGCTTTGCAAGGCTTGACACACGTATTTCAAGTGTTGGACAGACTGCTGCCAAAATAGGAGACCATTTGCAGGTAAAACTTTTCTTATACCCGGTTATAATTTTGCTATGCATTCAGTTCTATAGTTATTATACCCTTTTTATTATGATCTTGTCAGAGTGCAGATGCTCAGAGGGAAACAGCTAGTCAAACAATAGAGCTCATAAAGGTACTGCCCATCAACTTATTTTCTATGCTTTCCTTAGCCTGGCCTAAGAATGCATTAACACCTTGTTTACTTAATTTTTGCAGTACATGATGGAATTCAATGGCAGCCCAGGTGACTTAATGGAACTTTCACCTCTGTTTTCGGATGACAGCCGTGTTGCTGAGGCGGCTTCAATTGCGCAGAAGTTACGTAAGATGATCTCTTTGCTCTGGAATTTCACAAAGCTCTGAAATTTCATATTTCTTCAACCTCAAGCTCTTGTCATGCTGCATGATCTCTTTGCACTAACCTAATCGCTTTTCTATAGGGTCATTTGCTGAGGAAGATATTGGAAGACAAGACTTAACTGTAACATCAGTCATGGGAAATGCAACTGCAAGCCGAGGATTAGAAGTTGCAGTCACTAATCTTCAGGACTACTGCAATGGTATGTGTTCTGCATATTGTTCTTTTTGGATTTGATAGTACTGCCACAGGAAGTCCATACATGGTGCATGAAAACAATACAATGATTCAGTGTTAAATGAAAATAGTGAAAAATTATGTCTAAATGACAAACTGTGTAGTTTAATAACTATTAATGGTTATACCATATATGGTCGAACATCATCATCAGGTTAGAAGAAAAGGGCTAGCTTGTGATGAGAAAGAGTTTTTGGATACCCATTTCCATATGGTCCAGTCTCTGAATATTTGTGTTATGTGCCATCATAATGAAGAATCTTGGAGTGATTTATTTCCACATAGCCCTGTAATATTTGTGTTATGTGCCATCATAATGAAGAATCTTGGAGTGATTTATTTCCACATAGCCCTGTAGCTTGGGATATGTGGCAGGGCTATGTGTTTGCAATTCAGCTGCGAGTAGGTGATCCTTAGAAGAACTAGTGTTGGATTCTTCTGTGGTTTTTAATGGGAGAAAGATTTTAGTTCTTTATGGAGATGTGCTGTATGTGCATTTTGATGGAGAGGAGGTGCAGTGATTTTCACTCATTACTTCACACTAAGTCAGTTGTTGTGGAATAGGATAGTCTTCTTGACTTTGAGCATTGTCATGTCAGCAGATGTCTTTAGGGGCAGTTCTCAAGAAAAGGATTGTGTTGCTTTGTTATTTTGATTTAGATGGTTGTTCTATCCTCCTTTACATAGGATGTCTCATTTACAATTCTGTACCGTGCAATTCCTTACTTCTAATTAGCCCTTCTCCTTTTATCCTAAACAACAAAAAAGTCAGTTCCATATTGGCAAAGGAGGAAGAAAGCTATGCAGATTGTGATGCTTAAAAGGAATATCATTACTGGCTTTTATGCATCTCCTTGGAATCAGAAATTACCTTTGTTATTTTCAATTTTTGACGGATATTTTGATAAAATAATTATCACCATACACTCATTGTCTTGAGAGTCCCTTGTTCAGAATCTCTACAAGGACCAATTCAAGGTTATTTGAGAATTTTTGTGATCCTGCTGTGCCTTGCAACCATGGAAGCCCCCCCCCCCCCACCCAAAAAAAAAAGAAAAAAAAGAGAACAAGAAGAAGTGATAAAGATGTTTATGATTGGTGGATTTGTCTCTTTTGCTTACCGTAACATTGTAGAGGGTGACATTTTTCCTCTTATTACTTGTCACGCAGAACTGGAGAATAGATTGTTGGCTCGGTTTGATGCAGCATCACAGAAACGAGAATTATCTACCATGGCAGAATGTGCAAAATTTTTATCTCAGGTGATTCTTTTGTCATGTGATTGGACAGGATACTTTTATGCCTAACACCTCGACTTGGGGTCACCTGAACATGGCTAGATTATACTGGCCTGGGGGAGTCATATTGTTTACTGTCTAGGGTTGAACTGATTAATTGAATATAAGCTTTCCTAGTTTCATCTTTGAAATAAAATCTTCATGTCCAACTTAGAACAGAATAATGATTATTGGAAAATAATAAGAAAAGTCCTCCAGACTTGCATGACCTGGTCCAAAATGCCCACAGATTTGCTATTCCTTTCCGCACTTTTTGGTGAAAAAATGGGAGGGAGATTGTTTAAGCATAAATTTTAGTTATTTTTTGTTTTCTTTTGATTCCTTTTCATCGCTCTCTGAAGTAATATGGATCTTCCATTTATAAAGGGATCTTGCAAATTCATTGAAAGGTTTCCTTTTCTGTTTTTTCCTTTACTTTTTTTTTTCTTTTTATCTCATGGGTTTCCTTTTGCATTGCAGTTCAACAGGGGCACTAGCGCCATGCAACATTATGTGGCAACACGTCCAATGTTCATTGATGTGGAAGTCATGAATGCAGACTCTAGATTGGTTCTTGGTGATCAGGGTTCTCAAGCTAGTCCTAGCAATGTTGCTCGTGGACTCTCTTCCATGTTCAAAGAAATCACAGGTTTGGAAAATAGCCATTTATCTCAAGCAAGGGTTGCATTCTTCAGAGGATTGTTAAAAATCTATGCTTCTCTCCTGCAGACACTGTCCGTAAAGAAGCAGCTACAATTATGGCAGTATTCCCATCTCCTAATGATGTCATGTCCATTTTGGTTCAGGTATCTAGGCAGGAATGTTTTTATTATACTTCATATGTTTTACATCATCTTGTTCAAATTGCAAACTGCATTCCGTTTTTTGTGCGAATTCATATTTATGATGTTTTCTATGTATGTGCAGAGAGTTTTAGAGCAACGAGTTACAGCTCTTTTAGATAAATTGTTAGTGAAACCATCTCTTGTGAATTTACCTCCCATGGAAGAAGGCGGACTTTTATTAGTATGTAGAATTGCTTGGTCCACTGTTTCTAGTTCCTGTGTTTCAGTTTGAAGTGACAATCAGATATTGACTTTTTTTGTGTTTGACTTGAGGCTTCAGTATCTCAGAATGCTAGCGGTGGCATATGAGAAGACTCAGGAACTTGCAAGAGACCTGCGAGCTGTTGGATGTGGTGACTTGGATGTTGAGGGTATTCAACTAACTTTATTTTGTGAATTTTAGATGTGTAATCATCTGCAATATTCAGTGCAAGTGTAGAGCATCATTAATCGATGAAGAAATATGAGCTGGGTTTGTCTTTCTTGTTAACATATGTTTTCCCTGTTAATTATTGTGGAAACAATTTTGCTAATGACTTCATGTTGCAACGGGTAGCCTTTGCTCTATGTGGTCCCAGCTCATACCAGGGCTGCAGGGTTGGGGGATCGCTCCCATCACTCCATCTTCCACCCTTTCCTATTTAACCAAAATGAAAAAAGAAAAAGGAAAAAACAGAGATGGTCATTTGGATGATGACTGGTGACTTAAGTTCAGTTGTTTGGTGCTTAATTGTTGATTCTGGTCCTGAATACTATAAAGATATGGACATTCTATAATATATTCAAATAGAATTACCTTTTATGATTATAGTTAGTTAATGTCTATAGTATTAGCTTTTTTAAGCAATGCAAGTCAAATCCTGGAAATTTTAAATTTTGGCCTCTTTTGCCTCTGGTTGTAGAATATGAGTTTGAATGGTGTATAAATGAACTATACTTAATTGGTGAGCTTCTATGAAAAGTTTGTGCGTAGTTTAATAAATGACCTGTGGATTTCTTCAATTAAGAAAATTTCTATTTACTTGGTAGCAGAGATTGCCACTGATGTTTGATATATTTAAATATGTTACTGCAAATCATAGTTGACAACGAGATTGATTTCCTGAATAACAGTGTTAGCATGACTTGATGGATGTGTATATCAACTAATGTTAGTCACATTTGTCCAGCTTCTTGCACAATTTTCCTCGTTTATTTCGGTGCTTATTGACTCTTGATACAGGCCTCACAGAGTCTCTTTTCTCTTCTCACAAGGATGAATATCCTGAACATGAGCAGGCCTCTCTTAGACAACTATACCAAGCTAAGGTTTGTGTGTTTATGTTTTATTCCCCCCCTGTCAATTCTACAGAGCACTTTTTTCTCTGGCGACAGTAGACTGTACCATGATTTGCAGATGGAAGAACTGCGTGCTGAGAGCCAGCAGCCTTCTGAATCAACTGGGACTATTGGGCGCTCAAAAGGGGCTTCTGCAGCATCTTCCCACCAGCAGATATCTGTTACTGTTGTGACAGAATTTGTGCGGTGGAATGAGGAAGCAATATCAAGATGCACTTTGTTTTCATCTCTGGTAATTTTTAATTCTGCAATCAGTCTGTTACTGAGAGTTCTTGTATAGTTGCACCATATACCGTTGGATTTACTGCAAAATGCTTGAGTACCCTTTTCCAGTTATCAAAAAGGTAATTAAGCAGTAACTATCTTTTGTTTTGAATGTTCCTCTTTTGTCAAGTTGTCTAAGAATCCTGCGCCCTTGTCTGAAATGCTCTTTCCGTATAAATAACCTTTTCTTTATTTCTTTTTCTTAGGTAAAGTAAGGTTAACGTGCATTCATGAAATTGGCAGCTATATTAGCAAATGTATAGATTCATATAAGGCTACCTTGATTGTTTGGCCTGGTACATAGAATAAGAATGTTAACTTGTCTGCTAAGCATTACAAGTCAAACTCATGCTTTTGTCAAATTTTATCTTGTAATGGATATGTGATAATGACGGGTTAAAATGTACATTTGGAGGTGACATCTGATATAATGTCTCATTTGGGTGTTCTGGAATTGTCTTAATTACCTCCAGTTGTGGATTAAGGCCTTTACTTTGTTGTGGTTTTTGAGCCTTATGAGTCTGATTGGTCTTTTATTTCTATTTGTTTCTCTAAAAAGAAAGCTAAACTGCGATAATATGCAGTAAAAGAGGGCTTAAATATGAATATGTTATTTTTCTTTATTTATAAGAGGTTCAAATATTTCACCGGTAGTTTTTTTTATTGAATCTGAACATGCTTTTCTGCAGCCTGCTACCCTTGCAGCCAATGTGAAAGCAGTGTTCACTTGCTTGCTAGACCAAGTAAGTTGCATACTAAATATATTACTTTGTTAATTTATGTCATGGTTAGCTCACATTTTTATTTTTCAAAAAAAAAAAAATGTAGGTAGGGCAATATATAACAGAAGGTCTTGAACGAGCTAGAGATGGTCTCACTGAAGCTGCAACTTTAAGAGAACGGTTTGTGCTGGGAACGAGTGTTAGTAGAAGGGTGGCTGCTGCAGCTGCTTCTGCTGTAATTACTTGATCAAATGCCTTTCCTTGCTTTATCATTGCTCCATCTTTATGAGTTGTACCTATAATGGAGTTCCTTATAAAGGTGATGTGCATTTACTCAGAACATAGTGCTTAAGTGAGATTGATGTTGAGATGCAGGCAGAGGCTGCTGCTGCTGCTGGTGAGAGCAGTTTCAGATCTTTCATGGTTGCTGTACAACGGTGTGGAAGTAGTGTGGCTATAGTACAGCAAGTATGTTGGCTTGTACTGACACTGTTTAAATATTTGTGAAATTAGCAACAAGGAAAATCCTGTGATAAATAGAGAACTTAAAATGGCTTCAACTTTCATCTTCAGTGTTTTGCAAATTCTATATCTCGCCTTTTACTACCTGTGGATGGTGCACATGCTGCTTCATGTGAAGAAATGGCAACAGCTATGTCCACTGCAGAGGCTGCAGCATATAAAGGGCTTCAACAGTGCATTGAAACTGTTATGGCTGAGGTTTGTTCTTGCCTCGTAGTGTTTTATTTTAACATTGCATGGATTCAGGTGGACACTTGCTGGTCCTTGATTCTTCACCATTCGTATTTATGTGGCATCATATTTAGTACAACACTTCATTTATATTTTTTCTAGTCATATCTTTATATTTTATCTATTGAAAATTATGCTACCATCCTCCATGTCTGGCTGATCTGTTCTCTGCTTATTTTTTAAGTTCTTGTTCTTATAGTTTTCTTTGGGAAAATCCCACACAGGTAGAGCGATTGCTACCAGCTGAACAAAAGGCAACAGATTATAGGTCACCTGATGATGGAATGGCTCCTGACCATCGTCCAACAAATGCTTGCACAAAGTATTTTCAGCTCGATAAACTCAGAAATTGTTTTTGAACTAAAAGCATAGTTGCTGGTTTGTCTGAAAAACAAGTGATACGAAGTCAATCCATTTCTTTGTTGGGTTTTCATTGCTCAAAAGATTTTATTTCTTTGATTCTTAGAAATGTATTAATTTGTGTGTTTGCTGGTCACACTTGGCGAGTGGGAGCTTCTCTTTGACAACACAAAGCTTCCACTATTTTAATTATCCAAGGTCCCAAGTCTCTAACCAAGTTCAGTCATACACCTAATATTATGAATCTGAATCTATGACAGTGGATCAATTCATTTCTTTTCCATCATGTATCCTTGTCAAATAGCATATCTCTTAATAAAAGAACTCAATATTTCAGTCATTATTGATAGTAACTGCTTTATTTCTCTTGGCTAGAGTTGTGGCATATCTTTCACGTGTGCTTGAGGCTGCATTCACTGCATTGGAAGGTCTTAACAAACAAGCATTCCTCACGGAATTGGTAAGTGGTCTATCTCTGAGATTCTTTTGACTCTTCTGTGTGCAATTGGTTGTCCAAGTTTGCCCCTCCAGTCATGATTGCTCATGCATCTGCAAATAAAGAGTTTTTATGTTCTCTGCCAAAGGAAGAATGGTATGTGTACTTCTTTGTTTTCTTTTTATTATTTCTGACACGAGTGTCTTGGCACGTTGGAGGAGGTATTGCTTCAACAAGTCTTTTGAGCATTCCATTTTCTATTATTGTTCAGTGATTCTGTTCTCTCTGTTCTTTTTTATTTTCCCTTTCTAGTACAAGTAACAGTCATTGCCACTGAGCTTTAGGTGAAAATTGGTGTGCGTTTATATTCAAACTATTAGGTGACCTCTTTCAGCTCTCTGAGGACACTGCTTTGGCAAGCTATAACTGGCAATGACCTTTTTTTCTAAATCATAATTTCATCAGACTGATCAGTATTTCCAAGATTTCTAAAACATGACTCAAAACTGAAAATCTTATCTCATACACAGTCATTCTCAACAGTCGAGTCAAATTTGAAATTCTTCCCTCCCATAATAGAAGCATTCCTAGAATGTACTCTGGTGAGGCAGATCATTATGATTTCCAGAAATATGACTGAGACACCTGTAATTTCACTCAGCGCAATGACAAACCTACATAATCTGTGCTCATTCTTGGGGAAGAGAGGCAGCGTGGGATAGCAATTACATGCACACACATTTTTTTTTCCTTCAGTTTATACTTATCTGAAGGGAACATTAACAGTTAACATGGATATGTTTATCATTTCAGGGAAATCGCTTGCACAAGGGGCTGCTTAATCATTGGCAGAAGTTCACTTTTAATCCCAGGTAATTTTCCTTGCTGAGATGCTCCATGCATTAAATTGCCTAACATCTATGCTCAGTAGTTTGGTGATCCTTTGTTGTCATTTATAGTTAGGGTTGCTGTTATTTGTAAGAGAAGCATGTTTCAATTGGTGACTGCATTTGACAGCTTTGACTGGAATTCTTTCAGTCCACTCTGAATTTATGAGTTTCATATCCAAGAAAGAAATGTTGGGATTTTGAGAATTGAAGAAGGCATTTTAACCTTCATGACATGTGAACATCCAGAAAAGGGGAAATGCTGAGCCTGAAATCTATGTTTTGTCTTTGCTTGGTTTTGGAGCTTCCTTATTAGAATATAGTTTGCCCATAAGTCATGATTGGGTTTCCCTTGCATTTGGGGAGCATATTTTGGTGGTTGAGAGTTTGTAGTGGCCCATATTCTAGTGGGGTCCTTGAAAGTTGCAAATGATTCTTCTAGATGCTCTCTACGTGCATATTTTTTCTTGTTGGAAATCCCCAGTTTAATTACTTAATCATGCGGTGGCAAACTTATTTATGGATAAACTGTGCACAAATCATGTGATTTCTATTTTATCGAGTTCTAATATTTGATGGGAATGGCACCAACAAGTTGTTTTACATAATTGTTCTATTTATTGGTTCTCCTATGCAGTGGAGGATTGCGGTTGAAACGTGATATAACTGAGTATGGAGAATTTGTGCGAAGTTTTAATGCCCCTTCTGTTGATGAGAAGTTTGAGTTGTTGGGCATGTAAGTTGCAAGCCATTGACCAGATTTGAGTACTGATATAGAATTCCTTATCTCATTTTACTAGATTTGAGTACTGATATAGAATTCCTTATCTCATTTTACTGAGGGAATTTTTTGTCTCAGAATGGCCAATGTCTTTATTGTTGCTCCTGAAAGTCTTTCCACTTTGTTCGAGGGTACCCCCAGTATACGCAAAGATGCACAAAGGTATCATCAGTGTTTTTTATTTATTTTATAGAACTAACTCAAATCGCTACAAGTACTGAGTCTGATACAGTGGATGCATTATTTAACACACCTAGAACTGGGTTTTAATCTTAAACTAGTTGGCTTAGCTACACAATCCCTTGCTATTCTGTTCTTTGTAAAACAAAGAATTTTCTCAAACATATGCACTATTTAGGATTGCATGAAATATCAAATGTTTTTTTAAGAATTATGAATCCATTTCCCCATACAATAGATGTGGTTTAGAGGTATCTTGAAATCTTTTTTGCTTCAGTTGAAACCCTAGGGTTAATGTTCTTTACCTTGTCACTTGAGGATTTTTCATGGTGGATCCACCCCCTCTTTGTGGTTTCATCTGTTTTGTTGATTTCTCTGATGACAACTTTGACTGACTGCCATTTCAGGTTTATTCAGCTTAGAGAGGACTACAAGAGTGCTAAACTTGCATCAAGACTTGGTTCCCTTGTGGACAAGCTCTAGTTGATAAAGCATCTTTTATTTTCCATATTTTTTGGATGTCTTGCATGAAATGTTGGATACTTCACACGGAGAACTTTCTGTGTCGGCAACAGTCACCTCAAATTGGATCTGTTGGGACGGCTCTGAGACCAAGTTTTTGAGCTAGTTGGAAATTAACTTTTTTCGTATTTATTCATCTCAGCTTGGCCAGGAATCTGGTACAGTAAAGTTTTCTGTGCTAAAAGTTGAGATTTCTGTATATGAGCTTTCAAGGGGAAATACAGAGTGGTCAGAAATAACGAGAAGGAGAGGATTATGGTTTCATGTCATAACAATTGAGGATTGAAGGATGGACATCAACGCCTTGTAAGTGGTCGTTGGATTGGGAAGGGAAAGAAAAGGAGAGGAGCAAGCATGCCCGAAAGCATTTATTCTATCTCGTTAAGCCTGGCAACTGGAGGTGTTTAATTATTAACCAGGTAATGTTTGCTCTCAACCATAGTGTTTTTGAGAAGCAGGTAGTCTTTGAAGGCGATAGAGGATAGGATTATGCTACATGTTTCGCCATTGCCACATCTAAGAATCGATGAAAATAAAAGGTTGCATTCTACTGCATGTGCTCCCATTCAAGCTTGATGGCGTATCTCTCTATTTTCACTTTCGGCTTTGATTAATGAATTTCATCAAGTCAAAGGACACAACCACTGGTGATTGTAATGGTAGAATCTCAGGTTTCCAACTTCACAAGTTTTTCGAGCTTAGAGGGCTTTCTCCATTTGTAAGTACCAAGTGGCTTCCATACAAAAAGTTAAGTTTCGACTGCCATAAATGCTTGCAGCAGTTGCTAATTTCAGCACTTGTTTTGTGCACATGGAATGTCTAGCAAAAGAAAGGACACGATCGTATATCATGATGGATCCGGCACAAATGAAGGCTCAAATTGTTTGCAAGTACAATTTCTACCTTCACCACCTAGTTCATGAATCGCACACCAATGGGAAGAAAAGTGTAGGTAGCGATTGTGACACCTGGTACTGCATCTATTATTAGGTGGGGTGCCTCTATTTTTACTAGTGTGGCACATCCCTCCCACTATAAAGTGCTCCCTCCCTCTTCTAGTCTATCTCTTAGCAACGGATAGAAAGATAGAGGAGATTGATTACTGAAGAACGTTTAGTGGATGGTTAGGTTTCTTTTTTATGGCGAAGCCATCTATGAGTAACATCTCCTTTGTGCCAATATCACTCATCTCCTTTGTGCCAATATCACGACAAGCTGACACTTCCCTTGCTCCTCCCTGAAAAAAACAAAATCAAAAGATGTGCTGAGACCCCACAAATCACTAGTGTGTCGCCGTGGTCAATCGATTGTAAACCACCAGAAACTCTTTTCAAGTCTATCTACCCATACGTAGGGTTCAGGAGGCGTAGCTGAGTGTAAATGTTTGACCATCCAGCTGGGGACTCGACTAAAGCCTCAAAACGCCTGCCTACATAGGATGGGATACAAAATAAAAAAGAAATATCTAGCAAGCACACCAGCCTCCACCAAAGTGCCGAAGCAAGTGCTTCACAACTCTGTCAAAAGCACATAATACGTTGGAAAAGTGTGGATAAGAAAAAGGGATAGGTTTTTGTTACGCGTAGTGGTGGCGGAACAATTCTGAAAACTCTTCCTCTCTTACAGTAGTACCACCATCGCCACTTGTGTATCTCGTGCCTTTTTTTTTTCCTGCTCTAGTTACTCTCCTTCCCTTTTTTGCCCTTTAAAAGTTTTGAAAATTTTAAGGATCCATCAAGTGATGGAACTGGACTTGCTTGTTACACACCACGTGGAAACTGGTTTTGGAATTGGGTTATTGATGAACTGACAATGAAGTCGCGCCCTCAATCTAAACCATGAAGTCGAAAACATATATTTTTATTTTGTTATAGAGATATTAAATTAAAAAAATTAATAGGGCTTGGTTTTTCATTAAGATACATTGTATCGGTGGATTAAAATAGTATAATAATTATTTTGTTCTTTTAAAAAATAAATGATAGCTATTAAGAGTAATATGATTTTTTTACAAGAATCCATTAATTATTATTATATTGATATGAGACAAATCAATTTTTTAATTATTTTTAAAGCATAATGAAATAATTAAATCACTCTTAAATAATGAAATATTTAATCTCATATGCCTTTTTTATTTTATACATTTTTTATTATTTTATATTAGAGGTTAATTATGGTTGCTAAGAACAAGTTTTTTTCATATAAACATTTCATGTAAATATTATTTAACTAAAATTTAAATAAAAAAATCAACCAATTTTTTTTTTTAAAAAAAAAATAGTTTATGCTTAC
>Ga0307512_10005060_pt1 | contig 14017 bp, 18 predicted proteins | sample 14_EM_MG_FD_200267 | JGI IMG/M metagenome (GOLD analysis project Ga0307512, IMG submission 200267) | Populus trichocarpa ectomycorrhiza microbial communities from riparian zone in the Pacific Northwest, United States - 14_EM | ecosystem: Host-associated > Plants > Roots > Unclassified | place... | reverse complement strand
AGGCGTCGAAACTCTCTGCACAGTCGCCAGCGTGGAGGAGGAACGCTTTGCCCTCTTGGACTTGGGAGAGTTGGTACCTTAAACGTTCGATCTGCCGACGTTGCTTCAGCCTGATCCCAATGATGTCTTGAGAATGCGAACTTGCCTCAGATGGTGCTACCAACGGTGGAAGGGTCGCGATTTTGGACAACACCCTAGTGATCCTTAATTAGCGGGCACACGGCGTAGTTGAAATGAATCTATTGACCTTCGGAGATGTTCTTCATCCCCATACTTGACTCCCTAGCAGAAATCAAACCGTCAGTTGAGCGGACATTTTGGAGTTAGATGATTCACACAGACCTGTACCACCGGCTTTGACTTCCAAGAAGAGGGAGACCAGTCCATAATTTAATCGATGGTAACAGCGAGAAACAAAGCCACTGGCACTGGACTGTCGGTTTATATCGTTTTCCGGGGTTCGGCGTCGAAACACTTGATCATCTGGCGGTCCAGTGGGTTGATCAGCCGATCGCACTACGTATCCAAATGCCGCAGTCGCGGGTTCAATAATTCACTTCACCAATGAAATGGGTCTGTTTGCTTTAGGCGTGCGATAACAAGATGGACGCCCATGTCTATTAGGTTCCGGAGTTTTTCTCACAGCCTCCACGTCGCACCGCTTTCTTGTTGCTACCTTGCATTTCGACCATGGCAGACAAATCCAAACGACCGAAGGGGCAGGACAGTGTTTTCTCCTCGCTGAATGTGGCCATCGATGGGCTAAATCTCGCGAAGGAGCTATCGAGCATCACACCAGCCAAGGCTGTTTTTGGCTCCGTCAGCATCCTTCTCACTATGATCAAGGCACGTTTCTTCCTCTGCTGCGATGAGATATCCCGGATTCACACATAGTCAGGACACTATGATTAACGAACTAGATTACGTCGAGCTTGGGTTATTCTGTGCCGATATCTGTAGAGCCCTCGACCGGGGGATGAATGGGAAGAAACTGGACGACCTCAGCAAGTCCGTGTGCGATGCGATAAATCAATTAACAACGTGAGTTGAACCAGCGATGCACATTTTGAGTCCTGCCGCCTACCATGCTCCCAATCACAGGACGGTCGCGGAAATACAAAGGAAGGTCATCAAACAAAGCGGGCGGCATCGAATCTCTCGGTTTGTTCACGCGAGGAATGACAAAGATACGATTGCGGCTTGGAAGTCAGACCTAAATAGGCTCCTTCATGTCTTCAATGTATGTTCAGAGCGCTCCTGCTTGATCACTGCTAACTGCCCCCTTCCTCAGACCGAGCTTGCCATGAATACACATACTATCGTTGCTGATGTGCATCAGAACGTCTTAAAAATTCGTGAGGATGTTAACGGTCAAAATCGGGTAGTAAGTACCACGTGCATTTTGGCATCATCTAATAAACACTGACCACCGCTTAGACTCAAGCCAGGTCAGGAATCTCGACTACCGGGAAATCCAGTGTCTCACATTTGCATCTAGCTTGTCATGGGAACCACCGCCTCCACCACCAAGGGTCTTCTTTGGACGCGACGAGTTGATTGAGAGGATCGTCCCACTCGCAGAACGCCTCACGCCTATCGCTCTAATTGGCGCTGGCGGAATTGGCAAGACGTCCACCGTCCTAACCATTCTCCACGATAATCGCATCAAACAACGGTTTGGCGACAATCGTTGGTTCATCCGTTGTGACGAGTTCCCCGCCTCGCGCCCACATTTTCTCCGTCGACTCTCCGAGGTCATCGGTGCAGGTATCGAAAATCCCAAGGATCTGACCCCTTTACGACGATACCTATTCTCGAAGGATATGCTCATAGTCCTTGATAACGCCGAATCGATTCTCGATCCGCAGGGGTCAAGCGCGCAAGAGATCTACACCATTGTAGATGAACTGACTCGGTTCAGCAATGTTTGTCTCTGCATCACCTCCCGTATCTCCACCATCCCCCCTGACTGCGAGACTCTCAACGTCCCGACATTATCGATGGAAGCAGCGCACGACACGTTCTATCGCATCTACAAGCACGGCGAACACTCCGATCCGATCAACAGCATCTTAGAGCAACTCGACTTCCATCCCCTCTCTATCACCCTACTTGCTACTATCGCCCAGCACAATCAGTGGGACACTAATCGGCTGACCAGGGAATGGGAGAAACAGCGAACGGAAGTGCTTTACACACAACACTCCAGGAGCCTCGCCGCCACGATAGAGCTTTCCCTCGCCTCCCCGATGTTTCAAGAACTTGGCCCTCACGCTCGTGAGCTTCTCGGAGTTGTTGCCTTCTTCCCCCAAGGTGTCGACGAAAAGAACATCGAATGGCTGTTTCCAAACATCTCCAATGGGCCAAATATGTTCGACAAATTCTGTGTTCTCTCCCTAACATACCGAACCAATGGATTCATCACAATGCTAGCGCCACTCCGAGATTTTCTTCGTCCCAAGGATCCAACGTCATCTCCACTCCTCCGCACGGCCAAGGAACATTACTTCACTCGGTTGTCAACTCATCCTTATCCTGACAAGCCCGGCTTCGAAGAATCAAAATGGATCACATCGGAAGACGTGAACGTCGAGCACCTGCTCGATATCTTCACATCGATCGACGCAAACTCAGAAGACGTTTGGGATGCCTGCACCAGATTTATGGATCACCTCTATTGGCATAAATCACGGCTTGTCATGTTGGGACCAAAGATCGAGGCACTCCCTGATGACCATCCCTCCAAGGCACCATGTTTGCAGGATCTCTCATGGTTGTTTTACTCGGTTGGAAATTTGGGGGAACACAAACGGATCCTTACGCACACACTAAAACTCTGGAGAGAGCGAGGGGATGACTACCAAGTCCCTCTAACACTCGGGTCCCTATCCAATGTGAATCGGCTGATGGGCCTCTACAAGGAAGGGATACAACAAGCTAAGGAAGCATCCGAAAATTTCGAACAGCTTGGTGACACGGTAAAACACTCAGAAAGTTTGATCCACTTCGCTTGGGTGTTGTGCAATGACGGACAACTCGACGCCGCAGAAGAAGCCGTATTCCGCGCGATCGATCTCATCCCTGAGCAAGGCCAGCAACTTCAGGTCTCCCGAGGTCACCATGTTCTTGGCGATATATATAGCTCCAAGGGCGAGACAGAAAAGGCTATTCACCATTTCGAGGTAGCCCTTGGAGCTGCATCTTCGCTTAACTGGCACGATCAACTGTTTTTGGTCCATTTCTCCCTGGCGCAGCTGTTTTCCAGGGAAGCCAGGTTCGACGATGCACGCGCTCACGTTGAAAGTGTCAAGTCGTACACGGTCAACGACCCATACCTTTTGGCTCGTGCGTCGTTGTTGCAGGCGTGGTTTTGGGAAAAACAACATATGTTTGAAGGGGCGAAATCTGAGGCATTGCGCGCTCTTGAGGCGTTCGAGGAGCTCGGGGCCACGACTCTTGCTGAAAAGACTAGACGGTTCCTCGAGGAGATCGACCGTCACGCTCCAGGAAGTGGACTCGGATCCGCGATTAAACCTGAGGCCTGATGAATCGGGTGACGATGGTGAGCTTCTCGAAACGATTGCTCCTTTTCGTGTTTATTCACTTTCAGTGTTCAGACAGGGTCGCCGAATCCGAATGACGGCAGCGACGTTTGCCTTGTCCCTTCATCCCGTCTCTCGTCGAGTTCTTGAATATCGCTACTATCACCATACCCCTACTGCAAGAATATCCTCTCCTTTATTTACTACTTCTTCCACCCACGCGTATCGTACACGTATCAACTTTCTATTCTAAGTTCAGAGAACCAGATTCGGAAAGCATCGACGTTTGTCTCGATTTTTCAGATACATCATCGCGTTATTCGCAAAACGTTGCATTCGTTCGGGGGTACTGTACACGGCTATATATGTTGCGTAGATGAAAGAAGATGAGGATGGCCTGGAGGGAGGGAGTGAGGATTTCGATTTTGCGTTGGTGATGGGACAACGAAGAAATTTTCGTCGAGGCGGAAGTATGGGAGTCTCAAACATTTTATCCTGTAATGGAGAGGAGAATAAGCTTTGGAACTCACCTGACTTCACGAGGCGTTCCGACCCTCTTCAAGATTCACACGACGGTCTGGACCCCTTTCGCCTCTCCAAAGTTTTTTAGAGCAAACATAGGTTAAAGGCATAAAGCGAACTTTAAGATGGATTTAAGACTCGAGATACATCGATGTGTAGGATACGATACTTTCTTTTACCATGTCCCTGTGTCTGTTCAATCCGGCTCCGTTCGACCTCGAGAATCAGATCCTGCAATTCTAGCGGAAGCGTACGCAGCTCGACCATCTGTTTCGGTCCTCCGTCATGATAGTCACCATCGTGTCGGTTGCACCAAGAGAAGACCTGGGCTTTGATTTGGTTCCATGAACCAGAACTACTGGGATCTCGTTCAGAGCGGCGCCCTCGATCATTCCAAGGCACAACCTGGACGAAGTCGACCGATGGTTCTGGTTCAGTGACTGAAGTCGAAGAAGATGAACGGGGCAAGGAGTTTCTGCCAGTATTTGGTGTGGGTGTGTTGGCATTGAGTCTACGTTCGAGTTCAAAGAAGAGCATTCGTGTGATGCCTTTCAAGCGTTGTTCCGTAGTAGTCGAATCCTCGAATTCTGAAACTGAGGGAGCCGGATCTTCACTTTGACTGGGCACCTCAGGCGGTGAGAACTCTTCCTCATCCGCAAAGGAAACGCGACAAGGCCGTCGAGGTTCTGGATCTGGACCGGTAGACAAGATATCGTGCAACGAGGAACGTTTCTCTGCGAGAAGTGAGGTAAGAGTTTGCTTGAGGATCGGTTTGGGATAGCCACCAGTGGGGGTGGGGGTTTGTGATCCAGATGGTGTTCGTAGAAGTTCAAGACTTTCGATGCTCTCCTCCCGGACCACAAGTTTCGCCAGATGATCGTCCTGACGAATTGTGTACACAGAAGACGGGGAGTCGGCTAGAGATCCTAACTCATCGAGGGTCGATCCGCTTGGCTCTCCCGAGTAACGAACGCCATCGGGGATATCTGCCGAGGAGAGCGACGGCGAACCGCCCGTATCTCGCCTATCCGTATGCACCGTCGGGAAGTAGTTATCCGAATTCCCCTGAATGAGGTCTTCTCTGGCATTTCGGGTCTGTTCTGTACTGCGCTGGCGCGGGACCGACTGGGATATCTGTTGTTTCACCTACAGTACAATCAGTCAGTAAAGAGCTCGCTCTGGTACCCACAACGCTGACCGTTGTCATGACTGAAGATGGGTTGGAAGGTTGAGTTGAGGCCCCTGAGTTGAACTCACGTTAGGCCTCAGCACCACGTGATCGACAGGCTAACTCGACGCTGCAGTGGACTTCCGTTTGGAACCAGCTGCTCTCGATCTCCAACAAAGGTGACAAGCGCCACGAGTGCCGCGACGACACACAAGACGCTTTTCTGTCGGACCCTGCGCTTGGTTGTTTTCAGGATTGTCTCCGTGGCAGACGATATATACATTGTGGAACGCACCGAGACGGAGCAAACACTCGTGAGTCCGGACTAACCAAGACTCATTGGTTCAATATCTCAAGCATATGTTATGCTATTTCTCGTGCAGATTTGTAAAGACGGATGTCTCAGCTGCGTAATATCTCCTCACAATCACTTGGGACGCCCCCAGACCTCTCGTTGAGCTCGATTGGTTCCAATTCCTTCTCGAGTCCAGCAAGGACAAACTCACCAAGACCTACATCCGCCGCCACCCAATCCACCGTTCCAACTTCCACTGGCCTATCTTCTGCATTTCAACCGGCGAAACGTCCGGCTATATCTACCGATGAGACTACCCTCTCGTTCAGGAAACTCAGTAACCTCTCTTACGCCGGTGAGGAGGATGACGCCGACGTCCTTGATACTCCCAGGAAAGAGAGGAAATGGTCACTCGACGACGACCCCACGACACCGCATCCCACTCGCACCAAATCTCGACAAAGCGTCGCTGCCTCCAAGTCGGCCACGAACCTGACCCTTCGTGACCAAGAAAAGGTATATTCACGAACTCTGTTTACATTCCTATCAACACCCTGACGCCGATCTTGGACGTAACAGCACATCGATCATTTAAAGAAGGAGAACTTCAATATTAAGCTTAAAGTACATTTCCTCGAGGAACGGCTTGCCGAACTCGCCCCCGATCAGATCGAGGCCGCCCTCAAGCAGAACATCAATCTCAAGATTGAAGTCCAGCAGCATCGGATGGATTTGAAGAAACAGAAGAAGTTGATCCTTGAGTTAGAACAGGAGCTGGAGCGGTTGCAGAAGGGGGATCCCCGGACGAGGGACTTGGAAGAACGGTTAGCGGAGCGAGAGAGGGAGTTGAAGGAGCTGCGGAGGAGGAAAGGTTACGGAGCAGAGTCTGACGACAAGATCCGACACCTGGAGTTAGCGGTGGAGGAGAGGTCATTGGAGTTGCGAGACTTCCGGAGGACTGCTCAGGAAGTGAGGGAATTGGAGTTCGAGCTGGACGATGCACGCGAGGCCTTGCGCCTGAAGGACCGGGAGCTTATGCAAAAAGACCAGGAACTCGACCACGTCCAGCAGTTACTCCAGGACAACAACGACGAATTTGAGCGCATCCGGAACCAAGCCGAAGGCACACCCAGCACATCCCTCCGTATCGAGGCTCGGCAAGATGCAAGTGTCCTGCAACGTAAGGTGGCGGACCTGGAGGTCGAGAAGGAGCAGTGGGAAGACGATAGGGATGTCCTTCTAGACGAGATCGGGATTCTGCGAGGTCAGATAGAAGACTTGGAACGGAGACGAGAAGCCGAGTCGATCGAACGGAGTAATAGCCGAGCTATGCTTCTGGACCAGGAGGAGGAGAAGGCCGCCGTCGAGGAAGATCTAAACACCATGCGAGACAAGTACGCAGCCGCTCAGATCGAGCTTCAGCAGAGGGATGACGACCTGGAGATGAAGGAGAGGGAGATCAACGATCTCGTCGACGAACACAGGCGGATACTTCAGCAGGTGGAAGAGGAGTACAGGGACGAGGTCTCGGACCTGAACCAAGAGCTGAACGAAGTCAAAGCGCAGCTGGACCACACTCGCCTGGAGCTTGATCAACTAGAAGCCGATACCAAGGAGCATAACGAACGACTTGAAGAAGTGTTGTCGAAGGTCGAGCAAGATGCTGAGGACAAGGATATCGAGATTGCGGCCGCCAATGGCGAAATTGAGAAACTCGGGCAACAGATCTACCTCCTGGAGGAAGAGAACGAGGTCCTCAAGGAGGGACAATTGCGCATCGAGGACGATATCGCTGCTGATAGGGAACGACACGAGATCCTAGCTGCCGCGTTACGGGAGGTACGGTGTTACTTGTGTTTTTTTCTGAATAGGGATATGTATTCACGATTTTCAGAAACTTGCATCTTACAAGGAGCAACTCGATGAAGTGACCGAACTCTACGAGCAGTGTAAGCTAGAGCTTGATAATTCCCTCCACAGGAGAACCGAGCTGGCTCATCATGCGGAGAACCTCATTGGGGAGATCAATAAGTTCCAGGAGGAGAGGGACCAGATGGTGCGCGACGCTGATGCAGTGGATCAAGAACACGATGCCGAGTACCGTCGTCAACGAAGGGCGATCGAAGCGAAGGAGTCGGCCCTCCAATCTGCACTTGATGACCTGGCCCGGACACAGTCTCTTCTTGATCAGCGGAACACAGAGTATCAAGCCGTGAAGGATGTCTTACAGACTTTGGAGGCTGAATCAAGACGGTTGGGCGAGACACATACCACCGCGAAGTTTTCGCTGCAGTTGGAGGTCGACCGCCTCCAGCGTGATCTAGAACGCCTGGAAGGTGATCTTGTGCGCGCTCGGAGGGATCTCGACGAGAAGGACAACAAGAGCAGGAATCGCGATGACGTCCTTGACAAACTGCATGGTGAAAACCGAGACCTCGCCGCTCAGTTGGCCGCCCAGACACAGGCGCGGCTGAATTTCTCCGAGAAGCTTGACGATACGCAATCCGGCCTCAAGGCCGCAGAGGCAGAGACCATATCATTGCGCGCCAGAGTACAGGAGCTGGAGCAGAAATTATCCAAGGATCAGCGTTCGTTAATGTCCGCGGAAGCGCAATACCGGGATCAACTTACGGAGAGGAATACCTTGCTGCTTACCATCTACCAATACATGGATAAAATCCTTGGGGTGGATAAGACCCCGGTAAGTCCGCTTTAGTGGCCGGCTGCCAGCCCCAGCTTATCTAATCTAATCTCTTACAAGAAGAAGCATGGTCAGGCGGAAACCAAACCCTTCACGAACTTCAGCGTTTTCCATGACAATCTGATAACGCGGCTCAAAGCCCTCAGCCAGATCCAGTTGGATTTCGACAAGCGGTGTAAAGAAGCCGAAGCGCGGCTCACTGAAAAGTTCAACGACATGAGGAAACAGATGGAATCAAGGTGGAGACAGCTAGACAAGTTTGAGACGAGCGTGAAGGCGATCGCCGAGGCGAAGTCGACATGGCGGAAGAAGATGAGCGCCAAAGAGGGGGAGATCGAGGCTCTCAAGGTGTGTGGGTCGATTGATTCGATTATGATATCAGGTCTGAAGATGACACGGGCAGTCGTCAAATTCTGAATTGCAGTTGCAACTGACAAGCCTTGGTCGCATATCCGGTGGCGGATCTCTGATGGAAATACGTTCACTTACGGCCCGAGCTACGAACGCTGAACGAAGATTGATCAATCTTCAGAACCAACTGGCTACTTCCGAGGAGAAGATGACTTCGATGAATCAGAAAACGCATGCGGCAGACAACAAATGGGAGGCGCGAGTTAAGGAATACGAATCCCGTCTGAAGGCAGCGGAGGAGAGGGTGAAGCGGGAACGGCAAGGGGCCAAGGAGCGAACGATGGAGCTAGAAACCGCGGTCAAGTGAGTATTGATCCTCTTGGCGGCGATCATTGCCAAATGTTAGGGCGGTCCGAACTCATCGCGGTTCTTACAGGACACTTGAGAGACAAAACGAGCTGTCGAAGAAGCGGATCGTGCAATTGAATGGGGTCATAGAGGAGAATGGACTGATGAGAACGCCGCCACCGCCGAACATTGGGATAGGGAGATGACAACATGTACACCTAATTTTTGTCCATCCTGCTGTGAGATTGAGCTTCTAGTACGTACTGTATTTCGGTCTTTGCATCCTGCTTTGTTGGACTTGTTGTACCATCCCCGAGACCTGACTAATCGCACCCCGCTTGATACCCGTGTCGGCTTCGCCCTTCGCCGCCATTGGCGCGAGTTGCGGAGTGTGAGCTAAGCAGCTTCCTCCACCGCGCGCGGATGGTCAAGAATCGGGTTAGATCCTTATCAAATATTGTCTTCATCGGGTGTGCACTCTCACGTTCCCGCAATCCGCCCAGTCCCTATAAAAACCGTCCGGATGTCGAGGTATTTTCATTATCAACCCCTCTACTTCAGTTTCATCTGCTCTCCTCGTTCAATCAACCAACAATGACCAAGGTCGGTTCGCCACCACCCTCTGGTTATCAGTCGGTCATCTCCTGATGGTCCTTGTTCCTAACAGCCTGTTCTCTACACTTTCGGCCATTCCGTCTGGGCTGCCGTTGCTGAGGTTGCCGTGTGAGTATCTTCCCATATAGGGATATACGGGACACACCTGGCTCATTCTGATATCGCTCCCTCAGTGCTGAACTCGATGTCGACGTCGAGTCCAAGAGCGTCGACCTCATGCACGGGGCGAACTTTGAGCCCAGCTTCCTCAAGCTCAACTCCCAAGGCACTCTCCCCACTTTGACCGTTGGTTCTGCCGTCTATACCGACACCAAATCCGTCGTCTCCTACTTGAACTCGATCGCCCCTTCCCCAGTGGCCAAGCCAACTGCCTTCACCGATCTCCTCCATGAGGACAAGTGCGACCCCAACTTTGCCCTCCTTTTGGCCGTAAGTTTATCACTCCGTTCCATCATATCTGACTTCAGACTGACGTAATGCCGCGGACAGAGGAGCGATGAGGAGCTCAAGGCTAAGGCTGGCAGCATCCCCGGAGTCTTCATTGCTAACCGTACGTCGACCGCTCTCTGCCTAAGGTTGTTGTATTCACTTCCAACACCCACATACTTCGATCAGGTCAAGCTGTCCTAGAGCGCATCTCCGCTACTCCTGAAGCTGCTGAGTTCAAGGCCTTCTACGACGAGAAGACCGCCTCCAACGGTGGTCTCCTTAAGGTCTACAAGTACCAGGTCCCCGATGAGGCCAAGAACCGTTTCTTCGGCACTTCCTCCAGTCACCTCCACAACATCCGCAATTTAATTCTCAACACCATCCCCGCCACGCTTCCCGCGAGTGGTTTCCTCGGCGGTGAAAAGCCCGGTGAAGACGACTTTCACCTCATCGGTTGGCTGGCTCGTATTGCCTCTACCGTCTTCGCTCCCAATGATGCCACTGGCATCCTTGCGTACGAAAAGGAGTTGGGTACCGCCGTTCCCCCATCCATTGTTTCCTACTGGAAGCTCTGGGCTGAGAGGTCCAGCTTCAAGACCGTCTACGCCGGGGGACTCCACTAGATCATCACGGGAATATCATCTGTACCATTACGACATTGAAATTTTCGGAAATATACACTTGTAACAACACATCACAGCTTGAGACATCTTTGGCGTTGAGAGCTGGTCGTCAGAGCGTCTAGATTCACTAATTGAGAACGAGCCGATCACGATCAACCCACCCAGCTCCCGGTTATGAGTACAGTAATGAAAAATCAGATCGCAGGCGGCCGCCCTACAATCTTTTCCCGCCGTTCGGGATTCGAACATCGTGGCTGTGACGAGGGAAACACTATCATGGATTGGAAAATAAATTATAAATATATAGGGGAAACTCTTGTGAGTACTGTACTGCGGCTACGTAGGTACATTCTATTTATCTCCCCTGGCTGCACCTGGGGCAAAGGGAATTGATGTTGGGGGCTGGGTAGCACGGGTTAGCACGTCAAACTCGATCAAACGTACGGAACGATCGCTTACAATATTGTTCAGGGTACTGGAAGCTGTGGATAAGATTCGTGAGCCAGGCCTGGGGATCCCGTGTGAGTGAGTGGACGTACCGCTGCCAGCAGATTTTCCTGCAAGTGGAAGGGGTACAGGCCATACCATGATTGGGACTGAAGATACATTTCGTGTCTGCGCAGGAAATCTGGGTATCGACGGTATCAGTGCTGAAGCATCCCGCAAAGATTAGATCAAGGTCACCGACAGTCTCATCGGGCTGTAGAGAAAATGAGCGGGGTGCCGCTTAGATAATGGGAGAGTCGCTCACCTGAGGGACACTATGTTCACACCCGGTGTAATAAATATTGAGTCTGAGTGGGTGAACCTCAGGGGTTAGCGGATGTGCGAGAACATGACCCCGACGAGTCCCACGTACTGTCTGTAGCGGCACATCTCTGAGGACTGAAGAGGCGGGGAGTTTACGATGGAGATATATGTCGAAACACCCCCAGCTCTTATACTCAATCCCAGTCCGGGCTGCGCCACCGCTCACCACGGGCTCCGAGAGCTGAACCGGACGTGGACGGAGTCTCGCGCTCACCCAAAAAGTGGTTGAATGACGCCAACAGAACAGGTGACTGCATCACTATCGCAATTGATCTGCGACTTAGGGCGTACGACCAAACCTGAGTTCGGGACCGAAAATGCGATGCCCGGTGGGAGAAACAAGGACATCAGATCGGCCCTCAGAAACTGAATACAAGGATCGCGTCTCAATCGTGAGAAGGCTAACACTGGTTGTTAAGATGGTGTGAACCCGAAAAGTGATGGGAATGGACTTCGATATAATACGTGTTGGATTATCAGTATGTGCCTCCCTGCGCATGGAGCTGTGGACGGTGTTCGATCACTTTACTTGAGTGAGTTTGTGAGGTCGATCACTCGCTCGATGATCTTCGTAATCCACAGTTGCTGATGCTAGGAATACCCCAAGCTCATGGACATACCAACCGTGCAACCGCGACAGGGAAAAGAAGGAATCCAATTGTTCGTTCTTAGTCAATGAATCTAGGCAGCTCGTTAGTTTCAACTGATTCCGTTTCTGAGAGAGCCAGAGAAGCACGTGCCAGGGAATCAAATATAGGCGTCAAGTCTGAGAGAAAGTTCACAGAGGTGGTAGCGCTGAACATTGCGAGCTTAAGCTAACCGCCCTCGGTGCCGATTGCCCAGCCTGCGGGCGCAACAAGGAAACGTCAGCGTCTGGGAACCACACCGATTCTCAAAAATAGCAAACAAGAAATAAAGATAACGAGAGGCGGGATTCGGGGAATTTGTGGACAAGGCATCAAACCCACACAACTTGGCCCATCCAAGTGATAGCGCTGAGACGGATATCCCTATTTCTTGAACCCGGTCGGCCGGTGGCAGTAATATCCCAGGATCACTTTCTGTGAGGTTTCAGAGTAAACAACCTTTCAGGGTTTCGCCTGGTATTATGCAATGGGAACCGAGGTGGCACTGCAAAGCTGAGCAAACCGACTTGTAGACGATGGTGGAGAAGTGGTCGGGGTAACCACAGGGGGCATCATCGACATCCTCGGGAGTCGGTTACCATTTCAAAGCGTTCCCACGTTCGGTACCTGCAAATCACGTGGTTCCTGCTTCCCGCTATTGAATGCATCGAATCATGTAATTCTTCGAGCATGTGGGTAGAATGGTAGACCAAATGTACGACGAAGATTGGGTTCCAAATAAGCCCCGGGGTATCCAGCGGGTAATCAACTAGCCTACAATCGGTGGCGGACCATGCAATCACCCTATCTGACCATCGAGATACTCTTCCCAGTTGCTGGAGCTACTAAAATTACGAGGTGACCCTATCTAGAATACATAGAAATAACTGGGCGGCCGACAACCCAACTTACCGAGTGAGATAGTTGCGGAGATGGTCTGAAATTGACTGAGTCCAGCTGTGAGCCTTCGCCCTCGTGCTCAACAGAGTTGGTGGTCCTGCACGGATGGCGCCCAGACCAGGTGAAGACCACCTCGTTAGTGCATCGGCATGCCGGCTGGGAATACCCGCACTATATTGTCCAACCTACATTTAATTCTGAAGCAACCCCACGAAATACCTTGAAGGTGTCAATTGATCATGATATGGACCAGGCCGACGAACGTACGTTCTCCCATCTTCTTGGATCGAGCACTGTCGGTAGGGGAACACTGATTTTGGAAACAAAACGCTTGTTCGTGTGCCACGAGGGACAACTATGCCCGACCTATTACCAGGAAATCACAATCCAGTGTATTAGTCGGTACTCACTGTAACACCTGGGTTCCTCGATCGCGTGAGAGCACCTGATGGAACGGGTCGTTACAGGCAAGAATGGTGAGTTTCCGGGAGTGTTGCTGGCAAACACCCGTATAGAACACCCCTGGACCCAACAGAATCCAACGAAAGTACCATGATGGTTCTGCCCGAACTTTCTGACTTCCACAATAGAATACTCTGAACCTGCAGGACGGGTGTCAGTGAACGGACCATCTGAGTAAACAAAAGTACAAGGGTCGGTTGGTCTCCAACCTTCCAAAGGAATTCGACGATCATCCCTGGCGCTTTTCATCGAACGATCGTGAGACGAGTAAAGCAAAGCGTTCCCATCTTAACAGCACTGCCACACAGGATGATCGATGAAGACGGTATCTTTTCATGGTGTCTGAACGCTGACAGCGCTGAACGGTTGTCGTGGCTCGGGGCGGATGAAAACCCGAATACGGGCGGTCCACAATGGGTCATCGATTCAACGGCCGGCATTTCAATTCAGAGGCGTCGTCCCCCCTGTACCCTCCCCTTCTAAATCGTGTCCTCCCACCTCTGAATTCGAGGCTGGACTCCAGCCTAGCCGGCATTCACCGATCGGCCGTTCCAAGCATCAGCAAACCCGCCCCCCTCCTACGTAGCGCTACCCGACCGCTTAGCAAAATCCCATTCCGTTTTTG
>Ga0307512_10005059_pt1 | contig 14017 bp, 15 predicted proteins | sample 14_EM_MG_FD_200267 | JGI IMG/M metagenome (GOLD analysis project Ga0307512, IMG submission 200267) | Populus trichocarpa ectomycorrhiza microbial communities from riparian zone in the Pacific Northwest, United States - 14_EM | ecosystem: Host-associated > Plants > Roots > Unclassified | place... | reverse complement strand
GGGGTATGAAGCAACCCACCATGTGTAATTGATGAGTAGGGCAGTGGCTTCTGCATTGAAACAATCTTATCACCGTGGAAGAGCAAAATTTACCTCGATATTCATCTTGAGAAAACATAACTGTAACCTTCTCTCCTGTGGCATATTCAGACAGCGCACAATGAATAGCTGTGGCTACCAGCGCTGACACCTGTAGTGAGAGAGGTTGCAAAAACTGCGATGTGGTTGGTTGTCGCCCCAGGCTATTGGCAGTGAAGAAAAACTGATGGTAGATTAAGTCAAGGACTTCCATCCGCATGAACCAGGACTTCTTATCATCAATGACCTTTGATAGATTAGCATTGTCAAACAGGAGCTCCCTAACTTGGATTCAAAGCTCGGTCTCTGATCTTAAATCCAACCATTAACTACGGACAATAGTTCGACGAGCTTCATCTGCCAAAAGCCCTCGAATGGTACTAATCTTTAGTTTTAACTATGGATATTTCTGGGGTTATCATCATAAGTCCAATCGAGGAACAGCAAACAGAATAAACACTTACAGTTTCTCGGGTGTGCAGATCAATGTCAAGTGATGGACCACCGGGCAATTGACACACTGATGGTGTACCAACATGAGCACCTGCGATTGCCTGCTGACGATCCTGGGCTTCAATGGCTGGTTTCCAAGCTTCGTCAACGATCGAGTACTTCTCATCGGAAATGATTGGGCAGGGACTGTTTGTCAATACAATTGCCTCCATGAACCGTTTCGCTACCTCAAAAGTCCCCTTTTGGTGTTGAGGAACATTGTGATCTCTACCGGCCTTTGGTTGAGGAACATTCTGGACTCCACCAACCTTCAGGAGTGGGAGGGCCTGGGCGGGTATAACATCAGACTTGCGTATTATGTTGATGGTTGACTTTTGGCCTTTGAGCAATGGTGGTGCTATGGCCCCGGCCGGATCTTGCAGATGTGGAAGCGCAGTGCGTGCAATGACAGTATCCACATGGCTCCATTTCTTTGGCAGTGGAACACTTGTAGTTCATATGGACTTATCACGGCGCGCCTTGTCTATATGTAGGACCTCCTGCTGGTTGTCCGAATCATCTTCTTCGATATCGGATGACAAGGTGGACGCACCAGGGTCTTCACTTTCGTCCCAGCTGAGTTCCCGATCGGAATTGACATCATCCTGCTTCATAAGAAGAAGTCTGGCGCGTACATTTGCAAGCTCCAACACTATACTCGAAGTTTGGGTTGGAAGTTCGAACATTTGATCCGCAATGAAGATTGGCTGTCATCTTCAATGCACGTGCAAGTGCTCTCTCAAGCTGGGCTTCTTAATTCTTCTATGTATAGTGATTCCTCACCTGGCTGGCCATAGGTTCCATGTTGATGATGATGAAGTGAAGTTGGAGAATGTAGACAGAAGTATATAAGGGTAAGTATAGTATGATGTTTGGTAGAATAACGGGAAAATGGGGCAACAAGGTGAGACTCGGTCGAGGAGAATGCAATTTGAGGTGTGCTGGGAAAAAGTGATATTCGGCCCTGGAGGATGCAATCTGAGACGCGCCTGGAAAGAGTCTGGAAGATATGTTTGCGGTTCATAATTATATTGTCAATGCTAGTTCTTTGTTGAGATCTAGGACACGTCAGGTGCACTGGATTAGATGGATTCTTCATGCTCCCAATTCCCAAATGTTAGCACTTGTATCGAAGTATGCTATTGATGCAAGAATTTGAGGCTGGTTTAAGCCAACATACCTAGAATTGAATCAGATGCACCTGAAGATCTCGACACACCTGATGAACTCGAGCCATTAGCAAGGTTGTATCATCAACTAACTCTCAGGGCCGGACATATAGAATACTGAGAAATGGGTTGATCATGATCCGCCCCTGCGTATGACTCCGCCGAATGTAGTTCAGTGGGCCTCTAGTGCGAGCATATGAGCGGCGAAGCTGCGGTGCAGAATGGTCGGTGTGTTGAAGAATTCTGCAGAACTTGGACGGAGGATAGAGTTGTGACCATTCTGAGTGGCAACGCTTGAAGTTACATGAGTTCGAACTGAGTTTGTTGCTGATAGTGGATAAATCTGAATCTCCGAATGCAGTATACAAGTTGGATGGAAACCCCATTTTCATGATATTTGTTTGTTTCATGATTCGGCAGCAAAGTTAACGGCCGATTAGGAAATGTTGTGTGCAGAACTTCACTTCCAGCGGTCCGTGTCTGCTAGATTCACAACATGTATGCAGTCAGTGTCAGAGAAGATGGAGGATTTGAGTTTACAAAGAAGCGATTCAACATATCGAAAGAATGGTAAAGGTACGATGAAGATTCAGAGGTAATATAATAGATCCCAGTTCTCGTCAACGCCAAGATTGCTAGCGAACGTGTCATAAATAGTCACTCACATCATCATGTTGCGCATAATGTCTGGTATATACCGCATCACTTAATCCCAAACTCATTATATGTCTCAATGCTACAATGTTGACTTAACATAAACATTGGGGTTCAAAGCGGTGCATAAGAACGATATGAATGCGTCATGAGGCTTCATCTGACAGCAGAAAGATGAATAACAGCATGCCATCCCGGCCAATTGAGGTGCAGCAAGCATTGAATCGGCATGCAGGATTCAATCCAATGCAATGGCTGTCATTGCAGGCTCGCCTTACTTTGACAGTTACTGGTACAATCAGAAACTGTGTTGTTTTAACTCGAGCTGCCATGACGATTTGTTCTTCATGCTCTCTTGGGATTGGACATTGGAGGAAATCAGATATTGTCTGTGTCTGATTTGTCACGAACTTCAGGCGGGAGCTAGCCGGTCACTGATTGAGCCACTGGGCAGAGACTAGCATTCAGATTGTATCACTTCAAGCTCTCTGGATGGAAATCGGTTCACATAATCAATTTTAAGATACGTGTTTTTGTCGGCCCAAACATACAAGTTAGTCAAAATGTAGTTAAGTCTGCATTAGAAGCATTGTGAATGTAAGCCTGTTCGAGGAAGTGTGGTATACAGGTGAGCGGGAGTTGCCGGTCATCTGCAGAGTTGCTGTGCAGAAGCTGTATTATGAGGTTCACACTCTCAAGCTGCAGCTCGATTATGGAGCTCAAACGACAGAAGCTATTTTAGGATCTTGGACATGTATAGGTCTGAACATACCACTTAGTCACAATCCAGATAAGAGTGGTTACGTATCGCCCAGGGCTGTGTATCTACAGTAAGTGTGTCGTGGACACCTTCCTCCAACGGATGGGTTGACACCCAGCATGACAGTTATGGCATTTAGCAGCAGCCTTTACACACTGATGCGGCACAAATTCAGATATCAGCTGGGGTCGATCGGGATGAGCCACGCCTGCACCAACAAGTCAAGTGTCAGAAAGATTGTGTGCAGGCAGACACAGATTCAACACAGTCAAGAAGGAAGCAAATATGCTTGGAATGGAGCAAAATAAATCACTACAGGGTAATGCAATCTGGGTATACACGGTTCAGTGGCATGCCTGGAGTGGGATCGCATGTTAATATTGAGTGGCGGCTTGTCAACATTGGCCGTTGAATTGAATATGCGTGGGGTGCCAAATCTGAGGTGTAGCCGAATATCATTACTGAGTGAGGAAATACTCGGCTGTATTTGTTGAGTAAGCCTGGAATACGAGAGTGGTGTCTCAGGATACGATACATCAACTCAATATCGCCTAGACTGTCTATCTATCCATGGATAAACAGAGATATCCTGTGCTGGATCTGTCTCCGGAAGGTCAAAATGTTGATAGCGATTCTCTTTTGCAATTGACTGTGAATGATTCAGTATTGTTGATTCAGTGAATATCCTGAATTCTTTCACAATTCTAGTGTCCGGTGCGCCGGAAATAGACACGTTACATATAATTTGAATCACACGTGAAGGCTCAGGGGCACCTGACAACTCGAAATACATTCGCTGATGTAGATACCACAATCCCACACGGACAATATACGATGAGCAGTGTCTGCAGCTTCAACAGATTCTCAAAAAGAGATATATACGGCACCATGGAATTTGACTCAGCCGCCGATTGAACCGGCGCACCAGCTTTTCAGCACATATTGGATCATCCAAAGGAGGCTATGGTTCAGTTTACAAGATATCTGTTGAACATTGACTTCATTTCATATTCATTACAATAATCAACTGACACGAAAAATAATCGAACTGTCACCAATACTCCTGGACTCCTCCCCAGCGCCTTATTCTCCATCCCATTTGACTATTTTACATCAGTTGGTGAGATTGTGTTGGTTGAATGTTTAAAGAGGCATACCTTGATTACACTGCCCTAATAATTATCATTCATCCTCACCATCTGATGGCACAACTTCCCCATGCTCCGTAAGCTGCTTCGTAGGGTTCGCCTGACATTCCAGAATGCGGTATATCTTTTGAAGTGGTGATGTTTGCTCGGCTCATCAGTCCATGCAGGACTCTCATTTGAGCCACTCCAGAGAGCTAGTGGAGATCATTTGCTCTGTTATCATAACCACCGGTTTCCGTATTCAATAGCCATGTGTGTGGAACTCTGTTTTGCCCGAGTCAGACAACCTGTACAAAGGCCTGGCACTGATCATTCAATAACCAGAACTTCCGAGTTATTACTGCATGGTTCGCTGCTGTGAGATTTAGGCCCGTCCCGCCCACTTTGGGTGTAGTTACCAATACTGAGGGATTGGGCAAATCTTGGAATTTGAGCTGCATTTCTGTGTGCTCATCGTTGCCCATTTCTGCATACATGTAGAAAATATCCAGATGATCCCCAAAAAACTTGGTGAGCCACCACTTCAAATGACAAACTTGGCCAGGAAGAGGACAAAATAGCAGCGCCGTTTGAGGAGAAGGTGCACGAGGCAAGGCGCTTTTATATCTTTCAGGTTCGTGCAGGAGCGCCTCATTTGATGCTTCATCTTCTTCAGGTTCGGGATACTCCACACGTGCATTGACAAACATTTGCAGAAATGTCTCTCTCGGCCATGGGAAGATTGCAGAATCCACCAAAATATCGACTGGCCATTCATTGTACCATCATTCTGAGACGTCATTATAATCTTCGGTGTCTCCCAATACCAATAAGAAACATGCCAGCTTCCATCTATGTACCCTCCACGCTCCTGGAGCACCTTGTGAAGTGTTTTTTTTGACAAGGGTCTTCAGTTGAGCTTGCTCTTCCTCAGTCCATTCGAGATCAACAAGGTGTGCATTCTCCTTCAGTATCGAAACAAGTGATTTCCCATTCGCGCGTCTCGATTCTGACCACCTCAGTATTGTCCAGGGCTTTGCAATTTGGATCATCCAGTGTGCTGCATCCTGCTGAGCGTCCTGGTCTTTAGTTCGGATGGCATGCATCAAACTCTTCACAGCAAAATACAGTGCATTGGTACCGTGCTTCTCCATGAAAGTCTCATCCTCTGGATCCTCAGGTGCACCTGAAAACAGCCACATCGTCAGAAAACACCAGTCATAGAGTGAATGGAATCCCAGTGTTGCAGTGACTTGAAGTTTGAATCCGATACTCACATTTGTCGCAATTCGCCAGCCCACACTATTTTTGTCTTGTCCCAATGAGACTCATCAAAAATCCCAAAACTCCATGGACAGTGTGAGAGTTGCCCGTTGCTTGATGGTTTCGCTCTTGATGTTAATGTATCATACGACATAAGGTCGATATTTGATCGGTTTTCCGGCTCGTCACCACTGGTGTTCAGATCCTCGTGGGTGAGATTCGCATTCTCCGCATGCGACAAGGTAATGAGTTTGAAATTTGTTCGATATGTCATCTTGTCGATTACAGTTTTGAACGTCTCTGCCACTCCCGGCATTGTTACCACCAGCATTGGTTCACAGGCTGATGTTGGTGCTGGATGACCCTGCGGTGGGGTTGACCGGATCTCTGAAAGGCGGCAGAGCACTGAAATCTGTCTCCGCAACAGATACCACTCACGTTCGTTGCTGACAATCCTGGGAAAGTTGTTCTATGCCAGAATAACCCACTCTTCGATGGTATTCCCCCACGAAATCAACAGCGGTAACCCCATTACAACTTTCTCATTCAGCAATTCGCATATCGTTGCTGCTGCCACAGAGGTGCAAGCCTTTCCAAGACCCATTTCGTCTGCCACCAGTGCTCCTAGCATATCAGTATCCCAGACCCATCTCCTCACAATGAACGATATGGCCCAAACCTGGTGCGCCAGAAACCGCATTCCGGCCAGGCCTGGAATTGAATACTTGTAGCCTGGAACAGTGTAATCTATTGATTGGCGAATTGGATCGGCATTCAGCAGCCAGACTGCGTCATCAAGACACTTGGGTGCAAACTTGTTGTTGATTGTGTTCAGAACAGTATTCAATACTGAACTCATATTGCCTGGATCTAGGTCCTCCTCGCCATCCACTTACTCCTGAACCTCTCCTGAACCATTGTCGGTCTTGTTTTCATCCCCAATGATCTCTTTCAGTTGCTGCGAGGTTGGTTGGGCCGATTGGTTCATACTCCGGCGCTCCTGAAATTCATCACGATGTTAGGTATTTCACAGACCAGCATTTGGACCAAATGAAGATGTGGAATACAATCAATTCTATTCACTCAATCAGAACTTACATTAATACTACTGTCAGTGTGGTTCCCACCTGCCTCCTCATCCACCGCTCTTTCACTTCCATCGGATACCCGCGAAATCTAAGTCTACTGATTAGTAGTAGTGCATAACTAACCGTAACCATGCGAGCGGGGATTACCTTGGCCGGTCTAATTACATGCTCTGCAATATCCTTCCCTGTCGCTGCCTGCATTTCTATGAAAAATAGTTTCACATCCTGTCCCAGTTTCAACTTGACAGCATTTGAAATGGAACCGTTGAATGAAATCTGACCATATAGAGGGTCATTCATCATTTGCCCTGGTGCATATAATCCCATATACTCTTCGTCCAATTCTTCCTCCATCAAGTCGCATTTGTATATCACAGTCAGACAGTATGGTTCTTTCTGGCCACGATTTCGTTTGATGAAATTGATCAGCTCCTCCCAGTGCCTCACATCGGTGTAAGAAGCTTGGAGTTGTATGCTAGATGTCTGGTCATTATTACCGTTCGGCACTCGACGAATCACAACCATGCAAGTTGTATTTGGCAACTCTGGGAGGTTACCTCTGGCGTTTTTGCCCGCGCAATCTCCCAAATGCATTGCTGGTCGCTTGTGGCCTCGCCTTCCCTTCTTCCTCACCTCACCAACCTTGCTTGCACATTTCTTCAAAAACATCTCAACCCACTGTCACCAAATCCATTTGGCATTATCAGAATTTGTCAAAGGTGGCCAGGTCTCAAAAGTCTCCAAACGATCGGCAACCGCCATTACCCGGTGCAGGTGTCCATCTCGCAGCTGTTTCAAATTCTTCTGTCCCTAGATAATGGACCGACGCTTATTCTCCACATACCCAGCCACCCATACTTTCTTCCACTTGTTGAAGGCACTAATGTTGGGCTGCCCCATCCTTTTGGCAAATTGCTTCAAGGAGAATTCTATTTGTTTCAAGCTGATTGGGGCTTTGCCTTTGGCCCCACCCAAGTCTGACAAATTGTCGCTCTCATTATCTGCATTGTATCTGTCATAGGAAATCTCTGGTAATGGAGGCAAATTGGCATTCCCTGCAACATCTGTCCTCCTCGGTTCCACAGCTGGCTGAAATGGTTTCGGTTGGAGGCTGATGGGGAGTCTCTCAGGTGCGTCGGGAAGTTGTCCTGGTGCAGTAGAGGAGAGCGATGACGACCAAATGCCTGGATTGTTTCGAGGCGGTGCTGGAGGCATTCGAGGTGCGCCTGGAGATGAAGGTCCATGTCCTGTGATTTGCTGCAGGGGGAACATTTGAGGTCCACCATAACCTCCTTGGAGGAGATCATTTGCTTGCCACGATGGCCCATAACTCGTATATCCTAGGGTTCCAGCAGAGCTTGGTTATAAGCTTGGTGTCATGTTGAATGGGGCATGGTGGTAAAACTGGGGAGTGCCTGGAAAAGGTGGCTCCGAAGGCGGGTAACTATAACCCGTTGGAGGATGAATTTGAATTGTGGGTTGCCCGAATTGGGTCTCTTTGCTCGGTGTATTTCCAGCATCATTATCTGATGCTTCCACATTGTCATCTGGGCGTTGTGGTGAGCCAAACAGCCCACCGGTTGGAGCAATAGAGGTTGTCTTCTGCAGAGATCCGTTCGTCGACATCGCATGTGAACAAAAAGACAGTAGTAAAAAAATTATCAATGCAATTGGCGATTCCGTATGCAGCAGAGTCTGGTTGAGAATATGGAAGGTAGCAGTGACCTTCGGCAGAATGAAGGGCTCTCATATCCAGTTTCTTTGTCATGGACTGGTGTTTCAGTGCGCTTTTGATCCCATGAAACCCGGCTGAGAAAACGAAATCATAGTCACACACATCCCACCTTTCTTTGTTATATGGTCGAATTCATATAGTAGGATCTTGGATAGAAGCTCGGCTTTGTTCAATTCATGACAGTAAAGGTCATAGAAGGGATTCGACATGATATCTCTAGGAAACCATCAAGAACAATACCCGGTTGGAAAGATATTACGACTAGGCATTCTTCACTCATAATGAGTGTGTACGACCTACTACTTCATTCAGTAAGAGGCCTGTGATTCGAGCACCTACAGTGATTGCTTTCTTTTCAGCTTCTTTGTGCAAACTGTGTGGTCTCCTCAGGATTAGTGTTAGCAACGGTTCCGGACCGTCACTTCGGGTCCGGGTCCGGGTCCAAACCGAATCGTTGCCAAATTGGCGGTCCGGGTCGTCAATAAACCCAAAATGCCTACTCGGGTATGGTTCAATGGTAAACTCCCAACCGGTCTGAATTGGGCGGGTTGTCAGCGGGTCGCCCAGCGGGTCCATCTATAGATTGATATAAGGCTCTTGAATTGGCAGTGTGTTAATAGTATCTTATCGAAATCACATTTACAGCAACCAACAACGTGCTTTTGCTTGTTGAGCAGTTTGCAATGTCGATTGATTCGAAATCTCAGTTTCACCTTCAATATATGGTATTTTTGCCTTGCAAGGCGGTCAATAATACTGTTATGCACACAAAGATCCGTTCGACGCCTTGATTTCGAAATATGCAAGTCCTAAAACTGTTGACGCTCCGTTGACGCTCATTTTCAAGATGGCGCAGGGAGCATTTCGCTGTTGTTTTTGCGAGTAAAGGCTGCCAATATCTCATAGATGGATGTCCGCAACCAATCGGAACATAACTTACTCAAGATGCAAATCTAAAAATCGTTGACGCTCCGTTGACGCTCATGCTAAGAATGGGGCGGTGATCGTGTTGCTATCCTCTTTGCCAATAAAAGCGGCCAATACGTCCGTTATGCATAACAACGACCAAGTCATTGCTGCATTACCATACTTACAAGACCACAAATCGTTGACGCTCCGTTGACGCTCATGCTAAGAATGGGGCGGTGACCGTGTTGCTATCCTTTGTGCCAATAAAAACGGCCAATACGTCTGTTATGCGTAACAATGAACCAGTCACTGGTGAATTACCATACTGACAAGACCACAAATCGTTGACGCTCAGTTGACGCTCATGCTAAGAATGGGGCGGTGACCGTGTTGCTATCCCTTTTGCCAATAAAAGCGGCCAATACGTCCATTATACATAACAATGACCATGTCTCTGGTGAATTACCGTACTTACAAGACCACAAATCGTTGACGCTCCGTTGACGCTCATTTGAACGTATTGTCCATCCAACATCTGCTGCCGTCGATAATTGTATTCATCCTGATTTGGCTTTATCGATTGTCTTTCTGCTTGATTAAGACTCGGCCCCGTGGCAAAGCCGAGCGGCGTAATCATGTTGCACTGTTCACTCTCACACGACTAAAATTGATGTATCATGCCAAAAGATTCATGCCAAAAGATTCATTGCGCCTGCTATGCATCTATTTATGAACCGATATTCACAAGCTACTTCTTACCATTCGCCCATAATACATCTCTAACTGAAACTCTCGGTCAAGCTACATAAAGCTGGTGAACCATTGACGCATCCTGTCCTACTTTTTTTTTCCTCCTTAATTTCTCCGCGTTTCAACTGCATTGACCGTCACAAACACCGTTTCAGCCTGTCTCTTTGACTTCCGGGTCGGCCAAACCAATCCGGGCGCATTTGGCGCGGTGCTCACATCCTGCTGCTCTGGGCATTCCGGATCCTCGATGCCATTGTTGTGCTATATATCGGATTCATCGTCCGCTGCACAATCCTCTTCACTGTCATTTGGATTATCCAAGTCGCCATTCTAGTTAATTCAATTATCCGTATCCGAAATGCTTTCAGGTGTGCTATCCTCGTCGCTTTCGACTGGATGACGGTTGATTCTCCGGATTCGGCGGACATTTAAGATTTGAGTTCTTCCTCCAGGGAGGCCCTTTGCAGACACAGCTGGTGGCAAAGGTGATCTTTCTGACAATATAAATGCAGCGGCACCATCATGTTGAAAGAGGGACCAGGATGCTTTGACGATCTCTTCCGTGTCCGAAAGATATCCGACGGCGGTCATCTGCTTGTTTTGAGCACGAGATTCGCTCTGGGTAGCTCGTAGGTTTTGGCTGCCCTGCCACATCTCCGAAAAGTCGTGAACCTTGGCCATTCTGTGCAATTTCTTTTCATCCGCCTCTTTCTTCATTTCCGAGTCGTTTTCTGTGTTCGTGGTATCTAATTCTGGATCAGTGCCTGCCAAAATTCCGGTATTGGCTCGAGCACACTGCCTTACGACAACTTTTTTGCGAAGGGTCTCGCCTGTGGTTTTTGACTGCCTCCAGCAGATAACATCTTGGCCAAGGGAAAAACAGGCCTCCACTCCGACACCATGTGGTATGATAGAGAATAGGTCGCGCGTCACATTGGAGAGATTGGCGTACTTTGAGTGCGCTTCCTCCTGTTGGCACCACCAATCGGTTATGTCCGGTATCCAAAATGTACTGCTAATCTCCATTGGGTCCGAGTGGTAATCATTGAGATTTGGATTGATTTGTCCCCAGTTCTTTGGTGCTTCAGGCGGCGAATTCAAATAGAGCCTGGCGGCAGTCAATAAGCGGGCTGTGCGATCACTTCTTCCGGGTGTCGTCTCAGCCACATTGTTAGGCGTTAAGTATTCCTCATCATCGCTTGACAAATCATATGGATCAAAGGATGATTGATACGACCCTGGGGCCATTGCAGAGGGGACGAGATTGCTGCTTGGTACGGTTTCGAGTTTATTGACCGGCACACATCGATGTTTGGTGCAGTATTCATTCTCCACATACTTCAGAAAGGCCTCTTGGTATTGTGTAGTGTAGGATGTCTCGTCCTCAGGATTAATATCCATTCCCTTATCCCACTTTCTAAACGATCGCAACTTCCTGAAAGGATCGAGGATGTGTGCGGAAATATGAAGCATGCCCGTCGTTGGAGTCACTTCGGCGTAGTATTTGGAAAGCTTCTGTCGAGCTAACGTCACAGCGAAGAACAAGTCTTCTTTCCTTTGAGTCTTCTTCTTGGGCAAAGCTCGCATCAGGCCATCCATGTGATCGAACATGTCATTGTATACTGTAATAACGTGATGCAATGTGACTGTATGCCTCTTCGACATCCAAATGGTCCAATACCGAAATGGCCTCAATACTTCAATGACATACTTGACTATCGTCCATTCATCCTGAGTTGTGAATAGCGGCCGGTATTCGCTGTATTTTGGGTTTTGAAGCCACTCGCATGTGAATTCCGGTAAACGATAAGCACACTCAACCAACTCCAGTGTAGAGTTCCAACGTGTCTTCACATCCATAATCGGAAGTACTGCAATGGGGACTTTGTCTTTTTGACAGTCAATGAACTCGTTCCGGCGACCAGGTGTTAGCGTAATTAATACAGCAAGCATTCTCTGCTATATGAAGGTCAGCTTCAGGACTTTCAAAATATCATGAAATACGTACTTTCTCAATTATCTTTGCTAAACCTGGTCTCATGGCCGACACCTTGTTGATTCTTGCAATGCCCTCTTTTCGAAGTCTTTGACTCTTCCCAATGTCTATGCTTTCATTCTCTCCAAATTGCTGATCACGCTCATGGGCTTCCCAAGACTTGGTGCGGCCCTTTACCCCGAGACTGCTCATGAATGCACCTCAAGCAAGTTGTATGACGTGCGCCATGCATGGTATGTGGTTCCTCAACGCCGGCCACTGGATTCCAGAGGCCTCAAGTGTTGATTGCAGCTCGCGTGTCATCGAGTACTTCGAGGAGGCATTATCAGTTGTAATACCAAGCAAACGGCCATCAGTAAGCTCAAAACGATCCAGCATGTCCTTCAAATGAATGGCTAGCCTTGTTCCAGTATGTTGGCCCTTCACCTATCATCATTAATTAGCTTTCGAAACGGGAACAGAACAGGCCATCAACCTCATCGAAAGCGAGTTGAACTTCATGCAATGTCCAATTTCGATCCATATAGTAAGCAATGACCGACGTTATGGCCAATTTGTTTGTTGATGTCCATCCGTCCAAAGCTAAACTAACTTTATTTCGTAATGGCAATTGTTTCTTAATTGCATCCACAGTCAGTGCATATTCCCTCCGGCAAATGTTACTAAGGGTTGTAGCAGACGGCAGCACTAGGTCATCGCGTAATGCCTTAAATGACCGTTGTAGCTCAAGATTTGATATCGCATTCCATGGAATATGTGCCGAAACAAATCCCAACATGAGGTATCGATTCCACATGTCTTGGGGAAATTCGGAAATTTCAAAGTCCTTAGCTGCCAGTTTGGAACGTCTTGTCTGTCATTCCAGTCAATATGGAACTACCTGGATGTCAAATATGACTTGACGCAGCGAACTTACTATGGAGATTCCTTGACTTCCTTGCCTCCTCAGGATGGCCAAAGCTGTTTCATCGACCGTCGAACTAGTCAATTCAGTAACCTCTTACCCTGTTAATTCGTTCAACTTTGCGATGTGAGCTTTCGCCAGCAAATGTTTCCCCATTGAGCTGGTCCCATGTTCTGATGGATGGCAAAGAACTTGATGACAAACAATACATATGCTGCCAGGGCTGCCGTTCTCGGCCATTCCACAGTGTAAATAGAATCGCCACGAAGGCGCATGTCTAGAATTACTCCACCCAATAGGCCGCATCGAGCCTATATTCATTGAAGCCCACCACGCATCGAAGATGATTTGCAAAGTAAAGTCGCTCATATCACGAATAAAGACACGTTCGTTTTTGGAAGAGATCATAACCTCGAGCAAAGAGGTGTTCAAAGATTGTGAATCCGACATTGTGGTAAAAATTAGAATGCTGGGTATTCCGACTTGAAAGACTGCCGAAGGTAACGTTATAGTATAGCAAACTGCGGGTTCCTAAATACTGACTACAGCTTCAAGCAAAAAAATCAGATCTGTAAGACATTGCATGCATATTTGGGAAGTTGTATACAAGGACAGATTGCAATGACTGACCGGGTAAAACCTGATTTAGGAAGAGTACAATGCAGTACATTGCTGTATAGCGTTCTGAGCCTCCACAGAAATTGTTGATGCACTGTGGGTGCTCCATTGTAGGAGGCGGATGCGATATCATCACTAGCATTTTTGTTATTAAAGGCTGCCGATAAGTTCATTGTGGGTTATCTGCGTTCCATTGCCGTTAGATTACCCAAGATGCAAGATCAAAAATTGTTGACGCTCCGTTGACGTTCATTTTGGGACATGGTTACGATCGTGTCGCAAGCTGTTTTGACTAGTAAGGCGGCCGATAGTTCAATTATTGATTAAGTATGTCGTACCGCGCGTTAATTTTCCAAGATGCAAGGCCTAAAATCGTTGAGACTCTGTTGACGCTCATTTGTAGAGCATTGTGAAGATGTTGTTGAAAGCATTTTTGCCTAGAAAGGCGGTCGCTATTTCGATTATGGCTTAATC
>Ga0307512_10005058_pt1 | contig 14018 bp, 14 predicted proteins | sample 14_EM_MG_FD_200267 | JGI IMG/M metagenome (GOLD analysis project Ga0307512, IMG submission 200267) | Populus trichocarpa ectomycorrhiza microbial communities from riparian zone in the Pacific Northwest, United States - 14_EM | ecosystem: Host-associated > Plants > Roots > Unclassified | place... | reverse complement strand
AACCTTTTTATCTCTCAATCGTTTTGAGAAAAAGAAGAACGTTGCGCTCGCAATTGACGCCTTCGCACTTTTCAAGCAAGGAGTCATGGAAGCAGGCAATTGCGATGGCCGGCGGAATCCGAGGCTTGTCATTGGTGGTGGCTATGATTCCCGTGTCGAAGAAAACATGATGACACTTGTTGCGTTGATTGATCGCGCGAAAGCCGCCTCCCTATCTTATACCATCGTTTCCCCTCCCTCATCAAGGACCACCATACCCCCTTTCAACATGAGCGCCCACGACCCGGACATTCTTTTCCTTCTCAACTTCACTACTGCCCAGCGAGCCGCTCTCCTCTCTGCACCATCGACACTCGCGCTGCTTTATACACCCGCGAACGAACACTTTGGCATTGTACCAATTGAAGCCATGTCCACTGGGCTCCCCGTACTCGCATGCAACAGCGGTGGTCCCACGGAAAGCATCGTTGATGGTCCACCAGGGGAACGAACTGGATGGCTGCGGACACCCGAAGCACATGGGTGGGCTGCCGCTCTTATCGAGATTGCTGGGCTATCTCCATCCGAGCGGTCCGCGTTGGCAGATCGCGCGCGGGCGCGGGCCCGTGAGCACTTTGGGATGGAGGCCATGGCTCTCAAATTGGAGAGGGCACTCATTGAGGCTGCGGAGCTGGGTCCAGTGCCTACCCCGGTCACGCTGTGGTTTGGGTCATTTATTGCAGTCGCTTTGTTCGCATACTTTATGGCAACTATCTACGCTTCATGATCAGGTGTTTGTGGTCCAAGTCTTAGCAACTAATATGACACTACTGGATTTCGTCTATCTTCGAAGGGAAACAGGGAAGACAAGGGTAAGCACCAGTCATCTGATGATATACACGCCATCCACCTGCTCTCCCATCGAGTCCCGCAAGCCTTCAATACTTTTCGTCGCAAGCCAGACGAGGATAAACCAGAGGCATTGAAGAGGATAAAGGTCGTACAGGTCGTCCATACACATGTGACGACTTGATTTTTAGCAAAGGTTACGCCTACTACTGTGCTGCCCCGCCTCCGAGATCATCCGTTCGCCCATAATGTATGCTATGGAATACTCAAGCCGGGGAGCCCATTCGAGTTTGCGTTCAAGCTTCACAGAGGGTAGCGTCTTCAGTTGTTCGAGGTTGTACTGTCTCAGCTACCCGATGCGAAGTTTGATTCCCTCTCTGCCTGTCATATACAGTCATACTGCGGAGCTGACCGAGGAGAGTATCGCGGACGAGGTGCTCCATCATGCCGCGGCTATGTAATTCCGCGGATGTGTGGTTGGCATCACAATGTGGTCGATGGCCGATACGGATGGTCGAGACCTGAGTAGGTGCTTTTACGGGTCAATTTTCTCGGACGAGTGGCGACGAAGGTACCATTACGAAAGGACTGCAGTGGCACTTCGAGGCGCTGTGGTGAAACTTCGGAGAAACTGAAGGGGCGAGATAATTTTAGAACGTTGGGTGAACTTCGCTCATTATGGTGCATGAGGGATGTACGAGTCACAATTATCGGTTCAGTTCGCGATTCAAAAGCCCTGCGGCATCATTAATCGAAAGTTGAGCCCACGCACGTTTGCGAAGAAAACGTCTAGTCTGCTTCTTCTCTGAGTGCTTATGGCAGACATCCGACATGCCTTGATCGTCAGCAGCATCGGCTTGGATGACGGCGACCTGCAAGGTAGTGAGCACCACAATGTGATAGGATGGGACAAAGTGTGACGTTCGCACTGCTACAGCTGGATAGCACCGCACGATAGCGGCACAACTCCATCAACTTGAAGGCGTCAATGCAATGCATCCACTTGCAACTCTGTTGTTTGGTTTAGCGTGAACCAAATGCAGTAATCACCATCCAAATGCGGTAACCACCGGTCCACTGCTGCCATGTGTCGTGTCGCAACTCAGGCAACTCAAGTTGCTCAACTCTCCAGCAACACTATGTCAGAGTGCCGAACACACATTATAAGGCCCAATATCCTCTGCCTCCCAAACTTCTGCTTGATGACAAGCAGGACAGATGATATGGTGTTCATCTGTCCCACTTTTCATCAAGCAGCCTCAGATATGAGTAAACTGCCAAAAAAAGGCAGCAGCAAAGGCCGCTCAGGTAAGACCATACCCCCGGTACATTGACAGCCATGACAGGAGCACCCTACTTTAGCCCAGTACCCCAAAACTTAATTGCTCATTTATGTACTGTAGTTGAGTTGACTTTGTGCCCACACACTTGTGCTGCAGCCCAATGCACGCCCAGAACTCAATGCTTACCTTTCATGCTTTCTACACAAAGACCCCCCAATAACCAGCTGATTATCACCAGTATTGACGCCATGTACATCAGACGGTGAATGCATTGCTTCTAATAATGCATGGCATCCTCTGGACCGCCCTATCTCTTCCACGCCACTGAAGGTATGGAACAGACTTCTCATCTTTACGCCAGTACCCAAATCGATAATCGCTCAAATGGTTTGTCATGCGTGAGATGGCATGGACACGCATCAGCAAGTGCCGACAGGGCTATCCTCGGACTTCTACTCCTCTGATGCTACAACTCGAATGGTATGTCCATCCGTGGTACTCTTTTAGTACAACACAAACGAGCTCACAGGGATGGAAACACAGGTAGGAGATCCCAGAAGTTTCGGGAGCCGAACCCGACTTCCTCCCCGAAGAGCCGAAGAAGTACGAGAGATTACACTCTTCGAGGCCTGAATGGGGTTAAATTGGGAACTGCCACCAGACAACAGAGACGCTCGGACGGAGCTTGAACGCCCCAATCGTGGCCGTAGGTAGGCTTATATCACGTTGTGATGGGGAGCTCATTGGTAGGGTTTCTCAAGGGCCTCCCGGGATAAAATGATAATCCACGGTAAGACAAGGGCTTACAATGCCAGTTGAGACGGGGACCTTATGGCAGGTTTGAAGCCCCACTAAAGGACGGACGAAGTGCGTGAACAATGATTGATGAATATCGATGAGTGATCCGGTCCATGCATCATGAATCCTTACAGTACGATGTTCGGATATATTAGTCCTTGTCTTACAATGTATTTCCCCCTCCCGTCCGAGTCCATTGCTTCACCCTCACCCCTCAATTGCCAGTGGCATCCCGCAGTAGCTTCAAGTCAAGGGCTCGGGAGCTCACTAGCAGTCCTCCTCCCTCTCACGCTCTGGCCCTCCGGCAAGTTCTGCTTTCTCTAGGTTCCCCCTTCCTGGGCCCCGCAGAATCTGGAATCGCTTTTCAAGTTGTGCGAGTCCAGGTTAGTTTTCCAATTTGTCCCCGCCGCCCTCAACGATACCCCGCTTACCGCCACCGACTTTCCGAAGGACCCGCATGAATCGGCATTATATCACCGATGGGCTTCCATCATTCAAAGACAATGCATTGGCCTCAGGGCCTATCACGACCTCGGGTTGTCCGTTGTGCGACATATCTTTATCACTGAACTGCGTTGATTCATGCCGATGATGGCTGGCAGCTGGGAGTCATCACACGCCCACAGTGAGACGGGCGTCGTACCATTCTTATACTAGTGATTTTTTATAAACAACACGGCGGCGGACGCACTCAAGGCACGGTATCATATGATACTAGTGTAGGTCGTATAGCGTCGCATTGCAATCTATCGTACGTGGTATCGTATTGGGTACTAGGATCAACGGACAGGCAGGCTGTATTGACGAGCACCATCTAGAAACTGGAAATAGGGAACGGAGGAAATACGAGGAACTAGAATGAGAGGATACGACGCCCGCATCGTGTTGGGGCCACATACAGTCATACCGAATTAAATGAAGGTCTTAGTCAAGGGAAAGAAAAGGCCACACGGGGCCAAAGGCGTTCTGTACGGCATCGTACTGGAGAGGGCGCGAACGAAGGAAACAACGATTGCCAGCATGCCGAGGTCGTGGAAATGTGCCGTGGTATGGGGCGTTGTACCGTTTCAGAATGAAGCTGGGATTGCCCCTAAGCATTTCAATGCCGCATCCACACAGGGACCATAATCGTCCGCTCCGAGGAACTCGGAAACCTGCTGGCGGGAGAATTCCCTGAATTCTAGCAGGAATTCGGCAGTGAATGTACCAGCGTGATTGGACACGATGTGGTCCTTAATTTTGTCGGCCCGAGTCCACAGGAAATCGCAGAACGGGCATACGGACGGGGGCATGTGTTTGTCCCTTACATGCCGTTTGAGCTCTTGGGGCCTCCCAAAATCGTTGCCAGTCGGGCAGAACGGACAGGAAGGCCGCTCCTGGCGGCCTGTTGTAGTACGACGTCCCTGGTCTACTGCGGGGCTTTGAATAGTTGACTGTGCACCAGTTCCGTGGGGCTGATTCTGGGATACAACGTTAGTGATCGCTCAAATCACGAGACCAGCGAAGGGCAGTGATGCTCGCCTCGTGGGGTAAGAAATTAGGCCCTAGCCCCATCTGAGTTACAAAACGCGCTCCTTCTATCTGCGCACGAAGTAAGGCAGAAGAGTTGAGCTCTGCAGTAGCATCGCGCCGTGATACAATACCGCCTTACCTGATCATATGAAGGAGTTGCTTCCATGGTTGAGCTACCTGTTGATGCGCAGAAGACCCGGATTGTCGTTGGACACCGATAAAATAAAAGTACCCTCCGTCCAGCGGAGGTAGAACTAAGGATCGATTTGAGGGATGGGTGGGTGAGGGGAAGTGGGTGCTGATGCTGGGTCCAAGTCCCGCAATTGAGGGTTTAAAAAAAGTTTGTGAGAAGCGGGTGATATAAGGAGAAAAGGGCACCACTACATGCCATGAGGACCGAGAGCACCGTGTAGGTTGGTAAGTGCATTAATATTGAGTATTTTTTTTCTTTGCTGGTGCCACAGTAGTTCCAAAGATAGGAGACGGAAAGTACTTCTATGGTAAGAGGTAAGGTTTCGAGGCATGCCTAATAACCGATAAACGCTTTACCAGTGGCCGGTAGTAGTGGACACTTGAAGGCCACCGAGAAGACGACATCCAGCAAAAGTGAGCTCAGTGAGCTGTGTCAATGCCATACCTGACATTCATCGAAATCTTGGTGCGGTATCCCTAGAGAAATATTGCCGGGTTTCTGGTGGTTCAGTGAACAAGACAACCGCATGGACGTTTCTCGGCGAGACGTCCCATCATGTATCACGACGGCAACCACTGGCACAGGTGGAGCCCAGGGCCTCGAGTCCGCGCACTCAGACCAAACCACAGAAGAGTAACTGTCATCAGAGAGACGGCACAAATGCCACCGATGGGCACTGTACGGTAAATAGAAGGTTCGATATTACTGTAAGACCGCGTAACTAACGCTGGCTTGAGGTCGAGAAAAGAAGGACTACAGGTCGAGAAGAGAAGGACTCCAACAGACGGTCCTCACCCCTCTTGGAGAAAGATGTGCCGTCGCACGTCCTTCCCGATTCGTTTTTGGAGTGATGGAGTGATCATAATACGGCGGGTGGATCTGCCCCACGTCTGCGGTCACTCCACTTGAATGAATGGCCTTGGAGCCCCTGTACCAACTTGGGAGTTCGGCGCTTGGTTCCGAAATTCAGAAATTGGCGGGGCATCGGGGCATAAAAAGTACGCCAAACACTACAGGGGAAGTGCAGGAAGGGATTTGAGGTGCTTGGATTCGATTAGAGAGGATTAGAGAGGAATAGTGGCCTGATTGTGAACTTGAAGGTCCCACAGTGGTCCCACTGGCAACACAGTACAGTACTGTACACATCTTGAAGTGACGTGGGACGTGGGAAGTTGGCGGACAAGAAAATTTAGTCACCGTAAATTCCGAGATGAGATCCGCTTGGTTCCGTGGTTTGGTTACCAGTACTGTTGTGTCCGCTGGGTTTGAAAGGTCATAGGTTTTTGAAAACTCGAAATAGAGCCCTTCCTCCCCAAACTTGCACCTTCGGATACCCCGGGATGAGTGGTCAGAGTGCATACAAAGTTGTCTGTGGAGTTTATGTGGAGAAAATCCACCAAGCTTTGGTTGAACAACAGGAAACTTCAGAAGATTTCAAGTAATCAGCAGAAAATCATGTCTGGTTCATGTCCAAGGTGGAAAATTGCAGAATAAATTTGATACGACCAAATATCATGTGTATACAAAGCTCTGTGCAAAATCTCAGGCCTTGGAAATGACTGTAGCATACATTGCAAGAGATTTTGAAAGCGTGACTATTGAGTGACTATTCATCCCAAGCGGGGGAGGGTCAATTGGCCCAACACCAACAGACACTGACCGGTGTGACAAATTTTTTCAAAAACCTATGATTCATAGTAGGTGCCATCTCAGGGGGGATAAGGAATAGTTGGACCCTAACAGCGGCCCAGGTACGAACCCGAGAGAAGGCGCTGTCTTCCCGCACGTCCTGTCAGCTCGGAGACTGAGTCAGCCACAGGAGACGGGCGCAGTTCACCTAGCAGATATTATTAAACTTCCGGTTTGCCCACACCCAAATTTCCTGTACTGTATCATCAGATGGACCCGTTTACTACACCCCTGACCAAATATACCACAAACCCCATATCGGTCATCGCATATGGCAGCGCGCGACATGCATGGCACATACCATCAGAACAGTGAACCCTCGCTGAGCGCCGCGCAGCAGGCCCATCCCTGCCTCCACCCGCCGCCTTCTCTCCGCTACCCCGCTCTCTTTCGTGGCCACATGAAATCCCTCTGCCCAGACCGCGCCCAGGGACGTCATGCGCGAGGTCGCACTGAAGGCCATTCGGACGAAGAAGGGGAATGAGGAGAGTGCAAGCTGCCCTGTACACCCACAGTCGACGAGCCAGCATGATGCATTAGAGCAAAGCCCATGTGCAGTGTTTGCTCCGCACTCTCAACAGCTTTTGCACGTACACCGCACTGGAAAGACCGACAGCGTCAGATCTGATGCACTTAGCTTGGGCTGGTGTGAGGAAAATGGGTTCTCATATCGCAGCGTTGCTCAGGCGATAGTGAATGCTATTCCCAAGAGGATGGCCCGTTGGGAAGGAAAATGTGACTCATGATAGATGCTGTACCCGCGGATCTGCACCGGAAAATCACCTAGCCAGCAGATGGCCAAGACAAGCGTTGTATATCGGGGGGGCTACTATAATAGAAACAAGCATCAAATCGAACCTTCGGGTGGTTTGAACCAGCATTCTACTCGGTTTTGGTACTTTTACCCTTCTTACGTTCCTTGGTGTCGTCTCCAGCCAGCCAAAGCACCGAAAATATCAAAAAACCGACGCTGGTGCTGATCGCACCGGTGTAGTACGGCCACGCGGCACTCAAGAAGCGTGGATATCCGTCGTGACGAGGTGGGACGACCGGGACCGTCGTGGCCGCCTTGAGCGTCGTCCAACCGCGCCGGCGGTAATCGAGAACGAATTTGAACACGCCGTGTCGGTCGGGAACGCGGAATGCGGCTCGATACAGGCCAAGCTTTCCCTCTACGGGGAGGAGTGCGGTGCGGATGTGCGGGTCGAGCATCGTAAACTCGAGTTGCAGATCGTCCAGTCCAGAGTACGCTGACCATCCGCGCTCAGAGTCGTAGCGGGAGATTTGTGCCTCGTAGACCTGTGTGTACGGGGTTTGGTAAACGATATGTTCACCAGTTCATTAGCAGGAAAAAGGTAACAAACAATATTGTCATTGATGGTATATTGATCGCGTGAGGTCGTCTCATTTCTGAGATGGTGAGATGTGCTGTCAACGCGGAGTACGAGATTTTCCTGGAACGTCCAAGTGGCAATGTCGCGCGCAAACTGTTCGTTCCCGGACTTGTCGCCGCTGAAAGAAAAGGATGTCAGAGTTAGAAAGACGGTGCAGGGGTTACGGGATGGCCCGACGCACGAAGGAAGTTTTTTGTTCACATAAGCGTCGGAAAAGAGTTCAACCCCACCAACCCACGTCACCCGCGCGCTGCTATCACGCGTCTGGAAACCAGTCACAACACCCAACGTACTGCCCGCCCAGAGTCCCTCTCCACCGCGCTCTGAAGCGTCAAACAGCACTTCGGCACCCGAGTCAGAATCAGTATCGGACGCGAAGCTCTCAGCAGGGGCGTAAAGGATGGGAACCAACAGAGGGTTGTTGCCATGCGCGAACGGGATGCCGGAGAACCATACGGGAGGAGTGTTGGGTGTTAGGAACGGATGCTCGGACGGTGCTGACACAGGGATTACGCTTGGTGGGGTATCCCGCGCAGGGAAATGGGAGATGAGAGGAGTTCCAGGTGGTGGGAGGATAAGCGAAAACTCTGATGCGAGGGTGAAGATAGGAGACTGCGTGGGTGAGAGAGCAACGATAATGTTAGTGCCAGCATTGAGGGCGGTGACGAGGGACTGCGGTGTGATGTCCTGAGAAAAAGCTACCGAGAGTCAGGTGGAGAAGCGATGAGGCGCGTAAATATCTCACATTTGGTGTCCGGAGCGAAGAGGATGATGTGGTTGAAGGTTGGAATGTCGTCTTGGATGATAGGTGGTGTGTCGGATTTGGGAGCACGGAAAGTTAGCTCATATCCACGTTCTGTGCACATATTGAGTACTATAATCTCCCGTGACGAATGAAATCCCGCCTTACTTTCTAAGTTGTTAAAGAAGGTGGAAAAGTTGTCGCGTTTTAACTCGGGCTGGAGCACGACGAGCACCGAGTTGCCAGTGCTCGACTTTGCCCATACAGCACAAAAGAGGCTGAAGAGTGAGAAGAAGATTGCGCCAAGAGATGGCGACATGTTCGTATATCTGTCCCTGGTCTCTGACCTGGCAGATATAAGGCTTTGGTGACGGGGTGAAGGAGGTGTTTGGAGGCGCTCGCTTATACTCACCAGCGTCTAAAGTTGGACACGTAGCAGGTTCAGACCCCAAAACCAGTCGGACGAAATCACATCTCTACAAAACGAAAACTAACATTTATTCCTATACAACGATACAACACCAGGACGATCGAGTTGTCCGTCAAAGAGCGACAACAGGACGAATTCTAAACAGTGTACTGCCACTGCCACGGTTGCATACATACGTGGAAACCCCGATGTCCCCGGACCGATTCGGGCCGATGACACCCGCCCGCTCGTCGCTCGGACTTTTTGGCTTCAAGCATTTGAGTTGTCAAAAGCCAACACCCACGTAAGTTACCATCCATCAACGTCCCCACGAGCACATCACCGATGACCTCCGCCTCCGACGAGCTCGCATACCTCAAGTCCCTCGTGGGCCAGCTCACGGACAAAATCAAGGAGCTCGAGGTAAAGGCGGCGTCAAAGGTCCCGACCAAGACGCCAGCCCAGCAACTCCGCACCATCCTCGTCGGACCCCCAGGCGCAGGTGCGTGCTTGCAGCGAGCGCGTCGCGCACGCGCACGCGCCCATTCGCATTCGCATTCGACCTTGCCTCTGCTGACGCGTCGCCGGGTTGGTTGGTTGCAGGCAAGGGCACGCAGGCGCCGCGGATACGCGACGAGTTCTGCGTGTGTCACCTCGCGACGGGCGACATGCTCCGCGAACAAGTCGCGAAGAAGACGTCGCTGGGCGTCGAAGCGAAGAAGATCATGGATGCCGGCGGACTCGTCTCGGACGACATCATGGTGGGCATGATCCGTGACCAACTCGAGAACAACCAGGCTTGCAAGAACGGGTAAGCGAAAAAACAAAAACTTTCTTTTTGCTTCCTTTTTTAAAATAAAGTCTTGACGGCTTTTTTTCTTTTTTTTTTTTATCTGGGGCGTGAAAAAAAAACAGCTTTGTGCTCGATGGGTTCCCCCGTACGGTTCCGCAAGCGGAGAAGCTCGATGCGATGCTCACGGCGCGGAAAGAGGCGCTTGACTCGGTCGTCGAGCTCGTGGTCTCCGACCAGCTCCTCATCTCGCGCATCACGGGGCGTCTCATCCACCCCGCCAGCGGGCGCACCTACCATAGAGAGTTCAAGTACGTCAACCCCGCACGCGCTTTCTCACGTGTTTTCTTTTACCCCCCACTGACCCTCACTCCCACCCCCAATCCACCTTGTGTACCATGTGTGTGCCCCACTTTTAGCCCGCCAAAGAAGACGATGAAGGACGACGTCACGGGCGAGCCGCTGATTCAACGTTCAGACGACAATGTCGAGGCGCTCACGAAGCGTCTTAGCGTCTTCCACGCGCAGACAACCCCCGTCGTCAGTTACTACAAAAGGAAGGGCCTTTGGCATGGCATCGACGGCGCTCAATCTCCTCCAGTCGTATGGGACAATCTCCGCAGGGTGTTCAAGCAGCAGCCGCAACAGCAGCAGCAAAAGCCACCAAATAAGTGACGGGGTTCTCTTTTATACGATTTGCTCTAGTTACAGCGGACAGACGCAGACTAGTAGACCCTCATAAAATAATATATCACCATCATAGATATTGTGCACACAACCAAACCAAACCGGAATGAAATGAAACAAAATGAGCGTAGACAATATGAAGAATTTGAAAAAAAAAAAGGTTCTTTTATCGCGGATACCTCTCATCGGGTCTCCCGCACCCAGATCCACACCACGGCGATGACGCTGACGCCAAAACCAACGATGAACGCGAACAGCACGAGCACGTCACGGTAATAATTACTTGCGTCGAATCCAAACAGCTAGAAAAGCCAACACGACGCATAGCAAATTCAGCGAGGGGTGAAGAGGGAAAGCAAGAAAAGCACGCACGAGATTCATGATGAGGGCCGCCGAGACGCTGACAGGCACGCCCTGCAGAACGTCCTTGATCTGGAGCCCCGAGTTGACCTCGTTCACCGCCAACGCCTCGAGGGCGTACTTGAGCGGGCATATCCACTGCAGCCACCGCAGTACCGGTGGAATATCGTTGAGGTGGACGAAGAACCCGGCAAAGGTCATCTGGTATAACCCCGACAGAGCGCTGAGGAGAAGCGCGAGGCCACCATCCGATATGGCCGAGCCGAGAAGGAAATTCTGCATTGTTTTGTTTTAATCAAGGAAATGCGCGTGCGAAGGATGTACGCGTTACATACAAAGAGCGTCATGCATATTGTGTAGAGCACGAGGATGAGCAGGAACTTGAAGAAATTTTCAGGATGCGGCGCGAGGCCGGCCATCCAGTACGTACTGAAAGACACGCCTATCAACACCTGTGTTGAGGGAAGAGCAAACCTAAGAGATACTCACATGGTAGACACGACAATGGTGGGGATTATGCGGAGCGGGACGACGTCGAAGAGAAGGCGAACGAACAGCCAAGCCGTTGGACTATTACAAGACGTGTGAGGACCGAGTTTTGCGTGAAAAATCCGGGAATGAACAAGCAGACCTGTAATATGCGTTCGAGCGTTCGCGCACAAACAGTGGGCGCGTCGCAAGCACGTTATGTAACGCGCTCAGAGTCGAAAACGCAATCAGGGAACCCTATCGACGCCGACGGCCGTGTCAAGCAAAGTCAGCATGAATTGATTTCGAGGGGGGAACAATACGCACGAGGAAGAAAAGAGATCCGACGCGCGACTGGAAGCCCGCGATGGTGTCGCCAATATGCCAATATATGCCGCCACAGAACACGCCGAGCAGCGCGGATATCACGATGTGCGCGAGGAAGAACGTCTTGTCCCTGAGAGAGGCTCAACAATCAGCAAAACACAATCAAAGCGAGAGTCGAACGAGTAAAACCCCCCACGAACCGTCGTAGCACCTTCCATTCTCGCCCCGCGAGCACCTGCAGCTGCGTCAAGAACGCCGCTGCGCTCGTCGGCTTCGCCAGTTTCTTCAGAGCGCTTCCACGTTCATGTACGGCGGCGTTGGCCACGGCACCCGACTCCTTACTGAGGCTCGAACTGTCTTGTGCACCCGCAGGAGGCGCATGTGCCAGGTCGAGGAGATGATCCGCAACGTTATATCCTGGAGCACAAGGCGAACCCTGCGCGGCAAAGTAGTCCGCAGGCGCGAATCCTCCCGAGCCTTCGTACAGGGACCGCCCGCCGGACAGGAGGACGATGCGATCGAACACGCGATAGATCTGCGAACTTGGCTGATGGATCGTCGCGATTACGGCAGTTGGGTTGTCCGCGTCGTGCGCGAGAGCGTGCAGGACCGAGACGACTTTGGCAGCAGAGACCGAATCGAGGCCTAGGGAAAAAAAAAAATCGCAGTGTAAAGTCAGGCTATGTGATATTTATACACGAGTCAGACGGTAAAGAAAACCAACCGGATGTGGGTTCGTCGAGTATGAGCACGTCTGGACTTGCGACAAGCTCGAGCCCGATGCTAACTCGTCGCATCTCCCCACCACTGATCCCGCGGGCATGAGATGTCCGTCCTCCGATGCGCGAATCCCGCACGTGGGTAAGGCCAAGCTGCTCGAGCACATCTTCGACTCGCTGACGCTTCTCCGCATCGGTGACGTATTCGGGCAAGCGCAATCGCGCAGCAAAGAGCAGCGCCTCGCTCACGGTGAGCATGACTGGTAAAACGTCTTGTTGGGGAACAAACCCGATGCGAGGCGTTCGTGTCTCGCGCGACGGGTCACTGGGGAATCGTACACTCCCTGAAGTGTAGCCTATCTTGTTCTTATTTGCGAGGACCTCGATGAGCGTTGTCTTTCCAGCACCTACACGGAAAATATTCAGAGCGACCCGCCTCCGATAGAAGATACGACGCACCGCTCGGCCCCAGAATGGCCAATAGCTGTCCGGGCTCCACGCGACCACTGATCCCATCCAGGATAACCTTTGCATCGTCTTGACCTCTTGATTTCCCAGATCGCAGCCATGTCTTGCCGCTGTTGCCTCGAGAAACAACGTAGGTCACGTCAGACCATTCCACTGCAAAACCTCCATGTTGCCCCTTGCCTTCACCAAGGAAATCTGCGCCTCGACGACGTTGCTTCCTCTGACCCAACCATCCAACCAATAATCCCAACAGCGCTAGAACAATAAACACCCCAACAACCGCGAGACCCGCGATGACCCCGCCACCAAGGGATCCGCTGCCACTACTACCACTGGAGGTGGAACCACCTCCGGCATCAATGACGCCCTGTCGGACGCACTCGCCAAAGGCACAACCAGTGAGGGACAAGCCCGTGGAGCCGAATACGCTTTGAAGGACGGCCTGTTGAAAGCTACATGATGCGGACCCGTTGGCAGCAGGCGCGTCGCAGGATATTGTTAGGGCTCCGGTGAGCCCATCGATCACGTCGGTCAAATTTAAGCTTGCACCTCCGCAGAAAGCTGCACCACGCCGACAAGTGCATTGAAGACCGGTGCATGACCAAGTCGCACCCTTTGAGGTTTGGAGGCTCTGCGAGCATGAACTCGCCGCGCAATAAAATTGCTCGATTCCGTCATACCATAGCTGAGCGTAGACGGAACCTGATTGGCCGAAGGAGGTAGAATTGGGTTGGGGTGTTAATGAGGTGTTTAAGGTACGGAGAATGGTTAGACTCGATGAGAGGGGGAAAACAGCTTGGAGGGTGGGGTTCTATGCCACGTCAGGGTGCGCAGCGCAAAAGGGGGTGGGAGGCTACGCACGATGACAGCACAGCTCATCTCGCCCGCGGCCCAGACCCGTGGTTCGGTATTGCACGTCAGTGTGTTGTTGAGGCCGTCTGGTGAACTGACGGTGCTACCGCCAGCCGCCGTAAACGCGCTCTCGCAAACCGTCGAGGACTGGCATACGTTACACCCAGTCCCTGTCCACCCTGAGGGACACGCGCACGAAGACGAAGAGACATTTCCAAACGAGGTTGCGGACGCGCCGGAGACCAGCGGGCGTTGCGCGGCTTGGAATATGTTTCCCCCGCACGCGGGCGCCGAACACGTTGCGCCCCCGAAGCCTGGGGGGCATGTGCACGCAGACGAGCTTGTGGGAGAACCATAGTTCTCACAAGTGACCTGGGCGCGAACCGAAGTTGCCGATAGGTGTACGAGGCCGGCAGCGGCGACCCAGAGGAATCCTGTCATCAGTTAAGAGGACGGGGAGGGCGTGGATCGTAAAATGAGGGGAAGAAAACCTAGGTTG
>Ga0307512_10005057_pt1 | contig 14022 bp, 19 predicted proteins | sample 14_EM_MG_FD_200267 | JGI IMG/M metagenome (GOLD analysis project Ga0307512, IMG submission 200267) | Populus trichocarpa ectomycorrhiza microbial communities from riparian zone in the Pacific Northwest, United States - 14_EM | ecosystem: Host-associated > Plants > Roots > Unclassified | place... | reverse complement strand
AAAGACGAGGGAAACTGCAACAACGTAAAAAAAATCCAAAAAAAAATCCAAAAAAATAACAATAATCGACTGTTGGCTGGCTGCCCAGAGCACCAGCACCTCGTGCCGGAGAAACCTATCATAGCACCATCCGCTTGCTATCTCAGGTGCGTGTGCAGGTGTATACTCCAGAGAACGCACGCACTGCACATAATCAGGTATGTGGGTACGGTATCTGCTCTAGTCAGGCCGCATTGCTGGTCTGGGACGACTCGACGATTGCTGATGAATGCTAGATACATGTCGACGGCCACCCGCCCACCTACCCGTTTAGATGCCGCCTCGAACATTCCCAGGAATGGAAGGGAAGGGAAGGGAAGGGAAGGGAGCAAGGCAAGCCTAATCGGGACAGGCCTTAACATCCACACATACATGCGTACGTACCTACATACCCGAGCACAGCCCACCCGCAGGAATAATGCCAGCCGGGGACCGGCCGACCGACCAACGACTCTAGCGTGGATGTCCCAATGGCCTTCTCCGGGAGTCCGGGCTCCCCCGGGCTGCCAAGCGCAAAGTGTGGTGCAGGACCAGATAGGGATTGCGAGTATCTGCATATGTATGTGCTTATGCACCTGCCGCCGAACCAGGTTGGCGTGCATATATACTCAGATATCGACATATCTGCTCCATGTTTGTGCAGATGGATGGGACACTTGCAGAATCCAGGAAAGAAAGACGAGCAGCAGCAGAACCCGACGGTCCCTCCACCGGGCCGCCGCCATCCACCCGAGAACCGTCCGAGAGCAGAGTCAATTGCAAAGCAGGCCATTTGTCCGCAGGCGGACACGCTGACTCACCCGCTCACTCGCACATGTCGTGCCACCCCAGCCCAACCGTCCATCCGGGCGTCCGAACCAGCCAACCGGCCGGCAAAGACGTCCACGCCACTCCGGCCACACCGAAGGATAGAGGTACCGTTAGCGGCATCCGGCTGGCAGCTCCGGCTGGCGGCATCGATTATCAATCGTCGCCCCCCTCCCCCCCCCCGGTTCGTGCGGATGCGATACGGCATGCGTGTGCGCGTACCGCATGTACAGCACAGTACGGGCGGGCAGATCGGGCTGGATCGACGGGAGTCGCCGCTGGCGTGTATGCATGTGTGTAGATATGGGGGGGCGGCGGGGGCCGGTCGAAGCGGGGCGACGAGACGGTAACAGCAGAGCTGGAGTGTTATGTTGTTATAACTATGTGTCGTATGTATGCATGCACCAGGCCGGTACTGCAGAGCATACGGACATACATGACCGACAGAGAGACGTCCCGCCGCATGCGGGGCGCGGAATCTACAACCCAACACGAGATCTGGCAAGCGCTCGTACTGTCCGGTAATTGCGCGTGTGGTGCGATGAGATGTGCGTGATGCGTGGTAGTGTGTGTGCGACAACGTGAGAGCTATTGTATTACTGCAGGGAAAGGGGAACAGCATGGGGAGTACCATATCTGCTGTGCTCTGGCGCTGGAGCGTTACGCGCCTGGTGCTCGAAACTTAGCCTGGCGGCGGGGACGGAACTCGTTTGGTTCTCCCCTTGCCCCTTGTCGGCTATTACATCTGGAAGCCATGTCACGGATTCTCACGCGGCGGGGGCTTGGTGCCTGAGCCTTCATCTTTATGTCTGGGTTTTGGCTGAGCTACAACACAATGTCCCGTGTCCCCCCCAGTCCCGGGAAGGAGAGTGCAAACGCCATTATCCATTATTTTCCCTGCTTCTTTTTCGTCGCATCGCTTAGATCTTCTCGACGGGGAGAGGAGTGAAGCGGAGGTAGGGCTTGACGATGCGGAAGTTGGGGAAGAGGGTCTACACGCAGCGTGCGTCAACAGGGCCCGAACGAGGGAAGGGGATGGAGGACTGCGAACCTTGGCCTCCTCGTTGCTGACACCAGGGTGGACGATCACGTCGTCGCCGGGAACCCAGTTGATGGGCGTAGTGATGCTGCGCGAGCAAAGACGGTCAGTCGGCGGTGCTCACCGCCACTTGGGGAGCGCCACGGAACTCACCGGTGCTTGTCACCGGTCTGGAGCGAGTCGACGACACGGAGGACCTCGGCGGCGTTGCGGCCGGTGGACGCCGGGTACGACATGATGAGGCGGATGGTCTTCTTCGGGTCGATGACGAAGACGGAGCGGATGGTGAAGGCGATACCCTTGGAGTCGACGTTGGTGGTGTCCTGGTGGTCGAGCATGTCGTACGCATATGCGATCTTGCGCTGCTTGTCGCCGATGATCGGGAAGCTCAGGCTGCACTGCGAGATCTCGTCGATGTCCTTGATCCAGCCCTCGTGCGAGGCGACCGTGTTGGCTGAGAGTCCGATCAGCTTGACGTTGCGCTTGGAGAACTCGGGCTGAAGCTTGGCGAAGGCGCCGAGCTCGGTCGTGCACACCGGAGTGTAGTCTGGACGGGCACCAGCATCGTCAGCGGGGAGCGGGCTATGTAGCCGGCGGAAAGGACGCAGCGACCAACTGACCCTCGGGGTGCGAGAAGAAGACACACCAGCTGTCGCCAATCCACTCGTGAAACTTGATGCGACCCTGGGTGGTGTCGGCCTCAAAGTCCGGAGCGGTGGTTCCGAGACGGATGCTGCGGAAGTCGTACCATGTCAGCGAATCGATTTCCCCCGAAGGCTCGGAGGAACACTTACGGGGTCTGACGCTCGTCGGCCATTGCGATTGATGTTTTGTGTTTGGTTGAAGGGTATAGAGATTATTATTTTTGGTGGGTGGATGATCGGACGGATGGAGACGGACGCTGGGTTTTATGGTGGACTGGGAGGGGGGCTCTGGATTGACGGGGTGAGGGGAAGGTCCATGGCGCCATCGTTCGAATGCGGTGGGCATGGTTTTTTTTGATTTTTTTGATTTTTTTTCCTTCCATGGGGTGGATTATTTGAGCATACATATGGTTTTGTTTGAATGACGTGCTCAGCTCCGGCGCCCGTGACATGCGGTCTACCAACCCAATTCGGGCTAATCGGACTGGGCAATCGGCAGCCGCCATCAATGATCATCCACCATTGCAAGGTTGGATTCCTAATACGGATTGGGCTGTCGATTGTGCAGGTATCCTTCGGGATATCTCCCACGGAGCCGATGCAAGGAAAGAGGGGGTATTGCAGCAAGCCAGCTCGCTCCCGCAGTATAGATATGTACTAGCAATTCGATGTTACTAGAGCACATGCACAGAATAGAATGGTCACGACTTTTCGGGATGTAGATATTTCGGGAGCAAATTGGATGCGAAGATTTCTTGGAGCAGAGTAACGATCGGATGTATGCGATCACCACGAGATATAAAGTGCAGCAGGCATGGGGACTTGGTACAGGGGAGAAGTCGAAATGCGGGCCTCCACCGACCATGTATCTTCGGTGGTCCTGATGTGTAGCTGAGTGTCGTACGCACTACAACCCTCCCCGGTACCGAGCAACCCCACATTCCCAAGGGCACACGCTGGTGACACAAAAGGTAAGATTCGGGATGAACCGTGTCTCCCTTTCACATGTTCTCTACATATGTATTCGGCCGCCTGATCTGGTCTGAGGCGCACATCATCTATTAGCGAGTGCGCTTCTCACCGCTTGGGGGTCGGAAGAAAAGCGATTTTGGTTGCGCAGAGGGTATCAGGTAAACCAGCCACCCGCCAAGGCGACTGGCGCATAAAGCAAAAGCTGTTCCGCATCGTGAAGAGTACAAATCTCTAGGACTGGTGCCAGCTATGATATTTCATCATGGTGGATCGCGGCATACGCGGGCGGGGGATGGATTTCGGACGACGGAGGATCCTTACCGGTCGGTTTGACCCTGAGCCGAACCTGTCAATCGTATCGCGTGTATCCTGATCCGTCCACCACGAGTCAGCAGCTGCAGCGGAGCAATCGATCGTGTAGTAGCAGAAAGCGGGGGGTTCGATATCAAAAGATCAGATTTAAATTTTATCTCAGGACAACCTCTAAGCGTTGTATAGACGAGGTGCCATTCGACGAGCTGGGTTTAAAATTCGAGCGCTAGGGCTCTTTATCATCACAAAAGGATGGGGATGATGGGGCAGAGAAGGTGGGGGGGGTGAAGGAGGTCTTCTCACCTGTCACATTAGGGCGCCCCATTCAGCGGGCGGGGCCGGTGAAGGCGACGAACCATTGGAGGGTGACGATGCCGTTAGCTGGTGGGCGAGGAATAAAGAAGTAGGGATGTGAAGGGAGAAGGAAGAAGCGGAGAAGAAGTTGCTGCGACATTGGTTCCACAAGCTTGAACTTTTTTTTTCGCCGAAAGCCAAGCCCGCTAAGGTAGGTTACCGAGCCCTAACCACTCAAGCGCCAGACAGCGTTGGTTCACAGGAAATCACCACCGCCATCACCCGGAAAGCACTACGGACAAGTGGGCAGCGGCAGAGCATTGGGTGGGCCGGGCAGGGAATGCCGCCTGCGGACCGACCCAAGCCGGGCGGACGGTGAACAGGAACGGATTGTGCATAATATCGCCATGGTCTGACAGGATCGCATGCGATCAACAAAGTATCGTCATCAGCATCAGAGCACATATCAGTGATCTCCGGGCGTATGTAGGTGGCGGGGATTAGATCAGAGTGGGATGCCAAGCACTGTACATATGTACATACATTAAGGTGCATACATCTCCAGCTAGAGCTTGTCACTCGGCGCCGACCATCTGGGGCAGTGGGCGGTGAAAACCCTTATACTTTCCTCGGTTCATGCTGCTGGTACGTCTTGGTCGATGAGGTCGCCACGTTGGAAGACGAATAGGAATCAGAAACGGTGATGGGAACGATACTCTCGTGTAGGCTATCGTGTTCGGGGAGAAGAGAGAGACCCCAGAGAGAATAAGAAACCAACCCATCCTTCCGTCCCCTTTTAGCGCCGTACGACCTTCATCCCGGTTACAATCAACGCGAACGACAAAAATCGCCTTCACAGCGGTTGGATGGGGTTTTCGGAGTATTCCCCACTACTGTAGTGGACGACCAGCAGCTGGCAGCGACCCCGCCACTGCACCACAAGGCCAGGTAGTCTATGTACTCTACATAGAACCGGGGGACGCGCTTTGGCCAGTTACATATCTATCAATATACCACGGAGCAAACCACGTATCGGTCGAGATGCGTCGCCACCTCCTTCCGTCCTTCGTGCCGAAAGCGGGAAACCGTCTTCGCGGGAGCCGGAGTATTCCGTTGCCACATGTCGTCAGTGGCGATTTCCAGCTCCGCTCGCCCGGACTCACCATGTTCACGGATGGGTCACGACTGGACGATGGAGCCGCTGGCTACGTGGTGGTGTGGAAGAACGGTCAATTGGGTGGGTATCAAAACTCACATGGGCTACATACGGCCGGGAGGCCTACGGCGCGGAGTGCGCCGCCCTCGCCAGGGCGCTGGAGACCGCGTTTCGAGAAGACAGACGAACCCGGAGCGAGCCACGATCTTCACCGACGCACAGGCGGCCGGCCATCAGACGGATGGCCTCAGAGGAGCCTGGCCCTGGCCAGATCCACGCGCTCCAGGCAAGAAAGTACATCGCCGTGCTACGGAGAGCCGGGCCGGACATCACCACCGGGTCTGGTGGTGCCCAGCGCACAAGGGAGCCCCCGGAAACGAGAAGGCCGACGAATGGACAAAGCTCGCGGTGGAGGAGCCCACCGCCCACGGGGTGGAATGGCTAGGCTATTCGGACCGGGCGGGGGCGTGCGACGCCGCTCCCCAGATCCCTCGCGCACCTGAAGCGGGAGATCACGGAGAAGAAGTGGGCGGAAGTCCGGCGATGGGCTGGGTGCCGGACCTCCCCCAGCAGAAGGCCCTGTGGGCAGAGGCGCGGAAGGAAGCGGGAGGGGGAAGCACTGGTTCACGATCCGGGACTTCCTTGCTGATGGGAGATGCAGCCAGTCGGTGCTAGACTTCCTCTCCACCACGGATGTGGGAAAACTGGTCCCGGCTGAGGAAGACGCGGGGAGCGAGGTGTCAGAGTGGGGGCTCCGGGAGCTCCGGGAGCGGGAAGGGAGAGGAGAGTGGAGGCGGAGGAGTTGGGTGCCCCGGGGGGGAACCGCTATTCCTCCCGACGCCCTCCTTTGTGGTGTCCATGGACGAGGAGTAAGGGGCGGGTTACGTTTCCCTTTGTTCTTTCTTTTGTTAGGATTGTTTTCCTTTGCAATTCCTTTGGTGCGCGTCATATTTTCTTGGGACAGGCCCGGTCGGAGGGCAAAGGGGAGCCTGCACCGTGCGGACAGCGGACGGGAAACCTGGATGAAAAGTGCGCTACCAAAGTCCAGCTGTGTGCGAGTATGAATATGTAAACAAAAAATAAATCTCCCACTCCACTCCGCTGTCTGCGGGGCCAGCGCGATGGCGCAGCAGGAGCAATCGAGTGTGCAGCAACCAGCGGGCAGTGGTGCTTTCCCTCTCCCTGATTCGTCATGCGGACCCACGCCCGGTGGCAACTTGTGGAGTCGAGCGTAGTGACCCAAGCCACATCCCGCACTGTGGATCACGCAGGTGCGAACACTCGCGTGCGTTCCTCAGCCATTCGGCAATCACTGACCAGCTGCATCCTGGATCGACGAGTCAGGTGCCACCGACTCACCGGCGCTATATGCCAGGGCTTGGCTTCTTGCGCCCCCCTCTCCGAAGTGTAGATACAAGCCAAGAAGAACTACACGACCGACAGGACAGCGGCCGCGCGGCTTCCAAGCCAAAGATGACATGGCAGCGTGCGATGACAGACGCCCGGTGCGTACGCAAAAAAACAGCAAAAAACAACAAAAAGAGGCAAACGCCGCAATCTTACCCTATCTCCATGCCTTTGGGCTCCCTGCAGTTACTGGCGCTGAGCCCCCCACGACGAGCCGCCATTTCTCGGCGGTAGGGTGGATCAAGACCGAGTACCTGCGCTATATTTGAGCAGATGGACATGTCGCAGGAAGAGCTGCCGTGGCCATCGTTGCCGCCATCGTCCGGATCATCCTGGGCAATGTGGAAGACAGACACAGCTATCTACAGCGGCAGATCGGTAGCCAGCCAGAAGATCAGGTACATTGCTCTGGAGGAGGGTTCCAGTGTATGCTTAAAAGGGCGTCGTACTTGGGCCACTTGCGGTCCCAGCATCACTGCCAGTATTCGGACCGTCTATGTTGGCGTCGCGGCTGCCAATACCAGTACCACCGGTTCGGGACGATCTAGCCTGAACTGGAACACGACCTCAACGAATCAGTGTTCGGAGGAGTATACTCCAGGTGAAACAATGGACTTACCGCACCGCTAGGTTTCATATCAGTAACAAACGATCAGATATCAAGCAGCCACGCAGGCTTTCCTCCTATGTAGATAGTTCTGAAGACAGCTCCATACCGAATCCTGGCTGAGGATCGATCATACGGCAGTGGAAGGAGTGGCAAACGCTCAGAGACATCAATAGACTGTACTGTGGCTGCGGATGAGGTAGCAGGGGCCGCAGCACGGCGCAGGGATAGTTGATGTCTAATAGAACCAGGCGTATGTAGATTGACTCGTCTCCAACAGTTCAACTGAGGCGACACGGAGTCTCGAACTCCATCAACGAAGGGACGCAGCGGGGCGAAAAGGGCGCGACTGGCCATAGCTGGAATGTGAGACCTATATAACGTGTGTTGAGAACGTGTGGATTGGGGGTTTGCGTCCTCCATGGGGGATATGCAGAGACGAGCAAAGACAACTGCACGATTGGTAAATCATGCCCCGGCGATCAAACCAGACGAGCCACGACGCTTCGGTGCCGTCGCGAACGAAGTGTGAGATTTCCCCGCGGATCACTATGTAGGTATATATTGAAAGGCCTATGCCAGGCCTGATGAATATAACGACAAGAAAGGAAGGCGGAATCAAGAGAGAATGTGTGGGTGTTGTCGCTTCCCCATGATTGGCGGATTCTGTCCAGCGAGGAGGATGTACAGGATGAGGTACAAACCCTGCTCAACTCGTTAAGTACACAGATTTGGGTGACTAATCACCAACAGAACTTAATTCCTCCATGTAGAGTACCGCTCACTCATAGTCGCGCGACTTCCGAATATGGACTAACTAGCGATTGAGCACGTGGGCGTGCTCCTGCCAGAGGTTTGAGATCTTCGGCGATCATCTCCCCTCTACAGGTGGATATCCATCTACTCCCCACATGCCTGCATGTATCCATGTGTGTCTACGTAGGAGAGAAAGCAAGATCTCAGGGACGCTTGGCGTGCAGTATGCCGGGGCAGGGGAAGAGGTGGCTCAGCTCTGACGATGATCTCGCCGCAGGTAGACGGATAGATAGAGTTTGATGCACGGTTGTGAGCAGGATCACACGGACCACCCGTGCTGCTCCCTCTTTGGATTCGGCATCATGGCACATATTATCTAAGTATGTATCCATTCAACCGTCTTGAACTCAGCTGAACATACTCTCTTGGACTGACCTGGCCCTTCCGGTAGTGTGGGTCCAACAGCTTGGCTGGGCGAGAGTGGTGCGTGAGAAAGGAAGGACCCAAGTACATCCGCATGCACATGCTCGTGATCCAATAAAACCCCCCTACAACTTGCATCTCTCTCCGCCGCCCCTTCGGAGGACGGCACCCAAGTGTTCCGCCATCATACCGAGAAAAAATTATCCCTATTTATACTTGGCTATTTAGAAGGCCCCCGTCCCCCGCTTCCTGTCTTGATGATTCTCCCCAATTGATCCATCCGGTATCTACAGACATAATTCACAGCGATTCGTGGGCCGACAAGCCGCATCGTAAACAACGAGCCCCGCCAAACCTAACCTACTCTGCGCGTCACATTGTCATTCTTCTCGGCCTGGCGGCGAATAAAAACTGCTGATTATCTATCTATCGCGCAGCTTAACTTTCCTCAATTACATCACAAGTGTTTTTCTGGCTCTGGGGATGAAGCTGATATCCGCGCTCGAGTTCATCGGCACGGCTACAGCGCTATTGAACGGTAAACCAAACCTTATTTCTTCTCGTTGTCGTCGTCGTTGTCCTGGATGGAGAAGAAAAATAAAAATTGCATGTATCAAAAAATCAATACACACGCGCTAATCGATTGAACACAGGTGGAGCACACGCAACCGCAGTTCTGGCCGGCGCTGAGCCTGTGCTATCTCGCCGGGCGCTCTCGAACTCACCGTCCGGAGGCTACGCTCCGGGGGCGGTGTCGTGTCCGAGCCAGCCGCTGATTCGGAGCGCACGCAACATCTCCGACGGGGAGGCCGCCTTCCTCGAGAAGCGCCATGCCGTCACCGACGCTGCCCTGCGGGACCTGCTGGGCCGTGCCGGGATGACCGGATTCGACTACAACGCCTTCATCGACTCGTACTCTCCAACGGTTGCGCTGGCTTTCTCCGGCGGCGGCTACCGGGCCATGCTGAGCGGCGCCGGGGCGGTCAAGGCTATGGACTCGAGGTCTCCCGGTTCCACCGGCTCCGGCCAGCTGGGGGGGTTGCTGCAGAGCGCAACATACTTTGCTGGCCTCTCCGGAGGCTCGTGGCTTCTGGGCTCGCTCATCCTGAATAATTTCACCACCATCGACGCCCTGCAGAGAAGCGAGGACTTGTGGGACCTCGAGGACAGCATCCTGGCCCCGGATTCGCTCTCGTACTACAGCGACCTCCGGGACGAGGTCAACTCGAAGGCGGACGCTGGGTTCGAAACGACGCTGACGGACTACTGGGGCAGAGCGCTGTCGAGGCAGTTCCTGAACTGGACCGACGGTGGGCCGGGAGTCACGTTCTCTTCCATCGCGCTGACCGATGGCTACAAGAACGCGGAACATCCGTTCCCCATCGTCGTAGCCGACGAGCGGCATCCTGGGGAGCTGATCATCTCGCTGAATGCTACGGTTTTCGAGTTTAATCCTCTGGAGATGGGATCGTGGGATCCGACACTGTACTCGTTCACCTTGCTGGAGACCCTGGGTACGAACATGACCAACGGCAGGCCGGATCAGGATAATGTTTGCGTTCGCGGGTTCGACAATGCTGGGTGAGTCCCCCAAAAAACCGCGGGACGAGGGGTGGTATCGCATCCTGACAACCGCCAGATACATAATGGGCACCTCATCGAGTCTCTTCAACCAATTCCTCCTCAACCTCGAGTCTTCCGGCCTCGACGGCGTCATCCTAAAACTGGCCCAGGAGATCCTCAGCGATTTCGCCGAGGACGAGTCCGACATCGCTGACTACACACCAAACCCCTTCTACGGCGTCAACACCGATACCAACCCATCCGGAGATATCCGCAACCTGACGCTTGTCGACGGCGGCTCGGATCTCCAGAACCTCCCGCTGGTCCCGTTGATCCAGCCGCTCCGCAATGTGGACGTGATCTTCGCCTTCGACAACTCGGCCGACACGCTCAACGACGACGCCACTACATCCAACTGGCCCAACGGCACAGCCATGGTAGCGACCTACGAGCGGTCCATGCGTGGCGACATCTCGAACGGCACGTTGTTCCCACACGTTCCAGACACCAACACATTCGTGAACCTCGGCCTCAACCGACGCCCGACCTTCTTCGGCTGCAATGGACAGAACATCACCACTGGCCGCACCGACGCCAGCGTCCCCCCGCTGGTGGTGTACATGCCCAACACGCCGTACACCTACAGGAGCAACGTGAGCACGTTCACCTTGTCGTACAAGGACTCGGAGCGCGACGACATCATTGCCAACGGCTGGAACGTGGCCACGCAGGGGAACTCGACTGTCGCGAACGCCAACGACTGGCCCGCATGCGTCGGCTGCGCCATCGTCCACCGCCAGCTCGAGCGGACGGGCGTGGCGCAGTCGGACCAGTGCAGGCAGTGCTTCACCAACTACTGCTGGAACGGGACGGTGGCGCCCGAGGACCCGCCGCAATATGATCCGGCGATGTTCCTCCGCTCTGGTGCGGGAAGGCTGTCCTCGAGTGCCGGTGGCGGTGGTATGGTGGTCCTGGCAGCCGCCGTGGCTGCCTGGGCTCTGATGTAGGGGAATGGAGCAATGAATTTTGTGGGGTAACGCTTTTCGGACCAGGTGGTATGCATGAGCACATACGCGCACGAGTAGCGACGTAATTATTGTGCATATTTCTCCGTCGTCAGTAGTCTTCCAATTTCCGTGTGCTCCCAGCCTTCGCAATAAGCTGAGCACTGCCCCACACCGAAGCACCCTTGGCGCGAGTGACAAGCCATGCTTCTTCGGGCAAGGATCGGTGCGTTTTGGAGAGTTCGTCGGTCGTATCGGCACAACTCTGCCGGTAGAAACGCACCATTTTGCCGACGACCGGGACGACGTACTATGTGAAGAAAGGTCCACAGTGCCAGAACACAAGGTGGAGGGATCCTCGATGCCACAAGGATTTCTCTGTGCCAGTTTTTAGTTTCTATTGTAGGTGGGGTTGAGAGTAAGTAGAGTTGAGCACTGCAGGTTACTGTACTCTACATAGATATTTACCAGGGAAAAGAAACTTCCTGTGACGACAACGGGCGCACTTTCAGCTTCACAGAAATCGATGAAGTTATAGATTGCTGAAGGAGTTGTAGATACTGGTGATCTTGAGCGTGGTGTCAACGGGGATAGGTATATAATGTATCTATATGTTCCGCCCCGTGGGCGAACTGGGTTAGCTAGTTCGCGAACTTACTCTATCTAACTAGTTACATATATAGGGCCGATGCGGCCCGTTCAGTAGATACAGGGATAGAAAGAGAGAATTCAAACTGCATGCACAGGGCCCGCGCCGGTGCGGCAGCAGTGATGCAGATGTTTGTGTCGCACAACGTCACGCGCCATTGGCATGTGCCCGGTGGGCGCTGCGGAAGTCTGGGAGTAGACACAGAAGTGATGATGATGATCGCCAGAACCTCCACCGCAATATCGACGAGACGTAGTGAGGCAGGAGCGTGGCTACATCCCATGACAGGTGGTGGGAGTTGAGTAAAATAAGGTACATAGAGAGCTTTGTATAGTCGAATGCCCAGAAAATTCTGGCCCAAAATGGCGCAGTGGGACTCCTACTTGATTGTATCTATATCCTTGCGATTTCCGCCGGTCAGAGCTCGAGATTCGACTACATATGATACCATACGCATTCGACTGTGTATGTAACATACAGGCCCTCTATGTACCACAGTGAAGGGGGGGTAAAAAAAAATAGTTTAGATACCTGGTAAACGTGTATCAAAACGGTCAAAATACGTATTTTTCACCTTGTACTAGTACAGGTTAGCGAGGGTAAGTGCTGCCTCACCTCCATTATGGTCGCTTAATAGTGGCGAGGAGTGTGAATATCTAGATAGGGGCGGACATCGAACCTCAACATCATCAACCGCCCGCCGCCCATCCGCCATCAAAAGCCATCGTTAAGTTACGCGAAGCCACCGTTGCGCGAAACATTCGGCCATGAATCAGAAGGGAGTCAGTGATCCGGCAGTTGGAGTGAAGCACCGAGAAACCACCCGGGACGAACGGATGCGTGTTATTTCAAATTTTCATTACGTGAACATGCCAGACGGAGCCGGAGGCAAATAGGAAGAGAACTCCAGACCAATCCTCGAACGGCCTCAAGAATATATCACCACTATAATCAGCACGGCACTCCGAACCGGAAACGATCCGGCAGGCCTCCGATATTCAACGATGGAGAGAAAGCGCGTCTCGTTGCTTTTATTACCCGCGGCTCCCGTACTCGACGTCTGAGCTGAGAGGCAATTTGCATAGAGATGGACTACGCCTGTGATCCGAAGACTGTGCGAAATGTCATGATTTCACTGGGACACTACAAACGTGTGCCAAGAACGAAGTTCAACGTATAACCGGACAACGAACCGAAACGGATTGCTTGGTGTCAAGCCAGACTGCATTGGACTAAGGAGGAGTGGAAGAGAGTTATATGGATGGGCCATTGTGCAAGAGGATAATGCTCCAAGGCATAAAGGGTATGTCGAAGCCTAGTTACAGAAAGTTGAACGGGATGGAGACATGGCCGGCTGAGCCTCGAGATCTCAATCTAATAGAGGCTTGCTGGGGAGATGTGAGACGGGGTTGGCCGAGATATGGGGACGAGCAGCGGATGTTGAAGCCTTGATTTAGCTGTGTGTTGGGCTCGGGTTATTACGGAGGAAAAGTTAAATACATTGGTGGAGAGCATGCCTGCGATATTGCGAGCTGTCATCGATGCTGGAGGAGCGGCGACGAAATATTGAGTGGGTGGGCGGAGGGTGAGGCACAACTTCCCCCCCCCCCACAAATACAGCTTAGTCATGACCACTCGCTATCCAATAGTACCCTGCTTAGTGCGCTATATCTGCGCTTATAATTCGTAATGGTGGTGATGCACAGGAAAACTACGTTTTTTTACTAATAGTACCAGCAGATGAGGTCCTCGAGTGTCCTAATCTGGACGATGGCGGCAAGGATGGCCTCGTGAAGAACGCTGGTGATCAGCAGTGATCGCCGTTGACATACGTGAATCCGGCGATAACTCCACGGTGATGGTTACAGATGACGTTGCCATTAGGAGCACCTCCCGAACACCGACCAAAGAAATACGATCGCTCCACTGCCCGGAGAAGATTGGACACTTTTTCCGATTCCAGCAAACGTCAGGCAAGTGAGTTACAGAGAACGGAGCAATTCTGATATGGTGGACACTGACACGGGGGACAGAACTGAGGCACAAAGAAACGGAGTGCACGCTGAGGGTGCTAGGTACTACCGACTGTTCCAGAAGCTCGTTCAAACCTCGTTCAAATCTCATGGGAGGCCGAAGCTCACGGAGCCGCTCGAAAGCATGAAGCAGAATGTGATAGAATTTGTCATAGCATTTGTCATAGAAACCGCTCAAAAGCTCGCGATGTGGCAGAAGAGAGGATGAGCTCATGAAGATCACTGGTGATATTCACGAATCCGGAATGTATTTATTGGAAGCTCACGGAAACCAATTGAACTTTATGGTGTGGCAGCCGTTCACATTGTACAAAAGC
>Ga0307512_10005056_pt1 | contig 14026 bp, 11 predicted proteins | sample 14_EM_MG_FD_200267 | JGI IMG/M metagenome (GOLD analysis project Ga0307512, IMG submission 200267) | Populus trichocarpa ectomycorrhiza microbial communities from riparian zone in the Pacific Northwest, United States - 14_EM | ecosystem: Host-associated > Plants > Roots > Unclassified | place... | reverse complement strand
CATGCCTGGCCGGCCGGCTTTCTGTCAACCGATGCCCGGCCTAGACTGTAGGTAAACCTGCAGGTGACTGTAGGTCAGCCCGGCCGGTTGGGGACACTGTATTAGATGGGAGGTTCAGGTCGTAAAATAGCTGGACACGGGAGCAGTGGCTGGATTCTGGATTGATACCGATGAGAGTGATGCTAGCTGTACACTCCCCTGTTAACACTCTTGATACTGTCTGTGCAAGCTGATATGATGTGGAATCACGGACATTCCATCCTCACCATCAACTGCAGCCAGGACACTACTGGACTGGCCGCCGTGGTCCGGACAAGGCCTGATGCTGACAGCAATTTTGAGGTCGTACAGCTATTGCTGACAGCTTTCATGTACTCGGACATCAATTGGGCCATGGGTTTACTATTGATAAGTGTGGGGAATGGCTGTGAAATGCAACAAGAGGGGTGAAGGGCAGCCCTGCCGGAAATGGAGGCTTCAGGGCTTGCAATTATTTTTTCTGCAGTCTTTGTATGTATGTACAATCATCAGTGCTGACACCTTTTGATTTTCAGACACCCCAACCTGACGCTAACTAACGCAAAAAATCGCCCGGACGGACACCCTATGCTGACTGCTGATGTCCGCACCATGGCAGCCAGTGCAGTATCTTTAAGATGCAATGGTAGTTGTACATAAAAGAAACCAAAGTGTGCTCTTGCAACAGTACACTGCGTGGTTTTTGTCCACCCGTATATTGGTTTGAAATTAGGTCAGTCATTTATAACGATCCGAAGTAACACCCGAAATGACACTCGAAATGACACCCGAAAGTGACTGCCCAGTGTCACTCCGTCGCCGACTAGTTTTCTCAGCTTCCTTTCGCAATGACCCGCCAAGCGGAGTAGCAGATGTGGAGTTTCTAGATGATAGATGGCGCTAAAGGACTTTATCTTCACTTACGATTAACGTATTATGACTAGAGCACTTGGGATAGACCTTAGGTTAGATGACCATGGTAATCCCTGTATTTTCTGGTAGACTCCTCTTTTAAAGATGGATGGCTATCTCTGCAAATTAGTTAAAGCGGCAGTTAGTATGTAGTATGACCCTCGAGAGACTCGGAAATATGTAGAATAACCTCGGGACCTCGTACCACCCGTGAACAGCCACCATGATCATGATACCCGCACCAATTCCCATACCTAGCAAGACACGATGTCAGTACACAGTAGCTATGACAGATCGCATGTGGATATACAGCACCATTCCGTTAGAGGGAAGGTTGAGGGAGGAGAGACTTGGAGTACATACGCACTGGGGTCATGACGGTAGACTGCCTTACAAAGGCACTTTCTAGGGAGAAATTTATGCAGCATCATGCTTCTATGGGTATTTATTAGCCTGGATTGTTAGGGTGATTTAGTTGCTTTCTTATTTGCTTTGGTTGTTGAAGTTCTTGGGTCTCTGTGGCGGTTGTCGTTGCTGCGGATGCAGTGTCGTCTTCTGAACTCTTTGTTTAGTGCGGTTGGTTGCCGCCGCCTTTCACTGTTGACAGAGTCTTGTCGTAACCTTACTACTTTTTCATATCTTGTCACTCACGGTTTCTTTATTTTCTTATGTTGCGATATGGAGGGGAGAACCGTGTGCGTGTATAGACTTAAGGTGAGAGAAGAGAGAAGGACTCGAGATATATATAGGAGATTTGTTGTGCCTTACCATCAGCCCTAGTTACAGTGAGAGTGTATCAGGCCTCTAACACGTCTCAGATCTTATATATGTAACATCTTACCTTGTAGCGCTCTTACTCGGTTTTCTTTTACTTTGGGCTCTGATTATGCGCCGTGTACTCACAGAATGGAAATATTGGAAATCTGTTCGACCCCGCACCAGTACCAAGTCCGAGAGCAGGCCGGCCAATTTATTCTTGACATTATGTATATAGTGAGACCGCTAAGAGACAGTGTCGCTATTGGACTACACACGGCGCCCGTTATCCATGTCCAATACCCTTCTCTGCTGCGCGGCAGACTACACTCTTCAGCATAAGTATGTACAGTACTATGCGTAAAGACACATCGTCATACATTGCGAGGGCTCACTCTAAATCCTCTTCATCGCGATCCTTCTTGTCATAATTTTCCTCCGCCTCGGCCCACGCTCGCGAGCAACTTCTGTACTAGCCGTAAACCCCGAACAACATCACTGCGTTTCCATCAATCTCCTGCTTAAAGTCGTGTACAGTGGCGTCCAGCAACGCCAGGGTCTGTGTTGGAAACTGCGCGGCCCCAAGTTTGGTATCTGGTGGCTGCAATTCGCAAAATTAGTCTTGTTATTATGTATTAGTTCGCAATTTCTGGTATGATGGGAAGTTTGTATGGAGGGCGGGTCCATTCCAGGGGCATTTCTTGAATTTTATACTAGTGTAGCATCGCGAGTCACTTGCTGCTTTAACACTTCCTTGACTGGTACTTATAGAGACGATAGAGTATTCCAATCAACCAATTATATATATGATGTAATATTAACCACCGTGTTCGGGGCTCGTGCCATGATTCACCGCTCTTCCAGTTTTCATCATTCCCAAATAATCGAATTAAACATCTACCATAACCACCCGTAGTTCTTCAACCTAAAACCTCCGGCCTTAACAGTGAAGCGCGCATCCCTATTTTTGCACTGGTTAGTGCCCATGATAACATCAAGGATGATCACAGGAAGGAAATACATCTTTGATACAACACATCATTCCAGCTCCGTCACAATCCGCCTTGTACATGTCACCCCCCTGGCAAGGGTTGCCGCTGCCAGAGGTCTGTACACAGGTTCCGTAACGATCCGTACGGAATTGAAGCTTGCGCCGGCAACCGGCACGGGGGATAAGCGTGTTGGGTTTTGCCGCAGGATTGGGTGCCGCGACGGCGTTGGGCACTGCCGCGGGTTTGGGTGCTGCCAAGGTGTAGGTGACCGAGGCAGCAACGAGGAACAGTGTGGCGAGCTTCATCTTGGAATTATGGAAGGATATGGAGGTGGAAAAAGCTGAGTTTAGAGATGCTTTGGTCTGATGATCCTTTGGGATGTTTAGAATGATCGTTTTGAGTGAGAAAGATCCGACGAGACTGCACCTTCTTATAGATTTTATAACACCTAGTCGACTCGGAGGTTGCTAATGCTAGAACAGCTCGTGAGCCTGTGCTACAGTCAAGACCAGCTAAGTCAATAGTGTTTGTCTATGGAATGTTCATAACTAGTCGTACAACGTTCCTGCGTTGCGCTACACTAGGGGCTCTATACAAATGCCAAGACGTTTGGATTTTTTTAGGGGCACTTCCTCTCGCCGTCTACTTCTCTACTTTACCATCGGTCTCAACCATCAGCAGATAGTAGAGAGATTTCGCTCTTGGTATATTGTCGCCGTGACCGTACTTTTTGGAGCGCTTGAAGTTCAGCGTCCCCTGAGTCTTGGCATTCGTATAACGCCCCATTCTAGTAACACCCTAGTACTTTACAGGTCGATCCAAGCGCCACAGTGGGGCAAATGTGGAAATATCGATGACAATTCGTTGAACTACTGGCTAAAAGATCGGCTGATTTGATATTATGGGGTTTTTAGGGACCGTGGCCTTGGAATGATTGGGCTTCGACGGAGCCAGAGAGCTAGAAACGTGCTATTTTGGATCCTATTTTTGATGATCAGTCAATCGTACAAAGAACACTAATAGCTTGTAGTACCTCATTTCCCTGATATTTCGATCATCATGAAAGCACCATTGTCTGATTAATTGTTAAATCTCTTGCTATCTTGTGATGATGGCTAGCTCTGATTGCGTCTCAATGAAACTTTGCAGGCTGATCACCCGCAAAAGTGTACAGGAAGTAGCGTTAAATACGAAGCAATCATGGAATCCTATTTACAGGACTGATGGCTGAAACGCCGGAAATACACTGTAACTAGTAAACACGGCCGCTCGATGTTAAAATAGTACAGAATACGTCAATGAGCTCACGGCCCCGCCACTGCTATGAGGTCACCCTGCCGAGGTTTAATTGGTTAAGAGGATACAAGTGAACTAAAAATTCATTTTAGTTGGATAATGAGTAGGGTGAGGTTGTTTGTGAAGAGGTAGCTATAGGGCAGAAGCAAACACGTAGCTCAGAATCCACCACAAAGTGCATGCATGACCCCCGTAATTGCAATTCGGATACCGCAGTGTTCCGCAGATCGGGCAAATTTACAGTGGTTTCTTAGGCGGAGAGAGCATCTTAGCATACTTTAATTTATATTTTGTTGAAACTTGTGATCGTTGATTGTATCTACGTAGGAGCTTGTATACTCATATACAGCATTCAGTGTATACCTTATACGCATACATGCACACTCAGCTACCATATCCAGCTGAGTCCCAAATAACCGTCACTCCAGCTGAAAAAGCCTTACAAAGGGTTGCGATCCATATATGCAACATGTTTGGGATGATAATCACCGAGTGACTACAATGATTGAATGATCGCACAATACGCTTTGAATCGACTCGGAGGCTTGGGATGGTGACGATGACCTCAAAACAATAAGATCGTTGCGTCAGAATCGTGATCGGCAACTCTCCGCGCGGGGATATGGGGATGTGTCACCCTTCTGATTCGTAGTACGTACTACTAAGCGTCATGTTCAGAAGACCGCCGCTGGTTGGCGTTTAATGTTTATTCAGAAACACCGTCCTCATCACACCTCTTAAAGGGTCCTGTATATAGTTTCTGGGGTATGATTAAAGCATCACAGTGCAACGCGCAACGGGGCGGCTTCGGAGGTTGTCAGTGGCCCTATCTTTGCAACGCCGTCCGAATCACCCTAGTCACTTAATTTGCGGAGTTAATTGTTAACAACCCTACAGGTATGCCCACTACTTAGATTATTGACTAAATTTGATCCAATGACGTGTATCACATGATGGGGTAGGCAGATAGTGTTTGGAGCTAGCTCAGAGCTTCAATCGAACCTCATTCCTTTCATCTCACGACTGTCGTACAACAATTTGTCGAAAAGCCTTATTCACCACCAACCACCTGGTTGACCCGAGATTCTTCTGTGTTTGTCTTGCAATTCGCTCTACGTTACAAGAAAACGCCTAGACGAACTCGAAGTAGAATCCCCCAAACGCAGGCACTGTGTTGTCAGAGAATGGCAGCAGTGACAAGCTATCCCAAGCCGTAAAAGCCCTAACATCTCTATCAATTATAGCTAACCGTGACCGTCGTATCCCTAGCATCATGTCACGTTTCTCCCGAGGCTCGCGCTCGGATTGCCAACTACAGAGCATAGAACAGTCACGATACTCGACTCTTTGACAAGTTGTCAAGAACGTTCAGTGTTCCCAAGCGGTCAGATCGATCGCCCTGTGAGCTATAGATCTAAAGGTCTATAGACCGGCCGAATCGATGTCTGCAGATCTATAAACCGGTCAGATCACAACTTTCAAAGCCGCCCTTGGCATAGGCCTACCCGATCGAAGGCCAAATCTGACCAGACTGACCGCTTGGGAACGCTGAGAGCGTTACGCACATGAAATCTCTCCTCCACCATTTACTACACCTCCGGATGGGAAGCTTGATGTGACTAGGTTGCAGTAAAGGGCGGACTACGTGCATACTCTTAAAAAACACCTACAGCGCCACAAGATCTCGGACCGCTCCGGGCATTTTTGAACGTCTAGTTCGAAATGTGCACAAACCTTCTCACTGGCTGTCAAGAAGCACCAGAACTCGCTAGAACAGAAGGTATATTGTTGATGATATCATTGTTGCCGACTATTAACATTCTCTAGGGTATGATGTCTCGATTCGAGGAGCTACAGGGGCCCAACGGATTGGTGAGACCTTGGTCTCGTACACTGTCTTTACAACCTAGGGTTTTCAAGACTCAAAGAAATTCAAAGTGGACATCACAGTGGCTGCCCTCAATATCGTAGTGAAAGAAGTCACCACAAAGCTCTCTGCTGGAGGAGGGCTTAGTTTGTTCTTCGCTTATGGCTCGAGTGGAACAGTATCATTAGGGTCCTCACGACACTCGATTCGAGACTGGTTTTCTGTTCAATTTTCTTAATTCTTAGGGTGTTGAAATTGTTGTAACATCCAAACTGCCCAGGAGCCGGTCCGGAGAACCGTTTTTCGACATAGTTAGTCCAAAATTTCGACTCGGAAATGAGCCGCAACAAGCCGGCAAAACCGTTTTTGACAAAGTTAAATAGTGGTAGGAGTTAAATGTGGGATACTTAAACAGTACCTAGGAAGAAACATGCAGAACGGATTTGTTTAACTTTAACTGTGACACTTGAGTTAAACATTAGTTAAACGAAAACTTCGTTTAACTTGAAACGGTCCCATATCCGTTAAATAACCCTGAGCAGCTGACATGGATTGAGGGAGTTGATGTTGCTATAGTACTTAGGGGAGAACCGTGTGTAGATTCTATGATACAGTGAAGAAGAGAGAAGGAGAAAGACTCGACTTATATACAGAGGATCACCGGGAAAACTTTGATGCTTCGCCACTCTGAGTCCCTTGCCACCGGATATGTAACAGTTGACAAACCGCAAATCAGGGTGAGAATCTATGATCCCGTGCAGACACAATCACTCGCAGTTTCAAGCTCAAACTCAGGCCAAGATTTTTCGTGCCTGGCTCAAGCTACTTCATTCATAGCATGCCGGGCTCACACCCGGTTCAACTCATACATACTTATTATATCTATCTCTGTCACACAAACTTGAATTAACAATTTAAAGTTACAGAAGTACATCACACTATCCCTATTACTACCGCCGAACCTCTTGTCTACGCCAATACACTCGGCATATCCTCCGCCGTCCTTTCCCCCTTATTCCCCCTCCCAGGATCCAACGGAACCTCCTCATCCAGTCCCCGCTGCCGGGGATCAACCCTTGGGTTCGCGCCGCCAAGTTCCTGGCTCGCACCCGCCGTATATGCCGCCCCATGTTTTGCCAATCCCAGCCTCTCTCTCTTCGGTCCCTTCCCCTGCTGTTGCCCATCGTGTCGTATCTCGCGACTCGTCATACCCTGGCCCGGGTGTCCTATACCCTGGTGCACGTCGGCACTCGTAGACCCGGGCATGCCCTCGGTGCCCGTGGGGAAGATCTCATCTCCAACTATGTTCTCAACGTTGCGGGGGACAAAAGTGCGGTCTTCTGGTGCGGTACCAGGAGAGAGTGTTTGTGTGTGGAAGGTAGGGACGAAGTCCGCGGGCGAGGTTTTTTGGCCGGGTTGGTGCTGCAGGTCGTTATTGAGTACTCTATAATCATAGCGGGAGGTTATTGGAAGCACTCACGCCCTTGGTGGTCATTGGGTGGTCGCGGGGTTTGGAGGCATGGAATGGTCCTTGATTGGAAATGGAGTCTATGTTGGCAGCGGTACCCGCTTTTCCGGCGTCGAGAGGAGTAGAGTGAGAGCCTGACATTGTTGCTAAATGTTGTGTTGAATGTGATAGCGTGAAGCTGAACAGGAAAAAAAGGCGCCCGTATCCATCCTAGATATACTGGGATATACTGAGGTTGACGTCAAATTCATGTCAATGGTGGTGTCATGATGTCGATCGTAGCCATTTTACGTCACAGCAAGTGATGAACAGTGCTGAACATTAGATGTCGCACCCGGAGTCAAGTTTAGGGCGACTTGGCCATATTGATCGCTTACCAGCCGACGTCGGGAATTGCGCTTAATCTCGGAATATAGTGCCCGCCAGGGTTCCGAAACTTTCGGAATTTTCCCGACATCCATATGCGTCCAGCCCCTCACTTGTCAGTCTCGGACGCTTACTCTCTCCGCCCTCTCCACTCTCACCAACACAAAAGTTTCTACCACAAGCAGACGCAAAAATGCCACCGCTAAACAAAAACTCGGGGTATTGGAACCTTTCAAACGGGGAATTAGAATATCATCCGTACAAACAGGTAGGAATTGAACGCCTACTAATGAAAAGTTCTACGGATCCCTGCCCCACCGACAAAGAACGTAGTAGCCGATTTAGGACTAATAGAGCCAGAACTCGAGGAAGCTGAAGGTTGGGACTGAAGACTTTATGCGGGTAAAGGTAGTCCCAAATACCGTCCTATAATAGTTATGTCTTTGTGTGTGCTCATACAGTATTGTCTAGGAGGGCTACGCGACTTGCATTCCTCGAGACACTCATGACAGGAACCTATCTATCAATACGAAGTCATTGGTCACGATATATTCCTTGGAGTCGTTCGACGGTATCAAGTTTCTGAAACTAGACCATCAAAATCCTCTTTAGAAGCCTAAAAGATTATTTCGTCTAAAATTTGACATTAGGTTATTCAAACGCCCACTGAATCCTACTTTGATCAGGTCAAAGTGGTGAAACAAGAACTTCCCTAGATCGGCGGAGGTTATGAGTACTAATGGCTAGATCCCGAAGATTTTCACTATATGCCGAAGCTCTACATCGTCAACCCTTTTGATTTCAAGGAGCCTTCTCCCCTGCCACATATAACACCGCCAATCTTGGGGCATTGGTATCGATGCATTATGTCACTGCGCTTATTCCAACATCCTGATAAAACTCTCGTTATCATTACCCGGTCGCATGTAATTCAGAACTTCAAGGCTATCCTTATCCTAGCGACCGGCAGCGAAACCCTCATTCACAATGTAACCCAGTTGTACTGTAACCCGGAAGTTACAACGCATCCGTAGCCTTCTGGCGCGGGGGTAGATGCTAACCATCTCTTCACACGATGGAGAAGCAACTTCGAAAACGCTTAACAGACCTAGCATGTCTCCTTCGACAGCTCGACCCATGCCCCGATCCTGACTCCGAGGAGTCGGTCCCGCACCAAGAGCTTTCCCGGGACGAAAGTCGTCAACAAGATCTGCTAGATGCATTCGCCTTCTTTGCTGCGACCGAAAAGTCTGCTGAGCATGTTACGGCAGTCGGAATGGAGAAGATAGGGAATACCTTGAGGTTCAGCATGGCTATGAATGGTCAAATTCCTTCACAGATTATTAGTGGGCTTGAGGGGCTTAGCGAAGCTATACGAAGTGGAGACAGTACTGGTGAGTTTTTCTCCACCCTGATCGCGATGTGCTAACACAAACATTCGGCATACGTAGCTCCAGATGCTATCCTGGTTGAAGAACTGTTCCTCCAGGTGCTGAATCTCAAAGCAGGAGTGATAAAGGCACAGCTCAACGGGAAGAAACCGCCAGGAGTTCTGCACCGGCTCGACGAAGCCTGTAAACATCTTGCATCCCTCGGGGATGCTAAGATCCCGACCTACACAGGCGAGCTCAAGCTCACCGGCGAAGAGAAACCAAATGAGTACAATGCTGAGACCCACACGTCCTACATGACCACTGGCATCAAGCGATTAGAGAATCTTCGTGACAGCTGTCAGCAAGCTCTGGAAGAGCTTCGTTTTCCTGGAAACGTGAAAGCGGACGGTGCTTTGCTCCCATTCCTCATTTCCTGCTACGAACTGCGACACAATCAGGTTCTCCATCATCTCTTGGTCGAGTCTGGCAAAATTCCACAGGGTGCGAAGCTTCACGCTCAGCTCCGGAAGTTTAGTCGGTACAAAAAGGGCGTAAAGGATTTAGTGTCGGCTAGTAGCTTCCTCTGCCAGTTCCAAAAAGTCGAATATGAGCGGGTACCGACGACAGCACCGTTGCAGCTCCCGCCGCCAACGAATAACACTATTCCGGAGCTTCTACAATCCCTGGGGCTTCAGGATGCTAAACTTCAGAATAAGTGTAAGAAAGGGTTTCAGATGCTTCGTAGCAAACCGTTGCATGTACATGCCGAGGTTGAACTCATCTTCTTCTATGCTACCCGCGGTCGGAAACCGGAGAAGTTTATTGGCTGCAGCAAATTGGCATGCTTCTTGTGCAATATGTTCTTGGGCTTCCATCCCAACTTTCAAGTTCGAGGAGCACATTGGAAGGTTTGTCAATTCTCTTGAGGGGCTTTCTTGTGTTCAAGATTGATGATGTCAGGTCTACTCTGGATGGACATTACCGAAAATCGAAAATGCGCCACGATCAATGCAACCTGTTCTCCATAACATGTGTCAAGAGCTGGAAAGGATGATAAAGTGGCGCTGTTTGCAGAAGAGGGAGCTCGGGACTGGAGGAAGGCCACTTCCACCAGACTCGGTCTCGGGGATTTCGGAATCCGTCTTAGCGAATACCGTATCCCAGGCCAAGGGCTTGTCCCATGAGGGGTTGTTGGAGCGGATTTATCAGATGTGGCCCTCTAACCAGGATACTGCCGAAACCCATGAGCCGTCCGAGGGACCAATGGAAATGCTATCTCCAGAAGGATCTAAGAGTACCAGTATGAAGAAGCAGATGTGCCAACTGTGCATTGAGGAACCAGGTCGGATGCAGTGCCCAAGTTGCCACAATGCTTGGTATTGTTCCAAGCGCTGTCTCGAGGCAGCACAATATTCCCACGTCTTCAAATGCGCAGGTCGAGCCATAACAACCGCAGACTATCTAGTCCTTGCATGCCATGATAACCTGTTTCCAAACGATGAGGAAACAAATCGCGACTTCGGATTCGGCAATTGCGTAACGCCCCAGGAAAAATCAATGATTCCACCAGTCCGGCAATGGATCAGTCCAGACCGGAACCGTCCAGTCCAGTCCAGTCCAGTCCGCGATATTAATGGACTGGGATCGGACTGATCCTCGATGCTCGTAGACTGGACTGGGCTCAGTCTGGACCGATCCAATCCGGCCAAATGTTCATAATGACATAAACGGAGTCATTCAAGTCAACTCATACTCAGACTGTCACCCGCCATCCAGACTTTGTCACTTGCCACTTGCCACAAGCCCTTGCCACTTGACTCCACATCCACTGCGCAGTCATCTCGTTCATTGTAGTGGACATATCAATTCCTACTGTCATTTACATTGACTCATACAGAATTGCTCAGCGGCAATCATCTGCCACTCACCACTTACCATTTGCCACTCGCCACTTACTATTGGCAACTCGCCACTTTGTGTTCGCATCTACCTGCACCTTACTCTATCATCAGCTTCATCTCAGTATGAGATTCAATTTCTGGTATGATTCACATAGAGTCATAGAGAATTACTCATCAACTAGCAGCCATCTGCCACTGGCTACTCAACACTTGTCACTGGCCACACAACAATCATCACCGAACTCTTGCTCTCTATGGTGTGATTGCGGTTGAATCTTCTATTCCGCACTCTATATAAGAGAATGGTTTTACCTATCGATAGAGCAACAGTCAACAATTTAACCGTCAACAATTTAACAGTCACTCTGAATGAACCTTCTTTCTTTCTCCTTTGCAATCTGCATCTACATTCAAAATGTCTTCTCAATCACTTTCAGAACTCACTGATGATTGCCAGCCATCGGAGTCTGAGTTTTCAGGAGTATCTGGTTCCATCGAGCCAGATTCTGAGGTACTGTCTACCACACCACTCTCACGCAGCCAGCGGTCTCTGTCCCCATCAAGCGCCTTGAATCCACCCTCATCCTTACCCCAGTTCATCTCCCACAGAGCCAGCCGGTTAACCTCACCAATTCACACACATGGATCACTTGCTGAAACCGGGAAAAGCCGCTACTGGAAGTGCTCCTACTGTAAGTCCAGACAAATCAACTCAGTGTCATTGTGCGTTGAGTTCAGCTGTAATGATCATAACAGGTTCGGTAAAATACAAACTCAATGGAGGAACAGCAAAGCCAGCCCGTCACTTAAGGACTCGCCATTTGAAACAACTCGAACTTGGAGTCCCAGCTTCATCTCCCATAATCTCTGGATTGATAAATGCAGCAAAGCAGTTCGACACGCAGCATTTCAGCCAGAAGGTGGCAGATGACCTGCTACTACTGTGGATTATTCATGCAAATATCCCATTTAGTATGACATCAGATCACCGGTTTCAGGCCTTAATGCATTATATCAATGACAAGAATCAAATTCCCCGTTCACCTTCAACTATCAAAGATCGCATTCTCGCACGCTTTCAGCTGCTGCAGCCACACGTTGCCGAGCTTATGCGGCAAGCAGATACACAAATTCACCTGCTGTGTGATGGATGGACAAGCCCACATCAAATAATGGCAATTCTTGGAATTATTGCCCAGTTTATATCCAAAACAGGAATTCGAATGAATCCTGTTATAGGCCTTCGGTTGCTTGAAGGATCTCACACTGGTGAAAACATGGCAAAAGTGGTTACTGGGGTTCTGCGAGAATATGGAGTGGAGGAGAAACTTGGATACTTTGTTGGAGACAATGCTAGCAACAATGATATGTTGATCATGGCTCTTGCTGAAGAGCAAGTATTCGGCGATCGTTATTATGATGCAGGTGAACACCGTCTTCGTTGTGCTGGCCATGTTGTCAATCTTGTGGTTAAGGCTTTCTGGTTTGGAGATGTGGACCGTACTCTTCTCCAGGATTCAATTGTGGTCACCAGTGATACAATGGCTTCATGGAGGAAAATGGGTCCCTGGGGAAAGGCACACAATATCAGCATTTATGTATTGGCATCACCTCAGTGGCGGCAAGAGTTCAAACGGCTTGGTGCACAAACCATCCTACACAGAGATAATACCACTCGGTGGAATACTGGATATACCATGATTCAGAGCATGCTTTGGAATAGAGATGCAGTGGAAGTGTTCTGCCTACGCCACTCGAACGAATTGGAGCATGATCATTTGTCCATGGAGGATTGGGAGCAGCTTGCAGATGCAGTCACCATTTTGGAACCATTTCACTCTGCTACACTTCGAATGGAGGGAGATTTTGCAGAGCTACATACAATCCTTGTGGAACTGGACTTTCTTCGAACTACATTGACCAATGAATTGCAAAAGTACCAAGCACACCCACATCTGCACATTCGGAGAGCTGCAGCTGAAGCAATTGTGGTTCTTGATAAGTACCAAGAGTTGTATAAATCACTTACTGTGTGTGTTGCAGCAGTGGTATTACATCCAGCATACAAGTGGGAATACTTCGAGGTGGCTGTGGACAATCTTGAATGGACTGATGATCAATTGCAAGATGCGAAGCTGCATGTACAAGCACTCTCATCAGCAACGACCCTAGTTTCCGTCAGAAACACCCAGGTGTTCCGGACAGCTCTGACGGCTCTGACGGAACATCGTACCTTCTGATGGAGAATTACACGCTACCCGTCCCCAAGGCGACAGGTCGCGTTGCACACATACCTCCTGTACTGTGTGGTGACGTATACGCACCATCAGAACGACACGTGTTACACTCTTCGCAGTGGCTGGAGTTCTGCTGAAGCCGTTTACACAACCCCTGGCGATGTTTAACGCCTGGTGATGTTTAACTCCTGGCAATGTTTATGTCTTTCTCCGGCCGCCGCTTCTTTGGGAGTGCTGCTGGTGCGCCTGGAAATCATAGCTACAACTTATCGTTCAACGATTTTCAAAACTTATGCATTCAGTTTGTATTCTCATCTATGTATCTATGTATCTATATAGCTACCTATCTACACCTCCATTACCCCTGAATCTCCGTACACCCGCTGTCGCTCATTATTGATGTACTTGGAGGCCGTGATCGAGCGAGTTGAGATATGCACTTCGAGGCCGAGATCGAGTGAACTCAGAGAGGCACTTGGAGGCCAGGATCGAGTGAACTCAGAGATGCACTTGGAGGCCGTGATTGCGCGAACGTGGAGGCCGTAATCGAGCGAGCTTGGAGATACACTTGGTGGCTGTCATTGAGCGAGTTTGGAGATGCACTTGGAGGCTGTAATCGAGCGAGTTTGGAGATACACTTGGAGGCCGTGATCGAGCGAGTTTGGAGATGCATATGGAGGCCGTGATCAGGTGAGATTGGACGAGTACTTGGAGGCGGTCGCTGGACGGCGCGCCCGGTGCTGAGACTCTATTCATCAGTTAGTTCACTCGCAACCGTGGGAATGTGACAATGTGACTTTACCTTTGAGCTCTCATGGAGAGCTGGCTGATGGCGGTCGA
>Ga0307512_10005055_pt1 | contig 14028 bp, 10 predicted proteins | sample 14_EM_MG_FD_200267 | JGI IMG/M metagenome (GOLD analysis project Ga0307512, IMG submission 200267) | Populus trichocarpa ectomycorrhiza microbial communities from riparian zone in the Pacific Northwest, United States - 14_EM | ecosystem: Host-associated > Plants > Roots > Unclassified | place... | reverse complement strand
GATCGACCGGTGCACGATGTACTCCCGCAGGTGCCACCACTCGCCCTCGTCCCGGAGGAAGTGCGAGACACCGTTGCCGGGCACCGGTTCCACCAGCAGCTCGTCGAGCGCGCCGGCCACGTCCTCGTCGGCCTTCACCGAGTCCCGCAGCGCCCGCTCGAACACCTGCTCCAGCTCGCGACGAAAACCCAGCAGCGTCGGCGACCACTCCCAGTCCGCCCCGACACCGGCGAAACCCTGGTAGTGCGGCTCGTAGCAGGTGTGCAGTGCCACCACGAGGTCCTCGCCGAACGGATCGGCGGCCTCGACCCGCGCGCGCGGGGTCGTGCCGTCACGCAGCAGGTCGACCACGGCCGCCGACAGCGGACCGCGGGGCACCGGAAGTCGTGCCTCAATTCTCACAAGGGGCTCCAATCGCCAGAAACCGAATCACATCACGGGGTTCGCCGGCAGCCCGTTGCCGCTCCGCGCCCGTCCCGTCTCGCAGCACCGCGCCGAGCAGCGTCCGCACCGCGGCGAGGTCACCCGCCTCCGCGAGCGCGGGCGCGACCCGCACGACCAGTTCGTCGAGCAGGTCGGTCACCGGAACCTGGCACGCCAGCACCGGGTGCACTCCCGTGCCGGACAGTCCGTGCCGCGCCGCGGACCACACGGCGGCCGCCAGCACCTGGTCGTCCAGCGGCGGCGCCTCCCGGCCCTGCGAGAGGTCGGTGAGCGCGGTGACCACCAGCGCCCGCGACAGCGCGGCCTGCAGCAGCGCGGCCGGGGTGTCGACCGCCGTGTCGGCCACCCGGAACTCGACCGTCGGCCACCGTGGCGAGGGCCTGGCCAACCAGAACGTCATCGCCGCGTCCTCGAGCACGCCACAGTCGACCAGCCGGCCGACCCGTGCGGTGTACTCGGCGGCGTCGCGGCACCGCGGCGGCACCCCCGCGCCGGGGAACCGGGACTGTTCGACCATGCGCCAACTCGCGTACCCGGTGTCGCGGCCCTGGTGGAACGGCGAGTTCACCGACAGCGCGAGCAGCGCCGGCAACCACGGCCGCAGGTGGTTGACCACCGCGACCGCGGTCTCCAGGTCGGGCACGGCGACGTGGACGTGACAGCCACACGCCTGGTAGTCCCGCACGATCTCCGCGTACCGCGCGGTGATCCCGGCGAACCGGTCGCCGTCCGAGGCGATGGCCACCCCACCCAGCGGCGGGATGCCGCTCGGCACCAGCCACACCCCGCACTCACGTGCCGCGGCGGCCAACCGGCGCCGCCCGTGGGAAAGACTCTCGTCGAGCTCCGCCAGCGTCGCGTACGGCGGGCTCGCGAACTCGATCTGCGTCTGCTGCAGCTCCACATGGACAGCGCCACCGAGTTCCTCCCTCGCGACCTTGCCGACCTCGGCGGCGGCCGGCACGGTCGCCCCCGACACCGGGTCGACGAGCAGGAACTCCTCCTCGATCCCGAAGGTCAGCCGGGCCGGGTTGTCTGTCCACTCAGGACACAAGGGCGGTTGACTTCTTCTTGAGGGTCTTCGCGGTGGACTCGAGGGACTTCGCCGCCTCCTTGGCGCTCCCCCGGGCCGACTTCGCCGCTCCCTGCACGGAGGTGGCCGCACCGTGGACCGTGCCCTGGACGGAGTTGGCCAGAGCGTCGGTCGCGTGCCTCGTGCGCCAGGACAGGGACGGCTTGCCGTGGGTGTCGGCCGACGCGATGAGCAACCCGCCCAGCAGGCCCACGTTCTTCAGGAAGTGGGTGCGTTGGGCGGCGCGGTCGGCCGAGTCCTCCTTCTCCCAGAACCGGTGGCCCGCCATCGTGGTGGGCGCCAGGCTCACGGCGAGGACGGACGCCGCCAGACGCGGGAACCTGCCGAGGCCCAACGCGATCCCGGCAGCCACCTGTGCGGCGGCGTTCACCTTCACCAGCAGCTCGGGATCTGTGGGCACCCGCGGCGGCACCTTCTCCTTCATCTGGTCAACGGCTTTCTCGATGACCGGCGCCGCGGTGTCCACACGGGACTTCGGGTTGCGCAGCGTGTCAACGCCGCCGGACACGAACACGGCCGCCAGCATTGGGCGAGCGATCCGGCGCAGGATCATGGGGTCCTCCCTCTTCGGTGAACCTTCGAGTACCCCGCGACAGTCGCGCTCATGCGTTGCCGGTGGCGGTTGTGAGCTTGCGGGCGAAGCGTTCCGGCTTCGGCCAGCGAACGTTGTACACCCAGCCGAGCTTCTCGAAGAGCCAGATGACTCGGGCGGAGATGTCGACCTGGCCGCGGCGGACACCGTGACGGGCGCAGGTGGGGTCGGCGTGGTGGGAGTTGTGCCAGGACTCACCCATGGACGCGATGGCCAGCGGCCAGAAGTTCGCGGACTTGTCCCGTGCTTCGAAGGGCCGGTCGCCGATCATGTGGCAGATCGAGTTCACCGACCAGGTCACGTGGTGCAACAACGCCACGCGCACGAGGCTCGCCCAGAAGAACGCGGTCACCGCGCCCCACCAGGACATCGTGATCAGTCCGCCGAGCACCGCGGGCGCCAGCAGGGTGGCCACGGTCAGCACCGGGAAGAGCCGGTCGACGCGCTGGATGTCGTGGTCGGCGAGCAGGTCCGGCGCGAAGCGCTGGGCGTTGGTCTGCTCCCGCTCGAACATCCAGCCCATGTGCGCGTGCCAGAATCCCTTGACCAGCGCGGCGGGGGTGGTGCCGAACCGCCACGGGGAGTGCGGGTCGCCTTCCTTGTCGGCGTAGGCGTGGTGGCGACGGTGGTCGGCCACCCAGCCGACGACCGGGCCCTGCATCGCCATGCTGCCGACCACGGCCAGCGCGATCCGCAGCCCACGACGCGCCTTGAACGCGCCATGGGTGAAATAGCGGTGGAAACCGACGGTCACGCCGAGACAGGTGAGCGTGTAGAAGAACGCGGCGAGGCCGATGTCGACCCAGCCAAGGCCCCAGCCCCATGCGAACGGCACGGCCGCGACCAGCGCGAGCAGCGGCACGATCGCGAACAGTCTGACCAGGTTGAGCTGGGTGCGGGACTTCTCCCCCGACAGCATCGGCTCCGGTCTGTCACGCCGGCCCTCGACAGGCCGTTCGAGCGTGGTTGTCATACGTCATTACCTCCCGGTAACCGGAATTCAGTCACCGAGGTCCTGGGCGACTCTAGGTGAAGGTTTGACGGTGGCCGCCCACGCAAACGCCGCCAGGCCAGTCATCTTCGAGTCCAGCGACACACCTCAAGCGATGGTCCTTCAGGCCCGCAGCCAACCGAGCACGGCGTCGTAGACGCGGTCGTGGTGGAGGAGGTCGAAGTGGTGCAGGCCGCCCAGCCACGCGACATCCGCCGCCTGGGAAGGGTCTCCCGCGCTCGATGGGACCACCAGCAGGTCGCCGACGAGCCGCCCCCACAGGCTCCCCTCCGAACGGGACAGGGTCGCGACAACGAAGTACTGCCGCACCCCCGCCGGGACGACAGTGTCGACCGGCTGCCCGTCTCGGTGCAGGGTCCCTCTGGCGAGATCCTTGATGCCGTCGCTGCGCAGCGCCAGCAGCCGGACGGCCGGCGCCAGCGTGGCGAACCTGCCGAACAGGGTGGCCGCTCGCACGGCCCCGCGTTCGAGCGGCGCGCCCGTGTGCGGGCTGCCCAGACACACCAATCTCGTCACCGTGGACAGCCACGGCTCCCCGCCGGCCTGGTGCACGGCGCTCCGCGCCACCAGCCCTCCCATCGAATGTCCGATGAGGACGATCTCGGTGACCGGCGCCGGCCATTCCTCGACCAGCTCGGCGAGCAGGCCGACCAGCTCACGGCCGTTGTCGGCGATGTGACGGCCCGTGTTGTAGCGGACGTACACCGTGCTGCAGGACAGATCCTCGGCGAGCCTGCTGCCGAAGTCCGTGCCGGTTCGGCACCTGTCGGGATCCGGCCGGTGAAACCACGACCGGTCGGTCTCGACCAACCCGTGCAGGAACACCACGATGCGCCCCGAGGACGACGGATACGCCGCCGCGAGTGAGTCCCGGTCCAGATCGACCCGGCGGTGATCCAGCCGCACGGTCATGGCCGCCGGAACCACGCCGCCACGGGCGTCCGCGTGCTCACCGAACGCTCCGTTCGCCACGCCGGCAGCGCGTTGCCCCACACCGGACTCCCCCATGACCGCCATGGGCGAGGAGACACCCGCCAGCCGGGCAACCACTCCCACGATCCCACCACCCAGGGCGATTCCCGCGCGCACCATCTCGTAGACCCGTGACGAGATGCTGTCCTGCGCACCCGGCGCCACCGCCCGGTGCACTCCCTCGACCACGTCAACCACACCGCTCAGCAACCCGACGCCGGTATCCGCGTCACCCGTGTCTCGCAAGGACTTCCTCGATGCCACGACCCACCCCTTCACCTGCGGTGCCCCCACGTCTCGCGGGTTGGTCCATCTGGTCAGGAGGATAGTCGCGGCGAGTCAGAAAAGTTCCGTGCCCACATAGGGCACGGTCACCCGTCGAGGCCCGTCGGCCGGGGGCACGCCATAGCCAGCCAGCCGTGCCGGCAGCTCGTGGTCGTCGGTCGCGCGGAAAGCCGGCGGGCGGCTCTGGGCAGGCTGCCCGGCGAAGAAGCGCCGGACGGCACGAGCCACCGCATCGGGCGCGGGAAGCACGTCCTCGCCCAGGTACCCCAGCACGAGCAGGTCCTCGTCCCGGTTCGACTCCACGCCCAGCGACCACCCGTGCTCCTCATCCCAGACGAGCGCTATGTCACGGGTCGGATGCAGCGGCAGCCGGTCATCCAGAGCGATGTACACGTTGGCTGGCGGTTCGAGTTGCACCAGCCAGCACGGGCCCCGCAGCCCCAGCGCGGCGGCGACGAGGCGGACGTACTCACGCAACCCGCGCGCCACCGGGGAGTCGAATTCCAGTTCCACGACCGTCAGCCGCCTCTCGCTCGCGATCACACCATGTGCGGAGCGCCGGCTGCTTGACGCTGAGCCAGGTTACCCGTCGCACCGTGCGACAAACATCGCCGGACGGAGCACGCGCGGCGGCGCGGAGTCGAGACACGTCGAGCCTAGTGGTTCCGGAGTTCCGCGCTCTGTCACGGACGACCAACTTTCCGCCGCCGAGTTGTCGAGAACGATGAACATTGCGGCGTGTCGTCTGCCTACTGTCGTCTCGCATGAGCGACCTCCACGATGTCCGTGCCTGGCTTGACGAGCGGGTGCCGGTGCTGCTCCAGGAGCACCACGTGCCAGGCGCGGCGTGGGCCGTGTCGCAGGGCGACCAGGTGGTCGACGGGGCCACCGGACTGCTCAGCACGACGACCCGCGTCGAGGCGACCGCGGACTCGGTCTTCCAGATCGGGTCGGTCACCAAGCTCTGGACCAGCACGCTGGTCATGCAGCTGGTCGACGAGGGCGACGTGCTTCTCGACGAGCCGGTCCGGACCTACCTGCCGGAGTTCCGCATCGCCGACCAGGCCGCGGCCGCGCGGATCACCGTGCGGCAGCTGCTCAACCACACCTCGGGGTTCGAGGGCGACATCTTCACCGACACCGGCGTGGGCGACGACTGCCTCGAGAAGTACGTCGCGACCCTGCACGGGGTGCCGCAGCTGTTCCCACCGGGCGAGCAGTTCTCCTACAACAACGCCGGCTACTGCGTGCTCGGCCGTCTCGTCGAGGTGCTGCGCGAACAGCCCTACGACGAGTGCCTGCGCCAGCACCTCATCAGACCGCTGGGACTCACCCACACCGCGCCGAGCCCCTACGAGGCGATCATGTTCCGGGCCGCGGTCGGCCACATCGACCAGGGCGCCGGCTATGTCCCGGCCCCGGTGTGGGCGCTGGCGCGGTCCAACGCCCCGGCCGGCTCGACGCTCGCGATGCGGCCCCGCGACCTCGTCGCCTTCGCCAGAATCCACCTCGAGGACGGCCGGGCAGCTGACGGCACCCAGGTGCTGGCGCCGGGGACCGCGGCCCGGATGCACGACCGCGAGGTCGACCTGCCGGAGCTCGGTCTCATGGGCACGTCCTGGGGGCTCGGCTTCGAACGGTTCGACACCCCGGCCGGGGCGATCATCGGCCACGACGGCAGCACCATCGGACAGAACGCCTTCCTGCGGATGGTGCCCGAGGCCGGGCTGGCGGTCGCGCTGCTGGCCAACGGTGGTGACGTGGTCTCGCTCTACCGGGACGTCGTCGGTCACGTCCTGCGTGAACTGGCCGACGTCACGCTGCCACCCCTCCCCGTGCCGCCCCCTGACCCCGGGCGGATCGACGCCGAGCGGTACGTCGGCACCTACTCGGCCGAGGTGTTCGACCTGACCGTCAGCCAGGACGACGACGGGCGGATCTGGGTCGAGCAGATCCCCAAGGGCGTCTTCGTCGAGATGGGCGGGCAGGTCGAGCGGACCGAGCTCGTCCACTACCGGGACGACATGTTGATCCCGGTCGAGGCCGACCGCGGCATGCACATGCCGCACGCGTTCGTCGGCGACGACGGCACCGGCCACGCGCTCTACCTGCACCTCGGTCGCGCCGTCCGCCGCGCGAACGCCTGACCCACCGGAACGGAACCGCCATGAAGCTGTCCACCGCGGGCACATCCGGCCTCTGCCTCCTCCTGGCCGCCACCCTCACCGGCTGCGGCGGCGCGGCCACCTCGAACAGCGGGACCGCCGAGGTCGTCGACGGCGGCACCTTCACCCTCGGGCTCTCCTCGGACCCCGGCAGCCTGGACCCGCAGATGGGCGCGGGCACCTCGCTGTTCACCGTCACCCAGTTCGCCTACGACCCGCTGGTCAGCGTCGACCGCAATACCGGCGAGATCCAGTCAGGGCTGGCCACGAAGTGGGAGGTCGAGAACACCACCGTCACGCTGACCCTGGCCGACGGCATCACCTGTGCGGACGGCGCCAAGCTGACCGCCACCGATGTCGCCGACAACCTCAACTTCGTCGTCGACCCGAACAACAAGAGCCCCTTCCTGGGGACGTTCATCCCGGCCGGCGCCACGGCGGCGGCCGACGACGCGGCCGGCACGGTGACGATCACCCTGGCCCAGCCGGCGCCGTTCGTCCTCAATGGACTGGCCAGCGTGCCCATCGTCTGCCCGAGCGGCATGACCGACCGCGCCAAGCTCGCGACGGCCACCGCCGGCACCGGCCCCTACGAGCTCACCGAGGCGGCGCCCGGCGACCACTACACCTACAAGATCCGCGACGGCTACACCTGGGGGCCTGGCGGCGCGACGAGTGCGACCAAGGGACTGCCCGACACGGTCGTGTTCAAGGTCGTGGCGAACGAGACGACCGCGGCCAACCTGCTGCTCTCCGGCGGCCTGACCGCCGCACAGGTCACCGGGCCGGACGCGACACGGCTCGAGAAGGCCGGCCTCTTCACCGCCAAGACGCCGGTCATCGTGGGTGAGCAGTGGTACAACCACGCCGCGGGCCGGGTCACCAGCGACCCGAAGGTGCGGATGGCGCTCACCCAGGCGCTCGACCTCGACCAGCTCCAGAAGGTCCTCACCTCGGGCCACGGCGCCGCCGCCACCACGCTGACGGAGATCGAGCCGACCGCCTGCCCAGGCGACTCGGTCTCCCAGGCGCTGCCCGCCCATGACGTCAAGAAGGCGAACGCCCTGCTCGACGAGGCGGGCTGGACGGCCCGCGGCAGCGACGGCACACGCACCAAGGACGGCACGCCGCTCGCGCTGACCTTCCTGTACCAGAACAACAACGGCAGCGGTGGCGACGCCGCGGCAGAGCTCGCCGTGCGGCAGTGGCAGGCGGTCGGCGTCCACGCCACCGCACGCAGCCAGAACGAGACGACGCTGACCGGCACGATCTTCGGCGCCGGGGACTGGGACGCCGCCTGGGTGTCGGTCAACCTCAACAGCCCCGACCAGATCGCGCCGTTCCTCTCCGGACCCGCGGCGCCCCAGGGCACCAACTTCGCCGCGATCTCCGATCCGGCCTACGACTCGGCGGTTCAGGCCGCGATGGCGACCTCAGGCAAGGACGGGTGCGACAAGTGGCTCGCCGCCGAGTCCGGCCTGATCGCCACGGCGTCGGTCGTGCCGTTCGCCAGCACCATCGCGCGAACCTTCGGCAACGGCGCGAAGTTCGAGACGCCGGGTCAGCTCATCCCGACGAGCATCCGCATGCTGGCGCGGTAAGGCGTGGCCATGACCCCGACCGTCGCGACGCCGATCAGGACCGGGCCTCTGGCCCGCCCGTGGGTCCGGTTCGGCGCCCGGCGCCTCGGCCGGTTGCTGGTCTCCCTCTGGGTGCTGGTGACCGCGTCCTTCGCGATGATCCACCTCATCCCGGGCGACCCGGTGCGGGGCGCGCTCGGCCCCACCGCGCCCGCGGAGCTGGTCGCGGCGCGACGGCAGGCGCTCGGGCTCGACGACCCGATCCTCACCCAGTACCTCCACTACTTGAAGGGCCTGGTCACCGGCGACCTCGGCACGTCGCTCTCCTCACGGCTGCCGGTCTCCGACGTCGTCGCGCAGCGGTTGCCCGCCACGCTGGCCCTGGCCGTGCTCGCGTTCCTGGCGGCCGTGGTCGTGGCGATCCCGCTGGGCGTCGCCATGGGCGTGCTGACCCGGCGCGGCCACGGCCGGCGCACCGAGCTCGCCTTCACGACGACCAGCATCATCGTGGCGACCATCCCGGACTTCCTCATCGGCGTCGCGCTGGTCTACGTCTTCGGGGTTCGTCTCGGGTGGCTGCCGGTCGCCGGCGACGACACCGCGGCGGCGTACGTGCTTCCCGTGTTCTCGCTGGCGATCGGGCCCGCGGCGATCCTCGCCAGGATCGTCCGCGTCGAGATGGTCGGCGTGCTCGACGCGGACTTCGTGCGCACCGCCCGCGCCAAACGACTTCCGGCCCGGACCGTCTATCTGGGACACGCGCTGCCGAACGCCGTCACCGCGGCGCTGACGCTCTCCGGGCTCCTGCTGGGCGCGATGGTCGCGGGCACCGTCCTGGTCGAGAACGTCTTCGCCTGGCCGGGCCTCGGCAGCACCATCGTGCAGTCGATCCTCACCAAGGACTACCCGGTGGTGCAGGCGATCGTCCTCGTCTACGGCGTCGGTGTGCTGGTCGTGAACACCGTCGTCGACGTCGCCCTGGCCCGGCTCGACCCGCGCTCACTGATCCGGGAGGACTAACGTGCGCCGACGCTGGTCGGGGGTCATCCGCACCCCGCTGGGTCTCACGGCGGCCGTGTTGACGGTCGCGGTCCTCGCGCTGGCCGTCCTCGGTCCGGTCCTGTGGGGCACCGGCGCGGATGTCATCGACACCGACGACATCCTGGCCCAGCCGTCGGCCGGGCACTGGGCGGGGACCGACAACCTCGGCCGGGACATCCTCTTCCGGGTCCTCGTCGCCGCCCGGCTCTCGGTCGTGCTCGCCCTGCTCGCCGTCGCGATCGCGGTGGTCGCCGGCCTGCTGCTCGGATGTGCGCCGTTCCTGGCCGGCCGGCGTCTCGGCAGGTTGGTGTCGGCGGCGGTCAACATCGCCGTCGCGTTCCCGGGACTGCTGCTGGCGCTGTTCTTCGCGGTCGTGTTCGGCGTCGGCGCGACCGGTGCGGTGCTGGCCATCGGGCTCGCGGGCGCGCCGGCGTTCGCGCGGCTCACCCAGACCCTGGTGGCCGGGGTCGCGGCACGGGACTTCGTCGCGGCCGCCCGGGTCGCGGGGGTGGGCCGGCTCCGGATCCTGTTCCGCCACGTGCTGCCGAACATCGCCGAACCGCTGGTCGTCAACGCGACCATCAGCGCGGGCAACGCGCTGCTGTCGTTCGCGGGCCTGTCCTTCCTCGGGCTCGGTGTGCAGTCGCCGTCCTACGACTGGGGACGACTGCTCTACGACGGCATCGGCGCCATCTACGTGAACCCGGCCGCGGCGCTCGCCCCCGGTGCGGCCGTGCTGCTCGCCGGTCTGGGGTTCAACCTCTTCGGCGAGTCGGTCGCCAAGAGACTCGGCATCGGCACCGGCCCGAGTGTGGCGCCCATGGCGCGAACCGCACCTGCGCCCGAGGCGCACACCGAGGCCACGCCGACCGACGTGGTGCTCGACGTCCGCGACCTGGAGGTCACCGTCCCCGGGGAGGCCGGTCCGGTGCGGCCGGTCCGCGGGGTGACGTTCCAGGTCCGCCGGGGCGAGGCGGTCGGCATCGTCGGCGAGTCGGGCTGCGGCAAGTCCCTGACCGCGCTGGCGGTCACCTGTCTCGTCGGCGACCACGGCCGGGTCGACGCCACCCGGCTCGAGCTGCTCGGGCACGACCTGCGCGCACCGGACACCGCGGTCCGGCGGGGCATCCTCGGCACCTCGCTGGCCATGGTGTTCCAGGATCCGATGACCTCGTTCAACCCCGCGCGCCGCGTCGGGGGCCAACTGGCCGAGGTGGCCACCCACCACCAGGGCATGACCCGTCGCGCGGCGGCGGACCGTGCCGTGGACCGGCTGGCCGCCGTCCGCATCCCCGACGCGGACACGCGTGCCCGGCAGTACCCCCACGAGTTCTCCGGTGGGATGCGCCAGCGCGCGATGATCGGCATGGGACTCATGGGCACGCCGGCGCTGATCGTCGCGGACGAGCCGACGACCGCTCTCGACGTCACCGTGCAGCAGCAGGTGCTCGACCTGCTCGCCGCGATCCGCGCGGCGGACGACGTGGCGCTGGTGCTGATCAGCCACGACGTCGCGGTGGTCCGCGACGTGTGCGACCGGGTCATGGTGATGTACGCGGGCCGGATCGTCGAGGACCTCCCGGCCGCGGACCTGGCCGACAGCGCGCGGCACCCGTACACCAGGGCACTGGTCGACGCGGTCCCCGACATGACCACCGACCTGTCCCAGCCGCTCGCGACGATCCCGGGCCGCCCGGTGGCCCCGGCCGACGTGCCACCCGGCTGCGCCTATGCCGCCCGGTGCCCGCTCGCCGACGCCCGGTGCCGAGCCGAGGACCCACCGCTGACCGCCGACCCGGACCACCGGGTCGCCTGCTGGCACGCGGGGGAACCGTTGCCGGACAGGCAGAGCGCCGACCAGTTGGTGGAGTCGCCGTGAGTGAACTGTCCTTTGTGGACGTCACGGTCCGGTATGGCCGGACGACCGCCGTCGACGGGGTCAGCCTGGACGTGCCGGCGGGCGAGGTGGTCGGGCTCGTCGGTGAGTCCGGCTCCGGCAAGTCCACGCTCGCCAGGGCGGCTGTCGGCCTGGTTCCGCTAGCCGGCGGTCGGATCACCCTCGGCAGTGAGCCGGTGCCGACCTGGGGGCGGCACCGGCCACTGCAGATGGTCTTCCAGGATCCGTACTCCTCACTCGACCCGCGGATGACGGTCGGCGAGAGCGTGGCGGAGGCGATGCCGCCGGGTCGCTCACGCGCCACGCGGCGGGCCGAGGTCGCGCGGCTCCTGGAGCTGGTGCACCTCGACCCGGCCAGTGCCGGCGCTCTCCCCTCCCGGCTCTCGGGCGGCCAGCGGCAGCGGGTCGCGCTGGCGCGCGCACTGGCCGCCAACCCCACGGTGATCATCGCCGACGAGATCACCTCCGCCCTGGACGTGTCGATCCAGGGGGCCGTACTCAACCTGGTCCGCGAGCTCCGGCGCGAGCTGGGCCTCTCGATCCTGTTCATCTCCCACAACCTCGCGGTGGTCCGCTACGTCGCGTCGCACGTCGCGGTCATGCGGGGTGGGCGGATCGTCGAACACGGCCCGGCCGCGCGGGTGCTGACCGACCCCAGCCACGACTACACCCGCGAACTGCTCGCCGCCGTGCCAGGGCGAACCACGCGAAGGAGCCAGCCATGACCCGACGGATGCGCATCGAGGACCTGACGGACCTCGCGGTCCCGTCCCAGCCCGCGCTGTCGCCGGACGGCAGCCGGATCGCCTACGTGCTCCGGACTCTGGACGCCGAGCAGGACCGCACCGTCGACGAGCTGTGGCTGGTCGCCACCGACGGCTCCGCGCCGCGCCGCCTCACCTCCGGCCCGGACGACGGCGCACCGGCCTGGTCCCCGAACGGTCGCCGGCTCGCGTTCGTCCGCGACGGACAGGTGGCGGTGCTCGACGTCGACGGGGGCGAGCCGGCGCGGCTGACGGATCTGCCGCTCGGCGCGGGCGCACCACACTGGAGCCCGGACGGTCGCCGGCTCGCCTTCACCGCGCCGGTCGACCCGACCGGCGGCGCGCGGGGTCCGCTGGTCTCCGACGGCCTCGACTACCAGGCCGACGGCGCCGGCATGTACGGCCCGGTCCGCGCCCAGCTCCACGTGCTCGACCTCGACAGCCATGAGGTCCGCCAGCTCACCGAAGGACCGGAGAGCGCCGGTGAGCCTGCCTGGTCACCGGACGGCGCCACCCTCGCCTTCACCCGCCGGGCCGGCGCCGACAGCGACCTGAACTTCCGCACCCCGGTCCACCTCCTGGCGGTGGACGAGCCGCACGCCAGGCCGCGCGTCCTCGCCTTCGCCGACGGGGTCGCCGCCACCGTTGGCTGGGCAGGCGACGCGCTGCTCGTCGTCGGCTGGGCAGGCGACCCGGTCGGCCACACCCACCTGTTCCGCGTCGGCGCCGACAGCGGCGAGGTCACCGACCTGTCCGGCGCCACCGACCGCAACGTGATGCCCGGCGCGCTCGCCTACCCCGGCGGTCTGCCGCGGGAGCACGACGGCCAGGTGTTCTTCTGTCTCCGCGACCACGGGTGCGCCCACCTGTGGACGGTCGGCGCCGAGGGCGGCGACGCACGTCCGGTCCTGGGTGGTGCGGGCCGGGTCGTGTCGGGTCTGTCGGTCGCGGCCGGCCGCGCCGCGACCGTGCTCAGCACCCCCACCTCGTTCGGCGAGGTCGCGATCGTGGACCTCGCGTCCGGCGCCGTGGTGGTGCTGACGAACCACCGCACCGACCTCGACCTCCATGTCCGCGCGGAGCGGTGGTTCACCATCTCCGACGGCACGAAGGTCCAGGCCTGGCTGATGCACGACCCTGGCCGGAGCGGTCCGCGGCCGCTGCTGCTCGACATCCACGGCGGCCCGCACAACGCGTGGAACGCGGCCGCCGACGAGATCCACCTCTACCACCAGGAGCTGGTCGACCGCGGCTGGGCGGTGCTGATGGTCAACCCGCGCGGCAGCGACGGGTACGGGGAAGCGTTCTACGACGGCGCCCGCGGCTCGTGGGGGGTCGCGGACGCCGCCGACTTCCTCGAACCGCTCGACCAGCTCGTCGCGGAGGGCTTCGCGGACCCGGCCCGGCTCGCGGTCGCCGGCTACAGCTACGGCGGGTTCATGACGTGCTGGCTGACCGGTCACGACGGCAGGTTCGCGGCCGCGGTCGCCGGCGGCACGGTCAGCGACCTGGTGAGCATGGGCGGCACCAGCGAGGACAACCACTTCCTCAGCGTGTACGAGCTGGGCGCCACCCCGTGGCAGGCGCCGGAGCGCTACGCCGCCATGTCACCGCTGACCCACGTCGCCGACGTCAACACGCCGACACTCGTGATCCACGGCGCGGCCGACCTGACCTGCCCGGTCGGCCAGGCCCAGCAGTGGCACACGGCGCTGCGCGAACGGGGCGTGCCGACCCGACTGGTGGTCTACCCGGACGCCTCGCACGCGTTCATCCTCACCGGCACGCCCGCGCAGCGGCTTGACTTCAACCACCGCGTGCTCGACTGGCTGGAGCAGCACACCCGCGGCGGCAGGCCCCGCCTCGACGTCACCCACTGGCAGCAGCGGCTGGCCCGGCTCGCCGAGCGGCACAGGGTGCCCGGCGCACAGCTCGGCATCCTCCGCCTCGGCACGGAAGAAGACGAGCTGGTCGAGACGGCGTACGGGGTGCTCAACGTGCGCACCGGCGCGCCGGTGGACACCGACGCGTTGTTCCAGATCGGCTCGATCACCAAGGTGTGGACGGCGACCGTGGCGATGGCGCTGGTCGACGAGGGACTGCTCGACCTGGACACCCCGGTCGCCGAGGTGCTGCCGGAGCTGCGGCTGGCCGACCCCGAGGTGACGAAGTCGGTCACGCCA
>Ga0307512_10005054_pt1 | contig 14028 bp, 17 predicted proteins | sample 14_EM_MG_FD_200267 | JGI IMG/M metagenome (GOLD analysis project Ga0307512, IMG submission 200267) | Populus trichocarpa ectomycorrhiza microbial communities from riparian zone in the Pacific Northwest, United States - 14_EM | ecosystem: Host-associated > Plants > Roots > Unclassified | place... | reverse complement strand
CGATGCTAGCAGGATCATCCAAACTATTGTTCGTTGGGGTGGACCCGCCGAACGGGATGAGATTGTTACAGAGCTCAAGGGGTCATACAAAGATCTGTCAGAGAGCAGGTATTCCAAGGTACTTTCCCTCCGGCCACCGCGACAGTCAAGCCTAACTGGAACAGTTTTTATTGACCAAGTTGATCCAATTCTGCATACCCCAACGTATTTCGATCCTTACGGAACTACGCGGTCACGTTTTGCGCCTCCTGCTGCACCGAGAAGCGTCGAGCGTCATTGCCGACACCTTCGAATTACACGCAGGCACTTATGAGCGTTCCCTCTTGGTGAGGGAATTCTATGGGAAAGAGGCCGCACTATTTTCCTCGAGCGTCGTCGGAAGCGAGGAGGATAAGGATAAAGCTAAAAGGGGCCTACAAGGCGTTCTAGAAGGCGCCTCCTCCGACCAACAGATGAGGATTCTCAATGCAACAAAGGAAAACATCATGACAATGTGAGGGCCCATTGATGAGGTTCACACACGAGGTTTCTGATTTGTCACAGATTGAATAACCCCGAAAAGGGCTCAATCACGCTTGGCATTGTTCACAGGGCGCTGTGGGAGTACCTCGCGGCCTTGTGTGAACTTGAGGATGAGGCCAAACGAGAGAGTTTGTGGAGAGAAATCTTTGAAGCGTATGGCATCTGGTACCTCTCAGGAACTTGGATCCTAACCTATTCTCTCAGCTGTCAGGACGTTCTCGCTGAAATGGTGCATACAAAAAATGGTTCACGAATTGTTCGTGAATTCATCGTCCGAGGCTCGGCAAAGGTGATAAAAACACATGGTTTGCAATCGTTCAACGCTCATGCTATTATCGTCTACTAGGACCGGAAACAGATCGTAAAGGCGATCAAGCCCTACGTGGAGGGCATGAGTAAAGACGAGCCTGCGCAGTTTGTTCTTTTCTCGGCCTTCGATATCATCGAGTAAGTCGTTTCACCCCCACCCTCCCGTAAATCCATAGGCTCCCTCATCCCGATGTCACGGCCTCCAGTGATACGAAACTAGTAGCAAAGTCCCTTGTCTCAGAGGTGACGGTTGCCGCTCCAACCCTCTGGAAATCCACCCACGGCCGGCGGTCGTTACTGTACCTGATCGCCCCACGGAGCCGACGACACTTCACTCCAGCGCAAATCGCCATCTTGGCGGAGACGGACGCAACAAAGGCCCAGACAAGCAAGAAGGAGGACTCTGTGCGAGCCGCAGAGATCCGGAAAGCCGCCTCGGAATCTCTTCTCGAGTTTGTTGCGAAGCATGGGAAGGAGGCGGCGATGGATACGGGAGGGAGCTTGCTCGTTACTGAAATAATGCTTCAAGCAGATGGGGGTACGTGCTTCCGAAGTTTTCGCCTCTCCGTCTATGTCATGGACGCCAAGTGTCGGACAACAACTGATCATCTCGCATTCATCGATGTTGTACAGATCAGGCTGCGGCTACCGAGACCCTACTCGAACTGATCGCCTCCCCCTATCCCGCTCCAACCATCTCACCGCATCCGATGGATGCCTCCCATGTTCAGAGGCTGTATAAAACGCTTCTGCAGGGCGGACACTACGATCGATCTTCAAAGTCTATCGCAAAGCCCTCATCTTCGTTTTCCCCATCGGCATTTGCCTCGTCGTTCCTCGCTATCGTTGGTCGAGATGTGACCGTGGCTATGGCCCAGGGGAACGGAGCATTTGTTGCTGCTGGGCTGTGTAGACGAATAAGCACGGAAGGCACGGATGAAGAGAGGAGGTTGTTGCGGACATGGTTCACGGAGAAGGGAGTAAGCGAGGGCATCCGGGTCAGGGAGATAAAGGGCAAGAGCGTACTCCTAGAGAGCATCAATGCTTTACTATCCGCGTAATTATGCATGTTTGGTGCCTATGCAACTCGCGAGATTTCTAACGCTTCCCAACACTTTCTCGGGCAAGATATAGTCCATAATCCAGCTGGCATTTTTATTCGCAGGTCTACAAGAGGGGCAAGGATATACGAGCAGAGGTAGAGACGCGTCATCAAGTATCATCAAGAGGAGCTGAGAGAGTTGGCGGCAACAGGAAGATAGGCGATGAGTAAAAAAAGAAAAGAAAAAAGTCACTGGAATGAATAATAAAATCATGAAACTTTCATGAAAGTCCTGGGCACAACGATGCAGGATAAATGCGAGAGATTTGACAAGGAAACAAAGTACTAAAATTATAGTTCATGTCCGCCACAGTCCCAAACTCATCATCAGTATCTTGTCGGGCCGACCACGCTAGCATTGTGATTGCTGCGCGGGTCATAAGGATCGAACTCTCCACTTGGAGCTCCGCTAGGGTATGGTGATGGCGATACGAGATGATCTCTGCTTTGGCCCCATTGTGTCATATCACTGCGCTGCAAAGGGGCGAAAGAAGCAGAGTCAGAATCTCGTTGACGGAAGCTTTCGGCGACTTCCGCGCCTCCAACACCAGTCTCGTGGGAAAGGAGAGTTCCGGAGGGGTCCCTTTGTGCCGCGGTGCGTCTGCGCCGCAGAATAAAGAAACCAACCGTACCGAAAATGGCCAGGATTGCAATAGCAGCGACAATTCCACCAATTGCGCCGCTGGACAAAGATGAAGACGAGGCACTGTTGTTGTTATTGTTGTTGTTGTTGCCAACATTGGTGCTGTTGGAGTTGCTAGAAGAACCGGTTCCGGTCGCGGAATCAACGCGAACGCTGGGAGGCAAGGTCTCGACAGGGTTCATGGTTTGGGTCTCAACCTTGCCGCTGCCAATAATAACGTAGGAACCGTTGCTAGGAATACCGTTGACGGTCACGTAGACGAATGCGGGTCCGGGTTGGAAGATGTTGGCATTGGGAGGCATCTGGCAAACATGGTACACAATCGAACCGTCGTTGTTGACGGTATAGGTGTTGTTCAATTGGAGGGCGCGTTGACCCATGTTCATGGCATGAGTAGTCCAACCTGGGCGAATGACCATGATCTTGGTATTATCGGCAGCGGTGTTGGCAGAACCAGAATAGGAGGAGGAAGAAATGGTGATATCGAAGTAATTGCCACCGTAAGTGAGGGTCTGGGGAATACCAGTAGGGACAGGACGGTTTTCCGAATAGTAGGGGGGATAGAAGTATTCAACCTTGTAGGTGGTGGGGAAGAATGTGGTCAGGTTAACATCGACATTGGGGTTGGATCCAGCGATCATAACCGAGCCGTCAGGGAGAAGGAGAGCGGTGGAGTGGTACAAACGGGGGATGGACGAAGTCGACAACTGATCCGAGTTCCATCGAGAACCCGCGACAGCGGAGGGATTATAGATGCTGGGGCGACCAACGGGTCCAGAAGCCAAGGACATACCAAAGGGCATCTGACCGTATGTGAGGGTTGTGAGAGTCCTCTCGGCGTATCCTCCGGTACCATTGAGACCACCGTTCAAAACGAGGAGAGTGCCATCGGGAAGGTTGATGAGTTGGCCCATGGTACGGGACTCGAACATGTCGTCATCCTGCTCCCAGGTAGGGCTGGATCCATCGAGTGGCTCAGGGGTGATGCGTTGGCAGTCCTTGGAAGCGGGAACCAACCAGGTATCGACGAAGGGCCAGGAGTAGTTACCCCAGTCATACTCGGGCATGTCGCTACCACCGCAGAAGAGGAGGGTAGGGTTGTAATTGTTCTGCGGGGTCAATGGAAGCATGGCAACACCTCCAGAGGCGGGGTAGACTCGAACAACGCCACCGGGAACGTCGGGAAGGCGATTCTCTTCGAATGTATCGGGGTTCCAAAGCATGGCGGAGACGTTGGCCTGGAGGAACATCTTTCCGGAGGGCATCATGAAGGCGTGAGCGTAAGAGTTGAGACCGGAAGTATCGATCATGAACTGCATGACCTTGGCGTCGCCTCTGGTTGGGTAAAATTCGACAGTGGGCTCAGCGGCACCACCCTCGTAGGCGGGGTCGGTATTGGGGTAGTTCCTATTGATGTATCCACCGTTGACGAAACCACCAATCAAAGCGATAGTACCATCAGCGAGGGCCTCGGCGGTGGAATACCAACGAGACTTCTGCATCTGCAACACTGTCGCATCTTCCCACCATCCGCACTGGGGGTTAGAGACGAGATCTGAGTTGGAGCCAGTGCAAGGGTTGACGATACGAATTGCACGAGTACCGTCGTAATCCTTGTAAGTGTCGTCGAACTGGGCTGAGGCACCGTTGGAGTATGGTACTGAACCGAGGTTGCCACCGGGGCCAACAGCACCGTTACCACCGAAGGTAGTGAAGGAACCATTAGGGAGGTGCATTCCGGAGGCACAGAAGGCGTTGGAGTAGACATCAATGATGTCTGCCTTGTTGGTTGCGATGTCCCTGGATCGGCGCGAATTAAACACATGGGGAGAATTTTGTAAGTGATTATATACACTCACCAGACGGAACCCCAAGCAGGATGGCTGTTTATGGTGACGGCATTACCCTCGGCCTTGTCAAGGATGTAGACCTTTTCCTCGTTGGCGACAAACATCTGTTGCGGGGTTTGGTGAGGAGGGTGAAGGGGGATACATGATGACGAGGATACGGACCATCATGGCTGATACTAAGGTATCTCCCACTTCAACAATCGAACCAGGTTTCTGGGCGACAGCCGCGGTAGCTAGCCCAAAGGCTAGCATGGAGAGAGTGGAATGCATTTAATCGTATTCCGAGGGGAAAGTATTAAGAGAGAGGATAGAAAAGAAAATAGACTTTGGGGCTCCTCTTAGAGAGACGGAGGAGAGGTGGACGTTGAAGGGAAAGGAGTGTGGTCAGAGAGAAAGCGATGTTGAAGAGGCTGTCCCAAAATTGCCAGTTTTGTATAAGGTTCAATTACATAATCACCACCCGGTCCCGGTTTCCCTCTTCCGGGCGTCGTTGTCCATCCTCACCACCCATTCGCTTATACATAGGATGTGTGTATCTTACCACCCAAGTGATTGTCTGTCTGCACCAAAGGTCTAGAGGCTCGAGGACGAGCACCACACCCAGCCTAGGCTATATTTACCTTGTGAACGGATCAACAAGGGCGCTCTCTTCGGGACCCAACCCGCTCCCAGCAGGCCACGCGTGGGAACTGATCAACTTCTCCTGGAAACCGCCCAGGCGGATCATCGGCTTGCAACTTCGATCTGATGTCGAACAACTGCGGTCAGCGTCTCCCTCTCCCCTAGTCTAGGGGTTGTATTGGTTTCCTAGCCTGTCTCTCGTTAACGGTACATCATCTGGGTTATCTAGAACCCTACGAGACCAAAAACTCGTCATTTCACGGTGCCAGACGTGCGCAGAGACGTCACGACTCGAGTCTAACCAAGTATTTGATTTCTTACAATGTAGCCAGGCCCCTCTCCGGCGCTTACACGTTTGGAATTCATACTGGCTTCGACTCCTTCGTGAATTCACGATCTGTCCATTTTTGCCCGCAATTGAACGCTCCGAGGTCCCGAGCTGTAAGTACCTCCGGTAGGGGACGGGGGCAGTTACACAAACAACTGCGATGTAACTGACCTGAGGCGTGTAACAACCGGATGCCTAAATCTCCCCAATTTAACCGGTAGTCTTCCATCCACAAGCAGTGTTACTCCGATGACCTCCCTTCCCGATGTCACGCTTGTGATGTGACTTCCTTTCAGTGATCAAATTTTAAACTCTATATCCCACCCGGGGCTCATACCGTGAATCTCGCTTTCGCAGCAGTCGACAAACGATGCTGTGCGTCCCAGCGAAAACCGACTCGAGCGCGTGATGCGCTCGACATTCGATTTGCCTGCTCGCATGTGCCTGATCTTTCTTGCATGTGCGAGGTCTCCACCCGTAAACGAAGTGTCCCGGTTCAGCCCACATTTGTTTGGTGTTGTTATCCCCTCGTGCTTTCCCACGTCAATCGCATTATCGGCGGTTGCCGGGACAACCATTCGAGTTTTTATCATTTCATTCCTCACTCTGCGTTGCACCGCACCCTCGAACCTTTTATTGTTCATCGTCGTAACTACATATGTACAGTTTTACCATATATAATATAGAGAGGGAATTGTTTACAGACGAATACTAGCATTGCATACAAACGAGGTTCGTGCCGACCGTGCCTTATGACACTGCCCCATACTCTCCTGCATCAAGTTCAAATGATTTGAATACAGCCGCATGTATACCAGAGGGTACCTATCATTCAAAATAACGATTTGACTACATGATCTCTCCGGACGCCCACAATCACGTCCAATCCCCGCAATTGCCGTCGCTACTGTCCTCTGCATGGAAGCACGTCACGCCAATAAATGAGGATCGGTAGGGAGCCTGAATGCTCGCAGTAGAAACGTATACTTACTGTTCCTTTTGATTGTCAAAGCATGGACCAGGAGCGGGTAGGAGAACCTTGGACACGATAATAATCAAGGTAGTACAGACCATCGTGGCGGGTTATCCGGGGACAAACACATGTGCGGGCGTAGAGTACAGCATACAATAATACAAGAAAGTGCCGTCATTTTTGGTCCTCGTGTTCATTACTTCTTCTGAGCTATAACGTCGTCGTAACCAGGCATTCCTCTGAATACGGTTCCAGGTCCACGCCACTCCCCATCCGAGGTGACCCTCTCCAGTATGGCCGTGAACGCGGAGCACAGACCAGAAAGCCCTTCGTACAGGCTGTAAGGCGCATCCGGCCGTCGCAGTTCTCCCTTCCGCGTCATTCCGTGCCAATGAGAGCCGAGGACAGCCAGATGGACAGCCTGATAGAATCGTTCCGGCGGCAGATCCTTTTCGTAACCGTCGAGGGCGTCGGACGCAGAAAGGAGAGCAAACACACTCCCCGAGATTCCATGACAAAGTCCCACTCCTTTTTTTAGAAACCCTTCTCGGTAAATCAGGTCTGATGCTCTTTCTATCGCAGACTTTAACCTCGATTGTAAGCCGGGAGAAATGGAGAGTTCGGATGCTCGCTTGAGAATAGTCGAGAACAGGATAACTGGTCCTGGAGCTCCATGACACCATCTAAGCGCATTGCGGTTGACACGGTTAGCAGACGACCGTTATGTATAGAATCAAACTCTCACTGAAGTAACTCCTGTTTCTCAATCGGGGGCTCTTCGCTCGCTTTCGAAGACCAATTGCCGTCCTCGCACTGTACATGTAGAAGCCATTCCACAGTTTGCAGAATAATGGGAATGTGCGCGGCGATAGTATCCAACGGGCACGAGACGATCATTTGGAGTATCCCAACTATAATCGGGATGAAAAGGCTAAATTCAGCACGATCAGAAACCTCAACTTACCAACGCCGTGTGCTGCTCCTAAGTATAACTTGTGATGCCAGGACCACATTAATGGCGGCCACGCGGATGGCGCCACACCAGGTGGCCGCGTTGCCTCAGCTCCCATCGTTCCTCTCTCAATGACGTCATCCACGACCTTCCTCAACGTGTCGAACGAAATCAGAGATTTGATATCTCCTGTGAGCGGTGCGTCTGAATATATCTCGGCCGTTGTGTTCGAACGCAAGAACAGGAGGGCATAGAGCAGCCCAGCGCGGCCGTAGAGTACTTCACACCCATCGTATGGCACTAACGGCACGTTTGATGCGTGGACCGGTCGATAGAGTGCCAACTTGACGGCTGAACGCAGGATCGACACGCAGTGCTGATAGTTGTGACAGTCGAGGAGTGGCTTCTCTCCTTCCGGTCGAGTGAGGTGTTGAGCGATGAGAACTGTGGCGCACCCGACATCCGTCTCCATGAAAGAGACTCTCGAAGCATCCTTGGGTTGCTCCAGAGACACGCAGCGGACCATGCGTGCACAAGCCTGCCGGGCGGTGGCCTCAAGCTCAGGGGTTGGGATGTCCGATAGGTTCAGGTCAGCCACCCGCCAATCCATAAGTACGATTCCTAAAAATATATCAACGGGAAAAATCTCCCCCACATCTTTGCGATGATTACCTGATGTCTCGACATATACACTTGGGTGGAAGCTCTGAGCCTCATGCCTGTGGACCCGTGCCACCTCGTGCTTCAGTCGTTGGATCAAGTATTTTCGAGTCGATTTGAGATCTATCTCAGTAAAGTTGGAAGTGTGCGCTATGAAACGATCCTGGGGCTCGAGTCCTGACATCGTGAGTGGGGTAAGGCGGATCAAGTGTGGGAAAATTCCTTGATCGGCGGCTCGAACTGGTAAATTTCTCTTCCGGCAAAGGCCCGACCGTTTCGTTCTTTGTCTCGCTATGGACGCTTTGTTTGCGAAAGCGGATGCCATACGGCCCTACAAGAAGCGGAAGTTCAACAATGACAGGTCTCACTCTAAAAAACACGCCGAGAAGGAGGAAGTCGAGCTCGATTCAACCGCCAAATCTGTTCTTCATCACACTTTTCTTCCAAAATCGCTTCGATCAGGCTCTCCTCCCCCAAACGAGGCAAAGAAATATTCGCACGTATCTGACAAGAAACTTCGAGCGGTGCTCTCTCGACAATCAGCGCACAGCACGCGATCGAAAGCTTTGTTAGAAGATGCCGCGTTTCTATTAGAGCACGAGGAATCTGGTACCATGGAGGTGGAAGGAGAGTTAGAGAGGACGTGGAGGGTAGGGCAGGATGAGATTGTCGAGTCTACTGGGCAGGAGGCTGCGAAGGGTCGACGAGAGTGGAAGTTGGATGGCGGGCCTTACCGATCACGGTATACACGGAATGGCAGGTATATACGCCCCATTCAGTCCACCATTGAACTTTCCTGACCTTCAGCTACCCCTTAGGCATCTCGCCATCGTTGGCCTCAAAGGACATGTCGCTACGTTCGACTGGCAGACGGGAACCCTGCATTCTGAGCTACAACTGCGTGAGACATGTCGTGATATCACGTTCGTGCATCGAAAACTCACTTTCAAACTTGGTTGATTGAACGTGCCCATCTAGTTTCTTACATGACCAATCGCATTTTGCTGTCGCACAGTCAAAATACGTCTTCATTTATGATCGAGACGGTGTAGAATTGCACCGGTTGAAGTCACACATTGAGCCAACCCGCCTTGAATTCTTGCCCTATCACTGGCTGCTCGCGAGTGTCGTGAGTTCGTTCCTATACGTATCATACGTGCGTTGACATTGTGGAAAGGGCCAAACCGGCTACCTTAAATACCAGGACACCTCTACAGGACAGATCTTGACAGAACACCGCACGAAATTGGGAGCATGCACCACAATGGCGCAAAACCTTCATAACGCAGTGATACACCTTGGGCACCAAAATGGTACGGTGACATTATGGACACCAAATTTACCTCATCCCGCTGTGCGACTGCTGGCCCACCTCGGCCCAGTCGTCAGCGTTTCTGTCGATCCGAGTACGGAGGGAAGGTACATGGCAACGGCCGGCCACGATGGTACGGTGAAGGTATGGGATTGTCGCAATTGGAAAGGTGCGGTCAGGCAGTGGAGTTCCAGAGGAGGATCTACGGAACTTGAATGGAGCCAGAAGGGCGCGTTGGCCGTTGCTTCTGGTGGGTCTGTGAATGTGAGTGTTTCTGGTCCGAACTCGAGGACTCCCGCCAACTTGCCGGTCACCAGGTGTACAACAAACCAACGATCCAGCAATTTTTTGCTGGGACCTCAAGCCCGCCGCTCTACATGACGCACCCGATCCCCTACCGACCACTCACATCGGTCAGATTCTGTCCATTTCAGGACATTGTTACGATTGGGCACTCTGACGGCCTCTCGAGTATCCTTGTCCCGGGTTCTGGTGAACCCAACTTCGACAGTTCTGAAGCGGATCCGTTCGAGAACAAGAGGATGAGGCGTGAAAGAGAGGTCAAGGGCTTGCTAGACAAGGTATTAACGGTGAACTTGATTCACTCGCCGACTCATGCTTATGCGCGGTGTTCAGATACAACCGGACATGATTACTCTGGATCCTGAATTTGTGGGATCAATGGCGCCACCGACGAAGTTGACAACGGATATCAATGGCAAAACAGATATCCCGTTTGCGCGACTTCCAAGACAGCATCGACTCAAACTCCAGGGTCGAGCTGACGAAACCGAGGAAGTCTCAGAAGAGGACGGAGAGGGAGACGAGGGCAAGGCTGCGCGGAAGGAGGAAAAGGAGAAGAAGAGGATGAGGGGTAAGAACAAGGCGATGAAGAGGTATCTCAGAAAACAGCGGAAGAACGTGATCGACCCCAAGGCAGTACGTATCTCATTCCTTCACGCTTTCACCCTCCCCGCTCATTGCTTACCCCATGAAGGTTACACTCCGAGAGAAACTGCAGAAAGAGAGGGAACAACGGAAGAAAACCAGAGATGCAGCGAAGGGGATACAGGAAGACAGGCTACCAAGTGCCCTCGATCGTTTCCGGACCTAGATCTACTGTGCTCTTGTAGTAATGGACCTTGGCGTTGCAAGCGTGGGAGAAGTATGATGTATAACTGTATAGCTGTGCGGGAACTGCCGTCTCCATCAAAACGGCGCCGGGTGGGATCAACTCACACCTTAAGCCGCATTCCACATCTGATAAGTGAGTCCGCTCGTACTTACGCTCATCGGCCATGGTCGTTGATTTAGAATTGCAGAATGCGTGAAAAGTGGAAGAAGAAGAGATCGCGCCGTCTCCGCAGGAAAAGGAGAAAGATGAGAGCTCGTTCCAGTATGTCACGATTCCTCACTAATATCCCGACCCCTGACCGATATCGCCATCTGCAGAATAAACGATTGATAATGGGCGATTACGATTTGTGATGAATGAAAGGCGCATGCCGCAACGTGCGTCTCCCGATTTCTTCGCACCATCGAGAGTTGCCTGGCTCGGATTTTCGAGGCCGTCACTCCGACTTTTTTGTACCGGTTGGTCAGAGTGGTCATTATCATGGAAAAACGAAGATTTGTATCTCTTACCTCTGTTACAATCCCATGTTTTCGTTTGCACAAGACCATCTCTCAGCCTGAGTGAAGCCCGCCGTGTCTGATTGGTTGCCAGTCGGATCATTGGCAACTTCCTTTTTGAGAACTCCGTCCACCACCACGATCTTCATCACCGACTCATTAACACAAACTCGACCGCAATGCCAGAGGGTAAGTGGGGAGTCATTGGGAGCAAACTCTGTTAGCTGAATTTGTGACACTCGCTAGTCTCATGGTCTGATATTCCGTTAATAGCCATCTTTGTTCTTACATCCCCAACAGTCCAGTCTGCGATGGCCGCGTTCTCGAGAAGAATATAAACAAGCATCTCGATTCAGGGTGCAAGGTCGCTTTAGTTGTCACCCAGGCTAATGGTACACCAATTGCTCCTATATTTGATATGAGTGGCCCCAGCAGGGTGGAACATCCACCAACACCCACACCCGCACCATTGAAACGGAAGGCCTCCACGAAAACCCCAAATCCAAAACGAGCTCGAGGTAATACGGCTGCAAATACGGGGTCGCATGTGCCCCTCGCTGAGAGACTTCGGCCACAGACCCTCGATGACTTCGTGGGGCAGAATCATCTCACTGGATCCGATTCTTTACTCCGAAACGTGCTCACGAGTCGTGAATCATCCGAGAGTGCGATATTTTGGGGTCCCCCTGGGTGAGACAATCGCTCACAACGTACTTATGGGAGAGCATTATAATCGGTTGAACAGTTGCGGGAAAACCACCCTGGCAAGGCTTTTGGCAAAGTCGTGTGATGCGGCTTTCAAAGAGCTCAGTGCCACCGACTCGGGAATCGGCCAATTGCGCGAGGCTTTTGAAGAAGCCAGAAACCTTCGTAAGCTCACTAGACGGTCGGTACGTCCTCTTCATGTCAGCCACCAGTCTAACGCGTGGACATATAGAAAGACGATTATATTCTTTGATGAGATCCACCGGTTCAACAAAGCCCAGCAGGTGAGCGAACCCACTTATGCGGTGGTGTTTTCTCTGATGAACGTGATCGCTGTCAAAGGACGTATTCCTCCCATACATCGAACAAGGGCACGTTCAGGTTAGTTCCTGAACGGTTAAATCCCTGAATCTCACTCAGACACCCGCCCACAGCTAATTGGTGCTACGACGGAAAATCCTTCGTTCAAGCTTAACGCTGCTCTTCTGAGCCGATGTCGGTAAGCACCGTACGCTCCCGAGCCATGAACCCTCACACTCATAGTCCGTAGCGTCTTCGTATTCGAGAGGCTCACGGAACCCGATATCGAGACCATTGTCCTACAGGGGATTCGTCGTGTTTCCCAGACGGACGACAAACCTGTTAGTGTCGACCATGACGACGTCTTCAGTGATCCAAATGTGCCTTCATCCCAAGACGCCAGTTCTCAACATTCCGGTGTCGAAAATTCTGTCCCCCAGCTATCACCGAAAGTACTCGCATCCTTGGTTTCATTGGCAGATGGCGACGCACGCACCGCGCTCTCCCTTCTCGCCCTCGTACTTGGATCACCACCAGATACGGAGGAAGTGACGTTACTGACGGCCTTGCGGCAATCCGTTTCGACTGCGTACGACCGTACGGGGGACAGCCACTACGATATGATATCAGCTCTTCACAAAAGCGTGAGGGGCAGCGAAGGCTCAGCTGCGATGTACTGGCTAGCACGGATGTTAATAGCGGGGGAGGATCCAGCGTACATCGCGCGACGGATGGTTGTCTGCGCGAGCGAGGATATCGGTCTAGCGGATAACGCTGCTCTCCCTCTCGTGAGCGCCCGCTTATTTTTTGTACTTGAATAACAGTCTGGAACTTCTGCCACAGGCAGTGGCGACTCTACAAGCGTGCCAGAACGTTGGCATGCCAGAATGCCGAATAAACCTGGCACATCTAGTGGCGTACCTCTCTGAAGCACCCAAGTCAACACGAGCCTACGAAGCTTACAAACGCGCTGAAGCGGTTGCGAAAGAGCACCCCTCTTTGCCCGTCCCAATGCAAGTGAGGAACGCATCGACAGGACTCACGCAACAACTCGGCTATGGAGATGGATATCACTACCAGCCAGGTTATAGGTGTGTACAGTTGAACAATCTAACCCTCAGGTTCCTTTCTCACTGTATCTTGCACAGACACCCAGTTACGAACGACTACATTCCCGACGAGATCAAGGACGTGGTCTTCCTGAAACCGGAGAGTGACATTTCAGATAAAGTATGGGACGATGATGCGCTGAGGAGGTGGGAACTGAAGAAGAACCATGGTATGCCTTGGGAAGGTAGAACCGGAGATCACTCGATGAACGATACATAATGATGGACGTGTGGACATCCCTTTGCTGTCGCTGTATAGTCGCCTACCCGACGAAAGATTCCGGAGGTCTGGTCCACCTTCCCATCTACCTACATGCGTCGAAAGCACCTCGAAAGCGGAGCGAAGAAGGGGGGGAGAGATGTCGTACTCGTCGGTAGTACGGATACAGCCAACAACAAATGTACACAGATAACCATGAACTGCTGAGAAGGAACTAAAAATTATGGAGCGAAGAAACAATGTCAAATATAAATATATACGCGTCCGGACCGAGCACGGAAAACGAACAGGAGTAAAGGGTAAAAAAGCGGTCGTGAATATCATCATGGGGGGCTACAGTGCATGCCCTGGTGTATATCGGCTGTCTGGCGTCCGAGACCTGGACCTCGGCTCGTCGTCCCATTCATCGTCAGCCGTTCGGTACGAGGCATTCGTCAGTTCTTGATGATGGCGAACCTGCATCTCGTATGAAGAATCTGGCACGTTCTGCGTCATTTGCCTCGGTGAGGGGCTAAGTACGTGGGTATAGCCTGCCATTGTGTTTGGCCCTACCGTTGTCGTTGGGGATGTCCCGTCACTTGGGGAACGTTGTCGCAGGGCCCATGTATCTGCATGCTGGTGTGCGGGCCGTGAATGAACGGGTTGTATTGGCCTTGGATCTTGGGAACTGTCTATGTGGTCCAATTGTGGAGGTGGGCTGCGCGTTCGCTGACCCGTCTCTGACGGAGAGTCCAAGTAGGCTTGAGTTGTCGACGCCTTCCCACTCTCGTACATAACTGATACTTCAGAC
>Ga0307512_10005053_pt1 | contig 14033 bp, 14 predicted proteins | sample 14_EM_MG_FD_200267 | JGI IMG/M metagenome (GOLD analysis project Ga0307512, IMG submission 200267) | Populus trichocarpa ectomycorrhiza microbial communities from riparian zone in the Pacific Northwest, United States - 14_EM | ecosystem: Host-associated > Plants > Roots > Unclassified | place... | reverse complement strand
ACAAAAAAGCCATCCTTACATATACAGTAAAAATACTAAAATAATATTCATTACTGTTTTTGTTAGAGAATAATATAAATCATATCTTGGAACCTCACCTAACAGCTTAAACTTTTGGGTTGAAATGGTTCTTTGACATGGTATCAGAGCCTTGATGACCAAGCGATCACGAGTTCGACTCTCACCATCCCCATTTATTTGATAAAAATTAAACACAAGGTAAAATGGATCTGTGCAAGTTTCAAACCCAAAAGGCTTTCACTTGAGGGGGTATGTTAGAGAATAATATAAATCATATCCTGGAACCTCACCTAACAGCTTAAATTTTTGGGTTGAGATGATTCTTTGACAGTTTTTTTATTAGTTTTTTTTTTAAATCTATGTTTTTATATTTTTTTATGAGATTATTTTAATTTCATAATTCATGTCATGAGTTTGGCGAGTTCACCCGGATTAACTCAATTTTTTTTAATTTCATCTTTTAATATTGAATTGATTAATAATAATCTATATTGTTTTTAAACATGTCAACTTAACCAAGTTATGTATTTAAGTATATTAAAATATATTTAGCTCTGGTCTCTTACAACTGAAGCGCATATAAATAAATAAAAAATTATATTTATATTATTCAAAAAATCATATAACCAATTTACCTCTTCTAAATGGCATTATTATAGATGCTCTAAATGATTCATATAACATATTCATCTTCTTAACTGTTAATTTAAACAATTAAACCAACCTCATACCTTTTAACTGTTTCAGTAATGGTTTTACAAGGACGAGAAAGAAAAAAAGAAAGTAAGGTACAGGTTTCAATTTGCATCTTTATTGGTTTGTCCTTAGAATTGAAATAAAAATGGAGATAATAAATCAGTAATTTATTCATTTTTTTTTGCTGTGTTTTTTCCTTTATCCATTTATGTCTTGTTTGTTTCAAGGAAATCAAATTCCTGAAATTCATTTTCCTTCTTTTTTCATGTTTGGTAACCATCCAGAAAGCTGGTAAAAAAATTGATTCATTAATAAATTATTTTCAAGTTTATTTTTCATAATATAACTAAAATATAGTGTTTTTTAATTTATTTTTCATAACATTATTAAATATTAAAAAATAATTTATTTTTCAGGAATTTATATTTTCTAGGATTTATTTTTTTTTTAAAAATAATTTTCCTCTAAACAAACAGAGTAAAAATATGCACGATTATCCAATCACGAATTTGGACAGGCCTTCTCTTTCGGTCCACTGACGCGTCGCTCATTGCACATCTATAATCTCTCCTACGTCTGTTTACAGTTTAAGCACCACACCCCAAAAGAAGACGACCCAAAAACCCTTAAAATCCCCATAAAAAAGCTCCAATCCCCCATAAAAAAAAAAAAATTAATGGACATGGACATGGACATCGATCCTCCAAGCCAAATCAAAGACAAAGACCTTTTCAAGGCAGCAGAGACAGGCGATTCTTCGACATTCAAATCGCTTCCACCAGAACGCCTCTCCAAAGCCCTCTCTCTCCAAAACGACGACGGGCGCTCTGTCCTCCATGTCGCCGCCTCTTCTGGACACCCTGAGGTAAAATATTTTTTTTTGGTTGATAGTTTGCGATTTAGTTGGCAGTGAATTTGAGTTTTATTTTTGGGGTTATTGCGGTGGTGTTGGAATTAGGTGGTGAAAATACTATCAGATATTGATCAATCAAGTAGCGCAGTGGTAAATGGTAAAGACGAGGAAGGTTGGGCCCCACTTCATTCTGCTGCTAGCATCGGAAATGTTGAGATTGTTGAAATTCTGTTAAGCAAAGGTAGTATCAAGTTGTCAATGTATTGAGCAGGAACTGTTTCCGTGTCTCTGAAATAGTTTTTCGCATTTCAATAACAATGGGAATGTTACCTTTTAGGAGCTGATGTTAATTTGAAAAATGATGGCGGGCGCGCTGCTCTTCACTATGCTGCTAGCAAGGGATGGTTGAAGATTGCTCAACTTTTGATCTCGCATGGTGCAAAGATCAATATCAAAGACAAGGCTTGTAACTTCATGCATCTATTCTTTAATCTTATATTATAATATTACTAGCAGTACATGTGCACGTTATGTGCTGATGGGTCGGTTCAAAAGCAACGGACTCTCTTGTAACTCATGTGCTGTGCATGATGCATTTTAGGTTGGTTGTACTCCGTTGCATCGAGCAGCAAGTACAGGGAACTCAGAGTTGTGTGAACTCTTAATCGAGGAAGGAGCAGAGGTTGATGCTGTTGATAAAGCTGATCAAACTCCTCTCATGAGTGCAATTATTTGCAATAACAAAGAGGTAAGTTTGATCAGAATTACTTGAGAAAGAGATGCTTACATTGTATGATGAACTTTCCTTAACGATCTGGTTACTACCTATAAAACTTATTTCGTTCTTCACCTGCCATGTGATTTGTACATATCTTGTTTGGCTCCCTCTATCCCTAATCTCAACCAGTGCTATTAAGCATTCCGGGCCCCTGCTATGTCTATACCTTCATTATTGTATTAATTTGTATCTTGTAAGGTTTGGTGGTAGATTGTAAGCTGGATGAAATATCACATAAAATACAGGTTAGGGAGATGGAACTTTTTGTTAAACCGTTTTAATTTTTTTATTGATCCTTTCCATTTTATTGTCTGTTCTCTATGTTTACTAGATTTTCCTGCCTAAAGATCAGAATTTTTTTTCTGTCTTTTTATTTAATCATTTTCTTTTCACCGAAAAAGGTCTGCGGGCAACCTTGTCCTTCATAATGGAGCAAATTAAATGAAAGTTGAGATTGGTTTGGCCAGTGAATCCATTAATGTGATACTGTCAGTTACTTTGGTTTCTAATGTCTCCTTGAGCCAGTCCAGCAAACCATGACAATATTTTGTAGGTGATATCAATAGACTTCATTTACCCGTGAAATAGATTATGCATGGTTCAATAAACTTGAATCTAAATCAGGCATTGATTATCTTACCCGATTATACATCTGCGATGCCTGATTCCTGTGGATTTCTACGTTTCAACTATCTTCTTGTTGTCATCTTAGTGGCAGGTTATCTTACCGTATGCTTTGTGCTTATGTTGACTATTTGCCAACTTGACTTGGCCAAGTTTCTTGTTGCCTAATATGGACTCATGAGCAATCAATTGATGAGAGTTGACTGAACTAGACAGTCTTAAATTGTCTTGTAATTTTTTGTTATTATTTGAAAGCCTATTAAAATCTGTGTTTGGTTGGTTTGTAGGTGGCTCTCCTTCTAATTCGACATGGAGCAGATGTGGATGTGGAAGACAAGGAAGGATACACTGTGCTGGGTCGAGCTTCGGAAGACTTTAGGCCAATTCTGATTGATGCTGCTAAGGCTATGCTTGAAGGATGAGTTTGGATACTCTAGGATGGAAGTTTGTTGATTTTTCTAAGTGGCTGGGTTATGCATCTTGAAGAAAAGTGTTTTGCGGATGACTCCACTTGCAGCTAAATAGAAACACAGAAAAATAATTGATAGTCTTACAGCAGCTTAAATTACCAAGCGCCATCATTCAGACCTTTTTCGTTCTGTAGTTTTCTGGCTATGTTTTCAACAGATGAGAGTTGCTCTGTGGTAATCGCATTTTGTCACCCAGCTTGGCTAGTTTGCCTTTTTGGCTTGTTACAAGTTTTTTACTGCTTCTTTCTTTGTTTCTGTGAATGTTGCCAACAAAAAAAAATAAAAATGAAATTAGTACTTAGAGATCCAATATACTTAAAATTCTAGGCAGGGCAAATTAGCAAAGCTACAATGAAACCGTTGGAGGAGATTGCTTAGCGTATAAACTATTCAGGCAGCGTTTTTGTGTATGCTTAAGGGCTTGTCTGGGAGTGATAGAAATTGTTTATTGAAGTTTTTATTTTTTGAAAATATATTAAAATAATATATTTTTTTATTTTTTAAAATTTATTTTAAATATCAACAATTTAAAAAAAAAATAATTCAAAAAAAGCGCGCACGCCTTCGTAAATCGTAATCCCAGCGAAACAATTTCGTGAAATGAACTTGCTCGTAGAAAATCACGAAGGGAAAACTTGAATTTGACGCGAAGACCTACCACATCATCATCTGATATGTCACATTCTAATTGGGTAAAAGAGAATGAATTACCGTTCACACACACTAAACTGGATCCCTCGTGTCGCGGTTTTGCCCCACACGTTGAATCAACGAGTCCCTGACACGAAAGCTTTCTTATTGAATTTCAGTTTGGTTAATATCGACCGTTTGTTTCCTTCCGCTCCCTCTCCTCTAACAAGTTATAAAGCCTTATCTATCCCTCAAAGCTCAAGTGAGGAGAGAATGAAGACCCTCTCCCAACCTCTCTTTCAGATTTCATCTACCAAATTCATCGTCTGTGAGAACCCCAAGATCAACCATCGAAAGAGAATAGAAACAAGACTCGGGTTCAATGAAACGCCGAAGAATTTATCCTGGTTTGCTTCTTTACCATCTTGCCAAGTGACTCACAAGTCTCTTCCTTTGGTTGTTTCAGTTGCTTTGCTTCTCTCAGCAACTCCAGGTAATTTTTTAAATCTATTCTATTCTGTTCCCGGTGTTTTATGTTTTCTCTAGCTAGCAGTATTCTGACCCTTGTATATGCTTGCAAATTTTTCTTCACGATGACATGCAACATTTGATTGATTGTTGAAAGAATTGGGCTTGAACAAATTACATGGAAACCCTGCTTGCTTTTGCTAGTCATGTATATTTCAAGAAATCATTTTAAGGAAGTTGCCTAGGCCTGCCGGGGAACTAACAAATTCCTCAAAATGAAATGCAATTTTGTTGGTTAGAAAAGAGGAGGTTACTTTATGGAGTCCATCATAGATTTTGATGGTTTTTTGGCGGTTCTTTGTATGCTTTTACTCTTCTATTCTGGGATCCTCTTTCCCCCTTTTCTTTCTTCTTTCCGACAGTTTTCACCAAAGGTTTTGTATATGGTGATTAAATTGATTAGAGTATGCCAAGGATTAGACATTTCATTGATTTATGTCTCTTAACGAAGGTTAAGTTTGTTTGCAAAGTTGTGCTAAATAAAATATATATGAAGGTGGGGAATCCCAATGCCAAGAGTTGAACACAAACTATTTGGTTAGAGAGAATATATATTAATCGACCCAGGAGCAAAGCTACAGCGTGGAGAAGGTGGGCAATTGACCCCATTAAATTTTGGAATACTTATAATTTGGCCCCATATTTATAGCGATTTGCCCCTCTTGTTTCTTATGATTGCAATTGTCATTGCATCACATCTCCATCAGTGCATTAGTTTGTTGAAGGATTTTGAAACTTTTTGGCATTTATTATGGGACTTTGTGAAGAATAACTGCCAAGCAAGAGCATGTTTGATCATCTGTGCTTCTGGGTTTTGCAGCTAAAGCTGGAATTATGTCGGGATTTTCTGGATTAGAATCAATTCCTGGTCCCCAGTTACCTCAAATTGACTTTCTTAACCGTTTCAATGGTTTGTTCTCTTGTAATAATTATATTTCAACTTCCAAATTTTTAATGCTTTGACTTGGCAACCATTTTTAAGTTTTTTAATGAACTGTCATTCTTTTGCAGAAGAAAACCAGAAGAAGTACGCAGAAGCTGATGAGAAATTCAAATCATCTCCCATTCTCAAGGAGCTACTTGAGCGATCCAAGCTGAACAAAGAAAAGTAATTCAAAACTAGTTTTAAATTTGGTTTCATGCATATTGATATGCCGTGCTTCAAAATTTCTAATGGGGCTAAAAGTGGATGAGCTCTGCATGAGCTTGAGAGCTACATGTTTCATGCCATGCCCTTTTACTAGCGAGGCTAATGCTTTTACAGGACCTCTGGGTATTGGACTTTCACGTGTAAAGAAAGGCCCTTCTCCGCAATCTTCATTCTACTTCAGTGGAAAGAAGATGATGAAAAAAAGAAAAAGAGGAACTGCTCCATTCACACTACTAGTATTGGTCTTTAGAAGTGAATATTTATGACAAATGAGTCGGGAAGCAAAGCGGCAGTAGGTTTAAAACTGCTAGGCCATCGCATTTTAGCAGATCAATATGCACATATCAATACTATACATTAAACATGAATTTATCACGGGCTACTGATTTTACATGTTATTATGTTATGTAATGTTCAGAAACCGGCAAGAAATTCAAGACAAATATTGCATACGTGGGGCAGAATGGGGCGTTGGAGATTGTTCAGCAGAAGGCATGTCACCAGAGGATAGAGAAAACTTCATCGCTATGCTAAAGCAGAAGGCAGGAATGAAATAGATGAAGCCATCAATTCTAGTGAATGCTTTCTTGAGTCTTGTCTTGTTCTAGTTATTTTTCCAAGCATGTATGGTTAGATGTAATATAGCAGGTTTTGGATTACTCCCAAAAAACAGTAACTTTTTATGTAATATTTCCAGTGTATTTGATGAAATAATTTTGAAAGAGCACGCATGCAGTGTTCTTTTCGCCCTTCTGATCTGACGTTGGATTGCTACTTTCTTCGGGGGAAAACGTCCATTTGTAAAAGCTTTTGGAAAATTTCCCAATTTTTATTACAAATTACTAAAGACAGAAGTTATCTTTTATAAAAAAAAAAGAAAAAAAGAAAAGAAAAGACAGGAACTATCTCTTTCCGTAATGGACACAGTAAAACCCTTCCTAACTTTGAAAACACCTGTACCAATGAATGTTCTGGTCATGTTTTTTCATTTCTAAATAAAAAGGCATTTTCCCATTTTCAACCCTTATATAAAGAAAAAGAAAATACAAGATATGGTGAATAAATCCTTTTCTTATTATTTATAATGTTTAAAGTGTTTGAAAGTTTGATGTTTTTGTTTTTTAATGTGCTTTAAAAGTGAATTTTATTTTAAAAAATATTAAATTAATAATTTTGATATACTGAAGTTAAATTTTTTTTATATATTTTTAAATAAAAAAAATACTTTCCACCAAAATATATACATGTACTTCAAATCCAAAACCACATATTTTTTATAAATTTATTAGTTTGGATGTGGCCCATCAATATTCTCACTATTAAAAAGAAAGATTATATATCTTATTGGCCATAACTTTTCAATTATCTCTTATATCATTTTAGCCAAATTTTATTGGCAAAACCAAGTACAGTATGTAGTTAATAATAAATAATAGTATTCGAACCGTGTTTTTTTAAAGTTTTAATTAATTAATTTATTTTTTAATTGTTTTGATAAACTAATATTAAAAATGATTTTTATAAAATAAAAATAATATTATTTTAATATATATTTTTTAAAAAATTACTTTAAATTACAATTACTAATACACTTATAGAAACCCTTAAATGTCATCGAGAGAAAGATGAAGGGGTGATTTTGATACATTTGAAATTTGACGTGAAGCTCCCCACAAAAAGACAAATGGTCAGATGAGCTTGCCGTCTGCAGAGCTGATAGAACCAGCAATCATTAATCATAAAACAAAACAACACCACACCATACCACACCAGATAAATATTAAAAACCTTTTCCAATCCCTACCCTAAAAGGTACGTGAGTATATCTTCTCTCGGATTCATTTCCTTTCATATTTTCTTTCACGAGTCGATTAATTTCTGTCGCGAAATTTAAAAATTAGGTTTTCAAAGCACAAAACTTGACTTGGAGGTGACATTGAATGTCTTTGTTTTTTCTTTCAGCTTCAATGCTGTCTGTTGCTATTAATTGTCTTAATTAAGCCAAGTAGTTGAATTGGATGGATAGAGGTTGGGGATTTTCTGCTGTTTTGTTACCTATGAGTAATATTACCATGAATTGTGGAATTGGGTCACTAGGTTACGTTATGCGATTTTCTTATTCAATTTTTAATGCAAATTTTATAAGGAATTTTAAGGAGTTAAAATGTAAAGAAAAATGTGGTATTTTGCTAGTTTTGATAGGAATTGTGATCTTATTTTCATTTATCTGTACATGTAATGATTTGGATTTTGAGTTTGATATGGTGTTTTTCTGTTTCAGGAAAATTATTTGATTAGTGTGATTTTGTGTTAAAAAATTTCAAGTGGGTGGTTGTTGGGTTAATCATCCCAACAACTTCAGGAGCTGAAATTTTAATTGGTTGCTACAGAAAATGTACCAGCGTGTGCCTACAGCTGTAACAACCCGAGGTGGGTCGCCTACTGATAACGGGGATTCAGTTGTGACTTTGGATCAAGTTCCACGATGGAGTGATGCAGAGAGTAGATCTTCGTTCAGTTATGATAACGAAGACCCTTCATTTACAAATTCATATTTCCCTGATCCTTTAACGGCTCATCCTGAGGGGGAAAGTAGTAGTTATGGGATGGTATCGAGGTTTCCAGTTGATCATGAGATCAACTCGAAGATATATTTATGGAGGGGACACCCTTGGAATCTTGAGGTGGATGCTGTTGTGAATTCTACAAATGAGGTGAGTGTTGCGTACTCCCCTTTTTTTGGTTGAACTGCTTGAGCAGTGCTATCTTTGGAACAGATGATTGTTGCCTTTTTACCTTTTGTGCCAAAGTGATCTATGGTTATCTAGATTTGACATCTGTAGTTAGAAAGTGAAACATTTGAAGAAACCTTTTGCTACTTTTGCAACTGGTCTGGATAGCTATATGGTAGTGGAGTTTGGTTTTCGGTGAACCCTAATATAACATGAGACTATAAACCAATGGTTTCCACGTATTCTACAATAAAATCTGAATCTTAGAACCTGCAATCTGAAAGTTTTTGTTCTGTGCTTGGGTTGTTGGGCTCATATTCAGACTTTAAGGAATGTGAACTTTCCCATTTTGGACCATGGAAAATCTTTAAAGCTTTTATTGAACCTGATATAATATGAGACATTAAAGTACCATGATTGTTTTATCCTTGTCCTCTGTGGACACACTTGATATATGAGCTATATGTTCTGCTGACGATGTCAAGAATAGTTGGTTGTCTCTCAACTCAAGGTGAGCACCAAGCCAACTCATCATCTCATCTCAGTGCATCCATCGCTAATTCGTGTGCTCTAGTGTGAAGATCCTTAGTAAATTGCATTGCTGTAGCATTTCAAATCTTTTTTTTCTTAATTGCATTAAGTTTTTTCACGGATATGAACACCAATAAAAGGAACCAGCAACTCACTTATATTATCTCTAATATGATTCTAATTGATGGTTTATAGAATCTGGATGAGGCACACAGCAGTCCTGGTCTGCATGCAGCAGCTGGACCTGGTCTTGCAGAAGAATGCATGACACTGGTATGCTATCGATTGTTTGCTGGCTGCTAATATTTGAATATTTTCCTTTGATATGGAGGTTATATTTCATTTTTTAGCATTATTTACGGGGATTTTTAACGATTCATGTACCATATATATATGTACTGTTTTATCATGCGGAGATAGTTGATAAAAGTGATGCGAATTTCGCTGCACAAAATCTGTTATTCATATTCTGAGACGAATTTAGACATGTTCAAAGCTTTTGTAGTTGCTAAAGTTAGCTTGTTTGATTGTTAGGTGATTTTTATGGAGATAAGAAAATACGAGTGTGGGACTAACTTGATATGCATTTGCGTGTCAGGGTGGATGTCGGACAGGGATGGCAAAAGTTACTAATGGATATGACCTTCCAGTTAGGTATGGATGCTGGCATGTTCTACTTGTTGATAATGAAGCATTAATTTGTTTTTGCATTATATCACAAAAAATCCATGCTTGATGACTTGATTCTTGTCTGTCTAATCTTGTGTTCATCCTTCAAAAGCCATGCTCGATGACTCATGTCTTCCATACCTTACATATTTCACTCCTTGCACATCAACTTATATTTTCCTTAATTTACTTTCCCTTTTTTGTCCTCGATGTTTTGTTTGCTAGGTGCAATTTCTCTCAAATTATTTGTTGCATTACATCAGGTTTTCTTTCTGGTAGCTTTAATTCTTTTTTTTTTTCTCGGGCTAATGTTTTACTTAATATTATGCTAGGAGAATTATCCATACTGTTGGTCCTAAGTATGCAGTGAAATATCATACTGCTGCAGAGAACGCTTTGAGTCACTGCTATCGCTCTTGCCTTGAGCTTCTCATTGAGAATGGGCTTCAAAGGTTGTTCCTCCATTATTTTCTGGTATTTTGTTCATTTATTGTGCTCCTTTGATTTTCAAAAACATGGAGCTAATTTTTACTTGAAATACAATGCAGCATCGCTATGGGGTGCATATATACAGAGTCTAAAAACTATCCACGTGAACCAGCTGCTCATGTGGCTATAAGTGAGGAATTTTTATTTCTGATGATGTCTGTGTTTGGATAGCTAAATGTTTCTTATGTGATTTGCTGTCATCTAATTGATTGTGTTTGGTTTTGTTCAGGGACTGTCCGGCGTTTTCTTGAGAAGCAGAAAGATAAGATTACAGCTGTTGTTTTTTGTACTACCACATCAACTGATACTGAAATATATAAAAGGTACTTCTATATTGTAGTTCCATTCTGTTGCCTTAGAGATGCAAAAAGCGTCCAATCCAACTGAATGAGCCTTAGCCGAAACTAGCTAGTGCAAGATGGACATTCTGTCATTTCTTTAAACAAAATGACCATGCCTCAATCGTGACATTTCACATCAGTTATTTTTTTTCCATTCCATCCACTATTTTGTAAGGATTCCATCAGATGTGGTCATTATTCCCTTTTCCATTTTCCATTGTAGATTACTTCCACTGTACTTTCCTCGAGATAAACATGAAGAAGAGGTGGCCATGTCAAAACTTCCTGCTGATGTTGGGGACGAGAATGGTGAGACGATAATAGATGAACGCAAAATCAGAATAAAGCCTTTGCCCAAGAAAAATATTCCGAGACCTCCCCAACCCCCTGCTGACCTTCCTGTCAGTGATGTTGGCTTGGTACGAAGGTTAGTTGACTTAATTGCAATACAAAATTAAACATTCTTGTCTGTGTTGTCTTCTTTTTCTTGTTTAAGATGGTCGCTTTTCAGTTTAGATCACTACACTTTATTTCTTATTATTTGTAAATTTTGAATATTTGTGTTTAATTGGGAATGAAAGTATAATGGCTAATTCTCAGGATCCCCTCAAAAAGAATATACTCATTCATGAAGAGTAATCTCAAGTGGTGGTTCTTTGAAAATGTCATTCACAGACACGCTCATTTGATCAATGTTGCTCCATTTTACAGGAATTCATCGTACTTGGATTCGTATTTGGATCCTGCCTTCATGTCCTTGATTAAGGATCCAGATCAGAGACGTAAGGAGCAATGGGAAAAGAGTGCACAAGCACAGAGTGGATGGAATTGTGCCAAAATGCTTGGATTCGGCGATCTTGGAGGCCCTCCATTGTCTGCTGCTGAAGAATATTCTCTTCATTCAAGATACCTAGCTAAAGCAAATTCTCTTAATCTTTCTGAAATTGCAGAAATGAAAATTGTGTAAGCATTTATATATCTTTATTTGCATTTGCTTTAGATTGTAATTCTTTTCTCTGAAGGTCATTTGTTTAAAAGTCTGATTCTCCATTGCATAATTTTATTCCAGTTGAACCAACACAATTGGTGTGGCGTTCATTGGTTGTGTCTATTAATTATATTGTTGCAGATCTTCTCACCATGAATTTGTCCACCTGGCCATGTAACCTTTTGTGCGAATTGTGTTTCCTTCATTGTACAGTATTTGTCACTTTCATTAATGCTTAGTAATCTTGGATTGCCTAAAACTTAGTTTGATATTTTCTTGCTACTTTAGTTACCGTGGTGGGGTAGATAGCGAGGGCCATCCTGTGATGGTTGTTGTGGGAGCGCATTTTTTGCTACGATGTCTTGATCTAGAGCGATTTGTGCTTCATGTGATTAAGGTAATTTGTTTATCTAGCTTATTATTCTCATTTATTAGCTTCTTGATCCTGGATCATCCTCTCCAGATATCCTTGTTCTGATCCTTTAATAAGTTTCATTTATCTGGTTGTTGGTTTAGAACTAATGTTATCTTGGTCGTTAAATTTCAGGAATTTGAGCCCTTGATACAGAAGCCTTATACGATTGTGTATTTTCACTCTGCAGCCTCTTTGCAATTGTGAGTATTGAAACTTCTGGCAGTGATATTTCTACTCAATTTTGAATTTTTTTTCCCTCATTTGTTCTGAATTCTTTAGCATTACACCCCCCCCCCTGGGGGATGATGGTAACTGTTTGTCACCAGCCCTTTACTCACGTAGATGTGCTTGGGATTTGGAAAGATCAGGATTTTCAAGTTCTTTATTTGAGTTTCTATGATTTTTATGCGAAGTTCATTTTCCTGAAACTTATCAGCTTTCCTCATTTTATAATTGCCACTTTGACCAACAGTCAACCAAACATGGGATGGATGCGAAGATTACAGCAAATACTTGGTCGGAAACACCAGCGAAATCTGCATGTATGCAATGCACACGTAATCTAACTTCTTAAATGTATATATTTATGTTCGTACATTTGAGCTCCTCATCCAATGTGTAGGCAATATATGTTCTTCACCCGAATTTTCACCTGAAGACCACAATTTTCGCTCTGCAAGTATTTGTTGATAATGTGGTATGTATTTTTATTTGAGTTTTTCTCTAGTAAAATTTGAATCTATTTTGTAAGTTTACTGCTTGAACTTGACCTCTAGACCTGGAAGAAAGTGGTATACGTGGATCGGCTTCTGCAGCTGTTCAGATATGTTCCTCGTGAGCAGTTGACCATCCCCGACTTTGTTTTCCAGTTGAGTTTTCTGCTTCTTTTACAGTTCTATTCATCTATCTTTGATCGTCAATCGGAGTTATGGTAAATATATCGGAATGAAATTTGTCTATTCACCTGGTTATTTATGTTTTAGCTTTTAGCATTTTGGTGCTGTAGATGCTTACCTACTGCCCCCAAAATGCAAAGAAATTGCAAGCATAACTTTAGTGGGTTTCCTTAAATTGTGATCAAATACCTTGCCATCTATTTGTGATCCCCGAATTGTATATCCTCATCTTGGTCTACAGTGGCAAGGATGGAATGGACAAGGGAAGTTTCTGATAATAACCTGACTAACATGATGTGGTGGATGCAGGCATGATTTAGAAGTGAATGGAGGAAAGGGTCTTATTGTGGACCCTAGAACAAAATATGTGTATCATCGACCGTAGGCGTTAGAGATACAGTTTCATCACGTGATTTTGCAATTCAGGATGTGGTTCTTCAATTCTCTTCCCATCGTGCTCCTTTGAAGGTGCATTTGATGCTTATCTATGTACAAATTGTATGGGTTTTTTTTTTAAGAAAAAAAAGTTGGGGTTGCATCTGGTGTTGAAACTTGTATAATAGCATCTCATTTGTTTATTTTATTTGTTGAGCAATGATTGTTTTTGAAGATGGAAATAAAAGATAGTTCGTGCGCTGTCTTATCTTTGGAAGATTATCAATAAAATGTAAGGTGGTTGTATTTTCAGAGGTAAAGTAGAGCATGCTTGGCATGGTTTTTGAAGAATAACATGATTTGAAGCCAGAATTCAAAGCTATTCTTCATAAATAACTTGTGAAAAATTGAATTATATTAGAAATGATCTGAATTATTGCTGTTATTATTTTGATGAAATGAGAGTATAAAATAGAGTAAAGAAGTCAAAAGTCCTAAATTTGTTTTTTTTCATCAAAGCATCATCTTCAAAACCCAAGAATGGCCCTTTATCGAGTTGGTAAAATGGCGTCAACTTTTTGAATCGTTTCCCAGTAAAACTATGGAAACACGTTTAGAAATATCAAGAAGTGAGAAGAGGCCAAATTTGTGGAAGTGTGTTAAAAAATTTCTCATTTCTGGCTAGCTCATTTATGTGCTATTATTTTGTTTTTCGCTTACAAAAAAAAAAAGAAAAAAAAAAAGAGTACCACTGTACCATCCATTCTACATATTTACAAATCTTCACCATTCGTGTTACCTAAATTGTTTTCGAAGTAATATAAAACCGTGAAATTATATATATATA
>Ga0307512_10005050_pt1 | contig 14045 bp, 15 predicted proteins | sample 14_EM_MG_FD_200267 | JGI IMG/M metagenome (GOLD analysis project Ga0307512, IMG submission 200267) | Populus trichocarpa ectomycorrhiza microbial communities from riparian zone in the Pacific Northwest, United States - 14_EM | ecosystem: Host-associated > Plants > Roots > Unclassified | place... | reverse complement strand
GTGGGATTCGGGTACCGACGCTAGGCAGGGAGCACTAGTCTAGAGTAGGCTAGTCTCGAGTGATAGGCTCAACGGATCCTTCCTATAAGGATCCGCTGCTGCCCCTGCTCCTTCAAATGGACATGCTTCTCGATCCCCCTCAGCTGTACTGAGGTTGCGTGATATCCCGAGTGCTTTAGTTACTCGTTTCCAAAAGTCTGATATAAACAGGGACCCTCTGTCTGATATAATACTGCTTGGCAATCCATGGGGTCTGATTATCTGTCGGAGGAAGTGGTCTGCTAGGTCTTCGGGGTTCATGGTGCCATGACAGGCGACGAAGTGTCCCATTTTTGTGAGGCGATCGATTATTACACATAACACGTCTTTTCCATTGAATGTTGGCAGCGCGGTGATAAAGTCCATTGATATTGTGTCCCATGGTCGGTGTGGGAGTTCGAGTGGCTTTAGCAGTCCAAATGGCATGTGTCGGATTGGCTTGATGCGATGGCAGGTGTCACAGTGGTCGATGTATCTGTGGACGTACTTTCGTTGTCTTGGCCAGTAGAAATTTCGGCTAATGAGTTCCAGGGTTCTTGCTTGGCCCGGGTATCCCGCGGCTTGCACGTCATGGTGGTCTCTTAATATGCGAAGTTGTAGGTTGTCGTTGTCAGGGATCCACATGAGGCCGTCGTACATTAGCAACCCGCTGTTTTCCTCGCATAGCCCTAGCGCGATCTTTCCATCGTGGGTGGTCCCGTTCACCTTTTTCCTCCGGATTTCTTGGATCTCTTTATCTGTGGCGCTTAGTGTCTGGTTTTCGCTCAGGAGCTCTTTGTCTATTTCAAGGCTGATGGTTTCTATTGTATTGGCTTGGAGTACTTTGACGTGGTTATCGATTCGGGGCACCTCAAAAGCTTCCTCGGGTAACAGGATTCGGCCACGGTTCTGCCGATGTTTCATATCCCCTTCGTAGGGAGAGTCTCCTGACTCTCTAGACAGGATGGCCGGCTTGACGGCCAATTTTCCAGGTCGGTATTTGATCATGAAGTCATAGTTGGCTAGTTGTTCGCCCCACTGGGCTTGCCGTAGGTTAAGGTCATTGTTCGTTTTCCAATATTCGAGGTTCTTGTGGTCCGTGAGAATCATGATTTTGTGTCCTGTTGTTTTGCAATAAGTATCCCATTTTCGTAGTGCGTCTACGATCACTAGTAGTTCCTTGTCGTGAATATCGTAGTTACGCTCTGGATCCTTGAGCTTTCTTGAGTAGTATGCCACGGGGTGCAAGATCCCTTTTTCGTCAGGTTGTGAGCAGATTGATCCTATGGCATAATCTGAGGCATCTGTTTCGACGGTAACAGGTCTTTCCAGATCGAAGTGTTGTAGTATAGGTTCCGTGATCATTGCTTTCTTGAGCGTCTCAAATGCCTCTTGTTGTTTATCACTCCATTCCCATCCTTTCTCCTTCCTTGTGAGGGAGGATAGGGGTGTCGTGATTTTGCTGTAGTCTCTGATAAAGTGCCGGTAAAAGTTGACAAAGCCGAGGAAGCTCTGGATTCCTTTGCCATTTGTTGGTTCCTTCCATTCTTTGATGGTCCGGATTTTTTCTTCGTCCATTCGCAGTCCCTTTGGTGATATGACGTATCCCAAGTATTCTATTTCCGTTGTATGGAATTTGCATTTGGATGCTTTCAGCGTAAGCCCGGTTTCCTCAACTCATCTCAAGATTGTCCGGACGTGCCGTCAGTGGTCTTCCAGATTTTGTGAGAAGATGAGGATGTCGTCCAGATATGCCACACAGAAGATATCAAGCTATTTGCTCAGAATCTTGTTCATCCATCGTTGGAACGACGCTGGTGCATCGGTCAACCCGAAAGGTATGACGCCGTACTCATATAGTCCGTACCAGGTTTGGAAGGCTGTTTTCCATTCGTCTTCTGCTGCGATTCGGAGGTTGTAGTAGGCATCTCGGATATCGAGTTTGGTGTAGATGGTGGCACTAAATAGTTAATCCCGGGACTCTCTGATTAATGGCAATGGTGTCCGGTCTTTGATTGTGATCTTATTCAGTTGTCGATAATCCACACATAGATGCAGTCCCCTGTCCTTCTTCTTGACAAAGTGTATTGGTGCCCCAGCCGGAGAGGTGGATGCCCGGATCCATCCCCACTTCTCATTGACTTCTAGGTATTCCTTGAGAGCCTTCATTTTTTCTTCGTTCAGGGGTCGTAGGGGCTCGTACGGGGGCATCTTTCCTTCCTCCAGTGGAATGTGGTGGTCGTGAGTACGGTGGCGCGGAGGTGCTGTAGGCTCTTTTTCGGTAAATACTTCGAGGAACTTGTGATATTCCGGCGGAATTGAATTTTCGCAGGTCTCGGAGCTTTCCTTGATTTTGTTGATGACGGTCTGGCATACTTCCCATGGTTCCGTTTCGCCAATCTCCCAACTTTCCAGTGTTTTCCTGTAGTATTGCTCTGTGGCCTTTTCCTCAGGGACCGTGTTCGCTCTTGGTGAGCTAGGTAAGCATTTTTCGGCGCAGTGGTGTGAGTGGAATTTCACAGTATGATTTTTCCACCCTATCACCGGGTCATGGAGCTTGAGCCATGGAAGTCCAAGGATGATTGGCGCATTTCCGATTGTGATGCAGTGTAGCCGGATGTCTTCCTCGTAATGATTGATTGTGAGGTGGACTTGGACGTCGTGGGTTACCGGCCCGCCGGTGACCTCACTCCCGTCCACAGTCAGGACCCGTCTTGGTGTCACTTTTTGCTGCATTGGGATTCCGCTTGCTTCGGCGTAAGCCTTGTCGACAAAGTTCTCGGATGCCGCGCTGTCCTCTAGGGCGGTGGTGTTGTATTCGTTTCCGTCAGTTCCTTTGATTCGTACTTTGATCATGATCTTTTCTTCGCGGTTGTACCTGGTTGTTCGTATTCTGTAGGGTGGGTCTGGTTCTACAACGGGTTTCTCCCTCGGTTGTCTGTTGCCTAGGCCTATTCCCGAGGGCTGTCATTTCCCGCCGGTTCAGGTTCTTTGCCTGCTTCATTGTTTATGATGTCTTCTTCGTACGTGACTTCTGATGCCCAGCATGGCCTCCTCCATGCGACTCGTGCTTTCTTGGGCTGGGAGCATTCCTTCCAAAAGTGCCCCTTTTTCCAGCAATTGTAGCATTCGTCCATTTGTGGTCGTCGGGGAAACCAGTTCGGCGTTCTTGGTGCGAACTTGAACCGCCGGGTGGCATCTAGGTCCATCGGGTCCCCAGGAGGTACTGATGGCAGTTCTTTCGTGTGGACATGGAAGCGCACTTCTGGGCTAGCTGCAGGTCATCGATTAATGACTCCGAGGTTGCATAGGCGGCTATCCGTTTTGATGGCCACGGTGGCATAGTCCACCAGAATGGTAGTCGGCACTTCGCTCATGTCGAAGTGCCTTTTTACTTCTGGGTGTAATCCATCTCGAAATCGAGCGATACATACGTTGTCCACGTATGGGAGATCTGCTTTGATTCCCTGGAATTCCGCCCATTAGGTTCTGCTGTTCGGTTTCCCTGCTGGATTTTTTGGGATTTCTCGAACGCTATTTTCTCAGCGTCTACTTGGCCGAAAGCATGCCTTATGTTGGTTTTCAGTTCTTCGCATGTTAGGTTGATTCCTCCTTCCTGGTTGAGAAAAGTTTCCACCCAGTTCCATGCCACCCCTCAGAGTTAGGAGGATGCATATTCTGTCTTTTTCTCATCGTCGTCGAATTGGTTCCCCTCGGTCCTGAACTTCAGCTCACACTGAGCCAGGAATGTTTTGAATTTTGGTTTTTCTCCTTCGAACGGTTCGGGGTCCCGGAGCTTTGGGTAACTGTTCTGCGGCGGTATGTCACGTGCTGCTAAGATTGTTTGCAGCATCTCCATAGTTAGCAAGTGGGGTCCGCTTCTCCCTGTGCCTGATCCTTCCGCCAGTCTTCTAGGTTGTTCTGGTGACTCAGGTGTCTGTGGTCTTGATTGTGGTTCCAGTGTCACAGGGCTTGGGGCCCGCTGGTCGTTGGGGACTTTCCTGAATTCTCGCAGGTTGAGGGGGTCCTTGGAGTCCTCATTATGGGACTCCACTATGGGTGTTGTCTTGCTACGTCAGGTGTCGATTTGGAGACGCAATCTAGTGTCAAGATCCTGCCTTGACTACTCCGTGCTGCTCGACAGGTAATGTAGAATCGGTTTCTTCGGGGCAAGTTCGTAGTCACACTTCTGGGGTACTCACGTGCCGCTCATAGTCGCACTTCCGGCGTACTCACGCACCGCTCGTAGTCTCGCGGTATCCGTCATGCCTGCCATGGTCTCGTCGCGGTCTTCTCACATGCCTTCCGTGGACTCACTGTTCTCGCGGTATCCGTCATGCCTGGCATGGTCTCGTCGCGGTCTACTCACACACCTTACATGGGCTTGTTGTTCTCGGGGTATCCGTCATGCCTGGCGTGGTCTCATCGCGGTCTTCTCACACGCTTTGCATGGGTTCGTTGTTCTGCACGGGGGTGGTGGTCGTAGCGCTGGTTCACGGGTAGAGAGAGGTAGGTCTGTGGAGAGAGATAATATGCGACTTCGATCTATTGTGCTTTACACTACAGGTAATATGCGCTCCTCCTCGCCACATCACCCCCATGGGACTTCCATCTTTCCCTTCCGCCGAGAACGTATTCGCACCAAGGAAACAGAATTCCAACGCCATGAGAGACACACTACAGAAACATTCTAGCAATGAAACACTCCAACAGTACAAAGGAAATTCGTCCGGGTCCATCATTCTCCGAACTTTCTCGTTTCGTTCGTGTGATTGTTTAATTTTCGAAGGCGCTGAAGTCTGGTTCAGGTGAGTCTGAACCTGAGTCTTCGGTGCCCTGTGTTGTAGGTTGGTCCTCCGCAAAGCGGAGGTGCATGGAGTGGCCCAGGCCGGTTGCATGGAGGAACTTGCGGAGCGGTAGGGCATTTTCTGGTGATGTGATGAACTGTGGGGTGTGGATGTTCCCTGTGGTAGTGCGTTGGAGGATTGTTCGCTGCGTACTCAGCAGTTGCCATTCCCGGAGGAGGTGGTGTGAGGTGGCGAGGTCCATGCCGCATGGGCAGGGGTCAGTGGTGATGTTGGGGGGTGGGTCGGTTGGCGCACGGTTGCAGAAAACCCTTGGAGGTGTTTGGGGAAGGTGAAGGATGGCGTGGAGAGGGGGAGCTGAGTCTTCCATCGTTCCATGAACTGTGCTCGCACTTGCACGAGTAGCCAGGTTTTTGTTGTAAGTGTGAAGCGACACGGGACTGAGCTGCCGGCCCCTTGCTTGGCGAGTGTGTTGGCCCTCTCGTCGCCTCTAATGTTTCAATGAGATGGGCACCAGGTGATTGAGATTTGCCAGCCGAGGGTGCGTAGGTCTTCGATAGAGTCGAGGGCCTGTCGGGCATATTCGTAGTTGTGTTTGTTAAAGTTTAGTGTGGCTATTGCTACTTGATTGTCAATGCAGATGAAGACTTTGCCCCACGGGGCTGTGGTGGTGAGGAGAGTGGAGACTGCTTCTTGGACCGCGTGTAGTTCGGCGTCATACACCTTGGCCCGGCTGCCTAGGTGACAGCTGCCCTCGTTCAGTCAGCATAAGTGTTGGTCGCCACAGTGATAGATTGCCCATCCACATCCAGTTGACCCATTGTCGAGTTTGGAGCCATCTGTGTAGATGATTATGGGGTGGTTTCCTTGTGATTCGAGCCATTGTTTCTGGAGTTTCTGAGTTTGGGTTGTTTTGTCCGGGTTCGGAGATGGGGTGATGGGGACCCTTACCGCCGAGGATATACTTGTCCGGTTTTCCAGTTTGCCTATTACCAGGTGTTTGCTTAGATTGTATAGGCGGTGGAGCCCCGGGAGGCTGGGGGAGGTGTTTGGTACGGCCCGCGGGGGGCCTAGTGCATGATGGGATGGAAGGAAGTGGAGGTGTATGGTGTATCATAGTGACAGGTAGTCCAGGTATACTTCCAGGGGTGGTAATTGGGCGAGTGTGAGGAGGTTGGAGATTCTGGTATTGAGTGGGAGACCTGTGATCCATCGGGCGATTGAGTTATAAGTGGTGCTGACATCAGCAAAAAAATGAAAAGTTGAAGTATATTGCTTTTTTCACAGGTGAGACATAAATTTGAACTAATATTTCTCGAGGTTTCAGCTAAAAATAAAGCACTTTTTTTTTTTTTAAATTCTTACAGGAGCAAAATATAACTTCTCCTCTTACGGGAGTTAGCAATACTTACAGGAGCTACGGGAGCTACGGGAGCTCCATAGGAATTCTCAAATTTTTTGCTGATGGAGGGTAGCTGTTACCATAGGGGTAGCTGTTACCATAGGGGTACCTGTCCACCATACTGGGGGCGCCCAGAACATGGTTGGCAGTATCACCATCATTGCCAGATGGTGGGCGATGTGTGCGGGGATGCCACATGACCGGTGGCGTAGGAAGCCTAGGCTGCCAAGTGTTTTGTTTCCTTTGGCCGCGGCCATTGTGGTGTGGTGGAGGAAGCTGAGTGATTTGTCGATGAACACAATCTGATGAAGGACGTCGATCTTTTCGCTGCGTCTTCTTTGCAATTGTCCTTGCAGCCTGCATCATCCTGACTGCCATCCTCATCGACATCGTACTCGTCGCATTGTATTGTATCACTTCCCACTGTCTGGCACTTGGAAAGCTGCGCTAACAATCTCACGAAGTATGTCAATCTTTTTGCCGCATCTTATTCGTGATTGTCCTAGCGGCGGCCATCATCGTTGGATGTGACGCACCTGGGTGCTTGCACTGGGTAAGCTAAGTGTGGTAAATAGATGTACATTAAATGTAATCAATAGAACTGGATTGAGTCACAATTGTTTAATAGTCTTCGCTGCAATGTAACGTGCCCTAACAGTCGCGTCTGGATGCTACCATTGTGACTGCTCTCTAACCTATATCTTGTGTGCTATCATAAGCGTCGTCAAGACGTTTGTCTTGACACTCTGCATCTGGAAGACACGTGCTGCGTCCTGAGCGCAATTGTGATTACACTCCTCGTCCAGAAGGGATATGCCACAGCAGCTGCGTCCAGACGCGTGGTGCGTTGACAGCTGCGTCTGGACGCGTTTTGCCTTGACACCTGCATCTGGACACGTGGTGCCATAGCATACGTCGTCCGGACGCCATCTGCCTTGACCCCCTGTGTCAAGAAGACACGTGCTGCGTCTAGAAGCTTAATGCACTGACACTCCTCATCCGGAAGGTAGATACCGTGGCACACACCATCCGGACGACATTTGCCTTGACAATCTGCCTCTGTAAGACACCCACTGCGTCCGGAAGGAAAAATGCCCTGACACTCCTCATCCGGAAGGCAGAAGCCGTGGCGTGCGTCGTCTGGAATGCAGATGCCGTGGCATGCATAGTCCGGAGGATATTTGCCTTGATACTCTGCGTCTGGAAGGAATAATGCCCTGATACTCCTCGTTCGGAAGGTAGACGCCATGGCGCGTATCGTCTAGAAGGTAGATGCCGTGGTATGCATTGTCCGGACAACATTTACCTTGACACTCTGCGTCCAGAAGGAAAAATGCACTGACACTCCTCGTCCGGAAGGCAGATGCCATGGCACACGCCATCCAGACAACATTTGCCTTGACACTCTACATCCAGAAGGAAAAATGCACTGACACTCCTTGTATGGAAGGCAGATGCCGTGGCACACGCCGTCCGGACGATATTTGCCTTGACACTCTGCGTCCAGAAGGAAAAATACCATAACACTTCTCGTCCAGATGGCAGAATCCATGGCGCGCGTCGTCCGGAAAGTAGATGCCGTGGCGCATGTCGACCGGACGACATTTGCCCTGGCACCATTCGTCCGGAAGGTCAATGCGCTACTCATCTCCATCTAGTACGCATATACATGGGCGGTTCTCGTCTGGAGTGGCATGTGCGCTGACTTGCATCTTCCGGAGTGAGACTACCTTGCCAGGTTTCGTCCCGTGCATCCAGACGTTTCGGATGCGTATGGAGCGTCCAGACGCATCGTCTGCGTCCGGACGCAGAATTTTTTCCTGCTGTAGTTTCTTCAAGTGGTTGAGCTGAACGCTCAGTGTATTTCCAAACTGACGTCAGGTCAATTTTGTGTGGTAGCTACGAAATACTCTGCGAGCCAAACAGACCATAAGTCAGCTGTCATCTCCGGGCGTGCTGACTCCAGTCCATCATCTCCGGACGCCGTCTCCAGTCCGTCATATCCGGACGCCCAATATTCTGACACATAGGGCGCGTGGCGACTGGTTTTGGATCGCTGGCAGGTATGGCAGTACCTTACAAACATTTCCACATCTTGCAGCAATTTTGGCCAGTAATAGTTCCTTGAGAAAGGTCCGAGAGTCTTAGATCACCTGTGGTGACCCACTGCTGGTTCTTTGTGGTACATTTGAATCAGATAAATTCTCAGAGGGCCATGAGTAGGGACATAAAACTTTCCTAGATACAACAACCTGCCAGCTGGACTCCAAGAACATTCCGACAGTATAATGTCCTTACAGTAGTGGACTTGTCTCTTTATCATGCTCAGCACATCGTTTGGAAAGGGATATCAGTTGTACGCATTGAAAAAGAGTTTGGTGATTTTGGAGTTGGTGAATCTGAGTCCCGTGTCGAGTCCGGTGCCGCGTTTGTCGTCGAGCCCGTCGTTGTGTTCCTCGAGTCCGAGTCCGGCTCCGAGTCAAGCTGTTAGCCTGTGGGTGATCGAGAGACACCAGAGGCATGATAAATCGATAGAGAGTCAGGTTTATCGAAGTTCACAGCGGAATAATTCAAAGGGGGCGGTTCGGTGGTTTCGGTGTGTGTATTGCTGGGGAGCCAGCTCAACACGGTGGCGATCGGCATATATGTAGTTTCGGTAGCTGAGTCATGTGGGAGTTTACGCGAGCAGACTCCGGTGAGCTCTTGCTTGTGAAACTGAGGCTAAACGAGTAGAGGTCTCCCGTTCACCCTCTGCACCCTCCTCCTACGTCGATACCTCCTTGACGCCCTGGGGGTGGCATCTTTAACTTTGGACGACAGCTCCTTATAATATCCGTCACCCCCCGCAATGACATCCGGAAGTTTCTGGTGATCCACATTCCTGACCTTCGTCCCACATCCCTTCCTCCTGCATTCCAAACAGTGCTGACACCACCTTTCCGGACCTAGCTGACACGTATCGTGATACAACCCACTCATTGAAGCTTGATTCCTTGTCGTCACTCGATAGAACTGAAATGTGGCTTGGTAGTGTGTGGTCAGAAGCGCAGTAAAGGATATTTTTCTAGGATTGCATATTAGCACCACAGTTTGACGGCCGCTTATTGGCTACGACTATCTATGTACCACGTCTACTTTGTTTTTTACACGAAGAAAACGAAACAGAAATAGCTGGATATTTGTGAAATACATCTAGTCGACACCATCTTCCCAGCGGACTAGGGAGCTGCAGCACTATGTTCTGCATTGCAATAAACCATATACGTCCATCGGTTTACATTGATCAAGTCAAAGATATTCGAGTGATTGGGTAGTTATGTAGAAATTCAGTTGCTTAATCTTTTCACCATAGCGAGAGGACCACTCTCTATATATACCCAGAATCAAGCCCATTACCCATCACCAACTCGTCCAGATACCCTGGGTGGCAACTTGCCACCTCCGGTCTAGGCGTCCCCAGTGGGGGCTTGCTGTGTCACCAGTGGCGAATTACCACCTCCACCACCTGATGACTTCCGGACACAACTGAGCGCCGCAGCCTCATCGGGTCTAGGCTGGCCCTCGACCCATACATCTGACAGATCTAATGATCAGGACTTTTACATACGAGAGACGGCGTATTACTACTCCCACACGTCGACGATATTTCCAGGTGCCGAGTTTCAGTGCGGCCTAGCAGTTCGACGGCTCAACCGTCCTTAGACAGCAGACTTATATCCACTCGACGTCAAGTGGTTCCGTATGGAAGATGCAAACGCGGCGCCTAGACTACTAAACCACAATACTCGACTGGAAATCGATGTCGACGGACCGGGAAGTGGATTCGGCTGTCATCGGAAGCCTAATGAATGCTGCTACATCGTCACGGCCCGTTATCGACTGTTCAGTGGCAACACTCAACGAGTATTACGCCGAGCCGAACACGACACATCTGACGGCAGTGAAACGCATTCTCCGATATCTAAAGGGTACTTCGAACGCTGAATTAGAATTTCCTGGGAGATCGTCACCGGAAGTGAAGACTAGAAGGTCGTCTTCGAAGCGAATACCGGAAGATTGCAATCGGAAATGAAGATTGGAAGATCGTCTTCGAAGTGAATACTGAAAGATCGTCATCGCGAGCGAATACGTAAAGATATCGGAAGGGAATAGGTAACATCGACAATCTGAAGCAGATACGAATTGTTCGGATGTCTTCCACGGCTATTAGCAACTCGGACTTCGTTGGTGACAGAGCAGATAGAAATTTTCAAGGTGGCTTCAGCTTTTACGTATACGGCGGACTGATAGACTGGCAAACGAAGAACAGCTCCTGTGTACGATGGCGAGCTTCGTGACACCAAGCGTGAAGCTCTCGACTGTTGTGGAACCGAATATATCGATGTGCTTCGTCTTTGCCCTTGAAACACCGGATCAGCCTTGAATGCGCCGTTTCTGCCCCAGCATATCGGTGATGTGACGAGCCTGCCGGTAACCTCCTTATACAGCTGTATGAGGCATCGGGCCTTGACCGTGGCTTCGGAGCAGCTTGCAAATTCTTCTTCAGTAGTCGATACTGCGGCATCGTAGTCGCCATCGAGCTCGCTGCCGTCGTCTTCACCTCCATCCTCCTCATCGACATCGTACTTATCGCCACCGTACACGCCGCGTGTTATGGCAAGTTCCCGTCATTACGGACACCCTGAGAGGTGTGCCATAAACTCGTCGTTTCTTATTAGCCAACAATTCCGCTGTTTTTCTGACACGCTCAGGCTTTGATAGCCACGCCAAGAACAGAATATACAGGCGATAAGCGCGACGATGGATGCCATCGATGAACGAGAACATGGATGCAGCGGTGTACGCAGCGATAGATGCGACTCCGTGTGCTTGAACTGAATACTCTACGTCAGGTATGTAGCATATATAGCTGTTCGTTAGATACATAATGAATAGAACTGGATTCAGCCACTACGCCTGAAACTGGGTGGTACCCGCCAGATGTCGGCGTCCTAGAATGCGGATGCGATGGAACGCTTCTCTACGATGTTCAGTGCCGTGGGAGTTGCGTCCGACGCCCCCACCCAGGGAACGGCTTCTGGGCACGGGGACCTAGCCAAGCGATGCCCGAGTTCAGGAGGTGTCATCCAACCCGCCTCTTACGTCAAATTATATTTCCCGCGAAGTGATCGAGCGGTAGACGGAGAAAGTCTTTTCAATTTGGATTACATGTTGAACAAAGCTAAACAAACACGACTGATGGGCATCCCGAATCCTGAGTTACCAACCCACATTACGTGGTACCGGAACTGAAACTGTCAAAGATATGCCACCAGCGCAATAATATTCAGTCTCTCCGCCCGAACAACTCTTCCAGATCAATTTCCTCCCCACTCTCCAATTTCTCAAGCCATTGGTATGTGCGGGCAAGCACGGGCCGAAAATACATGCCGCGAACTGGTAGCCACAGCAAGGCAAGAAACGGCTCAGTCAGAAGGGCATACAACTTCCACCGACGTCTGAATTCGATGACAGAAAGAAGCCATTCGTAGTCAATGCTCATCCACTCTGGCACGGGTGCCACTAGCTGAGTCCAGAGCGCCGGAAAGACGTCATGTCGTAAGAGTCCCTCCACCTGTGAAAACTGGATATCAGGCAAGGTGTGAACCTGTCGCGCAAGGAAGAGGTAGTCGGCCTCGCAGGGCTCCACGTCAAGAAAGAAATCGGCGAGCGCGATGCAGATCTTCTGTTCCGACGCGGAAATCCACCGAGAGTTGGGGTTGACAGAGAAGAAAGGATGGAATGGGTCGCCAATATGTGACCCTAGCATTTCGTAGTTGTAGGGAACACCGGGCCCCCCGGGTACATCGTTCCTGTCTCCAGGCTCGATAGACTGGCTACCGATGTCTGTGCCTGTTGAATCCGGATGAATAGGGTGCACATCTGGGGATACAGGTGGCAAATGTCCGAACGGAAGCAACAAGTCAATCGGGCGTGCTCTAAAGAGAGCTTGCCACGAGTTGAAGCTGCTCACGGGGCTAGTGGAGCCGGTAACACGCTTTTCGGGTTGGATAAAGAAATTGCTTCTCTGGTTTGTGGGTTGCTGAGCTTCCGTCGGGTTTGTCCTGGCGACTACCGTGATGACGATCGCTGTTGCGTCAGCCATATCCGGAAATTTCTTGAACGACGGAGACGGTTTACCGGTGGATTCAAGGGAATTAGAGGAGGTCTCCTTTACGGCGGTAGCTCTTGTCGGCAGATAAGGTAACGTGTCGACCGTAATGCGCGCATCGACGGAACAGCCGGCGTCTTCGTCTCGCATTCCGGCTAGTAGATCGCTTTTGTTGGGAGAAGCTATGGGATTCGCAGTTTCCGGGGTGAGCTGGTGAGTGGCACCGGAGGCGTTCATGATCGCCGAGGAGTACGGTAAGGGGACCGACGGTTGGCGAGTTAGGGAAATGGAGTTGGTGAAATATCGACAATTGGTGGTCGTAAGAGGGAACTGGGGTACGCGAGATGGATTGGGGGTATAAGAGGTGCTTGGCGACGCCGTTGACTCAGCCCATCACGCTAGCGGCGATGACGTCGTCTCACGTGGTAGAGGCGTTATCTTAGTTAATCTGACTGATGAGAGAGTTACCGTAGATAAGTGGAACCAGCCTGCATGGTGACCGCCACTGGTACAGGGTAGCGTGGTGGGCAAAACCACCCTCATTCGCCGACCGAAACTCCAATGCACCACAATAAAAAGAATAATTTAACGGCTATTTAACACGATACCCACCTTTTTTCGAGACTTTAACCCAATAGTCCCCTTTTTTGTATTTACCACAATACCCTCCATTTTCGGCAAATAATATTTCTTGATCCCTCTAAGTCTACCACACTCATGCACTGTGGGGGTGTGCCTCGGTCAAGTTCCAAAAAAGGGGGAGGAGAGGAGATCCAAAATGTGAGAGATGAGGGGGGTGGAGGAGAGTTCAATTGAGGAAGCTATCTCACGGTGTAGAGGTTGGAGGATGATATCTAGTTACAAGAGGAATGTCCTCGGGACAAGCAATTTATAGCCCAAGAGATTGACCTAGAATGACTAATATGCTGCACCCTTGGTCCCTCATTTTTCCCAATTAATGCTCTTGGCACTTCAGTCCCACAGCTGCTTCCCTATCCTTCAGCGAGAGGACCCCCTCTTGGCAACATCTCTCTCATGTCTTTCGCCAACAATTTCCCAAGACAAATCGCCCATCCTAAGCAAACTTCCTTCCAGACACTGCCGTCTAACCGCATTCTCCCGTCCCAGTCCATTTTGACACACGAAACCTGCCCCGTACCCACGTCTTCCCCTCTTGGCACAATCACTCTCAGATCATCCAGGTGCATACGGCCTTTCAATCCAGAGATCGTGGTCTTGACCAGTTGCCCAGTCAACAAGTCGAATAAATGTCCACTCCTCCTGTGATGGACAACATCATCCAAACGGAATCGTCCTTCATCAGGAAAAAAAAATATGCATTGCAACACGGCGTTGTGTTAGCAACATTGGGAGCGTTGAAACGTATTGCAGAAAGCAATTTACCGTTAAAACCCATTCAACGTATCGTTGTAGTTTGTACATAGAATCCCCATTCGAACACTACATTTTACCTGTCATCTGCTATCCAAGCAAAGTACCCTCACAACTCCCGTTCGAATGCTACGTCTGGCATGGTAACTACTATCCACGCAAAGTATCTTCGCAACTTCCATTCAGACGCTACGTCTGGCATGGCGTCCACTATCCATGCAATATACCATGGTAACTTTCGTTCTAATGCTACACCTGACGGGGTGTCTACTATCCA
>Ga0307512_10005049_pt1 | contig 14045 bp, 17 predicted proteins | sample 14_EM_MG_FD_200267 | JGI IMG/M metagenome (GOLD analysis project Ga0307512, IMG submission 200267) | Populus trichocarpa ectomycorrhiza microbial communities from riparian zone in the Pacific Northwest, United States - 14_EM | ecosystem: Host-associated > Plants > Roots > Unclassified | place... | reverse complement strand
CTAAGAAGCACAGAACAACATTCCTTACAGACGGTTAAAAGTAATAAAGTTTTTATTAAGAGGAAAAAGATCACATTCCACACACAATCATTTTCTTTTTTCCTGATTTTCCCCCAGAGAGAGAGAAGCCAAAACGACAGATCATCTTCAGTGCGTAAAGGGGGGGATTCCTGACATGGGCACTGACAGCACTGTCTCCGGTGGCTGTGGAGACGACGTTTGTGGTGGTCGTCGGGGTGGTGAAGGTGAAGTGGTGGTGGTGGGAGTGAAATTTGATGGACCAAGTAAAGAACTTTTGACATGGTCATTAATGAAAATGGCACAGCCTGGGGACCATGTCATTGCTGTTCATGTTCTTGATTCTGCAACTGGTAATGATGACAGTAATAAAGGTCGTGTTTCTCTTTAATGGGTTCTTTTTATTTTTGTCAAAGATTGATCTTTTTGTATGGTTTTTGGTGGATGTGGTGTACAGAATGTATGGCAGGGACTGCATCACTTCTGTCATTAGTGAAGACATTTGATTCATTGTTGGCTGTCTATGAAGGTTTCTGCAACTTAAAGCAGGTTGCTTTTTTTTTTCACTCCTTTTTCCAAATCAGCAATTTTCTCTCTCAATTTTTAAGTGTTTGGAATGGGGTGTTTTTCTGCTTGATTTCTGAGAAAATTGAGGAAAACTATGTTTTTTTTATCAAATAATGAGGATAATTAGTCTAAGTATTAAAAATTTCAGTGGTATTTTCACCAAGGAAAGGGATGGTGATTTTCATATATTTTTATTGTTGGGATTGAGAGGATGAATATTGAATTGGGTGAGCTGTGTTTTCAGGTGGATTTGAAGCTAAAGGTGTGTAGAGGTGAATCAGTGAGGAAAATTCTGGTAAGGGAAGCAAAAGCAAATAGTGCTGCTAAGCTGATTGTGGGAACTTCCAAGAAACATCAGAAACTCTACTCTTCAACCTCAACAGCAAAGTATTGTGCTAAAAAATTGTCGAAAGGTTTCTCTGTCTACGCTGTTAGGAATGGCAAACTTGTGTTCCAGAGAGAAGCATCGGTTCCAAATATTGATACCTTACAAGGTTTTAGTTCTTTACTCTTCTGGGTTTCATGTTCTTAATTTGGTACGATAATGAGAATAATGCTCGCATGGATGGTTTTTATGGGTTTTCATTGATGTGCTTAGCTTTTTATTTCTTGTGCTTTAGTATAATTACGGTTCTTGTTTGCTTAGTTCGTGTCTCTTTGAGCAAGAAAAATAATAACTGATGCAACTTATTTTGTGGTGGCAGGTAAATTAAACCAAGAAAGTCGAAATTGCTCACAAAAATCTCAGAATAAGAATTATATAAATTGTACTCCACGCTTGCTATTGCTGGATGAATCTGGAGCACATGAATTGGAGGAGTCATGTAGGGATGGCAACGGGGATAACTCATTGGCTTTGGTACCAATTCAAACAAACAAGCCATTATCGAATTCAGATTCCGATGTGAGTGAAGGATTAGTGGAGTCAAAACAGGGTTGGTCATTTCTCCGTCGGGTATTTTTCCATAAGCAGCAGCACACAGAGAAAGCTCATATTAAAAAGATATCTGTGGTTAAATGGGTGTGTAGGTTACCTACTCGTAATTCTTCATCTGTGGTGTATCCAGATCAAAAACAGAATACGTCGCACGTGGATGAAGATCAAAACTCGAACTCAGAAAGAAAAAATTATGCAATAGTGCCAGTGGGGCCTGAGGTTGCTTGGACTCCCATTTCACCATGTCATGGCTTGAATGGCATTCCAGAAGAGTTGAAAGACCTGCATGAGAAATATTCATCATCCTGTAGATTATTCAGCTATGAGGAACTTGTGATGGCTACCTCTAACTTTATTCCTGGTTTGTTCTTTATCTGAATTTCATATCACTAGTTTTGACTTGTGCACATTTTGGTCTTTCCTCCTAATTTTGTTCTTGAATTGTTACTTCCAGAGAATATGGTAGGCAAGGGTGGTAGTAGTCATGTTTACAAAGGGTGCCTTCCTGATGGCAAGGAATTGGCAGTGAAAATTTTAAAGCCATCTGAGGATGTAATAAAAGAGTTCGTTGCAGAAATCGAGATCATTACAACTTTGCACCACAAGAACATAATCTCTCTATTTGGTTTCTGTTTCGAGCACAACAAATTACTCCTAGTTTATGACTTTTTATCAAGAGGAAGCCTAGAAGAGAATCTGCATGGTACATACTTTCTGTGCTTGGGATTGGATGAGATTATTTCATTTTCAGCATTGAAGTGATCCTTAACTCCTAATTGCTAATTCTTGACTAGGTAATAAGAAAGATTGGAACGCAGTTGGTTGGCAAGAGAGATACAAGGTGGCTGTGGGTGTAGCGGAGGCACTTGATTACTTACACAATTGCTGTGATCAGCCTGTGATCCATAAGGATGTAAAATCTTCGAACATACTTTTATCAGATGATTTTGAGCCACAGGTGCTGTATTCTAAAGCTTTCTGTGGATTTCTGTGGATTTATATGAAGATCTTATATTCTTGGCAGCTTTTGATGTCGATTATAATTTATTTGTTTCTCAGTTGTCAGATTTTGGATTGGCTAGCTGGGCTTCTACTTCATGCAATGCAACTTGCACCGATGTTGCAGGAACCTTTGGGTGAGTAGTTTGCTTTGCAATTCATGTTTTCTACCCATTTTCTTTAGTGTTTCAGAGTTTGAATATGCCATGTATTTTCTTTGTGGCAGTTACCTGGCCCCAGAGTATTTCATGCATGGCAAAGTAAGTGATAAAGTGGATGTATTTGCTTTCGGAGTTGTGCTCCTTGAGCTTCTCTCTGGAAGAATGCCTATTAACAGTGAACATCCGAAAGGCCAGGAGAGCCTTGTCATGTGGGTAGGTTTCCTCATATACTTATTAATTCAGACTGAAGAGTATCTTGTAAGGACATGCTTTTATTTTTCATAATATGAAAGAGGAGAAAAGGACTGCTCAAAAATCTATTGCAATACCAACAAGTTAGGACAATGTGAGCGCAAAGAAAATGCAAAGAAAATTGTGTTTTCAATATGGACCTTTTGCAGTTGAATAAGTCAGGAATTTTCAAGCTGATTGGGGTGTGAATTTATATTTTGTTCCTACAAGATACTTGATTCTGACTGGATAAACTGAATGCGTGATTTTGGATTTTTTGTTTTTTCTTATGAGGAAACCTCAGGATCTGTCGTTGTCCTTCTCTAAGAATTCTATTTCACAGTTTGTTAATATTTACTTCTTGATGTTATATTTTACAATTAATTACTGTATGATTCTGGCATCCAGGCAAAGCCAATTCTTGAGGGTGGTAAAGTGTCCCAATTGCTTGACCCGCATCTAGGTAGTGAATATGATGATGATCACATCGAAAGAATGGTATTAGCTGCAACCCTTTGCATCAGACGTTCTCCTAGATGTAGGCCACAAATGAGCCTCGTAAGTTAAATTTCACTGAATGCTTTGATTGTACGATGTTTTTTTTCCTCTCTTTTCTATGAATTGAATATTTGCTCATGATATTTTGGCTGGTTACAGATTTTGAAGCTCCTCCAAGGGGATGAGGAAGTAAAGAATTGGGCAAGGCACCAAGTTTGTGCATCAGAAGAACTCGACGCCGTGGACGGGGAAGCGTTTCCTACCAATATTCAATCCCATCTTAACCTCGCATTACTTGATCTAGAGGATGATTCTCTTTCTATTAGCAGCACCGAGCAAGGCGTGTCAGTAGAAGATTACTTGCAAGGGAGATGGAGCCGCACATCAAGCTTCGACTAACCATAGGCCAGTGGAATGCAATGTGCAAGTTGTGCAATCTTTTCAATGTACAGGGGGCTTGATTGGTTCATCTTTTCAAAAACTTTTCTGGGTTAAATCCACTGGTATGGTCTTGGAAGAGAGGTTTTCTGCAAGAGGCTTGCCTCCGCCTAGGCTTAAAAGTTGTATTAAAAAAAAAAAGGTTTCAAGGACTGGTTTTGTTTCCGATTTTTGGTCATTTGTGAATTTGCTTTAGAAATTGATTTGAGACATGTAGCAAAACTCCCTCCACCCGAATATTAGTGGTGAATGGCTTTCCCCCTCAATTACATGCTGTACTCGAAGACGAGTATCAGTGCTTGCTTTCTTGCATCAGATGGTGGTGATGTTAACTTGATAAACTGGACTTTATTTTTATACATGAAATTATAAATTTAGGATCCCTTTACCTTTTCTTTTCTGAAACACTTGTTTGAGCTGGCTGGCGTTGTGAATTGACAATGAAAAGCCAAGACCTTTATTCTTTGCTTTGTGGTACAAGATGTTACCTTCCTATTGTTCTAACATCATGTGTCTGATTTCTTGTATTCAAGGAGCCTCCCTATCCTCAAATCCCCCCCCACAGAACACAAAATGTTGGATATAAATGACCTTACTGTTCTGCACACTAAGAACCCATTTGGAATTGCTAGCAAAATGGCCTATTTTTAAGAAGAAAAAAATGTATTTTTAAGTGTGAAAATATTTGAAAAGTAACTATAACTAGAACCGGGATTTTGTAACATGATTTTCCTATGGAGACTCTTAACATTAAGAGAAGAAATAAGGAAAAAGAAGGCTCTTTTTTCTCCCCGCAAAAACGAAGATGAACGAAAATTCTGCACCATGTCACCACACCTGAGGCCTTAGCCATCAGCTAAATTAAAAAAAAAAAAAAAAGGAAGATTATATTGGCCCAGCCAAATCCTATTACGCTCACTAGTTTCAATTTGTAAAAAAAATCTAGCTTCAATTAATGTGGTGGTCATATCCTAACAGTTGAAAAAGAAAAATCGCATTTAATGACTTGGAAGAATACGTGGGTTGTCTATAAATTTTGAAAATTGTGAATTAAACCAATCTCACAGCGTTACCAATTTATAGCTTGGATGTAAAAGTGGTAAAAATTGTGTTTTAAAATGTTATTTTATTTAGAAATATATTAAAATAATATATATTTTTTATTTTTTTAAATTTATTTTTAACATTTAAAATCAAACAACGGTAATTTAAGAGAAGAAAAAAAAACCCACAAAAATTATGAAAACCCACAAAAAAAAAACCCACGAATCCAACTTCACAATCAACAAAAACAAGAGGACTAATGATTTGAATGCAGCCATCCAGCATTCCCAAAAGCTCTTAGACTGCCAACAGGCAAAGACCATCCACCGAGTTCATGGAAACGAATCATTAGGCAGCTACTTGGATACTCGAAATAAGAGAATAAACATGCTCATCAATTTTCACATATACGGTGATGTTATTTTCAAATGGCATATGGCCTCAACACACAAATACAAAATTTGTGCAGGAACCTGACCAGCACTGAATTCTACTTAGCAGCGCGATCTTGCACCTCTTCTCAGCTTGTAAGACTGCAGTTACAGGCAGGCTCTTATCAGCAAAATTGGTCGATTCAATGACCCCTTCTAGTCTGCAAAATAGGAAGCTGAAAAACTCTTGGACTGGACCTTTACAAATAACCCCCATTCAAGCAAAAATAGCGATGGCAGTTCAGCATCAGTAGCAGCACATTACCTATAACACTTGCTTCCCAAGTCTTTGTCTAGAAGTCCAGAAACAAAGATGATTAGCTGTAATCCCAAAAACCCAGAAAGCGCATTAAATTCTGATGATTCTGATCATTTCCAAGGGTATTCACCATTCATCTCAGAATGAGTTCAGGTTGACCCAATTTACATTTCAGAAAGAAGCCTGCAATTTCAGGTTGCTAGAGCGATCAATGAAAATGAATGCATAAATTTGTAAGCATGAGCAACACGCAGCGTGCATTTGACATGCATGGCATTTGAATGCATGGACAACCCATCTGACTGGTGTGGTACCTTTAAATTTCATCATTCATCACTGTCACTGATATCAAAGATTGATCTCCTGACCACAAATGAAGCCCTGGAGGGAGCTCTGAATCTATAGAAAGAAAGCGCTGGTCTTTGTTTATTGGCAGAAATTTTGAGCTTATTTGCAGCTGTCATCATGCGTTTCCCAACTGCAGAAGTTGTTTTTAGCTTATTCCCTGAACTTCCAGGTCGAAGATCTGTTGGCAATGGAGAAGCCAGTGTTCTTGGGGGCCTTCTGATGTCAACCTGTGGTAAGGTATAAACTTGCATATTTGAGAAATCATTAATTTTAGCAAATATTACTTCTTGTGGGCTCTCTGTGGGAGTCTCCACCATTGGGCAGGAAAAGGTTGCAGGCTTAACTTGATTTATAGGTGTCAGTAAACCAGAGCACACTTTGGCAGCAAGATTTGGAGCTTTTTTTCTTCTATCAAATTCCTTATTGAGGCCAGCCATTCTCTTCTTGTCCTTGCTCTTTTTCTTGAAACAAGCGACAATTTTTGGAAGCGCTCCGGTTATTGTTGCATGCTCAACTTTGTTTCTAGGTGTCAACAAACCAGAAGACACTTTGTCAACAACATTTAGAGCTTTTTTACTTCTGTCAAGTTCTTTGTTGATGTCAACCAGTCTCTTCTTTTCCTTGCTCGTTTTCTTGAAATAAGGAGCATTTTTTGAAAGTTCTTCTGTTGCAGGCTTAACTTCATTTCCAGGTGTCAGCAAACCAGAGCACTCTCTGGCAGCAAGTTTTGGGGATTTTTTACTTCTATCAAATTCCCTGTCGATTTCAGCCAGTCTCTTCTTTTCCTTACTTCTTTTATCAAAACAAGGGGCAGTTTTAGGAAGTTCTGCAGGTGATTTGATGCCAAGTAAACCTTCTATCCTCTTGTTATTACCATTTGGTGTCATGTCATTTTTTCTGGTGTTTGTAACGAGAGAGCCAATAGCATTGCTACCATCAGAAATATGGTCATCCTTTGCAGCTAGACACTGGGGTAAGTGTTGATTACGAAAGCTATTTGAAGACCTTATTTCCACATGAAGAAACCAATTTCCTTTGAGCCCCTGAAAAGCATACTTTATAGGCAGTGACTCCAGCAAGTGGTAGAAGCAATTATTTCTCCTTACCTGCTAAAGGACAGAGAAGTGTATGAAAAATTAACATGAAGGAATCCCCAAACAAAATCTAAAATAAAAGAAAGCAAAAGGATCATTTTAAAAATACCTTTAATTCACAAACTTTAATCTCTCCCAATTTCGGAAAACAATTGAAGTGCATTTTCTCCAGCTCTCCTACAGCATGAATATTGGCATGCATTACTTTTCTATGAAGTAGAGAAAGGGCAAACATAAAGAAAGGTCACAGACAGCTTTTTAAAAATCGAATGCAATGCAAGGAACTAATCATGCAAGAATGCTGGAGGAAAACTTGGACAAATATGAAACCCTAAAGCAGAAAACACAACCAAATGGAGCATGTATATAGTCTAGTTATATGATAAATAATCTCAATACAATAGATTAGCAAGTTCTCCACTTTTTAAACTTCATTGAATCAGTTGGTCTATTCTGGGATTAAAACTTTGTTACCGTACAGGGGAGCTGTTTAAGGTTATGCGAACTTTGAGAGTCCATTGCGTCCCTTCTCTAATGAGAATTAATAAAGAGTATCAATGAGACATCTTCTACAAAACAAAAATGAAAGAGGAGGGACAAAAGGCTAACTTATCCAACATTTTACTGGATGACTTCAGGCTATCTCCTCCAGTTTTTTTGGGGCCAGGTATTACTTACAGGATTTTCTGATTAAAATTATTTTCAAACTTCCTACGTTTGCCTGTAAAACACCCCATTTAAGTATACAAACGCTGAATACTGATGAGAACATCAGGTAGGATAAATCAATGACATAAATGCAAGCATTAAACCTCTATTCATGGTACAAAATGATTGAGCTTCAAAACTCTGAAGCCATCCAATTTATGTACAAACTTTCATGATTAAAGTATGGTGTCTCCACTTCACCTCCTAAAGGCTACCTCTTGCCTTGTAATCCACCACTACATATCTAACAAATTAATCTCTTTTGAATTGCCGACATGATTGTGTCATCAACAATTAGGCTGACCTCATAAAATAATCAATATCTAACAAAAGAAATGATCTTTATGCACCATAGAGTAAATGCATGGAGTTACTTACCGACACAGACATCACCACTTTGGGACCACTCATCACCACTCATCAGAGCTATAGATCCCTCAAATTATATTCCCTGCATCCAACTTTCAAATTCACTTGGCATTCCCTAAACTTCCTTGAATTAGTATGTTCAGCCACCTCTAGTATGCATTTCACCTCAACTAAATTATTATAAACTCCAAAAGCTTACTTCTTCAGTCGGCACATAATAACTCTTTTCACTTTCAGCATTAATGAAACAAAAAAGTTAATGAAATTGACTTCTATCAAACCCCATCTAGCCTCCAATACTCTATCACCTAACAAAACTGTTTCTTTGACAATGCATTATGTCTAATAAGAAAAAGCGGCAACCTTTTGCATAAAAAAAATATAAATAGAACAAGTGAATAGTCCCAATTCAATACAGCAAAATCACAGACACCAAAACAGTGTGCTTTAGAATCCAAAAGTGAAGAAAACCCAGAAGAGCAAATCAAGTGAAACGTCAAAACAAACAATCAGCTCCATAATAGAAACTATGATACAGATGAAACAAATAAAGGCAAGTAAAAAGAGGGATTGTTGAAAATCCAGAGAAGATGTTAATAATAAACAAAGATAGGCAAGAAAAGGATTATAGAAAGAAAGTTACTCTTGAAATCAGCAACAGTGATGTCAGGAGAGATGCCCATGGCAATGTGAGTGTCCATGTTTGTGTCTGTGAAAACAGCTACTTCACCATCACTAGGTGTTGATGCCATTGAGGAGGCGATGAAAGACAATTGTCTGCAACTAGCCTAAATGGATAGGCAGAGAGAATATGGCCGTGCTATTGATTGCAGTTCTGGTTGAACGATTTTCTGTCGCTTTAAAGTAGATGACCAAGGCCTGTCTAGCCTCCATTAACTACTGGGAAGGAACCTGGGCACAAGAATTTCGAATATAATGGTGTAATTTCTCGAGTAAATTATAAATCGGTCCCTTTTGTCTTACAAATTAAATAATTCATTTACTTTCAAAAACTAATTGTTTTTTTTTTCAAATTTATATCCCTTTTCTATTATTTTGTTTTTTTAAGGAAATATAAAAAGGAGGAGATGAAGTAAATAATATGACAAGATTCATGAGGGAAAAAAACAGTTTTTAGAGTAATATTATATTAAATTAAGCATGATCAATAATTAACTAAAGGACTACTTAATTAGTTTAACTATTCAATTCATTTTACAAAACAAGAGGAACTAATTTATAATTTACTTAATTATATAAAAAAAAAACCTTCGTATTTAATCATAGATCTCATCTAAATTGTAGTTTTTATAAGAAACCACATTATTTTGTAGGAAACTTAATCTTTTTTATTAAGAAATTCAAATAGAAGAACCTCAATTGAGAAATTTAAATTGTTTGGGGATAAAAATGATACAATATATCTACAGGGGTAAAATCGATACTATCCTAGTAGTTGGAGGATATACTTAAAGTTTGCCCAAAACAATGAAAAGGTTAAACCCTTCTCTTCAGCCCTCACAGCTGGTTATGGTTTAACGCACTCTAGTCTCTCTCTCTCTATCACACACAACACCACGAGCCCGTTTCTCAGTAACTAGGCTTCTTTTCATCAATCATTTCCAAATCCAGAGAAAGTACCAGGTATCATCTTCTTTTCTTACCCCTTACTCTCTCACACACATCACAACATTTCAATGGCTGTAGTTTCTGGGTTGTCTTTGCTTCTCCTTTAAATTCAACCATCCCTGTTTAGTATGATTATAGCCCAGGTCAAGTTGATATGTTATTTAGCTGAAATCCTTTACTGGGTGCATGAAAAATCTCTTATTATTGATTGATTGGTGTGGATAATGGGTTCTTGTTTGACTATTCCTGGATCTTCTTGATTAGCGATACCTGCAGTTTTCTTGCTTTAGCAATTAAATTTTTTTATGATATTCTTGTTTGTTGCTATTAGTTGGTATTTTAGAAATTTGGGTTTGGCTTCCTCTTTTCTATAGAAAAGCTGAATGACGGCTATGAGACCTTGCCTTTCAAAGCTTAGAATTAGCTTGACCAGCATGTAATGGAAAGGTGTGTGCTTTTGAGTATTTGTGCTATTGCCTGTGTGTGTGATCCTAAAAGCAAACTGGAAAACTGAAATCAATTGAAGATTTCAAGATAAATTTCCTTTTTCTTCATGGTTGAGTGAAGATCTGGAAATGCGAAAAGATAATATGCTGAATTAGTAACTGGGAATTTTGTAAGAGAGACAACTTCTTGAGATTTAAAGTGATGGAGGGTTTTTTAGAAATTCTTGCCCGTATTTCATTGACCTGTACTGATATGGATATGATTATGGTTAATCTCTTTGAGCTTGTTATTTGATTTGGTGGTAATAACTTTGCTTCTTTGATGGTACTTGCACATTTTATTTTTATTTCCTTCTATGGAACAAAATATACAATCACTTGGTGAACTTTGCATTGTTTTCAGTTTTTCAAGTTGGTGTGTAGTAGATAACAATCTAAAGAAATGGCTAGTCAGCAAAAAGAAGATCTGCCAAGCACCAGTCCTCGTGCTGCTGGTTTTGGGGAAATGGTAGTAGATCGATATCAAAAAATCAGAGAGCATGCAGAAACTTATCCCTACGTGTGGGCTTCGTATATTGTTGTATATGGCGGTTTAGGCCTCTGGGCTACCTATAGATGGAGAAAGCTTCGTAAGACCGAGGACAGAGTGCGAGTTCTTCAAGAGAGGCTACGCAAACTTGTTGAAACTGAAGAGGGTGCCAGCTCTACCAAGTCTGTTGAAAAGGCTCCATCATCCACTGAAAAAACACCCAGATAGCTATGTGCTATTTCCACCAAATCATTTCCTATAAATTGCTTGAGTTTTGAAACAGATGAGCTTGGCGTATATTTGCAAGAGTTGAGGAAAATCTCAAATGGAGAATAGTGCAATTTTTTTTTTGGATAAACAGAGCGAAGAAATGGTGCATTCATTACCCATGAAATTTCTAATAAAACTTGTCAATTTCTTAGAAGCAATGAAATCCACCGACTTATACAAATTTTTGTTTTACTGTGTTAATCCAGAGTCTGAATAGAGCTGGATGAAATGATACAAGTTCGGTTGTTCTGTTTAACATCTATGCATCATCTATTTACAATTCCCGTTGGGGTTTATTGTAACAATTATTATCAATTCTTATTATTTACTTTTTCTTTCGGAATAAATGTCAAATGGAATTTACTTTATGTTTTTCTTCTTCTTAAAGCAGGGTGTTTTCTAAGAAACATGCACTTTTTAGTGCTCTTGAAAACTGCATTGCAATATGTTCTGCATATGAGTGAATGATTTGAGGTGAAATGCTATCAAGTATGGCATACCCTTCCCCATCCGTTGGACCAAGGTCTGCTTATTCATATGACAGGGCTTGACTATACAATATGACTGTTACTATGATCGTGAAAATTCTTATCAACTTCTGAGAGGCAATGAAATTCACCAGCTTTCACAATTTCTTAAATCCATCAAAATTCTCCACAACGACAAGAAAAGAAGTCGAGCCATTATTTTTGGCATTTAATAAACTAGATTAAAATTTAAGAAAAGGACTGCTTTTGCAGGTTGCAAAATATGAATAAGGATATCGGTTCTGCTGTTTCCTTGTTTCATTAGCATGCACACTTGTTAGTAAAATGGCTACAACTCTTGGTGGAAAGCTCCAAATCACGCACCGTTTGAAACATTGGAAACTAGACAAAGATAGCTTTCTATGTGAAGCTAGGAGAGCAGATCAACACTTCCATTACAATACTCCCAGGACAGGACAGGTAATAACCCGTACGTTGTGTCAGTCATACATAGAATCAGAGGAGACGTTCTTACTGGAAATCTGCATGCTTTTGAGATTGTCAATGCTGCCTTGATTCATGAGAGCTCCATAAAGAGAGAGCCATGAGATACCTGATGTTGTGAAGAGTGTTGTGAGATACATTCTGAAATATGGGTTCCAGCTAGGTTTCGAGTTGCAAAATGGGCTGTTTGAACGGATGAACTATATGAAGCTAAGAGATGCAGGTCAACACTTCCATTACAATACTATCTGGACAGGTAATAACGAAGAAAAAAAATGCCCTCCTTCATTATTACTAATGTGGGTATAATCTGAATAATTTTTTTAATTTACTCCTTATTATACTTAATGTAATTCAGTTTTTATTTATTTTTATATTGTAAATAAGTGATTAAATATATTTATTATCAATCACAGTTTAACCTTGATTAAATCCTGGTACAACCTAAAACCTGTGACCCTTTGTCTTCACCAATTCGGTTTTGAAAAGCTTGGTTTTAGTTGAATGAGTTTGTGAACAGTTCATTCTCACGGGGACTTGACTTGTGACTGAGAATTTTAGGTGAGCAATAACAAATATCAAATATTAAGAATAATAAGAAGACGGAGGATTTTTTAATAGAATTAATAAATCTAACCAAGGAGATTAATTTTAAAAATTTTTATTAAAATTTGTATCTAACTTAAATTTTTAATTAAGTCGTATGCTTAAATTTATCAATTTTATAGTTCTAACTGTACCCTTAATGATCGATAAAAATATAATTTAGCTTTTAAGAAAACTTCGAGATGATAAATTTTTTTAAAAAATATTAAGACAATGACAGATTGAATCGACCTTACCTTCTCATGATCCGGATCATGAATTTTATTGGGTTTAATATTTTTTTATTTTTTTATATGATAAAAAACAGATGCTCACAAAATTGAGTACCAATTTAAAAATAAACACTTATTTGACACAATTATCCATAGAAAGCAAACAAAAATCAATAATATAGTCTATTTTCCAACCAATCCTAATATTAAATGATAAAATCAAAAATGAATAAATTAAAAACAATTAAAAGACCAAAAAAAAAAACATATCATATATGTAGGTAAACTTGTTAAACCTGTGAATCGGGTAAGCCGGGCTAATACCAAACCTGTAAATTGGGTTATGGACTCCATTGAGATTATAATTTGTTTTTTAATCTATTTTTTATTTAACTACATGATAACAAAAATAGATAATTGCGAAATCAAACATCAACCTAATACCAAGATGATTTTTTAGATCATGATAACTTTATAAAAAGTAAAACGAAACCAATTATAAAACTGAATTCTCAATTAACCCAATATCTAAGGATGAAAAAAAAACTAATTTTAAAAGTTAAACTTGTCAGATCCGCGGACGAAGTCAACCAACCAAACATGTGAATAAGTACATAGATTTTATAAAGTTTAAAAACATAACTTTTTCCTGAAACTATATTTTTTAATTATATGAGAAAAAACAGATGATAAAAAAGTCAAGTTCAATTAAAAAAATACACCCCACCAAAATTGTAAACCAGGGCAACCCGGGTTACCCTAGCAAACCCACAAACATGCTAACCTTTTATAAAGGTAAAATAAAAAGAAATAAATTATGAAGTCAAATTCTCAATCATTCCAATATTAAAAGATGAAATCGACAAAAACAAATTTAAAAAAAAAATCATGACAAAAATTCAAAAACATAAAGAAAAAAAAAGCAAAACATTGTGGGTTATTATTGTCATTCGCAATGCAATATGTGTGGGTAAACAATGGTTTCCTCATACCATTTAATATTTGTTACTTTATAAAATTTAATAACATGACTTTTCTCTAAAACTATTTTTTTAACTATATGAGAAAAAAATAGACTATAAAAAAAAGTTAAGTTCAATTAAAAAAAAAAACAACCCGCCAAACTCTTAAACCAGGGCAACCTAGATTATTTTAGCAAACTCGTAAACTATGCTAACCTCATATAAAGAAAAAATAAAAAGAAGCAAATTACGAAGATAAATTCTTAACAATCTTAATTTAAAAAAAATCGATAAAAATAGATTTGAAAAAAAAATAAT
>Ga0307512_10005047_pt1 | contig 14050 bp, 12 predicted proteins | sample 14_EM_MG_FD_200267 | JGI IMG/M metagenome (GOLD analysis project Ga0307512, IMG submission 200267) | Populus trichocarpa ectomycorrhiza microbial communities from riparian zone in the Pacific Northwest, United States - 14_EM | ecosystem: Host-associated > Plants > Roots > Unclassified | place... | reverse complement strand
GCCCGCCTGCGCTCCATCCGCCAGCAGCAGGGCCTGTCCCTGCAGGGCGTGGAAGAAAAGTCGAACGGCCGCTGGAAAGCCGTCGTGGTGGGATCGTACGAGCGCGGCGACCGCGCGGTCACCGTGTCGCGTCTGGCCGAACTGGCCGATTTCTACCGCGTGCCCGTCTCGGAACTGCTGCCCGACGGCAGCGGGGTCCGACTCGAGGCCACCAACAAGATCGTGCTGGATCTGGAGAAGCTGTACGACACGACGGGCGAGGATTTGGCCTATGTCGCACGGTACGCCCGGGCCATCCAGCAGCAGCGCGGTGACTACAACGGACGGGTGCTGTCCATCCGCGCCGACGACCTGCGTGCGCTCGCCATCGTCTACGACATCTCGCCGTCCGGGCTCATCGAGCGCCTGACCGAGCAGGGTGTCCTGGTCGCCGACCCGCGCGCGTTCTTCGCTTCCTAACCGAACACCTCACCGAAGCCCGTGCCGCCCCCAGCGACACGGGCTTCGTCGCGCCCAAACCACCCCAACCCGCCCTACCCGGGAGAATCGCGGCACTTAGGGCCCGTCGGCCCACTACTTGATCCATCGGGCGGCCGGATCCGGTTCTGGGCGTCCGCCGGCAGAGAACGATCGCGAGCCTCGCACGCGAAGGAACACGAGCCTCGGCACACATCTTGCCGACAGCCCGCCACCCGGAACCCCGAAAAACCACCACCCCAGTCGCCTGAAGCCCGAATTGTCCGCCTCGACGAGTCGAGGACCAGCGGGGTTGCCGCACTTTCCTTGATGCTGCGGCCTCCTCCCACCCGGAGTGCTCATTGTCATTGAAAATGGGCACTCGGAGGCCGAGGCGGCGAGTTGGTCGGGGCCGGCGGGTCGCATTCGCTCGATGAGCAGAGATCCAACCGCGCCATGGCAGCCCTCCCGCCCTGGAACCGAGAGCCAATCCCACCCGAGCAGACCAGGCCGAAACCCGGGCAGACCCGGGCAGACTATGCCGAAGCCTGGTCGGACCCGGGCAGGCCAGGCCGGAACCTGGTCAGACCCGGGCAGACCACGCCGGAACCCGGTCAGACCCGGTCGGATCCGGAGCAGACCACGCCGAAACCCGGTCGAACCCACGCAGAACAAGGCGAATGGACACGGGCGCGGCACGGCTGGACGGGGGTGTGTGGGCAGTCAGCCGGCAGGGCGCTCAGGCCGTGAAGCGAAGCGAGCGGCCGCGCCCGGTCTCCGCGGGAGCTGCGGCGCGCAACCACGACGAACCGAGGCAAAAGGGAGGTTGATCTTAGGGTTTAGTTGCTCTTGAGGAAGCGCCCGCGGTTTGAGCCTGGGCCGTCCGCCGGGATCGTCACCGCGCTGACCCGTTCTCGGCACGCGACTGCATCTCGGCGCGACTGGGCACGCGCCCACAAACGACTCGGCACGCGCCCATAAACGACTGGGCACGCGCCCATAAACGACTCGGCGCGCGCTCATAAAAGCGCGCGCCCATATAAGACTGGCCACGCGCCCAGAAAAGCCGTCCGACTGGACTATCGGGTGGCGAACTCCGCTATTCGGCCGAGGATGCCGTTCAGGAAGCGGGGGCTGTCGTCGGTGGACATTTGTTTCGCCAGCTCGACGGCCTCGCTGATCGCGACCGGGTCGTCGATCTCGGGTAGGTAGAGCAGCTCGTAGACCGCGATCCGGGCCAGGTTACGGTCGACGACCGGCATGCGGTCGATCGTCCAGCCCTCGGCGTAGCTTGCGATCAGCTCGTCGATCCGGTCGAGATTTTTCGCGACGCCCTCGATCAACGTGACCGCGTAGTCCATGTGGTCGGGACGCGGTTTCTCGATCCGGGCCAAGTAGCTGGTGAGCACCTGGCCCGGCGGCAGATCGCGAAGATCCGCCTCGTAGAGCACGTCGAGCGCCCTTTTGCGCGCCTTTCGGCGCGCGGGCATCTGCGTCTTGGGACCCTCGGGCATCAGGAGCGGCCGAGGTAACGACCGTCGCGGGTGTCGACCTTGATCTTCTCGCCCTGGCTGATGAACAGCGGGACGTTGACCGTCGCGCCGGTCTCGACCGTTGCGGGCTTGGTGCCGCCCGTGGAGCGGTCGCCCTGCAGGCCCGGCTCGGTGTAGGTGACCTCGAGGAAGACGCTGGTCGGGAGCTCGATGTAGAGCGGGACGCCCTCGTGCGTCGCGACCGTCGCCTCGGCCTCGGGCAGCAGGTAGTTGGCGTTTTCGCCGACGGTGCCGCCGGGCACGGTGATCTGGTCGAACGTGTCCAGATCCATGAAGACGAAGTCCTCACCGTCCTGGTACAGATACTGCATTGTGCGCTTGTCGACCGTCGCGGTTTCGACCTTGGTGCCGGCGTTGAACGTCTTGTCCACGACCTTGCCGGAGAGCACGTTCTTCAGCGTGGTGCGCACGAACGCGCCGCCCTTGCCCGGCTTGACGTGCTGGAACTCGACGACAGCCCACAGGTCGCCCTCGAGGTTGAGCACTAGGCCGTTCTTCAGGTCGTTGGTGGAAGCCATTTCCTGCCTTGATCTTGAAGCGTGGGAGTGACCGAGCGAGTTTACCGAGGCGGCGGCCACCAAGCGAATCGGGTTACCCCGCGATGTGTGCCAACGCTAGCCGGTAGCCGTCGATTCCCAGTCCGGCGATGACGCCGGTGGCGACGGCGGAGATCACTGAGTGGTGCCGGAACTCCTCGCGCGTGTGGATGTTGGAGATGTGCACCTCGATCAGCGGGGCTTGCAGTTGGGAACAGGCGTCCCGCACCGCGTACGAATAATGCGTCCAGGCGCCCGGATTGAGCACCACCGGGGCCTGCTCGTCGGCGGCCGTGTGCAGCCAGGCGAGCATCTCATGCTCGGCGTCGGTCTGCCGGACCACCACCTCAAGGCCCAGTTCCTTACCCCGAGATTCACAGAGCAAGACCAGGTCAGCGTACGTCGTGGCGCCATACACCGCCGGCTCGCGCGTGCCGAGGCGGCCGATGTTGGGACCGTTGAGCACGTAGACCTTGGTCATCGGGCCACCTCCGCATAGGCGCGCTCGAGTAGGGCTTCGTCGGTCACGGCCATCGCCGCGGGCTGGGCGAGCCTGTCCAGCACCACGAAACGCAGGGTGTCGGCGCGCGCCTTCTTATCGATCCGCATGGCTGCGAGCAGTTCGGGCCAGGCGTCCCGGTCGTACGCCGTGGGCAAGTCGAGCAGCTCGAGGATGTTTCGGTGGCGGGCAGCTGCGACATCGTCGAGCCTACCGGACAGTTGCGACAAAGCGGCCGCGTAGATGAGCCCCACGGCGACCGCGTGACCGTGCTTCCAGCCGTACGCTTCCCGCTTCTCGATCGCGTGGCCGAGCGTGTGGCCGTAGTTGAGAATCTCACGCAGGCCCGACTCGCGCAGGTCGGCGCCGACCACCTGGGCCTTGACCCGGATGGCCCGCTCGATCAGATCGCGCACGACGGGGCCGCGCGGGTCGACGGCCCGCTGCGGCGCCTGCTCGATCAGGTCGAGAATGGCCGGGTCGGCGATGAAACCGCACTTGACCACCTCGGCCAGCCCCGCGACCAGGTCGTCGGCCGGGAGCGTGTCGAGCGCGTCCAGGTCGCAGAGCACCCCCACCGGCGGGTGGAACGCGCCGACCAGGTTCTTTCCGGCGGGCGTGTTGATGCCCGTCTTGCCGCCGACCGCCGCGTCGACCATGCCGAGCAGGGAGGTCGAGACCGGCACCCAGCGCACGCCGCGCAGCCACGAAGCGGCCACGAAGCCGGCCAGGTCGGTGACCGCTCCCCCGCCGACGCCGACGACCACATCGGTGCGGGTGAAGCCGGCCGCGCCGAGGGCATCCCAGCAGCGCACGGCCACGTCGATGGACTTGCCGGCCTCCGCGTCGGGCACCTCGACGCTCGTCGTCCGGACGTTGCCGGCGGCCAGCGCCCCGACCACCGCGTCGGCGCGCGCCTTGAGCGGCGGGGCGTAGAGAACCGCGGCCCGCGCGGCACCCTCGACCAGCCCGGGCAGCTCGCCGAGCAGGTCACGCCCGACCAACACGTCGTAGGGCCGGTCGCCGGCCACGGGAATGCGGGTTACCTCATCCATTTGTTCCGAGCCTAATCGCCGCCTTATGGGGTTATATTTTTATGCCCCCCACAGGGGGTATAACGGTGCCATGCCAAAAATCAACGTGTACCTGCCCGACGATCTCGCCGACGCCGTCCGGGAGACGGGCGTGCCGGTGTCCACCATCTGCCAGCGCGCGCTGGAGCAGTCGGTCAAACGGATCACCGCGATCCGCCAATCCACCGCCGCGGAGCTGCTGCCGGCCGGGGACTCCCCGCTCGCGGAGGCAAATCACTTCACGGCTCGCTCCGTCAACGCCGTCCAGCTTGGCATCGACCGGGCCCACGTCGCCTCGGCGACCAACGTCGGCACCGGCGATCTGCTCGGCGGGATCGTGGCCGAAGGTGGCAACCTGGCGCTGCAGATCCTGTCCACGCTGGAGATCGACCCGGCCGCGCTGGCGGTGCCGGCCGCCGGGACGCCGTCGGGCACCGAGCCGGGCGGCGGCGACGGTCTGCGCTTCAGCAACCCCGCCGCGGCGGCGTTGGAGCTCGCCGTGACCGAGGCGACCGCCCTGGGCCACAACTACGTGGGATGTGAGCACTTGCTGATCGGCCTCGTGACGGAACCCGACGGGGTCGCCGGCCGGCTGTTGCGCGACGCGGGCGCCGACGTGAAGAACGTCCGGCGCACGGTGATCGCGGTGCTGACCGGCTACAGCTATCTGCAAGCCCAGACCGCCCCGGCGGCGCAGAAGGGCGCGCTGATGGCGGCGCTCCGCCAGGAACTACGCCCCCTGGTGGAACGCATCGAACGCCTCGAGTCGCGAAGCCTCAGCTCTTGAGCAGGGCGGCGATCTCCGCGGCGATCTCCTCCGGCGCCCGCGCGTCGGTCTTGATCGTGTAGGTCGCGACCGCGGCGTAGAGCGGGCGGCGCTCCTCCATCAGGAATTTCAGGGTCGCCCGCGGGTTCACGCTCAGCAGCGGGCGACCCGCGCCGAGACCGACCCGCTTGACCGCGTCGGTGAGCTCCACCGACAGGAAGACAACCGTGTGCGCGGCCAGCGCCGCCCGGGTCGATTCGTTCAGGATCGCCCCGCCGCCGAGGGCGAGCACGCCGGGGAAGGAGCCGAGCGACTCGGCGATAGCCTCCCGCTCCAGGTCACGGAAGTGCGGCTCGCCGTCGTCGAAGAAGATCTCCGGGATCGGCTTGCCCGCCTTCGCCTCGATGATCGCGTCGGTGTCGGTGAAGGGCACGCCGAGCAGCTCGGCGACGGCCTCTCCGACTGTCGTCTTGCCCGCGCCGGGCGGGCCGACGATCACCGCAACGGGTGCCATCAGCGGATGAGCAGACTGTCGAGGTACCCGGCGACGTTGCGCCGGATCTCGGCGACCGAGTCGCCGCCGAACTTCTCCGTCGCCGCTTCCGCCAGCACCAGCGCGACCATCGCCTCGGCGACGACTCCCGCGGCCGGCACCGCACAGACGTCGGAGCGCTGGTTGATGGCCGTCGCGGGCTCGCCGGTGGTGACGTCGATCGTCTGCAGCGGCCGGCTCAGCGACGAGATCGGCTTCATCGCCGCGCGCACCCGCAGCGGCTCGCCGTTGGTGATGCCGCCCTCGAGGCCGCCGGCCCGGTCGGTCACCCGCCGGACCCCGTCGGCCGTCGGGATGATCTCGTCGTGCGCGACCGAGCCGCGCGACCGGGCCTGGGTGAAGCCGTCGCCAATCTCCACGCCCTTGATCGCCTGGATGGACATCAACGCGGTGGCCAGGCGGGCGTCCAGCTTGCGGTCCCATTGCACATGAGACCCCAGACCCGGTGGTACGCCGTAAGCCAGCACCTCCACGATGCCGCCCAGCGTGTCCGCGTCTCGCTTGGCCGCGTCCACCTCCGCCACCATGCGGGCGCTGGCCTCGGGGTCGAGGCAGCGCAGCGGGTCGGCGTCGATCTTCTCGGCGTCCTCGGGGGTGGGGATCAGTCCCGCCTTCGCGGCGACCGAGCCGAGCTCGATCACGTGCGACACCACCGCGATGCCGACAGCCTGGCGCACGATCGCCTTGGCCACGACGCCGACGGCGACGCGCGCCGCGGTCTCCCGCGCGCTTGCCCGCTCGAGGATCGGCCGGGCGTCGGCGTGGCCGTATTTCTGCATGCCGGCCAGGTCGGCGTGCCCGGGGCGCGGCCGGGTCAGCGGCGCGTTGCGGGCCTGCGACGCCAACTCCTCCGGATCGACGGGGTCGGCGGCCATGACCGTGCGCCACTTTGGCCACTCGGAGTTGCCGATCCTGATCGCCACGGGGCTGCCGAGCGTCACCCCGTGCCGGATCCCGCCGATGATCTCGATCTCGTCCTGCTCGAACGACATCCGGGCACCTCGGCCGTAGCCGAGGCGCCGCCGCGCGAGATCACGGCCGATGTCGGCACTGGTCACTTCGACCCCGGCCGGGACCCCCTCGAGCAGGGCGACGAGCGCGGGACCATGGGATTCACCTGCGGTAAGCCAACGCAACACAGGCCACAGTCTGGCATGCCACGGGCACCGGCTATCCCGGCCCCGCCCCCGTCCCGCCGTACGGAACGCGGCTGCCGGGCCGGCGCCGCCCGGCCGCCGATCTTGCGCGCGGCGGCCGGGCGGAACCGGCTAACCGTTGCGGTTCAGGACGATCGCGACCACGATCGCCGCGATCACCAGCAGCGCGGCCACGCTCGCGGCGACGATCTTCGCAACGCTGTACGGGCGCTCGCCCGCTACCTCGCCCGTGCGGCCGTTCACCAGGATGTTGTAGGTCTTGCCGGCGTGCAGGTAGCAGGCGATCCACACGGGCAGCAGCATCAGCTTGAAGGTGATGTCGCGATAGTCGGTGTCGACCGCCTGCACCCGCTGCTCGTCGCCGCCGATGTCCTGTTTGCAGTCCTTCTCGATGACACTCGCCATCCGGGACTTGGCCGTGCCCAGGCCCGACTCGGGCTCGACGTCGTAGCGCAGGGTCTCGTGGCCGGCCAAATACTCCGGTCGGTACGGCTGGGCATCGGGCAGCGGCCACGGCTCGAGCGCGTCCAGATGCTTCGGCGCGACCCGGGTGCTGCCCACGATGAGTACGTCGTCGAAGTCGCGGGCGACCACGCCGCTGGCCGGATACCAGGCCGTCCGCTGCACCTGGCGGGTCTTGGTCTCACCGTTCTCGGTGTAGGTCTCGGTCTCCCAGTAGTGCTCGCCCCGCTGGCCCTGGTAGCGCGACACCGTGCTGGCGTCGTAGGTCCAGTGCGGCAGGTAGGTGCTGTGCGACGACTCGGCCTCGGTGACCTTCTTCAGGCCGTTCGGCGCGAACCAGCGCGACGACGCCCACTTGCGCAACGACTCGCGCAGGGCGCCGCGGTCGAGGCCGAACGGCAGCACCGCCTCCGGCGCCACCAACTCGCCCGAGCCGACGTCCGCGACCAGCGGCGCGCCGCAGAACTGGCACCGGTCGGAGATCTTGTCGCTCTCCGTCACCGCGCCGCAGCCCTGGCAGGTGAAGACGTGCGGCGCCAGGGCGGCGATCGGCTTGCGGGGCAGGCCGACAAATTCCGCGTACGAGTGCTCGCGGATCTGTTGGCCGGTCGGCGCGAGCGGGGTCTCGGCGCCGCAGTACGGGCACTTGAGAACCGTCGTGCCCGGGGCGAACTCGACGTTCGCCCCGCAGTTCGAGCAGGGATATTGGGTCTGGCTCACCGGGGTCTGGCTCACCGCGGGTCAGCCTTGCGGAGGCAGGGGCGGCGGGACGGCGGCGAAGGCGCTGCCCAGCTCGGGCACCTGCCCGGCGGCGGTCCACGCGGCCATGCCGTTCTTCCAGACCAGCGTTTCCCGCCGCAGCGTGCCGGCCGAGGCCTGCGCGGCGAGGGCGCTCAGGTCGAACGGGCCCTGCTGCTGGCCGTTGACCCCGACGAACCACTCCGCGGTGGGCAACGGCGGCGGCCCGGCGGCCGGCGCGGTCGGGGGCGCCGCGGATGGCGTGTTCATCGCCTGAGTGGCGCGCTGGCCGGCGGCCATGCCCAGCCCGAAGCCGAAGGCCTCGCCCGCGCCGCCCTGATTGTTCGCGGCGTCCTCCATCGCGTTCGCGGCCTGGAACTTCGTGTAGTTGTCCAGGTTGCCGACCACGCCGATCGAGGTGCGCTTGTCGAGGGCCTGCTCGACCTCGGGCGGCACCGAGATGTTCTCGATGATGAACTTGGGGATGGAGATGCCGGTGGTCGACAGCTCGTCGCTGAGCACGGCGGCCAGCGTGTTACCGATCGAGAGTTGCTTCGCGGCCAGGTCGAGCATCGGCACGTTGGCGGTCGCGAGCGCGCTGCCGAGATGCCCGACCACCAGCTGGCGCAGATACTCCTGCACCTCCTCGGTGCGGAATTGCGGGTCGGTGCCGACCAGCTCACGCAGCAGCCGGGCCGGGTCCACCACCCGCATCGCGAAGGCGCCGAAGGCCCGCAGCCGGACCGCGCCGAACTCGGGATCGCGGACGATCACCGGGTTCTGCGTGCCCCACTTCATGTCCGTGAACTGCCGGGTGTTGACGAAGTACACCTCGGCCTTCCACGGCGACTCGAAGCCGTACTTCCAACCCTTCAGGGTCGACAGGATCGGCATGTTCTGCGTGGTCAGGGTGTGTGTGCCGGGACTGAAGACGTCGGCGATCTGCCCCTCGTTCACAAAAACAGCGGCCTGCGACTCACGGACGATGAGCTTCGCGCCCATCTTGATCTCGTTCTCGTAGCGCGGGAAGCGCCAGACGATCGTGTCCCGGCTCTCGTCGAGCCACTCAATGATGTCGACTAGCTCACCCTTGAGCTTGTCCCACAAACCCATGCCGACTCCTCGGACGTGTACGTCGCACTGATCACCGCAGCGGCGCCGACGGTACCAATCCCCGGCGAGATGCGCCGCGACCTGGCCGAAAGCCGACTGAACAGCATCGAAAAAAGTCAGAGGTATTGTGCTCGCCGTGGCCGACACCGATGTGCCCGCGACGACGGCCGCACCGGGGCGCGCCGAGCTCGCGATAGTCCTCGGGCTGATCACGGCGATCGGCCCACTCTCGATCGACATGTATCTGCCGGCGTTTCCCCAGCTGGCCGCGGATTTCGCCGTACCCGACGCGCAGGTGCAGCTGTCGCTGACCGCCTGCCTGATCGGGCTCGCCGTGGGGCAACTGACGGCCGGGCCGCTCAGCGATCGGTGGGGCCGCCGCCGGCCGATCCTGGTCGCCGTCGCCACGTACGCGATCTTCTCGGTGCTCTGCGCGATCGCACCCAGCGCGCCCCTGCTGGCGGGCTTCCGGTTGCTGCAGGGCCTGGCGGGCGGCGCCGGGGTGGTGGTCGCCCGCGCCCTGGTACGCGATCTCTATTCGGGTGTCCCGGCCGCGAAGTTCTTCTCCCAGCTGACCCTGATCTTCGGCGTCGCGCCGATCGCCGCGCCCAGCCTGGGCAGCGCGGTGCTGCGAGCGACGTCATGGCCGGGCATCTTCGTCACGCTGGGCGTCCTCGCGCTGCTGCTGACGGGCCTGGTCGCCTGGCGGCTGCCCGAGACCCTGCCGCCGCAGCGGCGCAGCACCGGCGGCCTCGCCGACCTGGCCCGCACGACCCGCACCCTCTGCACAGACCGGATCTATCTCGGGTACGCGCTGAGCCAGGCCCTCGCGTTCGCGGCGATGTTCAGCTACATCGCCGGCTCGCCGTTCGTCCTGCAGGACGGCTACGGCCTCTCCCCCACGGCGTTCAGCCTGCTGTTCGGCCTCAACGCGACCGGGCTGATCGCGATAAGCCAGGTCAACCGGTGGCTGCTCGACCGGTTCACGCCGCGGGCGCTGCTAACCGGCACCCTGCTGGCCGAGTTGGCGGCCGGCCTCGGCGTGCTGGTCGCGGCCGCGCTCGGCAACCTGATCGCGCTCGTCGCGGCGCTGTTCCTGCTTGTGTCGACGATCGGCATGGTCACGCCGAACGGGACCGCGCTCGCGCTGGACCGGCATCCGCAGCGGGCGGGCGCGGCGGCGGCGCTGCTCGGCGGCATCCAGTCGGTGGTCGCGGCCTCGGCGGCGCCGCTGGTCGGCCTCGCGGCCCCGGGCCAGGGCATACCGATGGCCGTGGCGATCGTTTGCGCGGCAACCTTGGCCCTGCTGTCGGTGCTGACCCTGGCCCGCGCCCCAGCCACCAACACGTGACAACGACACACCGAGACACACAGCTGACGGCCGCTACCGCCGCGAACCGTTCGGCCACCATCAAGCCCGCCCGGGGGCACACGGCCGACAACCAAAGCCGTCAGCAGGCGGCCGCTAGCGAAGCCGATCAGCCCGCCCCGAACACAGCCGGCGGCGTCAGCGGACTGTCGGCCCCGCCATTCGGCGTTGACCGGCCGCACCACCAATAACTAGCGGGGCTTCGCCCCATCCCGTGAGGCATGCCGGTGTGGTCGCGGTGTCACTCGTTCGGGGGGCTCCGGTCGGCGGGATCTAGACCGTGTCCGGCGTGCCGGTCACGGTATTTGAACCGCTCAAAGCGGTTGGTTGGCCTGTTGGCCCCCGTCCGACCGGAGCCTTCTGATGACGCTACCGCGCACTGTCGCTGACGTCTTGTCTCGTCACGTGAGCTTCGAGATCGAGTCGATCGATCGGATGTACTGCAACGTGTACCAGCCGAAGTTGCAGTACACCGGCGGGGCCGCGGCGTTCTTCGTCGGGCATCGGGGGTTCACCTACGCGTCGTCGGCGTTGATGGCGCAGATGACCGAAGCGTTCGTCGCGGACCTGTACCACTTCATGGCCACCCACGACGTGCCGCTGGTGCAGTTCGCCAAGGGCCAGCGCAAGGACGATGTGGCGCACGAGTATCTGGCCGGTCACGACGGCACCGAGCGGGTGCTGTTCGTGGGCCGGGCGCAGGAGAAGGCCCGGGTGATCTCCTCGACCCGGCGGCGTAACCCGGCCACCGGGGCCACCTACGCCTGGCTGGTGCACAACAGCGTGCTGGTCAACCACTTCTACGTGTACTGCTACGACGACGACTTCGGCCCGTTCTTCATCAAGTTCTGCTCCTACTTCCCGTTCACCGCGAAAATGTGTATCAACGGCAACGAGTGGGCCAAGCGGCAGGCGGCGAAGGCGGGCATCGGGTTCACCGCCCTGGACAACGGGTTCGCCGCCCTCGACGACCCGGCCGCGGTGCAGGGGCTCTGCGACACCCTGGACGCGGAGAAGATCGACGCGCTGCTGCGTAAGTGGCTGGCCCGGCTGCCGCACCCGTTCACCGCCGCCGACCGGGCGGCCGGCTACCGCTACGAGATCTCTATCCTGCAAGCCGAGTTCTCGCTGACCCAGATGCTCGACCGTCCGGTGTCCGGGCGCATCTTCTTCGAGCAGGTCATCCGCGACAACCTCGACATCGGCCGCCCCGACCACGTCGCTCTGGTGTTCGACCGCAGGATCATCACCAAAGGCCGCCGCAAGACCCCCGGCCGGTTCCGCACCCGGGTCCTGACCACCGGGGTGATCCCCAGCCTGCACGTCGACTACAAACACTCGAAGATCAAGCAGTACCACAAACAAGGACGGGCGCTACGCACCGAAACGACCATCAACGACACCCGCGACTTCGGGATCAACAAAGGGCTGAAGAACCTACCCGCGCTGCGGGAGGTCGGCTTCTGCGCCAACCGACGCCTGCTCGGCGTTCAACGCATCAGCCACGACCCGATCACCGGCGCCGACGCGTTCACCACGCTCAACAACCCCATCGACGTCAACGGCCAGCACGCCGCCGGCCTCCGCTTCGGCGACGCCCGTGCCCAAGCCCTGCTGGCCACCCTGCTCACCTTCCGGCTGCACCCGAACGGGTTCACCAACGCCGATCTACGCACCCACCTCGCCGGGCTGCTCGGCGTCGACGCGAACACCTGGCCCGCCGGACGCGCCACCTACGACCTACGCCGGCTGCGCCTGCACGGCCTGATCACCCGCATCCCCGGCACCCACCGCTACCAGGTCACCGACCCCGGCCTGAACCACGCCATGCTCCTGACCCGCCTGCACGACCGGCTCATCCGCCCCGCCGAAGCCCACCTCACCGACCCCGACCCGCCAACCCCATCACCCCTGCGCACCGCAGCCCGCGCCTACCACACCGCCCTCGACCGCCTCACCACACAAGCCGGACTCGCGGCCTGAAACCCCACGCCCACACCAAAACCATCAACCCGATCAACAAACTTGACCTGATCATGGCGGCTTCGCCGCCTTAAGCTCCCTAACGCCGTCAGCGGACGGCGGCTGCCGCCAGCAAAGCTGAGCGCATTGCGGCCTCGGGCGCCGGGTGTACGCCCGTGAACTGCTCGAATTGCCCCAGGGCCTGGGCCAGCAGCAGGTCGAGGCCGGAAACGACGGCGACGCCGTGCGCGCTCGCCGCCGCGGCCAGCGGCGTCGGCCAGGGGTCGTAGATGGCGTCGAACAGCACCGTTCCGGGCCGCCAGGTCACCGCGGTCGCCAGCGAGTCGGCGGCGCCCTTGGGCACTGTGGAGATCACCACGTCGGCGGCGAAGGCGGAGGGCGCCTCGTCCCAGCCCAGGCCAGCGATCGACACGCCGAGGACGGAGGCCACGGACGCCAGTTCCGCGCGGGCCTCGATCCGGCGGGTCACGACCGTCACCGCCGAAGCGCCGAGCTGGGCGGCGGCGGCCAGCGCGGCCCGGGCCGTCCCGCCGCCCCCGAGCACGGTCACGGTGGGGTGATCGGTAACTCCCGCGTCCTGCAACACCCGGACCATGCCGGGAATGTCGGTGTTGTCGGCGAACCAGGCGCCGTCGGCATCGCGGGACAGCGTGTTGGCCACGCCGACCGCGGACGCGGCCGGCGAGGCCGAGGCGGCCACCGACAGGGCCGCCTCCTTGAGCGGCATCGTCAGCGACAGCCCCGCCCATTCCGGCCCGAGGCTGTGCACCAGCGCCGGCAACTCGGACGCGGCGCACTCGATCGCCGTGTACGTCCAGTTCAGCAGGCCGGCCGCGGCGAACCCCGCGGTGTGGATCACCGGCGAGAGGGAATGGCCGATGGGCTTTCCACACACCGCTGCGCGACGCCCCTCGGTCACAGCACCCCGTTCTTCCTGGCGGTCGCCTCGTTCTTGCGCTGGGCGTCGAGTGTGGTGGCGAAGGCGGAATGCCCCTGCTTGTCGATTGCCACGAAATACAGCCAGGGGCCGGCCGGCGGCTGCAGGGCGCCCTCGAGCGCGGCCTGACCGGGATTGTTGATCGGCGTCGGCGTGAGACCGGCCTTGTTGTGCGTGCGGTACGGATTCTTCGGGTCCGTCAGCTCGGCGATCGTCATATCCTTCGACGGCTTCGTCGGCTTGCCGGTGATTTGGTAGTAGTAGTTGATCCCCACGTCGAACTGCAGGCAGCTGCACGGGAAGTCATTGCTGTAGAGACGGTTGTAGGCGACTCGGGCGACTTTGCCGAAATCCGCCTCGTTGCCCGACTCGGCCTGGGCCAACGACGCGACGGTCAGCACCTCGTACGGGCTGATCTTGCGCTGCTTCTGCGCGATGTCGACGAAGTCGATCTTCTCCGCTACGGACAGGAAGTGCTTCACCATGAGCCGCAGGTCGTCCGCCGCGCTGGCCTTGGGATCGAACTCATACGTGTCCGGGAAGAGGAAACCCTCGATCGACTTGCTCTTCTTCTGCCCGTCCGTCCGGTTGAACCAGAAATCGGGCACACCGAGCGCGGCCGGATCCTTCGCGGCTTCCTGGAAGTCCTTGACCGGGATCTTCGTCGCCGCGGAAAGCAGCGCGTAAATCTGCACCGTGGTCTTTCCCTCGGGGATCGTCACCCCGTTGGTGACCCGCGCCTTCGGGTCGAGCAGCAGGGTCACCGCGTCCTTGGCCGCCATCTGCTTGCGCAGGTTGTACGTCCCCGGGCGGATGTTCTTGCCCTTCGGGTTCGCGTTACTGGCATCTACAAAG
>Ga0307512_10005046_pt1 | contig 14051 bp, 15 predicted proteins | sample 14_EM_MG_FD_200267 | JGI IMG/M metagenome (GOLD analysis project Ga0307512, IMG submission 200267) | Populus trichocarpa ectomycorrhiza microbial communities from riparian zone in the Pacific Northwest, United States - 14_EM | ecosystem: Host-associated > Plants > Roots > Unclassified | place... | reverse complement strand
CGTCACCGCCATGTGGGCGGCCACCTTCACGGTCGTCGCCGGGGTGCAGGTCGTTCTCCGGCTCGCCCACGCCGGCCTGCCGGCAAGCCTCGCCGGCTACGCCGCCTACCTGGTGCCGATCGTGTTCACCAGGCGCTACCCCAAAATCATTCAAGCCAGGTACGCGACCCCCAGCCCCTGACGTCAATTCCGGTAGCACTTCCCGAGCATCGCGGTGTGCGCCCTTGTCGGCGAAGAAGTTTCGATAACACCTGAATGAAAGTAGTCAAGATATGGTTGCGGTAGCGGCTCAAGAGCGTAGGAAGACTCCCGCAAAGCGCCGGCGAAAAAGCTGGCTGTGGATTACCTTTTCCTCGCTGGCAATTTCTGCTGTCTTCGTCGGCCAGTACGCTCAAGGCAGCCTGGAGGAGCTCGCCCGGAATCAACTCAAGGTGGGGCCGGCCCCGGCCTACGCCGGCCACGGTCCGCTGATCCAGGCGGCATTCTATTGCCACATCATCTTTGCCGGCGTCGCGCTGGCGGTCGGCCCGTTCCAATTCGCCCGGTGGCTGCGTAACAATTATCCCGGCGCGCATCGCTGGATCGGGCGCATATATATCGCCGCCGTGTTCCTCGGTTCCGTCTCGTCCTTTGTGATGGCCTTCTTCAACTCGGTCGGTCTCGGCGGCTTCTTCGGGTTCGCCGGCCTGGCGGTGCTGTGGGGCTGGACGGCGTGGCGCGGCTACCGGGCGGCGCGGGAGAAGAAGTTCCGCGAGCACCAGTCCTGGATGATTCGAAACTTTGCCATGACCTACGCGGCGGTGACGCTGCGACTATGGCTCGGCGTGCTCATTCTCGTACAATTGCCATTCTTCTCCGGCGACGGGTTCGTCGCGCTATTCACCGCGGCGTACGCCCCGCTGCCCTACATCGCGTGGATTCCGAATGTCATTGTCGCGGAGTTGATTATCCGCCGCCGGGGCCTGCCGGCGCTCCGGATGACATCGGGCAATGTGTCGCCGCGTGTCGCCGAGAGTCAGCCCCGGGTCCAACCGGCAGTGGACAACTACAGGCCCTACGGACGCCACGAGGCGTAATCCCAGGTGGCAAGTCACCGTCTAGCGGAGGAAAAATGAGAATTGAAATCGATACCGAAAGATGCATCGGTACGGGCCAATGCGCGATGAACGCGCCGCAGGTGTTCTATCTGCCGGACGAGGACGGCGTTGTGGAGTTGCTCGACCCGGCACCGGCGCCGGCGTATCGGGGTTCCGCGCGTGACGCCGCGACGTTGTGCCCGGCCAACGCGATCGCAATCCGGGAGGACTAGCCGCCAGGCCGACGGGCGCACCGGTAGTCGGACGCGTGAGATGGTGAGGCATGTGCTGGGCAGGTTGCGGGTGACCCGTGCCATCATCTCGCGGTGACTTACTCTCCTGCGCCCGGTCCGCCGTTCGTCCCGATGGCGTACGCCCAGCCCGTACCCCTGCCGCCCGGTTTCGGCGCCCTGGTCGTCTCGGTCAACCGCGGCCCCTATCTGGTGCCGGTCCCGAGCACCGCGAAGCTCAAGGTCGACCGGCAGAACGTGGCCATCCCGGGCGCCGGCACGTGGCACATTCCGCTGCCGGCCGGGCCGCACGACGTGCGGTATACGGATTTCCTCGGCATTCCGATGGTGACAACCCACCCGCAGACGATTCAGCCCGGCATGCCGCTCTACCTGACGTTTGACTTCGGGGTGTGGCGTAACCGCGTGCGCGACGGCGCGGGCGTCGACGTGACGAAGTTTGGGATGTGGTCGAACTACACGGTGATGTTGATCATGCTCGGGGCGTTCCTCGTGCTCTGCTGTGGTGGCACCGCCCTGATCCAGGCGATGTCCGGCAATTCGTAGCCTCGATCCTGGCCGGTGCGGGCAGTTGGCGTCGGCTCCAGCCGGGTCCGGAGGCCGCCGGGCCCGGATCCGGCGTGCGGCCTCGCGGGCCACGGTCGCCGCTAGTTCGTAACCGGCTGCCGCTGGCCGCCGGCTGAGATTCCAATTCGATAGCTTTTGGCGTACGCGCTGGATCTGTCCGGCAAGCTGCCGAGGGTGATCGTCGAACCCGACCGGGACGCCCTCCGCGCCGCCCTGGAGCGCGAGAGCCATCACTTGGTCAACCGGGTACGGTCCAGTGTGCATCTGGACGCCCGGGCACCGGGCCTGGACTGGACCGTCGGCCAGGTGGTCGCGCACCTGTGCGTGGTCTATCGGGCGTTTGCGTTGGCCGTGCGCGGCGACGACTACGGCCAGGATATTGCCGCCAATTGGGGCACCGGGAACACGGTGCCCGAGGTAGTGGCCTCGACGAATGCTCGGGCGCTGACCGTGGTGTCGTTCCCCGGGCCCGCCGAAGCCGCCGCCGGACTGCGCAAATGCGCCGACGAGTTGCTCGCCGCGCTGGACACCTATCCGGATCTTCTCGCCGACCGGCCCACGCCGTGGTACGGAACCGGCGTCACCCGCACCGTCGCCACCCTCGCGGCGCTCAGCGTCAGCGAGAGCGTGGTGCACGGGTACGACCTGGCGGGAGCGCTGCGGACGCGGCCGTGGCTGGACGAGCGGTCCGCCGCCGCGGCCGCCCCGATCGTCATGAGTGAGATGCTGCCGCTGCTCGTCGACCCGGTCGGCGCCCGCGGATTCACCGGCAGCTTCGAGGTGCGCATCCGGCGGGCATCCCGATTCGTGATCCGAGTGGACGCCGGGCAGGCCCGGACGGCACCGGCCGACGGCCGCGACGTCGACTGCGTCCTGTCGCTGTCCGGATGCGACGCCCTTCTGGTCGGCTTCCGCCGGCGCAAGCTGTGGCAGGCAATCGCGTCCGGCGGCGCGCTCGCCTTCGGCCGCCGGCCGTGGCTCGGCCTACGGTTCCACCGGCTGTTCCAGCTTCCGTGAGAGCCGGGTACCCGGCGATGCAGCCGATGATCGGAAACCCCGCTCGGCTGGGTAGGCGGCCTCGTCAACGACGTCCGTCGAGACTCTTGACACTAGGGGGCTGCGGTCAGCGCGGCGGTCAGGGTCGGCAGGCGGCCGAAAGCGCGGGCGGCGGCCACGTGGTCGGCGTAGTCGCGAGACTCGACGATCTCGCCGTCTCGGACCCGGACCACGAAGATGCAGGGCAGCGTGAAGGCGCGGCCGTCAATCACGCCGGCGTACCGGAATTCGAAGATCACCACCTCGGGGTCCAGCGTGGTGTGCACGTGGTCGTCGACGACGTCGTAGCTCTCCACGCCGGCCGTCCGGCTGCCGGAGGTGAAGTGCTTGCGCACCGCGGTCCGACTGCGCAACGGGGTGTCGCCGATCGGGTTGAACGGGTGGCGCACGTCGGTGTGCTCGGCGTAGCAGGCGGCCAACTCGTCGAACTGTGCCTGCTCCTCGGCGGCGGTGAGCCCGCCGCGCATCAGACGGCAGACGCCGGCGGTTACGGCGCGGACGGTTTCCTCGGGCGTACGCATGGCACTTCCTCCAAGCGAAGTCTGGACTCCGGTTAGCGTACCGAAGTCCAGGCTTCGGTTAAAGTCGTCGCATGCGCCAAGATGCTCGGGAGAACCGCGAGCGCATCCTCGCCGCGGCCGAGCGCGTCTTCGGTACGCAGGGCGCGGCCGGCTCCACCGAGGAAGTGGCTCGACTGGCCGGTGTGGGCATAGCCACCGTGTTCCGGCACTTCCCGACCAAGGAAGCGCTGATCGAGGCCGCGCTGGTGCGGCATTTCACCGACCTGCTCGACCGAGCCCGGGCCACGGCCGCCATGCCCGACCCGGCGGCGGCGTTTCCCGCGCTGATCCGCGAGATGATCGAGCGCGGCGCGAGCAAGCTCACCCTGGCCTCGATGCTGGGCGATGCCCCGCCGACCGTCGTGACCGTGGGTGGCGAGGTGAAGGCCGCCGTCGACGTGCTGCTCCGACGGGCCCAAGCCGCCGGCGCGGTCCGGCCGGAGGTCGGCGTCGAGGAGCTCTACCTGCTGATCCGGAGCCTGGCCCAGACCACCGCGGCCACGCCGGTCCCGGCGGCGGTGCTCGATCGTGCGATCGACGTGATCCTGGCCGGCTTCTCGACCCGGTAGCGCTGCGGGAGCCGAGCGGCCTTCTTGGCACAGTCGCGCTCGGAGCCGGCGTGACCTCCGCCCCCGTGCTGGGTGCGGAGGCCACGCCGTGCTCAGCGGCGACGACGGTGGACGTCGTGGCCGTTAGGACTCGTCGACGACGAAACCCTGGATTCTTCCGGTGGCGTCGGTGTATGTCCCGCCGGCCGCGCAGATGCCGGTCAGCGAGCAGGAAACGGCAGTGGCCTGCGCGTTGCCGCCGGCGTTGAGGTTGCCGGCCACCTGGATCGCGCCGCCCCAGGTGTGGGCGTTCTCGTTGACGATGTAGGCCTGCCGGTGCGCGGCGGTGTCGGTGTACCAGCCGACGGCGCTGCAGCTGCCGACGCCGCCGCAGGAAACGGGCCCGCCCAGGGCGGATGGGAGATTGGCGATGCCGAGGATCTCCTGGGCGCGGACCCAGGCCCCACCCTGTTCGACATCGACGAGGGACTGCACGATCCCGGGGGCGGGCAGGGAGAAGCCGGACGTGGCGCAGTCGCCGGCGGCCGCGCACGAGACGCTGGCCAGCTGCGCGTTTCCGCCGACGTTGAGCTCGGCCGAACCCGGCAGCGTCTGCGCGAACCAGGCTCCGCTCGCGTTCTTGGTGGCGTCGAACACCTGCGTGTGCAAGGCGGTGTCGGTGTAGGAGCCGACGAGCGCACAATCGCCGGAGGCGACACAGGACACCGATCGGATCATGGTGGCGGCGCTGGGGTCATAGCCGACCAGGTTGGTGATCCCCGGTATCTCCGTGAAGGCGAGGTTGACCCAGGTGCCGTTGGACTGGAGGCCCACGAGCGTGTGCAGGACTCCGTTGCTGTTGTAGAAGCCACCGGCCAGGCAGTTGCCCGGTGACCAGCAGGACAGCGAGTTGATGCCATCCGGCGGCGGCGGGCCGCCCGCCCGGATCGGGCTGGGCAGTGCCTGGACCGCCGACCAGGTCCCGCTAACCTCGGAGGCGACAAACGCGGCGGATTGCGCTGACTGCCCCGGAGGCTGTACCGCCAGCGAGATCCCGGCGGTGCAGTTGCCCGGCAGCGCGCACGACAGGCTGGTGACCGTGGCGATGCGCTGCGGGACAGCGCCCAGGGTGATCAGCCGGTGGGCCGCGCCGAAGGTGCCGCCCGTGCTGTCGGCAACCCATGGCTGGTTGGCGCCCGCGGCATCGACGTAAGCTCCGCCGATGGCGCACCGGCCGACGTCCGCGCAGGACAGCGCCGTGACGCTCGCGCCGAACACGTTGACCGCCACCAGTCCGGGGACGGGAGTCGCCGACCCCAGGCGCCGTTGAGTTCGTTGGCGCTGAACGCCTGGATCCGCCCGGCGGCGTCGGTGTAGGTCCCGGCCACCGTGCAATTGCCGGGGCTGTGACAGGACATCGTCGTGATCTGGGCGGACCCGCCGGCGTTGAGCGCGGCCAGGCCGGGAATCGACTGGGCCGTACCCCAGCGGCCGGCCGCGCTCGCCGTCCCCGGGCCGGCCATCGTGGCTGCCGCCGTGAGGCCGCCAACGGCCACCAGCGCGGTCAGCGTCTTGCGAATGTTCACGAATCACCTCGCATACCAATCGCCGCAACCCGGCTGGCCGCAGCCCCTTCAGGATGTCCGCGCCGCTGTACTTGCCCCTGAACCACCGCTGAAACGGGCAGGCCCGAACCCCTGTATGCCGGTTCAGCCTGGTGCCAGAGCCGTTTCAGCCGTTCTCGCTACGTTCACCGGCATCAGCCGAGAGTCCAGAGATGGTGGGACAAGGGAGGTCCGTTGATGACGCGGATACATGAGCGTCGCGTACGGCTAGCAGTGCTGCGCAGCAGACTCACCAAGGTCTTGGCCCTGGTGGTGTTTCTGGTGACGGCGGGCACCGTCGCGCCGTCGGCGGCGTTCGCCGCCAGTTCAGTCGTGCAGTTCCAGCGGGTGGGTACACCGGTTTGTATTCAGCAGACCGGTGGCAACGAGACACCGCTGGTCGAGTCGCTGTGCAGTTCGTCGGCGCCCGGGCAACGGTGGACGTGGCTGACCGGCAGCCCCGGCGGTTCGAAGTTCATCCCGAGCTCCGCGCCGTTGTCCTGCCTGAACGTGCAGGGCAGTTCCCGGTCGGCGGGCGCGAAGATCGTGGTGTCCGATTGCGCCTCGGACCTGAGCCAGGCCTGGCTGATTTTCAGCACGCTGCCGAGCGGCTTCATCCTGAAGAACGCCAACAGCGGTCTGTGCGTGACCCGCACCGTCGCCGGGATCGTGCAGCAGCCGTGCGTGTCCGGCACCGTGGGCCAGGCGTTTCTGATCAACACGGTGTGATCTAAGGCCACACTCGGGGGGGGCGGGCACAGGCGACAGTCCAACGACTGTCGCCTGTGCTCATCCGTGGCGCAGTTTGTACCGCACCTCTTCGGCCTCGTCGTGCCCCAACTCGTCGAGCAGGACCAGCGCCTGCCGCCAGGACTCGCGGGCTGAGCTCAGCTCTCCGTCGGCGGCGAGCACGTCGCCCGTGCCGTGCAACATGGCGGCCTGCAGGTAGCGGTCACCGACCTGCCGGGACAGGACCAGGCCCTGGTTGTAGCAGGTGACGGCCGCCCGGCCCTGGCCGAGATGCTGGCGGACCAGGCCGAGACTGTGCCATGAGCCGGCCTGCCCGCGCGGGTCGCCAAGCTCGCGGTGCAGCGCCAGCCCGCGTTCACAGAACGGCAGGGCGCGTGCGTACTCGCCCTGCAGCGTCAGCGACCAGCCGATGTTGCTCAGGGACATCGCCTCGCCGCTGCGATGCCCGGCCGACCGGAAAAGCTCCAGGGCAACCTCAGACTCGTGCATCGCCGCGGCGTTGTCACCCTTGCGGTCGAAGAGAAACCCCAGGCCCAGATGTACGTCGCCCGCACCCGCCCGATCACCGATGGCAAGGTAGGCGGCCAACGCCGTGCCAAGCTCCGCCGCCGCCTCGTCGTCACGGCCGAGGCAGGTGTACGCCCGGCCGAGCCCGTGGCGGGCGTGGGCCAGCCCGACGGGGTCGTCGATGCGCAAAGCCGCCGCCAGCACGATCCGCTGAGTCTCGGCGTATTCCCGCCAGTAACCGCGGCTGTCCAGCACCAGACTCAGCGTCCAGGCCAGGCGCCACGCGTACCCCTCGAAGCCGTCCGCGGCCTGAACGATCGCCGCGAGCAGCACCTCGTGTTCCGCCTCCAGCCAGGCAGCCGCGGCGTCGGTGTCCGTCAGCTGAGCCGGAGCGGCACCAGTTACCGGCGGCGGAAGCGCTAGGTCGCACCACGACCCGTGCAGCGCCCGGACGGCGGACTGCGCGGTGTGGAGATAATGGTCGAAAATCCGCTCGCTCGCCGCCCGGCGCTCGTCATCACTGTCGTGGCGCCCGGCCTGCTCGGCGGCGTACGCCCGCAGTAGATCATGCAGAACATAGCGGCCCACGGACCGCTCGCTGAGCAGATTGGCCCGCACGAGCTCGTCGGCGAGCGACGCGGCCGCCCGCGCGGGCAGGCCGGCCAGGCCGGCCATCGCGCCGGCGCCGATGTCAGGCCCGGGATGCAGGCCGAGCAGTCGGAAGAGCCGCGCGGCCGCAGCGGTCAGCGTGCCGTAGGACCAGGAGAAGACATGGCGTACGTCGCTGCCGGGGTCGCCGGTGGACAACGTGTCGAGTTCGGAGCCAACGCCGAGTTCGGCGGCCAGGGCGGCCAGCGGCCGGTGCGGCCGCAGAATCGCGTGGGCGGCGGCGATGCTGAGCGCGAGCGGGAGCCGCGCGCACCGGCTGATGATCTGCTGCACGGCCTCCGGTTCCGCGGCGACCCGCTGGGCACCGACCCGCAGCACCAGCAGCTCCTCTGCCTCACCGGTGGTGAGCAGATCCACGGGCAGCGGCCGGGCGCCCTCGACCGCGACCAGCGGGCCGAGCTGATGGCGGCTGGTCACGACGGTCAGGCAGCCGGGCGTGGCGGGAAGCAGCGGCCGGACCTGCTCGGCGTCGCGGGCGTTGTCCAGCAGCACGAGCATCCGCCGGCCGGCCAGGAGGCTGCGGTAGAGGGCAGCCTGGGCATCAAGGCCGACCGGGACCCGGGCGACCGGGACGGCAAGGGCGCCGAGGAACCCGCGGACGGCCTCCGCCGGATCCATCACGGAGCCGGTACGGTCGAAGCCTCGCAGGTTGACGTACAGCTGCCCGTCGGGGAACCGGCCGGCGTTGAGATGCGCCCACTGCACGGCCAGGCTGGTCTTGCCAACACCCGCGCCGCCCGAGACGGCGCAGATCAGCGGTGCCCGATCGGAACCGGCGGCCGACGCCAGGGCGGCGTCGAGGGCGGCGAGCTCACCCACCCGGCCGGCGAACCCGTTGACAACGGCGGGCAGCTGGGCCGGTGCGGTCGGCCCCGCAGGGCGAGCGGCGGTCGCAACGAGCGCGCCGTCCTGGCGGAGCACAGCCGTGTACAGCTCCCGCAGCTCCGGCCCGGGATCGATGCCGAGCTCGTCGCGTAGGACCACGGTCAGCCGTTGGTAGACGGCGAGCGCCTCGGCCTGCCGCCCGGCGCGGTAGAGCGCCAGGATCAGCCGACCCTGGCGGCGCTCGTCGAAACGGTTCTCCGCGGCCAGGAGTTCCAGCTCGGGCAGCAGTTGGGCGTGTTCGCCGAGGGCGAGCCGGGCGTCGGCGAGCGCGTCGACGATTCGCCGGCGCAGATCTTCGAGTTGCTCGGCCTGCCGGTACAGCCAGGGCAGCTCGGTCAGGCCGGCCAGCGACGGCCCGCGCCACAGCGCGAGCGCGGCGGTGAGCACTCGTACCCGATCTTGGTCGTCGCCGGACGCGCGGGCCTGCCGCACCAGGTCCTCGGCGGTCTCGGCGTCGGTGGGTTCGCCGCCGGGGGTTAGCAGGTAGCCGGGTGGCTGGAAGCGGATCGCGTCCCGGTCACCGAGCAGGTCCCGCAGGTGGGAGATGTTGCGCTGCAGCGTGTTCATCGCCGTGGCCGGAGCGGACCCGTCCCAGACCGCCTCGACGATGTGGTCGGTGCTCACGACGTCGCCCCGGTTCAGGCCCAACACCGCAAGTATTGCCTGGCGACGCACCCCGCGCACCGGCCGGGCGGCCCCGTTCACCAACACGTCGACCGGTCCGAGCAACCGTATCGTTGTCCCCACGACTTCTACCTCCATGATTTGGGGACGACCCTAGTGACGGACCGGCTCCACCGGCGGGCAGGAGTCGACAACCCGACCATCCATCATGGAGCTCGTGCGCCGCCTAGCGCGGCTGCCGGCGTACGAGATCATGGTTGTGATGGGCTTTGTTTGGCTCGGGCCTGGCGTCGGCGGTGTAACGCGCTGATGATCATGCGGCGGCGTGCCAGAACTGGCGTGGTGCATAGCCTTCGCGGCGTAGCCAGTGCTCGGTGTAGACGATGCGATCGGCGCGGATCACGCCGATCGGGCCCAGCGGGGGATCGTCGAGCGAACGGGATCGTTCGACATGCTCGGACTGCCAGCGGACGATCGACCAGTGCTGCGGGAAGTCGTCGTCGCCGGGTTCCAGGATGCGGGCATTGCCGAACAGTTGGGCGCCGCGGCTGCTGGCCTGGCCGACCAGGGGCGCGAAGACACCGACGGACACCCGAGGGTCGGCGCGGATGTTGCGCATCTTCGGGGAGGCGGCCAGCGCGGTGAACACGATCGTAAAGTCGAGGTGGAAGTAGCGCACGGGAGTCGCCAACGGCCCGTCCGGGCCGACGGTGGCCAGTACGCACATGTTCTGCGTGGACAGCAGGTTGAGGATGCGCTCGGCGAGCCGTGCGCGATCCAGCCGCTTCGTCGGGCTGGGACCGGCCAGCCACGGATTGGTCACCATCAACGCATACTGCCAGAAACTTGATCATGGTACCGAGCGGGTGCAGAGTGACCGTGTCGCATGGGGCCGCGCCTGCGCTTCGTCCGCCTGCCTCAGCTCGCGGCCACCGCCGGCGGGACGTAACTTGGCGACCTTGGGTTTCGTCGGCGCGGAGCATGATCGTTGTATGACGGGCGCGGCGAGTCGGGGACGGGTTGAGGTGCGTCGTGGGCGCGGAGTGGACGCGCCCGGTGTGTGTGCGGTGATCGTGCGGGCGGTGCGTGAGTCGGCCAGCGGGTTCTACTCGCCGGAGCAGATCGCGGCATGGGCTGATCCGGTCAACGAGCAGGGCGTGCGGGGGTCGATCGAGCGGACATTTTCCGTGGTCGCTGTCGTAGCGGATCGGGTGGTTGGTTTCGCCAACTTGGCGGGACCGGAAGTGGATCAGTTATACGTCGATCCGGGCATGGGCGGGCGTGGGGTGGCGCGGGCGCTGTACCAGGCGGTCGAGCAGGAGGCGGTGGCGCGCGGGCTGGTCTCGTTGAGCGCGACCGCGTCGCTGCGAGCGGCGCCGGTGTTCGAGCGGTTCGGCTTCGCAGCGCTCGAACGGGTCGATCGGCGGTTCAACGGCCAGTCGTTCGCGGTGGTCCGGATGGGCAAGCAGCTGGCGGCGGTTCGGGAAACCTCTTGTTGATCTAGGGGTTGGGTTCGTTTGGGGATTGTTCTGGGGATTCGTCGAGAGCAGCGCCACGTCCGATTACCGCCAGCAGGCTCCTCCGCTACTGCGCAGACCACCGCCAACCTGCGGCGTGAGCGCCAATGCGTGCTCAACTTGGCGCCGTCGACGATGGCGGGCGCGGTGGACCGGCTCGCGTTGACCACCGCGGCACCCGTCGTGCCCGGCCACAAGGCGGCGATCGGGTACCGGTACGAGAGCGACAAGTTCGCCACCGCCGGACTGACCGAGCAGGCCGGCGAGGTCGTCGTGGCGCCGCGGGTCGCTGAGTGCCCCATCCAACTGGAGTGTGAAGTGGCTTCGGCGCATCCGTTCGGCGGGCCCGAACCGCACGCCACGGCGTTCCAGGTCAACGTGGTCCGGGCACATATCGAGGAGCATCTGCTGGTGCCGGGAACCCACTACGTCGACCCGTTGCGCTGGGATCCGCTCATCATGAAGTTCTGTGAGCTCTTCGGCGGTGGCGACAACGTGTACCCATCGTGCCTGGCCGCAGGCTGGCGCATGCCGCACCAACTCCGGCCGACCACGGCCTGAAGGACTCGAACCGCCCCTCGCCGGGCCCGGTAGCGGATTTCTGCGGCGTGCAGGTGGGCGGCTCGGCCCCGGAATTGTCGGTGCCTGTTGCTAACTTTCTCCGCATGATTGCGCCAACCGAGATCCTCGACCATGACGAGACCGGCAGCGGGCCGCTTGCCGTGTGCGGCCACGGGCTGTTCTTCAGCCGGGCGGTGGAGGCGCGCCTCGGCTTCCTGGATTGGTCGCCGATCGCCCGGGCGGGGCTGAGGCTGGTTCGCTACGACGCCCGCGGGCACGGCCGGTCGCCCGGGCGGCCCGACCCCGACCGATACACCTTTCAACAGCATGGTGCCGATCTGCTGGGCCTGCTCGATCATCTGGGAACCGACGGCCCGGTGCACGGGCTTGGCAGCTCGATGGGCTCGGCGGCGCTGTTGTGGGCCGCGGTCACCGCACCGGCCAGGTTCGGTCGCCTAGTGGTGGTCATCCCGCCCCGCGCGTGGGCCGAACGAGCGACCACGGCCGCGCTGTACCGAGGCTGGGCCGACCAGATCGACGATGCGGGCGTTACGCCGTGGCTGAACTCGCTGCGCAAGGTGGAACCGCCACCGATCCTTTCCGAGGTGCCCGACTATCCACCCGAGCCGGACGTCGCCGACGAGGTGCTGTCGGCGGTGCTGCGTGGCGTGGCCGCCTCGGACCTGCCGGATCTGGAGGCGCTGGCCGGTCTCACTCAGCCGGCGTTGATCCTGGCCTGGGAGACCGATCCCGGTCACCCGCTCTCCACCGCGGTGCGACTCGCCGAGACATTGCCCAACGCACGAATGGAAGTCGCCCGCACCTTGCCCGAGGTACGGGCGTGGGGCCACCGGGCCGCTCAGTTTCTCACCGAGTAGCGCGCGCGGCGGTCAAAAGCGCCCGTTATTCTCGGGCGATGATCAAGCTGACGCCGGTGCTGGAGCGGTGGCCCGTCGGCTGCCCGCTCTGGCCGGCGGAGCAGACCGACTTCTACTTCCCGGTCCCCCGTGCGCCGACGTCGCAGCAGGTGGGAACGGTGGTCTGGACGTTGATCGGACGCAGCGTGACAGCAGATGACCTGTCGATCACGGTGACGGACGCCGCCAAGGCGATCGAAAGCTATTTGACCTGTGACGACGAAGACTTCGCGCCGGGTGGATTGCGGGTGGGCGACGACGACGTCGTCATCGAGCCCGGCTGCTGCGTCGGCCTTGACGAATGGCGCGACTGGCTAGGCGTTATCGGCGGCGAGGTGATCGACCTCGGCCACGACCCCGACCCGCTGATCGAGCACCGAGGATCGGTAGCCCGCGTGTGGAAGGACGGCGGTCAACTTCCTTCAGGGGCGGTCCCCGCTCCAGACGAATCACACATCGACATCCCGCGCTACGCCCTGCCGGAGCTACTGGGCGCGGTTCAGCAGGATCTCGCCGGTTTCCTTACCGCTCTGTATCCATGGGCGCAGGGCATCCGCGCCGATCTGGCGGGCCCGCTGGCCGCCGCCGTGGACCGGCGCCTGCAGATCAGCGCGCCTCTCGGCATCTGACGCAGGATGCGCTGCCGTCCAACTCGGACGATTCCCCGCCTCCACGATTGCTCTGGGTGCGCGGTGTTTCGCCGCGCGCGGTGCCCGGATCCGGGCGGCATGTGGCCGGTCGGCCGCAGGTGTGACCGGCTCGGGTAGCGGCCGGGAGTCGACGTCGGGAATGGTGGGCTGGTGGCTCCCACGTTCGTACTTATGCATAGTTTGTTGCTAGGCCCGCTGAGCTGGGCTCCGGTAGCTGCCAAGCTGGCGGCCCACGGTGCGGTGACGATAGTCCCGTCGCTGGTCGACGTGACCGACTCGGACGATCCGCCGTTCTGGCCACGCGTCGCTGGCACGGTCAAAGACGCCGTCGGGCAGCTACCGCACGATGAGCCGATCCTGATAGTTGCGCACAGCAATGCCGGTCTGTTGGTTCCGGTCGTCGTGCAGGCGGTTCGGCCGCCGGTCGCCGGGTGCCTGTTCGTTGACGCGAGCCTGCCCGCCCGCACCGGCCCGTCGCCTGCGGCTACCCCCGAACGGCTGGATCACCTGCGCACCAAGGTGAACGACGGTCGGCTGCCGCGGTGGACGACATGGTGGGCCGAGGACGACGTTGCCCGGCTGTTCCCCGACCCGCAGACGAGATCGGCCGTCTCGGCTGAGCAGCCCCGGCTTCCGCTGAGCTACTACGAGCAGCAGATTCCGGTACCTGCCGGCTGGGGCAACCGGCCGTGCGGTTACCTGCTCTTCGGGCCGCCGTATGACCAGATGGCGCAGGACGCGCGAGAACGCGGCTGGGACGTCGAGCAGATCCCCGGCGGACATCTGCATCAACTGGTCGATCCCGACGCGGTGGCCGCGCGAATCCTTGCCATGACACGGAAATGGATCGCCCCCGCGCGCTGAGACGACGCGCGCTCTTGCCGCGATCCGCTTGTCGGCCGCCGCCCATATTCCGGTAGTCGACGGTTGCTGACGGGGCAGGGGCTCCAGGCTCAACGGGAACCGCGACCGGGTCGGTGGCGGTTGTTCCGTTGTGTGCTGGTCATCGGCGGCGTGTTTACTGTCCGCGGCGTGGTCAATCTCGACCCAGCCGGGAAGCATCTTGGTGATCGCCTCGGTGCCGGTGAGGACCGCCTTGATGGCGGCGCCGCGGATCGGGTGCGACAGGCTGCCGATCACGTCTGTGGTGGTGGTCTGGGCCGGGTGGGCTTTCGGTGTGGTGTTGGTGTGGGGTGGTTTTGGGGGGTGCGACGAGCCTTCTGCCGCCTGGCGGTGTAGGGGAATGCGTCGTGCCGATCATGTCTGTGGTGGGGTTGTGTAGGTGGTGGTGGTCTGGGTTGGGTGGGCT
>Ga0307512_10005045_pt1 | contig 14052 bp, 10 predicted proteins | sample 14_EM_MG_FD_200267 | JGI IMG/M metagenome (GOLD analysis project Ga0307512, IMG submission 200267) | Populus trichocarpa ectomycorrhiza microbial communities from riparian zone in the Pacific Northwest, United States - 14_EM | ecosystem: Host-associated > Plants > Roots > Unclassified | place... | reverse complement strand
AGGGTGCTGCGATGCGGATCCTGCACACGTCCGACTGGCATGTCGGAAAGGTCCTGAAAGGACGCGATCGCGAGGATGAGCACAAACTTGTCCTGGCCCAGATTGTGGAGATCGCCCGGTCCGAACGGCCTGACCTGATCATCGTCGCCGGTGATCTGTATGACACCGCCGCCCCGACACCGCGGTCCACCCGGCTGGTAACCCGGGCGCTGACCGCCCTACGCAACACCGGTGCCCAGGTCGTCGCCATCGGCGGCAACCACGACAATGGGCCGGCGCTGGACGCGTTGCGGCCGTGGGCCGAGGCGGCGGGCATCGTGCTGCGCGGCGCGGTCCGCGACAATCCCGACGAGCTGGTGATCAAGGGCAGCACGGCCGGCGGCGAGAGCTGGCAGCTGGTCGCCCTGCCGTTCCTCTCCCAGCGCTACGCGATCCGGGCCGCGGAGATGTACGAGCTGACCGCGGCCGAGGCCAGCCAGACGTACGCGGATCACATCGCCCGGTTGATCGGCAAGCTCAGTGCCGGGTTCGACCAGCCCGGCACGGTCAACCTGCTGACCGCCCACCTCACCGTCGTCGGGGCGACCGCGGGCGGCGGCGAGCGCGAGGCGCAGACGGTGATGGGCTACGCGGTGCCCGCCACGGTCTTCCCGACGAACGCGCACTACGTGGCGCTGGGCCACCTGCACCGCGCGCAGCAGGTGATCGGCCCGTGCCCGGTGCGCTACAGCGGCAGCCCGCTCGCCGTGGACTTCGGCGAGGAGGAGAACGTCTGCTCGGTGGCGATCGTGGACGTGGGCATCGACAAGGCCGCCCGGGTCCGCGACGTGCCGGTGACCTCGGCGCTCACCTTGCGCACCGTGCGCGGCAGCCTCGACCAGCTCACAACGGTGAACTTGCCGGATGCCTGGCTCCGTGTCTTCGTGCGTGAGACGCCGCGGGCCGGGTTGCGCGAGGAAGTGCAGGATTTGCTGCCCAACGCGCTCGAGGTGCGGATCGACCCCGACATGGTCCCGGACAAGGCGGGGGAGCGGATGGCCCAGCGCGCCGGCCGCTCGCCGCGCGAGTTGTTCGGCGATTACCTAGACAGCCGCGGCACCGCCGAGGACGGCGTCCGTGAGCTGTTCGACGAGATCTACGACGAGGTGAGCAGCCAAGCATGAGGCCTTTGCGGCTGGACATGGCCGGGTTCACCGTCTTCCGGGACGAGACCACGGTGGATTTCACCGACGCCGACTACTTCGCGCTGGTCGGCCCGACCGGCTCGGGCAAGTCGACGGTGCTCGACGGCATCTGTTTCGCGCTCTACGGCACGGTCCCGCGCTGGGGCGGCAGCCGCGGCATCGCGAACGCGCTCGCCCCGTCCGCCACCGAGGCCCGGGTCCGGCTGGTCTTCGAGTCGGCCGGCTCGCGCTATGTGGCGACCCGGGTGGTGCGCCGCGACGGCCGGGGCAACGTCAAGACGGCCGGTGCCGGGCTGCAGCTGATGCCGCCGGGCTTCGACGTGACCCGGCTCGACACCGGGATGAGCCTGGACGACCTGGGCGAGGTGCTGGCGGGGACGCCGGCCGAGATGGATCAGGCGATCATCGAGGCGGTCGGCCTGCCGTACGAGCAGTTCACCAGCTGCGTCGTGCTGCCGCAGGGGCAGTTCGCCGACTTCCTGCACGCCAAGCCCGCCACCCGGCAGCAGATCCTGGTCAACCTGCTCGGCCTGCACGTCTACGAGGAGGTGCAGGCGCGCGCCACGACCCGGGCGACGACGGCCGACGCCCAACTGGCCACGGTGGACCAGGTGCTCGCCGGTCTCGCCGACGCCGACGACTCGGCGGTCGCGGCCGCCGCGGCCCGGCTCGCGGCGATGCGTGAGCTGACCGGCGCCGTCGAGGCGGCCGTGCCCCGGCTGCGCGCGACGCGGGACCGCGAGGCCGAGGTCGCGACCGCCCGGGACGCCCTGGACGGCGAGCTGGCGGCGCTGGTGCGAGTGCGGCCGACGACCGACAACGCCCAGGTCGCCGACGCGGCGGCGGCCGCGCGGGCCGGCGCGGTCGAGGCCGCCGACGGCGTGCGCGGCGCGGAGGAGCGCGAGGAGAAGGTGCGCGGCGAGCTCGCCAACGCCGGCGACCAGGGCTCGCTCAAGCTGCTGCTGGACCGGCACATCGAGTTCGAGCGGCTCACCGGCCAGGCGGAGTGGTTCGCCGGCGAGGTGTCGGTGGCCGAGGTGGAATACAAGGACGCGCTCGCCGCGGCCGAGCTGGCCGGGGCCGCGCACGCCGGTGCCGAGCAGCTGCTCGAGCAGGCCCGGGCCGACTACACCGAGGCGCAGCGGCTGGATCGCGCGGTCTCGCTGCGGGCCCACCTGACGGTGGGGGAGCACTGCCCGGTCTGCGAGCAGGCCGTGGCCGTCGTCCCGGCGGTGCCCGAGGGATCGGCGGTGCAGGCGGCCGAGGCGACCGGCAAGGCGGCGCGGGCCGCGTCCCAGGTGGCCTCGACGGCGTACGCGCAGCGCGACGCGGTGGCCCGCAAGCTGGAGAGCAACCTCGAGCGCAAGCGGGCCCAGCACGAGCACCACCTGTCCCGGCTCGCCGAGGTGCGCGCCGCGGTCGCCGGCTCGCCGGGCGTCGACGCGCTGAAGGCCCGGCTCGCCGAGCTGACCAAGCTGCACGAGCGTCTCGAGGACGCCGGCGCGGCCGTCCGGGCGGCGCGGGCGGCGCAGCGCCAGGCCCAAGCGGCGGTGGCCGCGGCGGAGGAGAATCAGCGCTCGGCCTGGCGGGCGTTCGACCAGACCCGGGACGCGGTGGCCCGCTTCGCGCCGCCGCCGGCCGACCGGGAGGACCTGGCCGCGGCGTGGGCCGAGCTGGTCGGCTGGGCGCTCGCCGAGCGGCGGCAGCGCGAGGCGGCGCGGGCCTCGGCAGACGCGGCGGTCGCGGCCGCGCACGAGGAGACGGTCCGGGCGTACGAGGCGGTCGTCGCCCTGTTCACCGACGCCGGCCTGGCGGCGCCGACCCGCCGGGCACCGGCGCGGGCCGCTCAGCCCGGCCCCGCCGACGCCGATGCCGACCTGATCCGGGCCGCGGCCGTGGCGGCGGAGCGGGCCGAGTCCGCGTGGCAGCGGCTCGTCGACCGGCGCGAGCAGGCCCGCGAGCTCACCGCACAGCGGGCCGGGCTGGTACGCGCCGGCCGGGTCGCCAAGGCGCTCGCCGGCCACCTGCGGGCGAACAACTTCGAGCGCTGGTTGCTCGAGGAGGCGCTCGACCTGCTCGTCGACGGCGCGTCGCGGATCCTGCGCGAGCTGACCGGCGGCCAATACGATCTGGTCCACGACAAGGGCGAGTTCTTCGTCATCGATCACCACGACGCCGGGCTGCGCCGCGGCGTGCGCACGTTGTCCGGCGGCGAGACGTTCCAGGCGTCACTGGCGCTCGCGCTGGCCCTGTCGGAGCAGCTGGCCGGCATGTCGACGACCGCGGCCAGCCTGGAGTCGATCGTGCTGGACGAGGGCTTCGGCACGCTGGACGCCACCACGCTGGAGGTGGTGGCGGCGACGCTGGAAAACCTGGCGGCCCGGGGCGACCGGATGGTCGGCGTGGTCACCCACGTCAACGCCCTGGCCGACCGGGTCCCGGTCCGGTTCGAGGTGCGCAAGGACGCCCGCACCGCCTACGTGGAGAGGTCCGGCCTTTGACGCGGATGTTCGTGGACGCCTGGGACCCGTCGTACGGGTCCTCGTTCGAGGGTGGCGGGGACGGCGACGGGCCATCCTCGGCCAGCAGTGCCCAGGTCAACGCCGACGTCGAGGTGCCGGCTGCGCAGTGGGCCCCGATCGACGTGCCGGCCGGCGTGCGCTGCCCGGACGTCGTGCTGCTCGTCGACGGCGTACGGCGCAACGACGCGGGACTGTGGACGGCCGAGGACGACGGCCAGTCGTACGCCGGCCTGGCCGCCTCGTACGCCGCCGGGGTGGTCCGCTGCGACCTGCGGCGCGGCGTCGCCGAGCTGGCCGGTGCCCGGGTCGGCCGCGGCCTGTTCACCGCGAGCCCCTCGGCCGAGGACGTGCAGGCCGGCTCGGTGCGCTACGAGATCCACCGGGTCAGTGGCACCGGCGAGGCGAGCAAGCTGCCGGCCGCCGTGCAGGGCCCGCTGACCGCGCTCGAGATCGAGGTCTCGGCGGCCGCCCGCGACCACGGCTCCGACGGCGCGGATCTGCTGGTCGTGGACGGCCCACTGCGCAACCGGCGGCAGCTGCCGCGGACGATCGGCTACGTCAAGACCCAGCAGAAGCAGTATCTGCCGCCCTCGCTCACGCCGGTCGTGACGTCGCTGCGGCCGGGCCAGCGCACCCCGGTGTTCGAGCTCGGCACGGTATGGGGCGGCTGGTCCTGGTATCTGCGCTTGCCCGGCGCGACCGGTGCGCCGTGGGCCGGGATCGTCCGGCTGGAGTGTTCGCCCGACCTGACCCCCGATCAGGCGATCGAGCTGGCGGCGCTGTCGAGCGCGACGCTGCCGCGATTCGCGTCGTCGGCCTACAAGGATCCCCGGGCACCGCAAAATCTGGTGCCGATCGCCGGCCTGGAGCGCCGGCTGCGGGGCCTGCTGGGCGACGCCCGGGTGTTGCACCGGGCGTTGCTGCTGGCCACCGCCCGCAGCCGCTGAGGCCGTTCGGGCCGGCGGACGTTTGGTGCGACAAGTCCGTGTTCCACTGCATGAGAATCGGCCACCTTCGCCGGCCGCGGGTGCGGCAGTCTTCGGCGTCCGGGCGCCGCGGCCCGGCGCAGTGCCTGTCGCGTCCACCCGTGCCTGCGGGGGCTCGCTGGTGGTGCGCTCGGTGACTGGATGCCCGCGCGGCGTAAGCGATTCCTCGCTTCCGGTGAGGCTGGCGACACGCTGCGCACGGATGTACGGCGAAGCGAGGTTACTGAGTATTATTCGCGTGCCCCACTGAGCATATCGGTGCAGATCGATGAAAGGTGATCATTTCTCCGCGGCCCCCACCGCCCCGACACGGAGGACTCTTTGCTCCCGGAAATTTTCCCGTCCGCGTTGATCCCGGCAGGTCTCCCCGCCCGTACTAAGGGCGAAGGGGTAAGCACCGGCAGGAGGAATCGATGTATGCGGTGGCTGTTGAGCGGCGGCCCACGCCGGACAGGGTGGGTGGCATGACCCAGCAGCGATCGGGCGGCCGGTGGCAGGCTCTCGACGGAGGCCGTGGTGGCGACAAGGATGATGGCGTGATTCCACGACAGGCGCCTCGGCACGAGGCGACGTCGACTCCCGCGAACCACGAAGACACCCTCGTCCGGATGCTGTACGAAGAGCACGCCGGCCCGTTGCTGATGTTCGTCCTGCGGCTGACCGGCGGGGACCGGCAGCGCGCCGAGGACATCGTGCAGGAGACGCTGCTGCGGGCCTGGCGCAATGCGCACCGGCTCGGAGCGCAGGGCCAGCAATCGCTTCGGCCATGGCTCGTCACGGTCGCACGCCGGATCGCGATCGATGACCATCGAAGCGTGAGCGCCCGCCCGCCGGAGACGTACGACCGCGAGCTGGAGAGCTTCCCCAGCACGGCCGACGACACCGACCGGGTGCTGCAGCTGATGACGGTGACCGATGCGCTGCGCACGCTCAGCCAGTCGCACCGGGAGATTCTTGTCGAGACGTATTTCCGCGGCCGGACAGTTCCGGAAGCGGCCGAGGTGCTTGGCCTGCCGTTGGGTACGGCCAAGTCACGTGTGTACTACGCACTGCGGGCCCTGCGTACGGCTCTGCAGCAGCGGGGGGTGACGGAATGACCCAGGATCAACACTTCGATGTCGCCGCGTACGCGTTGGGGGTGCTCGACGATCGCGACGCCGCCCGCTTCGAGGATCACCTGATCGAGTGCCCGACCTGCGCGATCGAGCTCGAGTCGCTGCTGCCGGTCGTCGACATACTTGCCGACGTCGACGCGGACGCTCTGGTGGCGACCGAGCAGTCCCGGCGGGACGGCCAGGTTCTGACGATGATGATCGGCGAGGTGAAGAAGGAGCGGCGCCGGGCCAACAGCCGGCGGCTCTATTCGCTCGCGGCCGCGGTCGTCGTCTTCGCGATGCTCTCGATCGGCGCGTTGTTCGCGGGCGGCAAGTGGTTCGCCCCCGACTCGACGGGCACGACTACCACCGCGGGGGGCGCCTCCCCGTCCGCCGCCGCGCAGCGGGGCAGCGATCAGCTCGACCCGCTGCCGCTCTCCGACGGCGTCGGCATCGGTGGCACGCCGCTGGCCGGCGAGACGTTCAGCGGCACCGACCCGCGCACCGGCGTCAGCACTGTCGTGGGACTGGAGAAGAAGGACTGGGGCACCCAGGTCTCCTTCTCGGTCTCGAACATCAAGGGACCACGGACCTGCCGCCTGGTCGCGTTCCGCACCGACGGCAACTCCGAGGTGCTGACCACCTGGACCGTCGGTGAGCGGGGCTGGGGCACGGCGGCCAACCAAGCTCCCCTGCTGCTGCAGGCGGTCACCGCCCTGTCGCGTGACGACATCGCTCACCTGCAGGTGCAGTCGGTGAACAGCGGCGGCGCGGTGGAGAAGCTGGTCCAAGTGCCCTGAGTAACAAGTGCCCTGCGCAATGCAATAAGCGCTGAAAGCACGGTAAGTGCAGCCCGGTCGCCTCGGCGGCCGGGCTGCACTCGTTTCCCGGCCGGTTTGTTCACGCGCTGCGCATTGCCGAATACCCGCAGCGACATAAGAAAAACCTGTCAATTGATTGGGCCGATTGTTCAACCGTGCGGACCTAGCGCGCGTACTACTGCCCGGATACGGAAGTCGCAGGACATCTGGTTGGAGGGCACGTGGTACCGGAGAAGCGAAAGTTGATGGTCGTCGGCGCCGCAATCGCGGCAGCCTTCGCCCTAACCGGCTGCGCGCCGGCCGGTTACGACGGATCCGAGGCCGGCGCGGCGCAACCCGCCGCGAACGCCGTCGACGCCTCGCCCAGCGCGGAGGCGGACGATGCGGCCGCCGACGATTCCGGCGACGAGACCGCCACGGATGACAAGGGCGACGCCGCCGACGGGGACAGTGTCGAACTGCCCGCCGACAAGGTCACCGACTCGCTGACCGGCACCTCGGTCAAGCGGATGGGTCAGGTCGTCGAGAACAAAGCGGGATTCGTTTTCTACCGCTTCGACAAGGACACGGCGAAGCCGAAGTCCAAGTCCGCCTGCAACGGCGACTGCGCCAAGGTGTGGCCCCCGGCGCTGACCAACGACGGAAAGCCCAAGCTCAAGGGGGTCGACGCCGACCTGGTCGGTACGGTCACCCGCGACGACGGCACCAAGCAGCTGACCATCGGCGGCTGGCCGATCTACACCTACATCGGTGACAAGGTCGGCACCTGGGCGGGTCAGAACGTCGCCGGCACCTGGTTCGTGATCAAGCCGGACGGCACGAAGAACCTGACCTGCCTGCCCAAGATCTCCAAGCCGGTCGCGCCGCCCAAGGACGAGGAGTCCGGCGACTCGAGCAGCGACGACACCAGCGGCGACGCCGGTGGCGCGGGCTCGGACTACAGCTACTGACCGGCCGTACAAAAATAATCTTGAATGGTTTGAACCCTTGCCCATCATCCGTTCGGATGATGGTCCGGGGATCGGACCGGGGCCCATAAATTCGTTTTAAGTAGGCCCTAAGAACTCCGTATTTCCAGCTCTAGAAGTTGCATTTCCAGAAGCGCCGCTTCTAACGTTTTGGCAGGGTCCTCTGGGCCCTGGCGGACGCCGAATCTGTTCCATCGTCGGAGGTAACGAGAGATGATTGCCACTCGCTCTTCGCGCCGGCTTCACCGCTGGTTGGTGGGCATTCTGGCAATGGTCCTGGCGAGCCTGCTAGCTCCGGCGGGCACGGCCCACGCTGCGGGGGACGTTCCGATTCCCCCCAACACCGGCCTGACCGACAAGGGTGCCGGCGATGTCAGTGCCGCCGACAAGGATTTCGTCATCAAGGTCCGGCTCGCCGGCCTGTGGGAGATCCCGGCCGGCAACATGGCCCAGGAGAAGTCGGACGACCCCACCGTCGTCAAGGTCGGCAAGGCGATCGCCGCCCAGCACGTCGTTCTCGACAAGCTGGACCGCGACGCGGCCAAGAAGCTCGGCATCGAGCTGCCGAACCAGCCGAACGGGGACCAGCAAGGCTGGCTCGCGGAGATGCGGAACGCGACCACGAGCGCGCAGTTCGACGAGATCTTCGTCGCCCGGCTGCGTGCGGCGCACGGGAAGATCTTCCCGGCCATCGCGACCATCCGGGCCAGCACCCGCAACGACTCGGTGCGCAAGCTGGCTCAGGAGGCGAACCAGTTCGTCCTGACCCACATCACCCTGCTGGAGAGCAGCGGCATCGTCGACTACGCGGCCCTGCCGAGCGCCCCGGCGCCGGCGCCGACCGCGACGCAAAAGGGACCCGTTCCCGTCGACCACAACATGATCGCCGCGGCCAGCTCGGGTGGCAGCGGTCCCGGCGTGAACACCTCCGTGATCCTCCTCGTTCTCGCCGCTGCCCTGGTAGCCGGCGTCGTCACCACCATGCGGATCTTCCGCTCCAGGTAACCCCCAGAGCGGTCCGACCTGGCCAGCCGACCAGGCCGAACGGCATCACCCCCCGGCTGGCTCCCACCGCCCGCCACGTGATTTACGAAAGGTGTCAAAATGCGAAGGTCGCATTACCGGCGCGAATCAAAGTGGCCATCATGGCTCAGCGGTAAGCGGCGGATCATCGCCGCGGTTGCCACGCTGGTGGCCTTCGGTGGCATCGTCACCGTCACCCAGGTCTCCGACGCGAGCACCCGGAAGTCGACGCAGCGTGCCCTGGCGGCCTGCAACAACATCCAGGCACCGAAGGCGACGAAGCTGTCGACGAAGACCAAGAAGGGCACCTACACCACCAACAACGGCACGGTGACCCAGCACGCTGACGACGGCGCGGGCGATGTCCCGACCGCCGCGCAGATGCGGGCCCGCTGCCGCCAGTGGGTGATGCAGAACACCGGCGCCACGGCCAGCGCTGCCCCGGCCACCTCCGCGACCGTCGCTGCCGGCAACGGCAACGGCAACGCCGGTAACAACAACGGCGGAAACAACGGCGGTAACAACAACGGCGGAAACAACGGCGGGGCGGCAACCACCGCGCCGACGACCGCCGCGACGACCGCACCCGCCGGCAACGGCAACGGTGGCGCGGCGACGCCGCCGCCCGGTGCGGGCCTCGGTGTCCTGACCAACAGCTGTGACACCAGCACGCTGCCGCCGCACGACGGTTTCCAGAACGGCGACCGGTGTGTCTCCACCGAGTTCGGTGAGGTCGGCTCCGCGGCGAACAACCCGTCGCTGCTGATCACCGAGGCGCCGCAGCAGGTCGCGGTCAACACGCCGTTCACGCTGAAGGTGAGCACCCGGAACCTGATCCGGGACCGGTTCCTCGCGGCCGGTGCGGGTGGTTACTACGTGGAGAGCTCGGTGCTGCAGGGTGGGATCGTTCGCGGTCACTTCCACACGGCTTGCCGGATGCTGGCGAACACTGATGAGGCTCCTGCGCCCGACCCGGTGCCGGCGTTCTTCGTGGCCACTGAGGACAAGAAGGGCGGCGCGGCTCCGGACGTGGTCACCATTCAGGTCCCGGGCCTGCCTACCGCGGGCATCGCGCAGTGTGCTTCGTGGGCTGGTGACGGCTCGCACCGCATCCCGATGATGCAGCGCGCCAACCAGACGCCCGCGATCGACGCGGTCCGGATCAACGTCAACAACGGTGGCGGCGGTCAGCAGGGCGGCGGCAACAACCAGCAGGGCAACAACCAGAACAACAACTGAGTACGGAGCCCTGTCGCCGGCCGGGATCTGAACCTCGCGGAGACGACGTCACCTCCTGCCGGTGACGTCGCCCCCGCAGGGACCCCCCATCGGTGAACGGCATGCCGTCCACCCCCCTGAGGATGGCGATGCGCGACAGGCGACCCGGAATAGCGGAACTGGCTGACGAAAGGAGGCGCGGAACCGTCCGGGTCGGGCTATCCAGCTCCGGCAATTGGGCGACACGGACCGACTCGGGTGTCCGGCGCCGCCCCCATCCGATGGCCCTGACCGGGAGCGCGGTCAGGGCCATCGGCCTGTTTGTTCCTCTTTGTCACTCAGGGCCGGTTTGTTACTCAGGGCCGGGTTCGTGCGTACCGAAGGAAAAGCATGTCGTCGGCGGTCAGGATGCTGCGCAGCGACATCGGCCGGGGCGAAGCGGACGGGCCGGCCGTGATCCGGCCGGGGCCGGCGCCGGCGAGCAGCGGCGAGATCGACAGGCACAACTCGTCCACGAGGTCGGCCGCGGTCAGCGCGCCGAACAGGCGCGGCCCGCCCTCACAGAGCAGCTGAGTGGCCCCGCGCGCGTGCAACTCGGCCAGCGCGGCGGCCAGGTCGACCGCCTCGTCGCCGGCCGTGACGAGCTCGGCGACCTGCTCGACGGCCGCCCGGCGCTCCGCCGGGGCGCGGCCGTGCGTGATCACTATTGGACGGATCGGCGCGTCGGAGAAGATCTCCTGCGCCGGATCGAGGTCGAGGGAACCGGAGACGATGACCATGAGCGGAAATTCAGCCAGTCCGTGCGCCGTGCGCCAGGCGCGCCCCTTCGGCCCCGGGCGCAGCGCGTGGTAGCCCTCGCTGCGGACCGTCCCGGCGGCGACCACCAGCGCGTCGCAGACCATCCGCAGGGTGCCGAAGATCTGTTTGTCGGCCGGGCCGGAGAGGCCGCCGGAGAGGCCGGCCAGTGTCGCCGCGCCGTCGATGCTCGCGACGAAGTTGACCCGCAGCGTCGGCTCGGTGCCGCGCGGATAGAGGCTCGCCAGCGTGTCGGCCTCCAGCGGGCCCCGGGCGGCGGGCCAAATCTCGTGGACGCTCACGGGCCCGGCGGCCCGGTGACCGGCGGGGTGGGCACGACAGGCCGGTGCTGGCAGTCGCACCAGGACCCGCCACGGCACTCGTCATGACGCTGCTCGCGGCAGGCCAGGCAGATCATGTCTGTGAGCCTAGGCGTACGTGCGCGACATCGGTTGCCCGACAGGGCCATAATGCCCGTCATGACTAGGCAGCCCGTACGATCACCGGGACGCCCCACGCTCGACGCCGTGGCCGCGCGCGCCGGGGTCGGCCGCGGGACGGCGTCCCGGGTGCTCAACGGTTCGCCCCAGGTCAGCCCGCAGGCGCGGGCCGCGGTCGAGGCCGCGATCTCCGAGCTGGGGTACGTGCCCAACCGCGCCGCCCGATCGCTGGTCACCCAGCGCACCGACTCCGTGGCACTGGTCGTCTCGGAGTCGCAGGAGCGGGTGTTCGGCGAGCCGTTCTTCGCCGGCGTGCTGCGGGGCATCAGCTCGGCCCTGATGGAGACGCCGCTGCAGCTCTGGCTCGCGATGGCCGTCTCGCCCGAGCAGCGCGAACGGGTCGAGCAGCATCTCACCGGCCAGCATGTCGATGGTGTGCTGCTGCTCTCGCTGCACGACGACGACCCGCTGCCGGCGATGCTGCGCGACCGCGCGATGCCGTTCGTGCTGGGCGGGCGGCCGACCCGGCCCGATCCGGACGACTTCTTCGTCGACGTGGACAACGAGGCGGGCGCGCGGGCGGCAGTCGAATACCTGCTCGGCCGCGGCCAGCGCCGCGTCGCGACGGTCGCCGGGCCGCAGGACATGGAGGTCGGCCGGGCCCGGCTGGCGGGCTACCGCACCGCGGTGCCGGATCAGGATCTGGTGGCGTACGGGGACTTCACCGAGGCCGGCGGCCTGGCCGCGATGCGGACCCTGCTGGCGCGAGAGCCCGACCTGGACGCGGTCTTCGCCGCCTCCGACCTGATGGCCTGCGGCGCGCTGCGGGCCTTGCGGGAGGCGGGCCGGCGGGTGCCGCAGGACGTGGCGTTGATCGGCTTCGAGGACGCGCCGGTCGCCGCCCAGACCGAGCCGCCGCTGACCACAGTGCACCAGCCGGTCGAGGAGATGGGCCGGCGGATGGCCGAGCTGCTGGCCGCCTTGATCCGCCGCGAGCCGATCGCAGATTCGCACGTTCTGCTCGACACCCACCTGGTCCGTCGAGCCTCCGCCTAGCCCGTTCTAGGCTCCCTCTAACGGGTGGAGTACGGCGTCATTAGTCACTGGGACACGGCGGCGCAACCGGTCGGAAACGCCGCGTTGGGAAGCTGGACGCCATGGGGACGGCACCGCCGTGCCGTCGTTCAGACGGGAGGAGCTGCATGTTGCTGCGGGTACGGGTCACGCTGCCGGACCGGCCCGGGGCGCTGGGGCAGGTGGCGCGCACGCTGGGCGTCGCCGGTGCCGACATCGTCCAGGTCGTGGTGCTGGAGCGACTCGGCGGCCGGGCCGTCGACGACTTCACGGTCGTCTGGCCAGGTGCGTCCCGCGTGGAGCGGCTCCTCGCCGGCCTGGCCGCCATCCCCGGCGTCCAGGTCGACGGCGTGTGGAAGGCGATCGGCGCGCCGGTCTCCGGTGGCCACGACGCCGAGTTGCTGGCCCAGGTCGCGGCGAACCCGTCGGACGGCCTGGCGACTCTCGTGGACGCGGTGCCCGGTCTGCTGGCCGCCGACTGGGCGGCCGCCGCGGTGGTGCCGGCCGATTGGGCCGCCCGCTCCGGGGGCGAGCCCACGACGACGTACGCGAGCTGGCGCGCCCCGCAGCCGCTGGTGCTGCCCGAGGTGACGCCGCTGCGGGCCCGCCCGATGACCGGCTCCGACGCGACCCGGTACGCGGTGGCCCCGTTCGGCCGGGCCGGGCTGGTGCTCGTGGTGGCCCGCGCGGACGACGCTGAGTTGCCCGCGGCCGCGTTCCACATCACCGAGGTCGACCGGATCGCGCAGCTGGTCCGCGCCGCCGCGGTCATCCTCGGTGACCGGCTGGATCTCTCCGGTGTGCCACCGGTCGCACACGCTGTGATTGACCCCTCATAGTTCGACCAGCTCAAGCAATACGTGGGTAACACCGGCGAGGCACGCTTAGTTTCGGTTCATAGCACGGGTTCGTCTCGGCACTCCGCCGCGGCAGGGCTCGTGCCACGGGGCTCCCTCGGTTTCCGCCGCGGGTGAGCTTTAGTGAGTCGATCCGGAAGGGGTGCCTCGCATGGCGTTGTGGCGGATCCGGGCCACGGTCGACGACCGGCCGGGCTATCTATCCGTTCTGACTGCCAGCCTCGCGCTGCGTTCGGTGAACATCCTGGCCGTCCAGGTGCACACCACCGAGGCGGGCGCGGTCGACGACTTCCTCGTCGACACACCCGACGCGATGACCGAGTCCGACCTGCTGGCCGCCGTCGCGCGGGGCCGCGGGCGGGACGCCTTCGTGGCCCGGGCCGAGGCCCAGGGCCTGGCCGACCAGCCGACCCGGGCGCTGGCCCTGGCCGGACGGCTCGTGCACGACCCCGACACGCTCGGCGAGGCCCTGGTGGCGTTGCTGGACGCGGCCGAGGTGCGCTGGCGCCCCGAGTCGGCCGGCCCCGGCTTCGGCGAGTCCCGCATGCTGCTCACCGACCCGGTCGGCGGGTCATACGAGGTGCTGCGCTCGGCGCCCGCGTTCACGCCGGCCGAGTTCGCCCGCGCCCAGGCCCTGGTCGAGGTGTCCGGGGCGGTGCTGCGCCGGCACGCCGAGCAGACCACGCTGCTGTTGCCCGACGGCACCGAGTTGCTGGTCCGCTCCGCCTTCGCCGACGACCTCGACGGCGTGCGGGGGCTGCACGAGCGCGCCTCGGCGGCCACGCTGGCGCGGCGCTATCCCGGCGGGACGGCGGTGCCGTCGGAGGCCCGGCTGCGCCGCCTGCTCGAGCCCGCCGGCGGGGTGACCCTGCTGGCGCTCGACGCCGATGACGAGGTCGTCGCCCTGGCGAGCCTGGTGGCCGAGGGTGACCTCGGCGAGGCGGCGCTCCTGGTCGGCGACGAGTGGCAGCGCCGGGGCATCGGCACGGCGCTGCTGCGCCGGCTGCTGGCGTTCGCCGAGCGCTCCGGCTTCGCGGCCGTGGTGGCGCACACCAACGCCGACAACGTGG
>Ga0307512_10005044_pt1 | contig 14053 bp, 8 predicted proteins | sample 14_EM_MG_FD_200267 | JGI IMG/M metagenome (GOLD analysis project Ga0307512, IMG submission 200267) | Populus trichocarpa ectomycorrhiza microbial communities from riparian zone in the Pacific Northwest, United States - 14_EM | ecosystem: Host-associated > Plants > Roots > Unclassified | place... | reverse complement strand
CTGGAGTGGGTCGAGTCGGCCGGCGGGCCGCTGATAGCGGTGCCGGAGACGGTCCTGCCGTTCTGGGCCGGCGCCGACGGCGAGGAGACCGCCTCCGACTACGACAGGGCGTGCGAGGTCGACGGGTACGTCGGGTTGCTCCCGGTCGGCGACTCGGCCGCCCTCGTCATGGGCGACGAACCCGCCTCCACCGCCTTCCTGCCGGAGCACGCCACCTTCGTACGGTGGTGGGCGGCGAACTCCGAGGACGAAATCCTGGCCGGGGTCCCGGCGGCCCTCGCCACGGCGGACTGGGAGCACGAGGTGAGTTGGGAAGTCCCCGGCACGGTCATGCTGTTCGACTCGGCCTGGCCCGGCAGCGAAACGGAACGGACCGAATGCCTCCGGGTCGAGCTGGAACCGGGGACCTACGCGGTGCGCGCGGCCAACGTCCAGCCGGGGCCGGAGACTTGGCTGGGCCTCGTACAACTGCGGCGGATTCCGTAGCACTTGCTGGAGCACTGGAGCACTGGAGCACTGGAGCACTGGAGCACCGGAGCGCCGGAGCACTTGCCGGAGCCGGCACCAGGCGCGGTCGAGCCGGCGGCCCCGCGCGGAAAACGGCGTGCGTGGCAAGGGAGCCTTCGCCATCATGGTCAGCCATGTCCCGCATCCCGCACCCCGCCCCCGAAGACCTGCGCCGCGACCCGCTGCCCCTGCGCGGCCGTACCGCCCTGGTGACCGGGGCCAGCAGACGCGCCGGCATCGGACATGCCGTGGCCCGGCGGCTCGCCGCGTACGGGGCGAGCGTCTATCTGCACCATCACGTGCCGCACGACACCGCCATGCCCTGGGGCGCCGACCGGCCGGACGAGGTGATCGCCTCGGTGCGTGCGGCACTCGGCGACCCCGCGGCCCAGGTCGTCGCAGGACCCGGCGACCTCACACGCCCGTCCGCGCCCGCCGAACTGATCGCCACGGCCGCCTCCGCGCTCGGCGGCCGGCTGGACATCCTGGTCGCCAACCACGCCCTCAGCGGCAGTGACGGCACCCTCGACACGATCGACGCCGCGATGCTCGACGCGCACTGGGCGGTCGACACCCGCTCGGTGCTGCTCCTCGTCCAGGCCTGCGCCCGGCACCGCGCCGAACTGCCGTCGCGCACCCCCGGCGGACGCGTCGTGATGATGACCTCCGGGCAGGACATCGCGGGCGGCATGCCGGACGAGATCGCCTACGCCCTCCAGAAGGGCGCCCTCGCCTCGATCACCCGCTCCCTGTCGACCACGCTCGCCGAGCACGCGATCACAGTGAACGCCGTCAACCCCGGCCCCGTGGACACGGGTTACGCAACCGGGGAGGTCTACGAGGCAGTCGCCGCCCGCTTCCCCGGCGGCCGTTGGGGCATGCCCGACGACCCGGCCCGCCTCATCGCGTGGCTCGCCACCGACGAGGCGGACTGGATCACGGGCCAGGTGATCGGTTCGGAGGGCGGCTTCCGCCGCTGACCCGCTGCGGTCAGAGCTGGGACAGCTCGTTCACCAGGTCGTCCAGGCCCAGCGAGCCCTGGGAGAGGGCCGCCATGTGCCAGGCCTTGAGGTCGAAGGCGTCGCCGTGCCGCTCGCGGGCGTTCTCCCGGCCCAGCCGCCATGCCCGCTCACCGAGCTTGTAGCCGATCGCCTGGCCCGGCATCGTCAGATACCGGGTCAGCTCGCTCGCCACGTAGTCCGCCGGACGGCTGCTGTGCGCGCCGAAGAACTCCTGCGCCAGTTCAAGTGTCCACCGCTCGCCCGGGTGGAACGGGGAGCCCGCCGGTATCTCCAGCTCCAGATGCATGCCGATGTCCACGATGACCCGGGCGGCCCGCATCATCTGCGCGTCCAGGTAGCCGAGCCGCTGCTCCGCGTCCTTGAGGAAGCCCAGCTCGTCCATCAGCCGCTCCGCGTACAGCGCCCAGCCCTCGGCGTTGGCGCTGACCATGCCGATCGAGGCCTGGTAGCGGGAGAGGTCCTCCGCGACGTGTGCCCACTGGGCGAGCTGGAGATGGTGGCCGGGGACGCCTTCGTGGTACCAGGTGGAGACCAGGTCGTAGACCGGGAAGCGGGTCTCGCCCATCGTCGGCAGCCAGGTGCGGCCGGGGCGGGAGAAGTCCTCCGACGGCGACGTGTAGTAGGGCGACGGCGCGGTGCCGGGCGGGGCGATGCACGCCTCCACCCGCCGCACTCGCTCGGCGAGTTCGAAGTGCGTGCCGTCCAGCTGCTCGATGGCCTCGTCCATCAGGCCCTGCAGCCACTCGCGGACCTCGTCGACGCCCTCGATGTGCTTGCCGTGCTCGTCGAGGTGGGCCAGCGCCACCCACGGCGTCTCGGCGCCCGGCAGGACTTTCTCGGCCTCCGTCTTCATCTCGGCGAGCAGCCGGTGGTACTCGGACCAGCCGTACGCGTACGCCTCGTCCAGGTCCAGGTCCGTGCCGTTGTAGTAGCGCGACCAGCGGGCGTAGCGCTCGCGGCCCACCGGGTTCGGGGCGCCCTCGACCGCAGGCGCGTACACGTCGCGCATCCAGTCCCGCAGCTCCACCACGGCGGCGGTGGCGCCCCGTGCGGCCTCGTCCAGCTCCGGGCGCAGCGCCTCGGGGCCGTCGGCGGCGAAGTCCTCGAACCAGCCGCGTCCCTCGCCCGTGTCCGCCCACTCGCCGAGCTGCTCGACGAACGCGGCCGTCGGACGCGGAGCCGCGTGCAGTTTGCGCTCCAGCCCCAGGGCCAGGGACTCGCGGTAGCCCGCGAACGCCGCGGGCACCGCGCGCAGTCGCTCGGCGATCCGCGCCCAGTCCTCGTCCGTCTGCGTCGGCGTCATGGTGAAGATCTGGCGCACCCAGTGCGCGACGGTGGCCATGTTGCCGACCGAGCGCAGGCCCTCCTCGGCCTCGTGCACGGCGAGTTCGGCGGTGAGGCGCTCGCGCAGCAGCCGGGCGCAGCGCCGCTCCACGTCGCTGTCCCCGCCCGGCCGGCGCTCCGCCTCGTCCAGCCGGACGAGCGTGGCCCGCGCCAGCGCCGCGAGAGCCTCCTGCCCTGCGGGCGACAAGTCGGGCATACGGCTGGAACTCTCTTGCACGCCGAGCACCGTACCGGTGACCGGGTCGAGGGCGATGAGCTCGTCGACGTACGCGTCGGCGACCTCGCGGGGCAGCGGGCTCTTGGTCTGTGACATGCGGTCCATCCTCATACGAGGGGCCGCCGCACGTCAGCCGGATTGAGCCGGGGATGCAGGGCTTGTCCTACGGAGGCAGCAGCGGTCCGCAGTCCCACTGCTGGAAGATCAACCGGGTCTCCACGCGGGCCACTTCGCGCTGTGACGTGAACTCGTCCAGGACCAGCCGTTGCAGGTCCGCCATGTCCGCGACCGCGACATGGACGAGATAGTCGTCAGGGCCGGTGAGATGGAAGACGGTGCGGGACTCCGGCAGTACCCGGATCCGATCCACGAACGGTCCCACCAGCTCCCGCCGATGCGGCCTGACCTGCACGGACAGCAGAGCCTCCAGACCCCGCCCGAGCTTGGCCGGATCCAGCCGCAGCTGATGTCCGAGGATCACTCCCGAGCGCCGCAGCCGCGTCACGCGGTCGAGGCACGTCGAAGGGGCCACGCCGATCTGCGCGGCGAGGTCGCGATAGGTGGTCCGGGCGTCGTTCTGCAGCAGTCGCAGCAGATGAAGATCCACCGGATCCAGTACGACAGATTCGGCCATGGGCCGAACGTAGCACGGTGTTCGATTTCTGTGGCCCGGCGGTTGTTCAGTCTTCCGCCCATGGACTCCACGAGAGCACTGGCCACCGAAGCCGTCCATGCCGGCCGCGACGACCTCGCCCGGCAGGGACTGCACGCCCCGCCGATCGACCTGTCGACCACTTATCCCTCGCACGACAGCCGCGGCGAGGCCGCCCGCATCGACGCCTTCGCCACCAGCGGTGCCGAGCCAGATGGCCCACCCGTTTACGGGCGCCTCGGCAACCCCACGGTCGCCCGCTTCGAGACCGCGCTGGCCCGCCTGGAGGGCACCGAGTCCGCGGTGGCGTTCGCCAGCGGAATGGCCGCGCTGAGCGCCGTCCTGCTGGTCCGGGCATCGATGGGCCTGCGTCACGTCGTGGCCGTACGCCCCCTGTACGGCTGCAGCGACCATCTGCTGACCGCCGGACTGCTCGGCTCCGAGGTGACCTGGACCGACCCCGCCGGGATCGCGGACGCCCTGCGACCCGACACCGGCCTGGTGCTGGTCGAGTCACCGGCCAACCCGACCCTGGCCGAAGTCGACCTGCGGGCCCTCGTCCACTCCTGCGGCTCCGTGCCGCTGCTCGTCGACAACACCTTCGCCACGCCGGTGCTGCAGCGCCCCGCCGAACACGGCGCACGGCTGGTGCTGCACAGCGCCACCAAGTACCTCGGCGGGCACGGTGACGTGATGGCGGGCGTGGTGGCCTGCGACGAGGAGTTCGCCGGACGCCTGCGGCAGGTGCGGTTCGCGACGGGCGGTGTGCTGCACCCGCTCGCCGGCTACCTGTTGCTGCGCGGCCTCGCGACCCTGCCGGTGCGCGTCCGCGCCGCCTCCGCGAACGCCGCCGAACTCGTCCGGCGCCTCGCCGCCGACCCGCGCGTCACCCGCGTCCACTACCCGCGCATCGGCGGCGCCATGATCGCCTTCGAGATGGCCGGGGATCCGCACGAGGTCATCGCCGGCGTCCGCCTGATCACCCCCGCGGTCAGCCTGGGCAGCGTCGACACCCTCATCCAGCACCCCGCATCCATCAGCCACCGCATCGTGGACGCGAACGACCGCCGGGGTGCAGGAGTGAGCGACCGGCTGCTCCGGTTGTCGGTGGGCCTGGAGGACGTAGAGGACCTGTGGGCCGACCTGGACAGGGCACTGACGACGGTGGCGCGCCCGGACAGGGGCGCGGGGCCGTGTCGATGTGCGGCTCCGCCGCGGGGCGCGACAAGCCACGATGCACCTGCAGCCGCCGTCCGATCCGCAACCCCTACGGCGCTTCGCCCTTCGCAGACTCACCCGCACTCGACAACCGTCCGGTAACCCCAACCGCGCCCTCCGGCCCAACCAGCGGAGCGAGCCGTGCAGTGATGACCAGGGTGCCCTCCTCGATCTGGTAGTCGAGGGGGAGCCCCAGGCCGCGCATCGCCGCGACCATGCCGGTGTTGGACGCCTGCGTCACGGCGTACACGCTCTCGCAGCCCGCCTCGGCCGCCATCGCCACCAGCCGCTCCAGCAGTTCGCCGCCGATGCCGCGGCGCTGCCACTTGTCCTCGATCAGCAGCGCGACCTCCGTCTCGTCCCCGTCCCACAGCAGATGGCCGAGGCCGACGATGCGCCCCGACGCGGTCTGCACCGTGAGGGTGCGGCCGAAGCGCGGGCTGAGCAGGTGGTTGAGATAGCGGTCGGCGTCGCCGACCGGCCCGTGATACCGCATGCCGAGCGTGCGCGGCGAGCACCGCTCCTGCATCGCCTTCGCAGCCGCCAGGTCGCGCGCGTCGGCCCGGCGCACCGTGATCTCGTTGCCCTCGGGCAGCGTCAGCACGTCCTGGCTGCGCGGCACCCGCGGGCCGAGCCGGGTGTCCAGTTCCACCAGCGCCCGCGCCCGGGCGAACTCGGTCGGGGTGAAGGGCAGATACGGCCGCTCCACGGTGATCACTCCGCCTTCCGGCGCCCGCAGCCGCATCACGGTGTCCTCGAGTACCCCCTCCACCGGCAGGCCCTCCGGCCCCCGGCCGCCGCCGGCCGGCACTGCGGGCAGCTGGCGGATGGTGCACCGGCCCAGCAACTGCCGCAGCGCGAGCGGAAGTTCCGCCGCATCCAGGGCGGTGCGGGCGGCCAGGCCCAGGATCCGGGTCGGCGCGTCCACCAGGTCGTGGGCGTCGGCCCGCTCGATCCAGGTGTCGGCGCCCCCGGCCAGCGAGACCGCCCGGGTGAGCTCGGACGCCATGAGTTCACCGGGGGCCCGCAGCAGGAACTCGTCCACCGTGCCCTCGGCCAGCGGATGCGTCTGCAGGCTCAGGATGTCGACCCGCCGCCCGGCGAGCGCCGTGCAGAGCGCGGCCAGCGACCCCGGTTCGTCCTGCACCGTCGTCCGCATCCGCCACAGCACGCTCGCTGCGCGCGCGGCCTCCGGCGTCGCAGGCGACTCGTCGGACGGCCCGGTCTGCTGCTCCTGCGACAGTGACCGGGCGTCGGTATCCCTCGGCGGGGGTGCGTGACCGTGGCGGCGTGACCACCATGTGTGGAACCCCGCCGTGGCAGCCAGGACGACTGCCGAGATCACCAGCAGTGCCGGACCGTCGGGCCCGTGCCCGATCAGGTTCGCCACTCCGTCCGCCGCGGCGACGGCCGTGAACAGAGCGGCGAGTTCGACGATGTCCCGCCGCCAGTGGTGCACGGGACGACCATGCTTCGCACGCGTCACATCAGACATTTCTCGACTCATGCAACCACTGTGAAGGAAGGGTGTTGCGTGATCACGAACGCATTGTGACTGATGGGTAAAGCGTGGTTATGCACCTTTTGTAGATTTTTCAACGGTTGTGTTGCCGGGGTCGGCGGGGCGGGTGACGTGCCTGGTCAGGCCCGTTGCGCAGGGTCACGCGGCGACCTCCGGGGTCAGCGCGCTGCGCAGTCGGCGGGCCTGTGACACCAGCCGGGACGAGCCGCGGCGCCGCGCCGTCTGCGTCAGGTGCGGCAGCTCGCCCCGTGCACCGGAGCGCTCGGCGCACTCCGCGGCCACCGCCAGCAGCTCGCCGAGCCCGCGGGCCGACGCTCCCGTGCCGTTGACCGCGAGTTCGGCGAGCAGGACGGGGAGGGTGTGCCGCAGCATCCCCCAGATCGTGGCGTTCGCTCCCGTGGCCGCCGCCGTGCGCGCCGACTCCGCGAGCCGCAGCGGCTTCACGGCCCCGCGCCGCACCAACTGGCCGAGATCCGCGCCCAGCCGGGCCGCGTCGAGTTGCCCACGCGCCGCCAGTGTCAGCAACGCGTCCACGGCGGCGAGCCGGTCCTCCGGGTGCCGGGCGCCGAGCCCGTAGGCCAGGCACAGGTGAACGGCCTCGCCCGCCTCACCGCCGGATTCCGCGAGCTGAGGCAGAAAGGCGGCGGCGCCCCGGGCGTCGTCCACGGCCAGGGTGGACAGGTCCCGCAGCATGCGTATGGCCACCAGCTCACGTCTCTCGGGCAGCAGGGCCAGCCAGTGCTGTCGTATGCCGTCACCCCAGTGGTAGCAGTACCGGCGCTCCCTGAAGACGCTCACCGGCCGGCCCAGCGGCCGGAACTCCGCCGGGAAGTCCTCCTGCAGTTCCGGGAGTTCACCGCACTCGACCAGGATGCGGTCGCCCGAGGTCCGCCGACGGTCCGCCGGCAGGTCGGGGCCCTGCCGGGTCAGCCACCGGGCGAGCCGGGTGCCCTCCGCCGTACCGAGCGCGGCTGCGCGCTCCGCGGCCGAGGCGGCCGCCGCCCGGTTCCCGCGCCGCACCCGCAGCAGCGCCTGCGCAAAGTCCGCCGCCGAAACCCGCGCCCCCAGGCGCCGGTACTCGTCGAGGCGGGCCACCAGTTCGTCCGGCTCCAGGAGGCCCGTGCTCCAGGTGGGCGTCGACAGCAGGAACGGCAGCGGCTCGGCCCGCAGCCGGTAGGCCACCTCCCACAGCCGGGCGTCGAAGGCCCGGGAGAGCGCGCCGTGCACACAGTTCTGGGCCGTCGTGCCGTGTTGGACGGACGTCTGGAGCGTGGCGATGCGCACGCGTCCCCGGAGGGCTGCGAGAAGGAGGTCGATACCGTCCGCCGCGTTGAACACGCCGCCCGCGCGGCTGAAGTGGTCGTCCGCATGAAGGACGTACTCGGGATCCGTGCTGTTCCACCAGCGGCGCGTGACCACCGGGGTGAGCGCCTCGACGAGCGCATCCCGGTCCCGGTAGGCATGCCGCACCAGACCGTCCAGTCCCCGCTCGAACGTGGGCACGTCCCCCTCGGACGCCATGAGCACCCCCACTTCCTCGGCGAGCTCCACCACCGACTCCGGTGTGGGCGCCAGCCGTACCGGCTCCGGCGCCGGAGGCAACACCTCCTCGTACGCCAGAGGCTCGGGCGCGGCCTTCTCGGCGCCCAGTGTCCGGACCGCCCGGGTCCGCAGAGCGGGGATCAACTGATCGGCAGCGACGGCCAGTTCCGTCCGTACGTCCACCGACTCGACCTTCTTCAGGTGTCGTTCCACCAGCTTGAGCGCGCGCTCCTGTACGTCGGAGTCCTCGTGCTGGAAGGCCTGCGCGACCGCGGGCAACAGCTCCTCGAGCGAGGAGGCGTTCCGGGCGAGAAGCTTCCCGAGCAGCACGAGCTGGGCGCGTACCAGCTTCTTCTCGGTGCGGAAGAGCACTGCCTCCGACATCTCGGTCAGCCGACGTGGCGTCAGTTCGCCGTCGAGGGCCAGGGAGGCGAGCACGGACTGGGCGTGCGAGGCCACCGGGGAGCCGGCCTCGGACGCGAGGGCCAGCCAGTCGCCGGTCCGCTCCCGCTGCTCGTCGGATGTGAGGGACAGGTCCTTCAACAGGTGCAGGAACGCCCGCTGATCGGCAGCGGAGCCGCCGCGCAGGAGGCGGGCCACACACGCGCCGACCATCGCCGTACGGTCCAGGGTGCCCTCGGCGGCGAGCTGCGTCAGTGCCCCGAACCAGCTGTTGGGGCCCTCACCCGCCAGCCACCCGAAGAAGCCGCCGATGTCCTCGGTCTCGAAGAGCGCGGCCACGAGCTGCGGCAGACAAGGGTCCTGCCGGAGCCGGCTCAGCACCGTGCCCTCGCGCCCCCAGGTCCCGCCGATATGACCCAGCCAGCCCCGCACGTACGCGTCCGTCGTCGGCACCGGACAGCCCGACAGCTGCACCAGCCCGGCCATCAGCTCATACGGCACCCCGGAGCTCTCCGGCCGCTGCGCAAGCCGCTGTGTCACATCGGCGAGCCATTTCGGTTCGCGGTCGCCCAGGATGCGCAGCAGCAGGGCCGGTGACGTCCGGGACCAGCGCATGTCGGCCGCGGCGATCCAGGCCGCGACGGCCGCCGCGCCAGTCTGGCACGCCACACCGGCCACGTAGAGCGACGGATAGGCGCGACGGGAGTCGGCGTCCCATGGGGCCGCCCTCAGGTCCTTGCGCAGTGCCTTCAACTCCGCGAGGAGCGACCGCCGTTCCGCATCCGTCATCTCGTCGAGCAGGCTGACCACCTCGGCCGTCCGCCCCGCCCGTACCGCATCCATCAGCGAGCTCATCGCACACCCCCGTCGACCCGTGTCCTGTCCTGCTGCACCGCGGCGCCGCCCCGCCGCACCATCCGCACCGCCAGCGCGTGCTTGCACGGCCCGCGCCCGCCCCGGTACTTCGCCCACCACAGACAGCTGCAGCTGAGCACCCCCGCCTGGTCCCGCACCCGGTGCATGTGACCGTCTTCCGCCTTGACCGTCCCGAGGGTGCCGTCCAGGGCGACGGCGCCCGCGGCCACCAGGGCCCGCGCCGAACGCAGCCTCGGATTGTGGCGCTCAACGCGCCCTGCGTCGTAGGGCAGTTCACGGTGGAAGTAGGCCGCCTCCGCCGTGTCGTAACCGACCCGGCCCGACGTGCCCAGGCGGACCAGGGCCGCCCGGACCTGCTCGGCACCGAGCCCCGAGGAGGCGGCGAGGTCGGCCACGTCGATGCGGGGCTCCCACGCGAGGAGCACCGAGATCAGCTCCGCGTCCTTTGCCGCCTCGTCGGTGGCGAGCGCGTCGAGTACGCCGCCCTCTCCGGAGAATCCGCGTGAGGCGTCCGGCGAGAGGGTCAGCGTGAGCCGCATGCCGGGCAGGACGGCCTCCCAGGCACTCGCCGTGGACGCCGCACCGGTGGCAGCGGGACCGTAGACCCGCAGCGCCGTCGCGTGCCGCAGCACGCGCTGGAGGGCGATCAGCCGTTCCGGGCCGGGCAGACACACGGCGCCCGGTACCGCACGCGTGGTCGGCCGCAAGGTGCGACCCGCGGGCACCACCCACCGCGGGCCCACCGAGGTTCCCCGCCCTCCGCCGCGCGGCAGCGCGCGCAGGAACCGTACGCCCTCGGCCGCGGGCAGCTCGGCCCGCAGATCGAAGCCGGCCGCGATCACCTGGGCCTCCGCGAAGCCCCGCAGCCACCGGTCCGGGAGCGGCACCTTCTTCTCCACGACCGGGCCGTCCAGCGTCGTCACCGCCAACTCCTCCGGCCCGACCCGCAGATGGAGCGGGTCGTCCGAGCCGATCCGGGAAAGCGCTTCGCGCAGTGGGTTGTTGACGTCCACGTTCGTCGTGCCGTGCCCCACTTCGCCGCCGTCGAGGCCCGGCTCCAGCACGTCCAGACGGGCGTACACCCCGCCGCAGCCCGAGAAGGACTCGAAGCGCAGCCGGTCGCCGTTGCCCGTGACCACCGGGTCGAGCGAGGCGCGCAGCTGCCGCTGGTAGTACCGCGCGGCGGCCACGTCCGCCACCGCCAGCAGCCCGGCGGAGGCCACCTGAGGAGATGTCAGGAAGCCCGCGAAGAAACGGGGATGGTCCTCGACACCCACGGGCGTCGCACCCCGCGAGGTCTCGAGTCCCAGGCGTCGTTCACCTGCCGAGGACTCCAGCACAGAGGGTCGGCGATAGGCCACGGCCTGCAAAGATCGCGTCATGGAAAAACCGTAGAGGCGACCACTGACAATCGGCCCTGACCTGCTAAAACGCAGGTGCGGAGGGCGAGTTCGAGGGTGCGGAAAGGCCGCGCACCGGGGGATGACGCCGATACGCGGCCTACCGGAAAGGGTACGGGAGTTACTGGCCGACCCGGCCCGGCTGCAGCGTCTGTGTGAACAGCACCGTGCCGTCGTACTCGCGCAGCCGCACCGTCAGCTCGCCGCTGTCCCCGTCGATGTCGACCTCGCCGAAGAACTGGTAGCCCTCGGCGGGCGAGACGTTCGAAGCCGTCGGTGCCTTCACGAAGACCCGGTCCGGGCCGAAGGTGCTGTCGAGCGCGTTGGCCGGGAAGGCACCGGCGTTGAGCGGACCCGAGACGAACTCCCAGAACGGCTCGAAGTCCTTGAACGCGGCCCGCGACGGGTCGTAGTGCTGCGCCGAGGTGTGGTGCACGTCGGCCGTCAGCCACACGGTGCCGGTGATCCGCCGGTGCTTGATGAACCGCAGCAGTTCGGCGAACTGGAGCTCGCGGCCGAGCGGAGCGCCCGGGTCGCCCTGGGCGACGGCCTCGATGTTCGCCTTGCCCTCCACCGGGTCGGGCACGACAAGACCGAGCGGCATGTCGTTGGCGATCACCTTCCACACCGCGCGGGACTTCGAGAGCTCCCGCTTGAGCCACTCCAGCTGCTCGCGGCCGAGGATGCCCACCGGGTCCGTGGTCTGGACGTCCGGCGAGTTCGCGTTGCGGTAGGTGCGCATGTCGAGCACGAACACGTCCAGCAGCGGGCCGTGGTTGACGGTGCGGTAGATCCGGCCGTCCGGGCGCCCGCTGATCGTGGAGATCGGGAAGTACTCGGAGAAGGCCTGCCGGGAGCGCAGCGCCAGGTCGTCGAGCTTCGTGCCGGCCGGGTAGGGCGTGCCGGTGCCGATGACCTCACCCGGATACCAGTTGTTGCGGACCTCGTGGTCGTCCCACTGGATGATGTTCGGCACCTGGGCGTTGAACCGGCGCAGCGCCGCATCCAGCAGGTTGTAGCGGAAGTTGCCCCGGTAGTCGTCCAGGGCAGTGGCGACGTGGGACTTCTCCTCCGTGGTGATGCTCCGGTAGATGCTGCCGTCCGGCAGCGTGGCGGTGGCGGTGATCGGCCCGTCGGCGTAGATGTTGTCGCCGCTGCACAGGAAGAAGTCCGGGTCCACCTTCGCCATGGCGTCGAAGATCCGGTAGCCGCCGATCGACTCGTTGATGCCCCAGCCCTGTCCCGCGAGGTCCCCGGACCACACGAACTTGACGCCCTGGCGCCGCTTCACGGGAGCCGTACGGAACGTGCCGGTCACCGGCTCCCCGGTGCGGCGCGGGTCGTCCGGATCGGCGAGCAGGACGCGGTAGTGGATCTGCTCGCCGGACGGCAGCCCGCGCAGCCGGGTCGTGCCGGTGAAGTCCGAGTCCGCGCCGAGCAGCGGACCGTGCCATCTGCGCGGGTTGCGGAACGACTCGGTCGCGGACGTCTCGACGATCATCCGGGCCGGCCGGTCGGAGCGCACCCACACCAGCCCGGAGTCGCAGCTCACGTCTCCCGCCTGCACGCCCCATCCCGCCTTGGGGCGCCCCGAGAGGGCGAACGCCGGTGCCGCGCCGAGGGCGGTGGGCAGGGTCAGGGCCGCCGACGCGGCCAGGGAACCGCGCAGCACGCTGCGGCGGCCCGGGAACGGACTGTGTGACATGGATGCGCCTCCAGGGACGGGATCCGGCCAGTGTGCGATGCCACAACTACTGGTGCGCCGCAGCGCACACGGAAACCACAAGTGAACAACTGACCCCAGGGGCAGGGGAACCGGTGTGCGATCGGGCCGACTGCGGTGGCGAAAGGGTTCGGCCACCTGTCCTTCTGCGTGCCGGTCGTCCTGCCGTCATACGGCCGTGGCCTGGGCCATCAGCCGTACACCTGCCCGGATCCGCGCGGGCGAGAGATGCGCGTACCCGAGGACCAGCCTTACGCCCCCGTGCTCGGCGTGCTCGGCACGCGCGTGCGTGTAGTCCGTCAGCGGGCGCACGGCGACGTCGGCCGCGGCCACGCGCGCGAGGAAGTTTTCCTGCGGACCGTACCGGGGCGGCAGCGCGGCGATGACGTGCAGTCCGGCCGCGATCCCGGCGACCTCCGCGCCCGGGAAGTGCTCCTCCAGCGCCGCCACGAGCGCGTCGCGGCGTTCGCGGTACGCGCGCTGGCAGCGGCGCAGTTGACGGTCGTAGTCGCCGCGCTCCACGAAGCGGGCGAACAGTGCCTGGTCGAGGGTGGGATGGCCGAGGTCCATGGTTCGCTTGCGCTCGACGACCTCGTCGGCCAGCGGCTCAGGCACCAGCAGCCAGCCGAGCCGCAGCCCCGGTGCGAGCGACTTGCTGACCGACCCGGTGTACGCCACGTGTTCCGGGTCGAGCCCCTGCAGCGCGCCCACGGGGGCACGGTCGTAGCGGAAGTCGCCGTCGTAGTCGTCCTCCAGGACGAGCCCGTCCACGGACCGCGCCCAGTCGAGCAGTTCGGTGCGGCGGCGCGCGGAATACGCGATCCCGGTGGGGAACTGGTGGGAAGGCGTCGTCACGACGGCACGGACGCCCGAGTCCCGCAGCGGTCCGACGACGAGTCCTTCGTCGTCCATGGGCAGGGGCACGGTGGTGACGCCGGCCGAGGCGTAGAGGGCGTCGTGCTGAGGGCTCCCGGGATCCTCGACGCCGACGGTGCGCAACCCGCGCGCATGGAGCACGAATCCGAGCAGCGTCGTTGCCTGCGCCACCCCGGAGACGACCACGATCCGCTCCGGGTCCGCGACCACGCCTCGACGGCGCGCCAGCAGCTCGGCCAGCGCGGTGCGCAGCTGAGGCAGCCCGCGCGGGTCGGGGTAGCCGAGGTCCTGATGGGGCAGTTCCGCCAGGACTGCGCGCTGCGCCGCGGCCCAGGCGGCGCGCGGGAACAGCGACAGGTCCGGTGTGCCGGGCACGAAGTCGGCGCGGGCGCCGGGGGAGCGGGGGGCGAGGTCACGCGCGCGTGGGGGCGCGGCCCGCACGGCACCCCCGACCCAGGTGCCGGCACCTCGCCCGCTGCGCAGATAGCCCTCCGCGGTCAACTGCTCGTACGCCTCGGTGATCAGGCCCCGCGACACCCCGAGGTCGGCGGCGAGATCCCGGCTCGAGGGCAGCCGAGTGCCCGGCGCCAGCCTCCCCGTCCGTACCGCCTCACGCAGCGCCGCCTGCAGCGAACGGCCACGCGTGCGTGCCGGCGCGGAGGCCGCCGGCAGGAGCAGCTCCCAGGCGGGCGAACCGGCGTGGCCGGGATCCGCGACCCGGCCGGGATCCGCGACCCGGCCCGGATCCGCGA
>Ga0307512_10005043_pt1 | contig 14056 bp, 15 predicted proteins | sample 14_EM_MG_FD_200267 | JGI IMG/M metagenome (GOLD analysis project Ga0307512, IMG submission 200267) | Populus trichocarpa ectomycorrhiza microbial communities from riparian zone in the Pacific Northwest, United States - 14_EM | ecosystem: Host-associated > Plants > Roots > Unclassified | place... | reverse complement strand
GCCGATTCTCACGATCTTCGGTCTGGACCTCGGTCTGCTGCTCGGCGGCGCGATCCTCACCGAGACCACCTACTCGCTGCCCGGCATCGGGCAGTACGCGGTCCTCGCGATCACCAACCAGGACCTGCCGAAGGTGCTCGGTGTGACGCTGCTCGGCGCCATCTTCATCATCCTGGCCAACCTGGTCGTTGACCTCCTGTACGCCGTCGTCGACCCGAGGGTGCGCAACTCATGACCTCGCAGCAAGAGGACTACCTGGAGGCGCCGGAGCCCCGGCCCGAGCCGGTCGAGGGCGAGACGTTCCTCGAGGTGCGGGACCTCAAGGTGCACTTCCCGACCGACGACGGCGTCGTCAAGTCGGTCGACGGGCTGTCGTTCCAGCTGGACCGCGGCAAGACACTCGGCATCGTGGGCGAGTCCGGTTCTGGCAAGAGCGTGACCAGCCTGTCGATCATGGGGCTGCACAAGGCGGGCGCCGCCAAGATGTCCGGTGAGATCCTGCTGAACGGGCAGAACCTGATCGGGATGAGTCAGGAGAAGGTACGCGGCCTGCGCGGCAAGAACATGGCGATGATCTTCCAGGATCCGCTGTCCGCGATGCACCCGTACTACACGGTCGGCAACCAGATCATCGAGGCGTACCGGATCCACCACGACGTGAGCAAGGCGGTGGCCCGCAAGCACGCCATCGACATGCTCGACCGGGTGGGCATCCCGAACCCCAAGGGCAGGGCGGACGACTACCCGCACCAGTTCTCCGGCGGCATGCGCCAGCGCGCGATGATCGCGATGGCGCTGTCGTGCGACCCGGAGCTGCTGATCGCGGACGAGCCGACCACCGCGCTGGACGTGACGGTGCAGGCGCAGATCCTCGATCTCATTCGTGACCTGCAGCAGGAGTTCAACTCGGCGGTCATCATCATCACCCACGACCTCGGCGTGGTCGCCGAGCTCGCGGACGACATCCTGGTGATGTACGCGGGCCGCTGCATCGAGTACGGGACAGCGGACGACATCTTCCGCGAGCCGCAGCACCCGTACACGTGGGGCCTGCTCGGTTCCATGCCGCGACTGGACCGCGAGCGCTCCGAGCGCCTGCTGCCGATCAAGGGCACGCCACCGAGCCTGATCAACGTGCCGGACGGCTGCCCGTTCCACCCGCGTTGCTCGTACGGCCACCTGAACGGCGGGGCGAGCGAGACGGAGGTCCCGGAGCTGCGCGACGTCGGCGGCGGTCACAAGATCGCCTGCCACCTGAGCGCGGACGACCGCATGCGGGTGTGGACCACCGAGATCAAGCCGAAGCTCTGAGAGGGAAATCTTGACTGCGGACACCAGCGAGGTCGGGACCGAGCAGCCCACGAAGGAGGAGCTGCTCGCGGTCACCGGTCTGCAGAAGCACTTCCCGATCCGCCGCGGCCTGCTGCAACGCAAGATCGGCGCCGTGCAGGCGGTCGACGGCCTGGACTTCTCCGTCCTCAAGGGCGAGACGCTGTCGCTGGTCGGCGAGTCCGGCTGCGGCAAGACGACCACCGGACGGTTGCTGACCAGGCTCCTGGAGCCCACCGCCGGCAAGATCGTCTTCGAGGGCCAGGACATCACCCACATCTCCATGGGCAAGATGCGCCCACTGCGCCGCGACATCCAGATGATCTTCCAGGACCCGTACTCGTCGCTGAACCCCCGGCACACGATCGGCACGATCGTCGGCGCGCCGTTCAAGCTGCAGAAGGTCGAGACGGAGCACGGCGTCAAGCGGGCCGTACAGGACCTGCTCGCGCTTGTCGGCCTGAGCCCGGAGCACTACAACCGCTACCCGCACGAGTTCTCCGGTGGTCAGCGCCAGCGCATCGGCATCGCACGCACGCTGGCGCTGCGCCCGAAGCTGATCGTCGCCGACGAGCCGGTGTCGGCGCTCGACGTGTCGATCCAGGCGCAGGTGGTGAACCTGCTGGAGGACCTGCAGAACGAGCTGGACCTGACGTACGTGATGATCGCGCACGACCTGTCGGTGGTCCGTCACGTATCCGACCGCGTCGCCGTGATGTACCTGGGCAAGATCGTCGAGATCGCGCCACGCACGAACCTGTACGAGCGCCCGATGCACCCGTACACGGTGGCGCTGCTGTCGGCCGTGCCGATCCCGGACACCGCGCGGCGCCGCAAGCGCGAACGCATCCGCCTGACCGGCGACGTGCCGAGCCCGGTCAACCCGCCAGCGGCATGCCGGTTCCACACGCGGTGCTGGAAGGCGCAGGAGATCTGCTCGACGGAGGAGCCACCACTGGTCGACCTGGCGCCGGGCCACAAGGTCGCCTGCCACTTCCCGGAGAACCAGGACAAGCCGGAGCCCACGGGCGGCGAGCCGCCCGCCGTCGTCGCTGACTGAGCTTTTCGGGCACTATGACCGCATGGTGGTCACCGTGCTGGGGGCGTCGGGCCGCACTGGACGTCACGTCGTGCGAATGCTGGTGCGGCAAGGGCATTCCGTGCGTGCGGGGGTGCGGAACGGCCGCCGCAAGGAGGCCGTCGCCGGGCTCGGCGCCACTCCGGTCATCGCCGACCTGTGCGTGAACCCGAACGAGCTGGTCGACGTGTTCACCGGCTCCGCCGTGGTGATCAACGCGGCAGGCGCGGCGGACCCCGACCCAGCGGCGGTCGCGCTGGTCGACCGGGACGGCGCCATGGCGGGCATCCGCGCGGCCGAACGCGCGGCGGTGCGCCGCTACATCCAGCTGTCCGCCCAGTTCGCCGACGCGCCGGACCAGGGTGACCGGCTGGTCCGCTCGATCCTGTACGCCAAGCAGATCTCCGACAGCGTGCTGCGCCGTTCGAGTCTGGTGTGGACAGTCGTGCGCGCTGGCACCCTGACCGACGACCCGGCCACCGGCCGCGTGGCCGTCGCGAGCCACCTGGACGCGGGCCGCGTGTCCCGACAGGACGTGGCCGCGGTGATCACCGCCTGCCTGACCGAACCCCGCACGGAGAACCGCGGCTTCGACCTCCACACCGGCCCGGTGCCGATCCCCGCGGCACTGGCCACCCTGGACTGAGCTCAGTCGTACCTTCCGTTCCCGATCGCCCGTACGTGTTCGATGTGCTCGACCAGGAACTCCCGCATGTACGGGTTCTTCTCCGTCGCGAGTTCCTCGGTCGCTTCGGCGATCATGTCGTCACGCAGCTTCTTGAGGAACGCGTCCATGTACGCGGCATGAGCGTCCATCTCCTCAACGGTCATCGTGGTCTCCCCTCCTCCGGCTCACCGAGCCGTTCCGCGATGCGGCCCAACCGCTTGCAGCACTTGTTGATCTGTCCTCGATAGAAGTCGATGGCCGAGCGGTACCGAAGGACCATGTCCTCGGCGCGCTCCACTTCGGTCACCAACTGGATGCGGCGGAAGTTGTCCGCCTCGTTGTCCATCATGCCAGCGAAGGTAGCTGAACGCACCGACAAGAACACTCTCTGTGGATAAGTTGTCCACAGGGGATCCACAAGGAGCGGGGGCGGGTCTTGCAGGACCCGCCCCAACCACGCGACTACCGTGAGAAGCGGTTGATCGCCGACACCACCGCGCGCAGTGTCGCCGTGACGATGGAGCTGTGCACGCCGACGCCCCAGAGTGTGCGTTCGCCTATCGCGCACTCGACGTAGGCCGCCGCTCGTGCGTCGTCGCCTGAGGTGAGGGCGTGTTCGCTGTAGTCCAGGACTCGTACGTCATAGCCCACCGATGCCAGTGCGTCCACGAACGCCGCCAGTGGGCCGTTGCCGTTGCCGGTGACCTCGTGTCGGTCGCCCTCCACCTCGACGACCGCGCTGATCTCGTCGTGTCCGTGGCCGTCGTCGGCGATGCGGTGTTCGCGCAGGATCACCGGCGAGGTCAGGTCCAGGTACTCGGACGCGAACGTCGACCACATGAGGGCAGGCGACACCTCGCCGCCCTCGTTGTCCGTGTAGCGCTGGATGACCTGGGAGAACTCGATCTGCAGGCGGCGCGGCAGGTCGAGCTGGTGCTCGGACTTCATCACGTACGCCACGCCGCCCTTGCCGGACTGCGAGTTGACGCGGATGACGGCCTCGTAGGTCCGGCCGACGTCCTTCGGGTCGATCGGCAGGTACGGGACCTCCCACGGGTGGTCGTCCACCGCGTGGCCGGCCCGGGACGCGTCGGCGCGCAGCGCGTCGAAGCCCTTGTTGATGGCGTCCTGGTGCGAGCCGGAGAACGCGGTGAACACCAGGTCGCCGCCCCATGGGTGGCGTTCGCCGACGGGCAGTTGGTTGCAGTACTCGACGGTCCTGCGGATCTCGTCGATGTCCGAGAAGTCGATCTGCGGGTCGATGCCCTGGCTGAACAGGTTCATGCCCAGCGTCACCAGGCACACGTTGCCGGTGCGCTCGCCGTTGCCGAACAGGCAGCCCTCGATGCGGTCCGCGCCCGCCTGGTAGCCCAGCTCGGCGGCGGCGACGCCGGTGCCCCGGTCGTTGTGCGGGTGCAGCGACAGCACGACCGCGTCCCGGCGCTCCAGGTTGCGGTTCATCCACTCGATGGAGTCGGCGTACACGTTCGGTGTCGCCATCTCGACGGTCGCCGGCAGGTTGATGATCACCGGGCGGTCCGAGGTCGGCTGCCAGATCTCGGTGATGTTGTTGCACACCTCGGCCGCGTAGGACAGCTCGGTGCCGGTGTAGGACTCGGGGGAGTACTCGAACCGGAAGTCGGTGTCGGAGTACTTGCCGGCCAGCTCCAGCACCATCTCGGCCGCGGACGTCGCGATCTTCTTGATGCCCTCGCGCTCCTCGCGGAACACCACGCGCCGCTGCAGGATCGAGGTCGAGTTGTAGATGTGGATGATCGCCTTGTTCGCGCCCTGCAGTGCCTCGAAGGTGCGCTCGATCAGCTCGGGCCGGCACTGCGACAGCACCTGGATCGACACGTCGTCCGGCACCGCCTCGTCGGTGATGATCTCGCGGACGAAGTCGAAGTCGGTCTGCGACGCGGCCGGGAAGCCGACCTCGATCTCCTTGTAGCCCATGCGTACGAGCAGGTCGAACATGCGCCGCTTGCGGGCTGGGGACATCGGGTCGATCAGCGCCTGGTTGCCGTCGCGCAGGTCGACCGCGCACCACTGCGGCGCGCGGTCGATCACCTTGTCCGGCCAGGTGCGGTCGGGCAGCGTGATCGGCTCGACGACCTGGGCGAACGGCTTGTACCGGTGGACGGGCATGGACGAGCCGCGCTGGGTGTTCCACGCGGGCTGGTCGGTGGGCGCCGGTCGGGCAGGCATGCGAATGTTGCTGGCGGCGGCGCGCTGGATGTCGGGAATGCTCATGATGAGGGACGTCTCCTGCTGGTCATTGACTCAATAGACCGGCAAGGCTTCGCCCCGCGGCGGGGAGCCGGTCTGGTCAGGCCCCGTCGCGGCAACGAAGCAGGAGAGCACGCGCCACGGCGACAGCCTAGCCACACAGCACCACCAACCAGAAGCGGGGCGTCCACATTGTGGGCCGAACGGCCTACCGGATTGCTCCGCGTAGGCAGTTTCGTCACACGAGGAACGGGCATCCACTCCTCATGACAACTCGTACAGCCAGCGGCACCGCCGCACGCGTCATCTCGCTCGTGGGCGCTGTCTTCGCGCTCATCGAGGTCGTCTACATCCTGCTGATCCTGTTCGGTGCGAACGCGGGCAACGGCTTCTTCCGGTTCATCCGGTCGCTCGCCGAGCCGCTCGCCCTGTTCTGGCCGGGCCTGTTCCCCATCGACAACTACAACCTCAGTGTGATCGTGAACTACGGTCTCGCCGCCGTGTTCTGGCTGCTCGTCGCCGGCCTGATCGCACGGCTCGTGGGTCGCTGGTAAACGTGTCAGACTCCCACCATGTCCACCCTGACAAGGGCGAGCGTGGTGGGAGTCGTCGCCGGCGTGGTGCGTTGGCTGGGACTGGCGTTCGCGCTGGTCCTGGCCGTGCACGTGTTGTTGACGATAGGCAACGCCAACCCCGCCAACGGCATCACGGAGTTCTTCTCGACCACGGCCGACTGGTGTGTCCTGGCGTTCAGGAACCTGTTCATGCCGGACGACGAGAAGCTGCGGGTGCTGGTCAACTACGGCCTCGCCGCGGTGTTCTGGATGATCGTGTCGGCGGTTTTGTCACGCCTCGTCCGACGCCTTGCGTGAGTTAGTAGAACGTGTTCTAGTTAGGCCGTGGATACGATCCCGGCCGCTGTCGAGGACGCCGCGAGTCGGTTCGGCGCCGCAGAGGCGCTCGTCGACGGGCCTGTGCGCCTGAGCTGGCGCGAACTGCACGAGCAGGTGCGCGGCGTGACGACGGTCTTCGCCGAAGGTGGCATCAGGCCAGGCGACCGGGTGGCCATCTGCGCGCCAAACACACACCACTGGGTGCTGACCGCGCTCGGCGCGCTGTCCGCCGGCGCGACGCTCGTGCCCATCAACACCCGCTTCACCGCGACCGAGACCGCGGACATCCTCGACCGCACCCATGCCAAGGCCCTCGTGGTCGCCGACGACTTCCTCGGCCGCGACCGGCTCGCCGAGCTGAGGGCGGGCGGCCATCCCGTGCCGGACTTCGTTCTGCCGGTCTCGCCCGGCACGCCGTGGCGGCCACTCAAACCGGCCGGCCCGGACATCGGGGTCGGTCCGGACGACGTCAGCGACATCCTGTTCACCGCCGGCACCACCGGTCGCAGCAAGGGCGCCATGAGCGCACACCGGCAGGCGCTGGACGTGGCACGGGCCTGGGCGGAACGCGGCGAGGTCACCGCCGACGACCGGTACCTCATCATCAACCCGTTCTTCCACAGCTTCGGCTACAAGGCCGGCATCCTCGCGTGCGTGCTGACCGGCGCGACGATGGTCCCGCAGGCCGTCTACGACGCCGCCCACGCCGCCAAACTCGTGCACGACGAGCGGATCACCGTCCTGCCAGGCGCGCCGACGATCTTCCAGACCATGCTGGACCTGCCGGACGTCGACCTGAAGTCGCTCCGGCTCGCGGTGACCGGCGCCGCGGTCGTGCCCGTCCCGCTGGTCGAGCGCATGCAGGAGGAGTTCGGCACGGTCCTGACTGCGTTCGGCATGACCGAGGCGGTTGTCGTGACCATGTGCAGGCCTGGCGACGACGCGCGGACCGTCGCGACCACCTGCGGCTCGCCTGCCGCCGGGTTCGAGCTGCGCATCGGCGACCACGACGAGCTGCTTCTGCGTGGCCCCAACGTGATGCTCGGCTACCTCGACGACCCCGAGGCGACCGCGAAGGCCATCGACACCGACGGCTGGCTGCACACCGGCGACGTCGGCCACGTCGACGAGCGCGGCTACCTCACGATCACCGACCGCCTCAAGGACATGTACATCTGCGGCGGCTTCAACGTGTACCCGGCCGAGGTGGAGCAGGCGCTGGCGCGGATGCCGGGCGTCGCGGACTCCGCGGTCGTCGGCGTGCCCGACGAACGCCTCGGCGAGGTGGGCAAGGCGTTCGTCGTCCGCCGCGACACCGGACTGTCCACTGAGGACGTCGTCGCGTACTGCAAAGGCGTGCTGGCCAACTACAAGATGCCCCGCGAGGTCTCGTTCATCGACGAGCTGCCGCGCAACGCCTCCGGCAAGGTGCTCAAGTTCCAGCTCCGCGAACGACCGGCATCGGCAGGCTGACCGGCCCGTGGTCCTGGCACACGTCGTGGCAGGCCGCGTCCAACGTGCAGCACAGCGAACAGATCGGCCCCTGCTGCTTCACGCAGTCCGCGATGTCCGGCACCTCGTACGGGTCCCCGCACTCCGCGCACTCGTGCGTGGCCAGCAGTTCCGCCTCGGTGAGCCGGACGGTGTTCTCCCGCGCCAGGTAGTACTTCCCCTTGGTCGCCACCGCCAGTACCGGCACCAGCACGACCGCGATCACCAGCGCCAGCAGGGGACTGAACGCCGCGACGTAGGAACCGAACGCCCCGAAGTAGGCCGCGATCGAGATCGCCGACGCGACCATCATCGAGCCGAAGCCCACCGGGTTGATCTTGTGTAGGTACGCCCGCTTGAACTCGATGTACCGCGGCGACAGCCCGAGCGGCTTTGCGATCACGAGGTCCGCGCACACCGCGCCGATCCACGCGATGGCCACGTTGGAGTAGAAGCCGAGGATCTTGTTCAGCACCGCGAACGCGCCGAACTCCATGAGCGCCAACGCGATCCCGCAGTTCACCAGCACGTACCAGGCCCGGCCCGGATGCTTGTGCAGCACACGGGAGAAGAAGTTCGCGAACGACAGCGAGCCCGAGTACGCGTTCGTCGTGTTGATCTTGATCTGGGACACGACGACGAAGATCGCCGCGAACGTCATGGCCACCGGACCGAGCGCGGGCCGCACCGCCTCCAGGTACGGCGCGATGGGCTCGAGTGCCGCGGTCGACCCGACCGCGCCCAGCGCGAGGAACGCGAGCAACGCGCCACCGATCTGTTTCGCCGCACCGAGAATCACCCAGCCCGGCCCGGCCGCGATCACGGCCGTCCACCAGACCCGCTTGTTCTTCGCCGTCTTCTCCGGCATGAACCGCAGGTAGTCGGCCTGCTCGCCGATCTGCCCGATCAGCGACAACGCGACGCCCATGCCGAGCCCGAAGCTGATGGCGGAGAACGTGCCGCCGTCACCGTCCACCCCGGCGAACGACGCGAAGTCGCCGAGCCGCGCGGGTTCGCGGATCGCCACGATCACGAACGGCAGGATCAGCCCGGCGATCCAGACCGGCTGCGTCCACGTCTGCATCTTGGCCACCGCACCCATGCCGTACAGCGCGAACGGCAGCACGATCAGCGTCGACAGCAGGTAGCCGATGGGCAGCGGCAGCCCGATGGCGAGGTCGAACGCCTGCGCCATGATCGACCCCTCGAGCGAGAAGAAGATCGTCGTGAAGCTGGCGTACACCAACGAGGTCAGTGTGGAGCCGAAGTAGCCGAAGCCGGCGCCGCGGGTCAGCAGGTCCATGTCCACGCCGTACTTCGCGCACGCGGACGCGATCGGCACGCCGGTGACGAAGATGACCACGGCCGCGGCGAGGATCGCCAGCACGCCGGAGGTGAAGCCGTAGGTCAGCACGATGCTCGCGCCGATGGCGAAGTCGGCGAGGTAGGCGATCCCGCCGAGCGCGGTGCCCGCCACGACGAGCGGCGACCACCTGCGGAACGAATGAGCCGCGAACCGCAGCGAGTAGTCCTCGCGGTTCTCGTTCGCGGCGAGCGGTGCGTAGCGGCGTTTGGGCAGCTCAGGCGACTCCACCGTGTCCGTCATGGACCGAAGTTAGGAAGCGGAGTTTGCGTCCGCGTGACGGTTCGTGTCGGCGCGGTGACAACTGTGCGACGTCAGGCGGTGATGCCGGTCAGGATCATGCGTAGGTACTGCTCCGCGAGGTCTTCCGGCGTGAGCCGGCCGTCCTGGCGGAACCAGCGGACCGCGACCCACACCGAGTCGCGCAGGAACCGGTAGGTGACGGTCGGGTCGAGGTCGGCGCGGAAGCTGCCCGAGTCGATCCCGTCGCGCAGCACGGTGATCCAGATCCGCCTGACCTCCTCCTCGTTCTTGGTGAGGTAGCCGAAGCGGGGGAGCGTGCGCAGGTAGTTGCGCTCGTTCTGCAGCACGGTGATGGCCGCGCGGTGCTCGCCGAGCGAGCGGAACGCCTCGGTGACGAGACCACGCAGCGCGGCGACCGGCTCGACGCCCGCGGTGATCTCGCGGTAGGTCTCGACGAGCTCGTTCAGATAGCTGGAGAGCAACTCGTCGAGGATCGTCTCCTTCGAGTCGAAATGGTGGTACAGGCTGCCGGACAGCACGCCGGCGGCGTCGCCGATGTGCCGGACCGTCGTGGCCCGGTACCCACGCTCCGCGAACAGCTCAGCCGCGATCCGCACGAGGTCGGCACGCCGCTCGGAGGGTTTGCCCCGCGATTCAGTCATGTTCTCCACTCCCGCACCCAAGCGCTAGCTTGGTAGCCTATCACCGTGGCAGACGCCTTCATCGTCGATGCGGTCCGCACACCGGTAGGCCGGCGGGGCGGCGGTTTGTCCGCCGTCCACCCTGCTGACCTGGGTGCGCACGTCCTGCGTGCGCTGTTCAACCGCGTCGCAATCGACCCAGCAGTGGTGGACGACGTGATCTTCGGTTGCGTCGACACGATCGGACCGCAGGCGGGTGACATCGCACGAACGTGCTGGCTCGCGGCCGGTCTTCCGTCCGAGGTGCCCGGCGTGACCGTGGACCGGCAGTGCGGCTCGTCGCAGCAGGCGGTGCACTTCGCGGCGCAGGCCGTCATGTCCGGCACGGCCGACGTCGTGGTGGCCGGCGGCGTGCAGAACATGAGCGCGATCCCGATCTCCTCGGCCATGCTCGCCGGCCAGCAGTACGGCTTCCCTGACCCGTTCTCCACCTCGCGCGGCTGGCAGTCCCGGTACGGCGACCAGGAGATCTCCCAGTTCCGCGGCGCGGAGATGATCGCGTCGAAGTGGGGCGTCACGCGGGCCGAGATGGAGGAGTTCGCGTTACGCAGCCACCAGCGTGCTGGTGCGGCCATCGACGCGGGCTGGTTCGCCGGCGAGATCACGCCGTTCGGCGAGCTGCTGGCCGACGAGTGTCCCCGACGGGACACCAGCCTGGAGAAGATGGCCAAGCTGGCGCCGTTGACGCCGGACGGGCGGCTCACTGCCGCGCTCGCGAGCCAGATCTCCGATGGCGCTGCCGCGCTGCTCGTCGTCTCCGAACGTGTGCTGCGTGAGCACAACCTGACGCCGCGGGCGCGCATCCACCACCTGTCGGCACGCGGCGGCGATCCGGTGATCATGCTGGACGCGCCCATCGCGGCCACGGAGTACGCGCTGAACCGCGCCGGACTGTCCATTTCGGACATCTCACTGGTGGAGATCAACGAGGCGTTCGCGAGTGTCGTGCTGGCGTGGCTGCGGGAGACGGGTGCCGATCCGTCGCTGGTCAACGTCACCGGTGGTGCGATCGCCCTCGGCCATCCGCTCGGCGCGACGGGCGCGCGGCTGATGACCACGCTGCTCGGCAACCTGGAACGCACCGGCGGCCGGTACGGGCTGCAGACCATGTGCGAGGGCGGCGGGCAGGCCAACGTGACGATCCTGGAGCGTCTGTGAGCTGTGCCGATCGGGTCGTCCTGGTCACCGGCGGCACGCGGGGTGTCGGCCTCGGCATCGTGCGGGCGTTCGCCAAGGCGGGCGCCCACGTGGTGACCTGCGGTCGGTCCGAGTCGGAGTCCGAGGTGCGGTACGTCCGGGCCGATGTCCGCGATCCGGTTCAGGCGCAGATGCTGGTCTCCACGGTCGTCGCGGAGTACGGCCGCCTGGATGTGGTCGTCAACAACGCCGGCGGCGCGCCGCCGGCGCCCGCCGCCACGGCGTCGGCACGCCTGCACCAGAAGATCATCGAGCTGAACCTGCTTGCCCCGCTCCATGTGTCCCAGTGCGCCAACGCCGCGATGCAGGAACAGGATTCGGGCGGCGCCATCGTGATGATCGGCAGTGTGTCCGGCACCCGCCCGTCGCCGGGCAGCGCGGCGTACGGCGCCGCGAAGGCCGGCCTGGCGAACCTGGCCACGTCGCTCGCGGTGGAGTGGGCGCCCAAGGTCCGGGTCAACACGGTGGTCGTGGGCCCGGTGGACACCGAGCAGTCCCACCTGTTCTACGGCGACGCCGATGGCGTGGCTGCCGTGGGCAGGACGATTCCCATGGGCCGCCTGGCAACCCCCGCGGACGTGGCGGAAGCCTGCCTGTACCTGGCGTCCGCCGCGTACGTCACCGGCAGCACGCTGACCGTCCACGGCGGCGGTGAACGCCCGGCTTTCCTCGATGCGTCGAATGCGGAGACCCCATGATCTGCCAGGACCGAGTCGTCGTGATCACCGGTGCGGCCCGTGGCATCGGCGCCGCGCACGCCGAGGAGTTCCGCCGTCAGGGTGCGCACGTGATCGTGAACGACGTCGAGGGTGGTGACCACAACGCCGACGTGTCCACCTGGGACGGTGCGAAGTCGTTGGTGGACAAGGCGGTCGAGGAGCACGGCCGGCTTGACGTGCTGGTCAACAACGCCGGCATCGTGCGCGACCGCATGCTGGTGTCGACGAGCGAGCAGGAGTGGGACGACGTGGTGCGGGTGCATCTCAAGGCCCACTTCCTGACCATGCGGCACGCCGGGGAACACTGGCGTGCGCGGTCGAAGGCGGGCGAGCGGGTGTCTGGCCGGATCATCAACACCAGCTCGGGCGCCGGCCTGTTCGGCAGCGTCGGCCAGGCTAACTACTCGGCCGCGAAGGCCGGCATCCTCGGGCTGACCCTGGTCGCGGCGGCGGAGCTGGCGCGGTACGGCGTGACGGTGAACGCGATCGCTCCGTCCGCACGCACCCGTATGACGGAGAAGCTCTTCCCCGACCTCGCTGGTCCGGAGGACATCGCTCCGCTGGTGGTGTGGCTCGGTAGCGAGGAGTCGGCTGACGTCACCGGCCGGGTCTTCGAGGTGGAGGCTGGCAGGATCGGCGTGGTCACCGGCCACCAGCGCGGGCCTTCCGTCGACCGGGGAAGTCGCTGGCCGGTAACGGAAGTAGGCGCTGCCGTGGCCGAGCTAATTGCGAAGACACCGCAGGAGGTTCCGGTCTACGGTGCCTGAGTGCTGAGCCCGCCACCGGACTTCACCGACGATGACCTGCTCGCGGCCCTCTCCCGTCACTGGGGGCTGACACCGACAACGGTGGCCTATCGGGCGGTGGGCTTCGGCAGCCACCACTGGGAAGTGGACTCCCGCTGGTTCGCCACGGTCGACGAGTCCCCTGATTTCGCCCGGCTCCACGCGGCGCTCCGCTCTGCCGCGGACGTCCCGATTGCCATCGCCCCGGTTCCCACCCGCGCCGGTGACCTGCTGGCCAGGGCGGGCCGGTTCGCGGTCGCGCTGTACCCGTTCGTAGCGGGAGAGTCCTTCGACTTCGGCGACTACCGCGACGACGAACACCGCCAAGCCACACTGGACATGGTGGTCGAGGTGCACCGAACGCCACCGACCCACGCGTTCACCGATGACCTGGCGCTGCCCGACCTGCCGCCCATCGGCGACGAAGGCCCGTACTCCCGCCGGGCCGCCGACCTCCTGGCCCGCCATGCGCCGGCTCTCGAACGCCGGCAGGCCCACTACCTGGACCTGGTCACGCGCGTGGACCACAGCCGCGCGGTCCTCACCCATGGCGAGCCGCACCCCGGCAACACCATGCTCACGTCGGCCGGTTGGCGCCTCATCGACTGGGACACCGCGCTGGTCGCCCAGCCGGAACGCGATCTCTGGCACCTGGCGACGGAGAAGACCCTCGCCGCCTACGAGGAAGCGACCGGGGTGAGCCCGCGACAGGACATGCTGGACCTGTACCGAATCGGCTGGGACCTGAAGGATCTGTCGGAGGAGGTGCGCCGCTTCAGTCGTCCGCACACCGGCACCCCGAACGACGACGAGGGCTGGCAGATCCTCACCGAGGTCCTCGCCAACCTCTAGAAGACCGGGTTTCCCCACTCGCCCGTGAACGCGATCTCGCTCAACGGCAGCCGCCGGCGAGGCGCTACTTCTTTCGCGCGTCGTTCCTCGTCGAGCAGGTCCGGCGAGCCGAGCGTCCCCAGCGCGATCACCACCTGCGGCTCGACGTCGCCCGGTAGCGAGAACACCAGTTTCGCGCCCTCCTTGTTGAAGCCGCCCATCTGGTGCGCCACCAGTCCCTCGGCCACTGCTTGCAGGACGAGGTTCTCTGCCGCCAGGCCGACGCCGTAGATCGGCATCGGGATGGCGCCCTTCTCGTTCTCCGTCACCGCGCAGGTCAGGATCAACACCGTCGCCGCGTGTGCCCAGCCCTTGTTACGGGCGGACAGCAGGTCGAAGACTCGCTCGTACGTGTCGTCGCCGCGGCGGCCTACCAGGAAACGTGCTGGTTGTGTGTTGCCGTTGGAGGGTGCCCAGCGGGCTGCTTCCAGTACCGCGCGCAGCTGTTCGTCGGTGATCTTGCCGTCTGG
>Ga0307512_10005042_pt1 | contig 14056 bp, 19 predicted proteins | sample 14_EM_MG_FD_200267 | JGI IMG/M metagenome (GOLD analysis project Ga0307512, IMG submission 200267) | Populus trichocarpa ectomycorrhiza microbial communities from riparian zone in the Pacific Northwest, United States - 14_EM | ecosystem: Host-associated > Plants > Roots > Unclassified | place... | reverse complement strand
CACGTTCACGTAGACCCACCTCGCTACTCTGGGTCCCTCTCCTTGTCACATTACATCTCCCAACATCATCTCCTCGCATGATCGCTTCCACATGGCTGCCGCCGTCGTAACATCGCAAACCAAGCCAGCGGTCTCAAGTCCTCGACGCATTGTGTCCTCTCGTACGGTCATTAATTCTGACCCCCATTCCGTTCCCTCTGCCTACCCTACCCCTGTCATGGCATCCTCTTCCAAATCTTCACGCTCCCCACCACCACCACCACCGACAAACCGCTCGAGGATTGCAAACCCCGAAGGACCGTCGCAGCCCTCTTTGTCCGAGTCGACACCGATGTCATTCAAGCGTTTCTTTCGCTCTCCAATCGAGCAGACCATCCGATCTGCGACGCGGTCAAAAGGGAAGACCAGTGGTGCTGTTTCTTCTTCGCCGCCCTGTGACGACTTTGCCACCATTACGGCTAAAGAGAAAAATCGGGGCTCCCAGCAAAGCGCCTCGGTCAAAGTGACCGAAGTGACGGTGAGAGAAGATGGTAATAATAAGGAACGGACCGGCATGTTCAAACGGTTCGAGACCAAGGTTCCCCTCCGCCGTACAAGGAAGGTGTCGGCCACAGAACCATCAGCAACGACCCCTAAACCCCCGCTGTCGTTTAATCATGAAAGTGAAGATTCGGAGAGACGAGATAACCTTCCCGACAAGGATCAAAACCGATTTCGATTGCCTGGGTTCACGAGCTTTGTGACTCCTTCGCTAAGATTGGCTTCGCTTTCCTCGCCCACCATCCATCTTTCCTCGCACGCATCTATTTCCCCATCATCTCCAACATCTTCCTCCTCCCCGCCCAGCCGCCCCATTATAAGCCCTCCCGCTCCCCTCACCCCGAAGCGTCCTTCTGTTGCGAATGCCAATTCCCCCGCTCCCCCATCCTCGTCGCGGCCTAGAAAATCTCGTCCTGCACCTCTATTGCCTTCTTCCCCATCTACACCATCCCTCGGCTATTCCGCACATTCATCTTCGCCAGCGCCTACTACTCCAACCAGGCCCGTCAGTCGAGAACCGGTCAGTCTGCCTAGCACCCCTACCCCACCGTCTCGTAATCCACAACAACAACAACAACGCCAGCAACTCGGCAAACGCTCCCTTGGCAGCACACGTCGTTCTTCTATAGACCAACCACCGCCTAGCCCATCATCCCCTACACCCCCACAAAGGAGTCCGAGTTCTCCCCGTGCTCAATCCCCTCGCTCATCTCGCGTAGTTACCCCGCGCGGCTTTACCTCTGCCTCGACCTCCAGCCTCAATTACCCGCCGTCTTACTCGCCCAACGCGATCCGGCGATCGTCTGTAGATCGCCGCTCGCCCTCGCCTGCACTTCCGCGCGCTTCGACTCCAAGTTCGCCTACCCGTCCTCGCGCGCTTTCCCCTACTCGCCAGCATCAGCGTGCCGTCTCTCCATCCACCGTTCTGACCCGTCACGCGGACGCTTCCACCTCGTCCATTTCAACTCCGGATCCGTTCAATCCAATGCAACGCGAGGCGGTGCGCGTCGCCACTGTGATTCTCTGCAAGGAGATGTTGCGCCCAGGGCAGAGCACGGGACTCGGCATACGCGAATCGGAAGAAGTGGAGGCGCGCATGCGAGCGCTTGCCCGTCTTGAGCGTGTTTGGGGAAAAAGCGGTGCCTCTGCGAATGGGAGTGCTACCCAAGTAGGTGCAACAGGGTCTGGAAACATTAGCGGAAGCGCTAGCTCGGCGGGAGAAGAGAGGGAGCGACGGCTGTTCACAGAGGCGCTTCGGGACGGTTACGTTCTCTGCCAGTGAGTTATCGTCCCCTGGTTACCGCATGTGATGGCGCGGAATTTTAACACCTTTTTCTATCAACTCATTACAGGCTTATGAACAAGTTGCGGCCAGGGTCAATTGCACGGGTCGACCCGCGAGAGGACGGCAAGCTCCGCATGGCGAACGTCACCAAGTTTCTTGCGTCCTGCTCTGCAAACGGACTCCCACCAGAGGATCTCTTCTTACGCGACGATCTTATTGAGGCCACTTCTGACTCCCTCGCACGCGTGGCGAAAACTGTCATTACTCTCGTCAAGTGGGCAGAGACGCCCGTACCTACACACTCTCGACTCTTACGTGGTGGAGGCAAACTCAAACCTATCAACACTTCTGCCGCGAAACCAAGCTTAAACGGCTCTGGCCCTGTCGGCTCACCGTACTACACTGGCTCTTCGTCGCTCGCTGTGATGTCCTCGCCCAATCTGCCTGCACACTCTCCACCACACTCACCGTGCTCTCCCACACGGGCCAACACGAGGCGATGGACACCACCCTCTGTTGGCCTTCCCACGTTACGACCCGTCAGCTCTGATGTCATCTCTTCGTCTAGTGACGCCGGGACGGCGCCTGGAGCAGAGACAGATGGGCATGAAACGCCAACCCGGACCAGCGACCTCGACGAGGTGCCTCCAATCCTTCCCCCCCGCTCGCCCTTACGCTCGCGGCCATCCGAGCGCTCACTCCTGACTTCTGGCGCTGGCGAATCACCACTCATACCATCCTTTAAACGGCCTACACGCGTATCCATTGCCGACTCGACGACGAACCAGTCGATTGCGTCGAGCAATCTCACAGACATGAGCACGTACTCGAGCCTACTTGAGCCTGGTATTGGGAATAGACGCAACTCCGGCGCAGGCGGCAAGTTTAGCACAATCCGGACTGTCACGACCGAGGCGACGTCACTCATTCCGTCCGAATGGCCTAGCCTGACGCGCACGGAGGGAAGTGTGGCGGCCGCATCTATAACAGCATGCTTCGATGACACTGGTGGCGGAGAAAGCAACGGTTATAGCCTAAGCACTGGCGGCGGCGGCACCGTGGTCAATCGGCACAGGCACAGCAGCCTTGAGAACGCCGTACGTGCCCGTGAACGAAAACCAAGCGAAAGCGCTGTGGACTTGTCGCGAGTCGTCGAAGAATCTGAGGAACCAACGAGTGGTGGTGGTGGTGGGAGAGGCGTGGCACGTGGGAAGGTAGCACCAGCAAATGGACGCGTTGAGCGCATCAATCTCAAGCAAGGCAAATGGCCGGATGACTTTCTTGACGCACTTCAGTCACAGAATTTCGTGCCTTCTCGTCCGATCGCGATCAAGAAGTCTTCCCGGTCTTCCCTGTCAGTATCAATGTCCGCGGATGCATCATCGACGTGCCTCGATGAATTTGGTCTTGCCGATCTCAGTGCCTTGTCGACCTCAGCTTCTGTGTCATCCAACCCCGAGTCACAACCATCGCCCATCATCACACGACGACCGACGCACCGAGCGCGTCACAGCGTTGACACGCCTGTGCTTGCGCCCAGGGACTCCCTACTCCCCCGAGACTCGAGTCCAGACCCAGGCCCGCTTGGCTCTGGCTTGGCACCGTCCGGCCGCGTAGCACTACGCCGGAACAGCACGCGCGCTGGGATCGCCGGACAGAGGAACGGGGTATACGTCCCGAGGCGGAGTAGCCCTGTGGATAGCGCGAATGGGGGAGAGACCGACCCGTTCGTCGCCATTCCATTCCCGCGCGCTGCGTCTGGCGAGTACGTACCTTTGCCCACCTCCTTGGACGCACCCTCTTCTTCCCAGTCTGACTCGGTCGAGCGCACCCCGTCCAACGAGCGTGGTGCAAGCACTCGTTCCATCTCGGGTGCAGGTTCGGGCTCGGCAGCTTCGGACACTGCTAGCGGGTCCATACATGCGCCACCGCCTCGCGGTCGATTCCAGAGTGAGGTGGACGGGGCGAGTTCACGACGGCCACGGCCTAACTCGTACGATGAATTTGGTGCCAAGCCACGCCGATCGCGCTTTGAGAGCATGGTCAACCTCGGCGTCGCGTCGGGGGAGAACGCCAGCGCTAGTGACCTGATGGCGCGTCATGTGACGGCGGGAAGCGCGTCCCGGCAGACGCTGGTCATAAGGGAAGAGGGCAAGTCACCGACTCACTTTGTGAGTGTCTTGAGTTTTTCGTTTCTCCTTTTTTCTGTGGGAGGATAAGGAAGAGGTTTAACTGATTATGCGTCGCTCGTTTTATAGCAACTTGGCAATTGTATTGGTCGTGGACAGTTCGGATCAGTGTATCGCGCGCTCAACTTGAATACGGGACAGATGGTTGCCGTGAAGCGGATTGGGCTAGAGGGCCTGAAGGAGGAAGAGATCGCGCAGCTTATGCGCGAGGTCGATCTGGTCAAAAGGCTATCGCATCCGAGCATTGTCAAGTATGAGGGCATGGCCCGGGATGAGAATACGCTTAGTATCGTCCTCGAGTGCGTACTAACTCCACCCTTTTATCGTTGTGCTGCTGCTTCGCTTGGCGGCTGCGCAACCTTGTTATACTTAGCACGCTAACATCTTGGCATCACCACGTGCAGATATGCCGAGAACGGATCGCTTGGCCAGACCCTTAAAGCATTCGGAAAACTGAACGAGAAGCTGGTAGCGAGTTATGTGGTCAAGATTCTCGAGGGGCTAGACTATCTCCATTGTAGCGACGTGGTGCATTGCGATCTCAAGGCGGCTAATATTCTCACGACTAAGACCGGGAACGTGAAGCTCTCCGATTTCGGCGTTTCGCTCAATCTCCGTGCAGTGGAGCAGATCAAAGACGTCGCCGGCACTCCCAACTGGATGGCACCTGAAGTCATCGAGCTCAAGGGTGCATCGACAAAATCTGATATTTGGTCTTTAGGCTGCACGGTCATTGAATTGCTAACGGGGCGTCCACCGTATGGGGATATCGCTAACGCCATGACGGGTACGGAGCCTACCTTCCATCTCTGACAGATGCGCAGTCTGATAATAATAAAATAATAAAAACTTGGTTATCAATAGTGATGTTTCGAATAGTCGAGGACGATTCCCCGCCCATTCCAGAGCACTTCTCGGAGCCGCTCGTCGCGTTTCTGAAGGAGTGCTTCCACAAGGATCCAGCGAAGCGACCGAGCGCCGAGGAACTATTCGAGCATGAGTGGCTGAAGAATCATTGGGGTCTGAACAAGGTAAGAGGAGGCGAATGGAAGCTGAGGCGATCAATCCACATATTGAACTGATGAATCTCCCCCCGCGGACTTCTCTTAGGACCTGCGCCCCCAGGACAGCATACCGTTCCTCCGTCGGGTGAGCGCTGATCTACAAAAGAACGACGCCGCGCGCAATTTGATCGCGAATCTCGACTTGCTCGACTCGCCAGTTCCTGAGAATACCCGGGCGGGTACGGATGATGTTATACTTTCGAGTTCGCCGGGCCATCGCTCGTTTACCAACGCGTCGCCGGTCATTCCCGAGGTCCCTCCGGCTGATACTGATCTGTTTGACATGCGCGAGCACACCTTTGTGAAAACGACGTTCAGCAAGCGTGCGTTTGGATGCGTATCTCTTTTCAGTGGTTTCCCTTACTAATTATTTCTCTTATCTAGCCGTGAGCTGTCGGGTGTGCATCGAGCCCGTGAAAAAGGGGGCGGTCTTGTGCTCCCACTGTAGCCTCATCGCCCACTCGAAATGCGCTGGCCGTGCACCGCCGACGTGCGATCTCCGATCAAAGCTGCTCATGCATGCCCAATTTGCGAAGAGGGGTAGCCCCGCCGATATCTTCACCCGCCTGCCAACCCCCGCATCTGATGGGCTCGGCGCCAGCTCATCGCGTGGTAGCCTGGATCGCGAGCGCACAAGCTCGCCCCAGCTCTCTGCGTCGTCGCCTCCTCACCCGCCTGTGGCGTATAAAGTCCTTGCCCCATTCAAACGCTCCCACACCTCGCTCTCACAAGATCCGACACAATCGAACTCGTCCATCTGCCTCGCCGGTGCCACCCCTCCTCCCGTTTCACAGCGTCCGCAGAAGTCACAGCAGTGGCATCAGCCTAGGAAGTCCATACTTCCCGAGGGCCGTGTGATACGACAGAAGCTATCGATCATCTTGATGCGTCAGAGGGACCCGAGTTTACTCACTGACCGCCCGCGGCCACAGTCGATGATTTCGAGCATCGGCTCGTCATCACCGCACTCACCACAGTCGAACAGCTTACGGAGTATGCAGACCGCAGCGGAAAGTATCTCGAGTCGCGCCGCGCGCGTCGATGCGTCCATCTCAACCGCGACCGAGTCGTCCACGGATGCCGCGGCTGTGCCACGCCGTGTGAGCGTCCACTCGGGCACCTCAACCATACCGGATGGCGTGGGCGAGCCCTCGTCATCTGCGCCTCCCGCCTCCTCCGCTTCTGCATCGGCGCCGACAACGAAGGTGCCTGCTACCGTCGTCGGTGCGCAGGATACGCACCGGACGAGACGCGGGCGCGGCGAATCGAAATCGAGCGGGAATTGCGCAATCCAGTGAAAAAAAAAAAACCACGACAAGACGACGACGAAACTAAAGGTGTACGACTACAGTATTTTTCTTCTATATTTCTTGTTGTATGCGTTACTCTCCTGTCTCCTCTCTCTCTGGTACTGGTACTACTGCCTCCTGCCTCTTGGTTTGACCGGTACCCCGGTTTCGCTATACATATGCATTGGATTTCTCCCAACTTTCCTCACCCTACTATCATCCATCCACCCCACTTTCACTCCATTTCAACATCACACACGGACATGATTTAATACCTCCATTTTTTTGCATTTGATCAAGATCAGAGATAATATCTTACGGACTCCTTTTTTCTTGACCCCGCGCATCTCATGGTTACCTATCTACCTTTTTCCACGCCGTGCAACACACATCCTACACCGCCTCTTACATCTACCCCTTGGCATGCCATTTCGAAATCCGCTATCGATGATCCCCTTGATAATAAACCGTTTCAGAAGAAACATCCAATATTCTTTGTACCTGCTGCCTGGTGGATATCCTCGGGACTCAGGACTATATGACGGCGTGCCCTTGGGGTTTTTTTGTTCTGGTCCGCGGGATAACTTAATCGCTTCCTCATATGTATATCATCATGGATCCGTGCAGCGAATGAAGGGAGAGAAAAGCACTGAAATTCTAGGCATTGTGGCACGATAGGCGTGCTTTATATACATTGTTTGCTGAATTGCGTTCAATCTCTCATACGTGTCGCATAGATGGATAGATAAACAAAAAAAAAAAGATGAAATATATCAGGCTGGCCTTCATTCGGATGCATCCACCGTCGTAGTCATCGTTTCAGCATTGTTGGCCATCGCGTAGAGGAGGTCCTTGTCGCCGCTCTCGTCGACCAACGATCGGAAACTACCATCCTCCTTTTTGAGCAGCTCGCTGGGCTTGTCGAATTCGACCTGGACAAAGAGAGAACGACAATGGGGGATAACGAGCCAAAGTATCAGTCAGTCGTTTCGATATTTTTGTTTTTGGCCCATTTAAGGAAGGGAGGGATGTGAGGATGGAACTTACGATGCGACCTGCGTCCAAGACCATCTAGTTTTTGTGTACATTTTAAGTCTACATCGTGCAGGAAAGGAAGGCGCACGTACGACTTTATCGGCGTCGATGATCGTCTGTAGACGATGTGCGACCGTGATCAGAGTCACGTCGTTGCTAAGCTCATTGCGGAGGGAGGTCTGGATGATGGTATCGGTCTTATAATCTGCATGCCGCGGCATTAGATCACACGATTACCAAGAGAATATCGTGAAGCAGGCAAATTACCGATAGCAGACGTTGCTGGGGGGGAGATTGCAATTTTTTTGCTTAGTCGTAAAAAATCATAAAAGCGATGACGCAGAAAGGCACACCTTCGTCGAGGATGAGTAACTTGCTCCCGCGCACGATCGCACGCGCCAGAGCCAAGATCTGTCGCTGGCCGACAGAGAGATTGCCGCCACCACTCGCAATCGGACTATCTAGCATGAGTCGACCTTCATCATCATCGCTCTGCAAGGAAAATAGTCCAGAAGCGCGCAGTGCTCCGTTGAGCGCCGCATCGTCAAATTGCGAGAAAGGATCGAGATTTTCTCTCAGTGTGCCGCTCAGCAATTCGGGCTAGGAATCACTCATCACTTTAAGTACTAGAGTCGAGAGTGGGTGCAAAAATCCAGATCGTACCGTTTGGGGAATAATGGTGATGCTCGAGCGGAGAGCATCCAGGTTGATCGAGCTCGTCAGTTTGCCGTCATAGTACACGTTGCCTTCAGTGAAGATGCAGCGTAGCAGAGACAACGTCAGAGAACTCTGTGGAATGTCTGGTGGGCATTTCTAAAGCGATGACGATTCAAGCCAATTACCTTGCCACTTCCCGTACGACCGACTAGCCAGAGGGTCAGGTCACGCAAACTACAGAAGTTTTCACGAGAACTCACCGACGCCGACGCGCTCGCCAGATTTGATATGGAAGGATATGTCGTGGAGGACCTTTGGTCCATCCTGATAACCGCCTATGAGATCCGAAGGGATGACGACAAGCCCTCACGTACGAGAGAATAACGCGCAGAAAGCCGCTCGACCCTGAGGTCCCCACTCCCGGGCCAGTACGCAGGTGGAATGCCTTGCTCGGTAGGCTTTGGCTCTTGCTCGATGTTGATGTACGCGTTCATGCGCTCTAAGCTGCAGTACCGATAAGTATCGCGCACTTTTTCGAGGTGACACATGCCTCACCTGTTGCCTAGAAAGAAGGAAAATTCATCAGAGATGAGCACAATGTAAATGATACAGGCGTCCTTACTATTGACCTCAAAGTCGTTGAAAAGGCGCACCCACCAGAGTATCATGCCGCTGAATCCGACTTTACCAGGAATCAGTGATCAAGCAAAAATCGGGGGTCAAAGTACATACTGGCCATGGTAAGCGAGAAACCAGTATCTGAGGGGAGAACACGGTCGTTGGGGACGTAAATCAAGTAAGCGGCAAGAGCTGCGGCAAACAGTCCACCAGCAAAGTCGACACGCAGACTGATCCATCTGCAGACGAAGGCGCGAGAAGTTTTAGGGGGTAGGAGATCCCACAGTGAAACTGAACTACTTGCCTATTCATGTTGTAGAAGGACCTGCCAGCCCTCGAGTACCTATCAATTCGCCTGTACGACTCTTCACGGAAAGCGTGCTGGGCTCCATATGCACGAATGGACGCTAAAGGAGATTTTGTCAGAACAAGACACCCACACCAAGAACAGACGGACTGATTCCCGCGACAGCAGCACCAAAATGGCCCATAACTGGGGCCTTCGCATTGCTCATCTCACGCTTGATCGCAATTTGTGCCTTCATGTACACATGACCAAGCCAAGCCCCCACAACGGCGATGACTGTGCCTGGGATGATAAATACGGGAGTGAGGTACACCACAGCGATAAACTTGATCAGCATGGTGGCACTGATCTCGATGAGCCACGTGAAAGTATTGGATATGGGGCCATCCACTGGATAACGGGAATGTCGTTTCAGCCAGGCACCGAAAACGAAAAAAAACTTAACTTACAGGCACGGATGTCCTGAGTAACACGAGTAATCACTCGTGACGTGGGGGTCGTATCTAGCCATCTGAAATACAGAAGGAATGACTCATGAGCCAGATACGGACACTGAGGAACTCACCTCAAGGTTGTCCCAAGGACAGCATCGATGAGCTTGGCATGAATTGTTCTCGAGGCTCTCAGGGCACCAAATACGTATAGACCAGAAGCGGTTGTATAACAGATCGTTGCGCCAAGCAGTATGAGTCCATAAATTGAGAGATAGCTGCAAAACGGTGAAAAAGGCAAGGGAGAAAGGAACGATGTTTCCACTCACTAGGCGACGCTAACTTGTTCTGGCGGATAAATATCATATTGTTCGGCCCAATATCCCATGAACCACGTTTGCGCCGTTAATAAGACATCGCAAAGTAACAGGCCGCCCACAAACAATATCCAGAAAAGGGCACAGCGAGATCCCCCCAAACCTTTGAGGAATAGCTTAACTGATAGAGTGGGTCAATTTCAGGGGCACTGCAGAAGTAAATGGCAATTTACACGCATCCAAGCTGACATGCCCTTCGGCGATTTCCTCAGCCACGATCAGCTTGCCGTCGGCCTGCTTCGCAGTCGCATCTGGCTCTTCCTGGTCGATTCGTTTCTCCTCGTCCTTGATCGCCCGAACCCCTTCGACCAGCTCTGCAGCGAGCGTTTTGTCCTTTGCGACTGCATCCGACACCGAGCCGCAGCCAACTACTCGTCCATCAAGGCCAAGAGACACGACGTAGTCCGCAATCGAGCTAGTCATCGCGACGTTGTGCGTCTGTAGTGGAGTGATAAGAGCTGTCAAACTCAGACAAAAACCATTCACTTACGACAAGCAAGACCGTTCTTCCACGAATGAGGTCACCTTTGAGGCACTTTTCCACAATCCATTTGGCAGTGTGGACATCCAATGCAGCCAGGACCTTGTATGTGTACAATATCGATATTTGGCCCAGGAAGAAATCATGAGGGTTATGCTTACGTCATCCAAGATAAGGGTCTTGGCCGAGGAATAGACAGCGCGGGCGAGGGTGACGCGGGCCTTCTGACCACCACTGAGACCACAAGAATCAGCAACGGATGCCTACAGTGTTGAATATTAATATTTTGTGCGACCTTAATGTCAAACCCTTTTCTCCGACTTCTGTCTCATCTCCAGCATCGAACAAGCTGAGGTCACGTTGCAAACCACACTGGTAGATAACTGCCAGGGCGTGAGAAAGAAGAACTGTCTAATCGCGGAGAGGGAAGGTACCTTTGTTGTAACGTTCCTCGTCGTACGGGGCACCGAACAGTATATTATCCTGCTTTTGGTCAAACGGTGAGCACCACAAGCACGGACCGTATTCACCTTGATGGTTTCATTCTGGACCCACGACTCCTGCGCAGCGTAGCTTACACCGCCCGATCTAGGCAAATGATACCAAGCGTCTGGGGTCATAGGGGTAAAGTGCATTTCTCCTAACAGCGCCATCAACAAGGAGGTCTTCCCCGAGCCGGTCGGCCCAACGATGAGGTTGAAGCAGCCCCGCTTGAAAAGCACCTCGCCCTCTACGCGTAGGGTAAACTTGCGCCTCGCTGGCGTAAGGCCGCCATCGTTAGGATCGTCATTGGCCCACGTGAAGCTGGCATTCAAGAATCCGATCACGTCCCGATCGAAGTGCGACGCATCAGTCAGCATGAGGCGCTTAGAGCCCTTCTCGACGTCCGCAAACTCATCCAACAGCTCTGTCTAGAAGGCAAAGTGTCAAGTAGACGTCATTACCAGGAAAGTAATAGACACTCACATTGTGTAAGAAATCATCGACACGATCGAGGGAGACCTTTGCCTGAATGAACATGGGGATCATCCAGAAGACAGTGTGAAGCTGATCACGCAGAAGATCGAACACTGAAAAGACATTCTATCACAGACATCTCGTCGAGAAGGACTTAGGTCTTACCCGCCATTGAGGAAAATACGGCCGATGCTATACTGAACGTTAGCATGTTTACTCGCGGTGGTCACCGGGAGTCTTACGGGTGAGTGCTTGCTTCATAATTGCAGTCTATGAAAACGATCAGCCAAGCAGCGACGTCAGAGTGTCAATTCACGCACGTAAGTAACATAGGTAACAACCATCTTCAAAGAGGGTCAGTCAGAGCAAGGGCGTCAGGTAAATCGTTGAACACACCGTAACGACTGGGATGAAATAGCTGGATAATACATCAGCGAGAACGCTACTCGAATCGCAGACGACACCTACTTGATATTTCCGTTGATCAAGTTCAGAATTTGGCGTACCTTGATGTACTGTAGTTCCTGCTCTCTCTTTTCGCCCAGTCTCTCGGCAATCTTGGGCTCCCAGCCAAACAGTTTGATCATGCGTAGAATGGCCATCGCTACAGAAAACACTTTAGTGTCTGGCGCCTATCAACGACTGCTCTCTCACTCTCAGTAGCACTCTGAACACGCGCATCTGTCTGTCCTCGAGGTCAACCTTGACTGAAAGTCTGAACTTCAATGTGACAAGCATACCCGCTTCATGGTTTCTTTTTGGACTTTCTGGATTTTGCTTGCGACAACGCCAGGGACAGGGAAAAGGGCGAGCATCACTACCGTCCCTACAAATGCACTCCAACCAAGGATGCTGTACAAGAACCAAATACATGCGACAACCTGAAGCGGAAGGTACAAAACTGTGTGACGCAGCTCATAAGACACATTGACAGAGACGCGAGCGAGTAACGAACCAAGTAGTAGGAAATCTCGTCCGTCGACAAGGTTATCCAGGTCAGTGGAGATCAAATTGTTCATCTTTCCCACCAAGTTGCCCGACTTCCCTGGGTCCTCGCTGACATCTTCACCAACCGGAGTAGAGGGAGCGTCTTCTTTTTGCTTGCCCTTGATACTCGATGACGCAATCGACTGCCCATTTTCCTCGCCGTTCTCGACTACAGGCTCAGCTACGATATCGTCACCCGCTATTGAAGCGTTTTCGGGCGTCGCGGCTTCACTGCGAGTATCGGGAGTGGCCACAGGGGTGGTCCTTGTTGAGGACGAAGTCTCCGCTTTCATGCGAATACGCAGAGCGTGCTCAAAGACGAACTGAGTAACGATTGCCGAAACGCGCACGAGTGTACCCGTCTGGATGGTAAAGCAGCGAAGCGTGAGGAGCGTGACTTTGTGACTTCAATCGACCACTGACCGCAATGAATATGTACCACTGAAAAGCCATGGTGCCGAGTGCTGGACCTAAGAAGAGATACGCGATCCAAACCCATGGACGTACAACGGCGCCCTCCCCATGGTTTTCGAGGTAGCTAAGGAGGCGTCTAGCGCAAACATGAAAGAACACAGATCAGGAAGCGCACCGCAGAAGTTGATTCATCCCGATGGGCGCCATAAGTGTCGATATGACTCTTATAATGACCAGAATTGACATTTGGATGTATTCCCGGCCTGTATGAGCGTAAGTCGAGAGAAAGTCGAGCTCAGTCGAGAGACATACGAAAGATGGTCAAGAGACCCCAAAAGAGATACCTGTTGGGACTGCCAGAAAAGGTATCCAAGTGCTAACGGAACGAGTTGATAAAAGTTGCGCCCGGGATAAATATATACCTACCTTGAAGCTTCTCTTCACAAGATTTTTAGTATAGTCATAATCTGCGAGCGGGGGAAGCATATCATGTGACAAGTGGGGAACACGATAGGCCAAGAAGACGATCGGATCGAGGAATGTGTAGGTCATCATCGACAAACGGGATGCTGTCTGCTCCGGGTTGATAGCTTTCTGAGGATCCTACAGAGGGGAGTCAGGGATACGCGAGATGGTCAGGAAGGGATGAGAATCTTCTCACCTTGGGGTCGAGTGCGACATACTGACGCGGGCTGATCAACGGGATGACGACTCCCGCAAGAGCAAGGAGGCCGATTTTGACCCAGAGTACGGCACCTTCCCAGTCATCTGCGGGTACCAGCGTGAACGTAAGGAGTGGCCAAATATTGCGGTACGCGTAAACGGAGAAGGTGATGAGCAACAGGGAGGAGAGATGGCATGCCGCGACCGAGGCGCGCGTTATCCGGGCCGTGAGCGCGACCAATGCCAAGAAACAGGCGTACGACTAACGGACGACATGGCTTGAGTGAGAACAGGGGTTGTGCGTGCGCGCGAAGCGGGGAACACCACGTACATAGTTTAAACAAAACGCGAGGTCGATCCACTCTCGTTCCGACAACGTGTCACCATCAGGACGATGTTTGTGCTCGTGCTTCTTGCGCCCGTGTTTGCCGCTACGCATCAGCGTGTCCACTGGCAGGCCAGAATTGACACCAGACTGCTGTTGCTCTTCTTCCCTGATGAAGCTGTATATCGAGAGGCTGAGGAGCGCGAGGACGAGGAGGAGGCGCAGAAACTGGAATAGGAATATGACCGATCCACCCGATCTCTCTACATGGTCCGTGAAAGCCGACACTAGACCCGTACGAGTGCTGTTGTCGGCGCCCGATTCATCGGCACCGGCACCTTCGTCCTCATTTTCGACGGTGCCAAAGATATGTGCGCGAAGCTGCTTGAATAGCTCTGACGAGATAACGGCTTGTACAACGAGAACGACTATGGACG
>Ga0307512_10005041_pt1 | contig 14058 bp, 16 predicted proteins | sample 14_EM_MG_FD_200267 | JGI IMG/M metagenome (GOLD analysis project Ga0307512, IMG submission 200267) | Populus trichocarpa ectomycorrhiza microbial communities from riparian zone in the Pacific Northwest, United States - 14_EM | ecosystem: Host-associated > Plants > Roots > Unclassified | place... | reverse complement strand
TACACCATATTTTCCTGTACAAAATGTTGTCGATCCCTCATGAATGCGGATTTCCTCATTCACGTCTCGGAAAGCTCTGCGCGACTTCATTAAACTTGTTCTCACAGTTCTCGCTTCGACCCGTCCTGGCGACTTCTCCCGATGCTGCGCCTGAGCCGTGGAGCCGCCGATCAGCGTCGATTTTATTTGTCAGGTCCCTCTTCTTGTTCCCGTTTCATCCCTCGTCCGTGGTCTTCCCTTCCTTGGCGCTCTTTCCTATCTCGGAAAGAACCCCTTCTGCTGCCTCTAAGCCAGTTGCTTGTTCATAACACTCATCGATCATATCTCTTTGATCTTCACCGGTCATGATCTCGGCCTCGTGACTCGTCTGGTCCTGTTATCAATACTTATCAATGCGAGCCATCGTTTCTTCTCTCTTCGTCGTCGAGGACATTACCCTGAACTGAAGATTACGCACCTCCAAATTGTTAAGGGGTGCGTTTTTCATGTCCCGTGTCTGGTGTAAGGTATGCAGTTATATCGGGTGATGCGTTGTGCGACCAGTGAAGCTAGTGAAGCCGTCAAGCTCAAGGATAATCCCGGCGCCTTCAGGGCGCTATACCGGCTGCGCAGAGTTCACGTGCTTTCCAGGCGTTCCTCGGAACGTTGGATGACGTAACGGTAACCGCTCAATCCCTCCTGTCGTCACTGACTCAGGTTGCTTTCCTACTGTGATGGTGAGGCTCTGTCAGTGACACGTGTGTGTGAACTCACGCCATTTCTGTTACATCTAATTGCTAATTGCTTCTGTTACTGCCTAATGCAAACTCGGAACCCTAATTCTATCGCCAGCTATCCAACTCTCAGCGCTTCTGTAATTCCCGACGTCAAGCTCAAATACAGGACTGCGTGTCGCTCATGGACTCAAGTATTCTCTCTTTTGGCCTATGTTGAAACGATCACTAACTACAGGCGCACAGACCAGCCCTGCCGATTATGCCGAATAGAGATAGCTGCACCTATCTGCACACTCCCCGACGATGTCCTTCTCGAAATATTCAGCATTTATGTGGATTGTGTTGCCTGGCCGGACGAAGACGCATGGCATACGCTAGTGCATGTGTGCCAACGATGGCGATCCATTGTGTTTGCGTCACCACATCACCTCAATGTGCAACTTCGGTGTACGAACAAAAGATCGGCTCTGATGATGTTGGATGTCTGGCCGGCATTGCCCATTGCCGTAGAGTTCCGGCGTTTACCCATGTCGCGACTTCAGGTTTCAAGCAACATTATTACGGCATTAAATCAGCGCGATCGCATTCGCAAAATCGACCTGTCCCCTATTCCAGTTTCGCTGTTGAGAAAAATAAGGGCGATTGAGGAGCCACTTCCGATGCTGACAGACCTCAAGTTCGCGTCGCAGGATGACACAGTGTCTCTTCTCGATTCGTTGTTGGGCGGATCTGCCCCACGCCTGCGATCACTCCACTTGATTGGCATCCCATTTCCGGCCTTGCCGAAACTACTTTTGTCTACCGCTGAGCTTGTCACCCTTTATGCTTCTAGCATTCCTCATTCCTTACACACGTCACCCGAGACGATAGTCTACATCCTATCTACCTTGACAAAGCTCCAAAATCTTTCCCTAGGATTCCAATCCCCTCAACCTCTAGCCGACAATGCAAGCCGCCTTTTGCTTCCACTCACACGTGTTGTACTCCCAGCCCTCACCTCACTCCATTTCCTAGACTATGACGAGTACTTGGAGGACATTGTATCTCGAATCGATACTCCTCTTCTCGACAATATGACCATAGGGACCTTCAAGCGACAAGTATTCGATACTCGACAACTCCGCTGCTTTATCAGCCATACGGAAGCATTCAAGTCGCCCCACCGGGCCGACATAGATATAACTGGCTCCGAGTCCTCCGTGTCTCTCATAGTATTCTCACGAGGAGCGACGTCTGATCACAAATTGCTAAAGTTCACGACCCAACGGCTACGTTCGAGCTTTTCGCAGTTCTGTATTTCGGCCTTGCCTCCCCTCTCCACCTTGAAACGCCTGGATATCCGCAAGTCCAGACGACGTTGGCAAGGACCCATTAGTAACAGACTATGGGTAGATCTTTTACGTCTGTTCACTTCCGTGACGGATCTGGTCGTTTCCGGAGCAACAGGGCATGTCGCGACTGCCCTGCAGGGGATCACTGTGGAAGGCGTAACAGACGTATTACCTGCCCTACAAAATCTCTTCTTGGAGATTTCCGCACGATCAGGACCTAACCAAGAAACCATTGCGCAGTTCGTCGCTACCCGGTGGCTCTCTGATCGTCCCGTGACTGTCCTCTATGAGGATTGAGAAATTTGGTGAATGTTGTTCTATGTTGCTTCGTGGCATCAATTTACCACATTTTATCTCCTTTCCCCTTTCCACTCATAGTTTGACTGGTGGCGTAAGGTATGGTACCTTGGTTGCCACCTAGGTGATCCGATCTCCCCGTATTCTATCTTTGACTCAATATGGACAACGTTATTCTGTGCAGCTGTACAATCATCTCGACTACCCTGCCTGGTACAGTGTCCCGTCGAATAGAGTTGATCCTTCAGTTGGAGTGGAAGAAGATTGTCGCGCTGCAAGCCAGAGAGTGGCTTACAGGGCGTAGGACGTCAGGCGGGGTACAGGGGGGGACAGAATATTAACTCATGACTGGGCGTGGAGTCAGACCTCGCTGAGTACAGGAGAAGCGGACGACAGGACGCCGAGAGGCGGCAGCTAGAGCCGGAAAGCGGCATAGTTTTTAATGTGGGAATAATGGTGTACGCCCTTGCTTAGCTGGGTGAAATATTTCGCCCCTAGATCCTGAACGCCCTAGAACATTGCATGCCTAGAGACTTCCCACAAACAGCCACACCGCTTCTATACGCCCTGTCAAGGCGCATTTAGAGGTCGCCAGCACACATGCATATGGTTATCAGGGGCTCCCCATCGCCCAACAGCGACTGGAAATCGATTGGTAAGGACACCCGATCATAGAACCTAGCTATGGGCACAGAGAAAGTAATTCAGGTGTTGGTCCGAGTCCGGACCAGCTACATCGGCTAATTCCAAAAACCTCAACTGTCGATACAACACAATACTACTTCACCGAAACGTTGCTACACTGGATGCCACTGTACCATACCGAGTCCAAGATGTTATACAGTACCCAAACCCGAGTCTCAAGAACGAAAATAGCTATCATACAGGAAAATATCAGGTGATGTCAGCGAAAATAATTGGAATCAAAGGCATGAAGAACCCATCAATAAATCTCCCCGCGCATGTGCCACCAACGTCTGCTTTCTCAGTGGTGGATAGCTACAGGTTGACCAGAAATCCGTCGCATTGCAACCAACTGCCCGATCACTCCAAGAACGGAACAAATAGCATGAGGGAAATGTAAGGTGGTAAGCATATGACAGGCGAAAATCAACGGAATCGAAAGTGGAGAGAACCTATCAGTAAACCTCGTCACGAATGTGCCAATAACGTCCTCTATCCCTGTGGTGGATATCTACAGGTCGACCAGAAAGCTGCCGCACAGCGGCGAACTGTCTGATGGCATCGTAAATGGGCTCCGGTGGCTGCTGCCCTTCCAAGAAGATATTCTGCAGTGCGGGAAACACGTCTGTCGCGCTCACCCTTCGGGCGAGGACTCGCAGGGATGGTGCGACGCGCTCAACGAACCTCTCCGATATGTCCAAGGTTGTCACAGTGGTAAACGGGCGAAAAAGCTCCGCCCATTGTCCGTCCTCTACGTCGTCTTGCCATTGCGGTTGCGAGGATCGACCTTCGTGGATTCCAAGGCGTTCCAAAGCAGGGACCGGGGGCAGAAACCGGCTACAGACTTGCGCGAGAGATGAAAGCTGCCAGTCCGATGTCGCGCACGAGATGCCGAGCTCGAACATTTTGTGATAGTCGGTCCCGTTTTGTCGAAATAGGCTGACCTGGACGCGGTAACAAAAAAAGACGACGTCCGCTCGACGGGCCGCGTTGAATCTTTCTGTGCGACCGAGGAAATGGCGGAGTCCGAGTCGTAAAGTGCCGAATATGAGTTGGTTAAACAACGTTATGGCGGTGTTGTCGAGCAGGGGGGCGTCGATCCGGGCTACGAAGTCGTCCAAATACTCGCTATTGCCCTTGAAATTAAATACGGTGAGAGAGGGGAGGACAATCCGGGTGAGCAGGGGCGGGTATCGGCTTTCGATCTCTGTGTCGGTCTGAGGTCGAGGGGATCGGAACCCAAGAACGAGCCTCTTGAGCTTGGTCAGCGTGGACAAGGAAGTTGCCATCTCCTCTGGTGAAATGTAACCGGAAGGAGGGATATCCCACAGGCGAAGGCTGACAAGGCCTTTAGTAGACGAAAGTAATTTACGTACCGCCAGAAAGGGAATTCCCTCGAAGCTGAGTTCTTGGAGTCGTGGGACGGATCCCCCAAAAAAGGAATCGGGAAGGGCCGGCGCACTTTCATCCTTTGACTGAAGCGCCAAAGACGTCAGCGCAGCAAACGGCTCCCATCAGGGAAAACCTCCCGCGATAATTTCCATAATTTCGTGATAATTCCCATAACTTCGTGATAAAGTCTCACTAGATCTCACTAATTGTCCAGTAATTTTCAAACCCTGCTCGGCGATAATTTATTACTATTTTACCTACGACAATCGGAATAATTCAATGATCGGCAAAAAACACAGATACAGTAATCTGATTACTCTTAATCTAGACACAAATAAGTTAGCTATGCACATTTTACATCGCAGACAGATGGTCTGTGCAAGAGTTCGAAAGGGAAGGATTGAAGGTGTGAAAACAGGGGTGGCAGATTGGCGGTTGCTAATTGCATGACTGCCGGTGGGAGAGAGCAAGAGGGAGAGAGTGCGTGCGTGAGTGATGGATGCAAGAGGCAGGACATGACAACACAGACTGCAATGGGCACTTGTTGCCCCAACAGCGCAGCTTGGGATTCATAACAGGTGTAAGGCTTAAGGGGGTGGGCACACAAACGGAAAGAGAACGAAAGTGGCTGTATTCTTCGTTGCCAGCTCTTGGCCAGGCAGTGAGGGATATATATAAGTATGCTAGGTGCAAGGCGATGTGTTAGGATAAAAAGGGGAATATACGAACATACAAAGGAGCCTTAAATGATACTATACCTGGTAAGTGCGTCTCCAGCAAGGGTATGGTTCCAAACAAGGACCCGACTTGTGAGCTGTTGTGCACGTTGTGCATAACATTGGAATGACAGCTGCCGAAGCAGAGCACACTTGTGGGGCTGCAAGCAAGGGCGGGCAGTTTGTGTGGCCTTTGAGGTATGACAGGAGAGGCCTTGAGGAGGAGACGAGACGTGGTGATGGAGGTAAGAGGTGGGGAGGAAATCTTCAGATTGAAAAGACTTGTTGAGGTCAAGAAAATGACACAGCAGCCATTGTCACCAAGAACAAGAAAACTTAGTTGCAAAAAGAAGTCACATCAGTCAAGCAGTACTAGCCAACAGAGATAAACATGCACCTATGGCCATACCTCTGTCACCTTGTCCCGTCATTGAGTGGCCTCAGCAGGGAGAGATGTCGAGTCGGTAACGGAGTGGTAACACTACGGAGTCACTATGGTAACCCGGGCGGACTCTGAAAAAAAAAGGGGGGGCAGAAGCGCCAACCAGACTTAAGCTATTCAAGTTGAACTTTTCCCCATTGTCATTGTCTACTGTAGTCCTTCAAGGCCACTGCCCCTCGAGTGCATCCATTGCTTCCACCTGGTGCCGCTTTGCCTCTTATCATCCAAATTGACAAGTCTGTTCATGTTTCTGCCCTCCAGGAACTCTTCGTCGGCTTTGGCAGGTGCTTGTCAATGATGAAACTATGGTGACAGTCACCCTACTTATGGAGAATGTCGGCTTTGGGGCGTAGCCTGGTGCTGCACACCTCATCAAGGCTCCCTGTGTCCTCACTGTGGCTGCTTCCATCATGACCATCGAATCGCGCTACCAAACCCTCCTTAACCTCTTCCAGGGCTTCCTGCTCATCCTGCAGTCATTTGACATTCCCCTCCTTCCCAATGAGATTCTCTCCCTTGCCGGCTCCCTCGTCCAAGGCTGTGACCTCAGTATCAAGGGTCCTTAATTTTCTAGCATACCAGAACTACCTGAAGCTCACTGTGCCACCTTCATCCAACCCTCCTTTACCTGTCACTAAAATTGGCATCATCACAGTCAGAACATCCCTTCAATCCAGCTTGTCTGCCTTTCCTGGCACACCCGATGTAAGCACAATCCCATCCCCATCGCAGCGATTCGTCTTCTCACATGTGCGCATGTGCCACCTGGCCCTTCTACTCTTAATTGGGTAGTGCGCTGACTGGCGGGTATCAACAGCCCAGTTGCAATCTGGATCACATCAGACGATCAGCTGCTGAATGCCAGCACAGTCAACCGCCAAAGCAATGCGGTCGCTGCAGGCTGCCTGATGGCCTTTATCAATGCACAAGTTGACAGGCTCAGCTCACAAGTCCAGAAGAATGACAAGAGTAGGAGTGGCAACAATGCTGTAAGCCCCTCCACGACCACCACTGTATCACCAGCTGAGGCTAGCCCCCTCCTCACCTCCCTCAGCACAATCATGGGCACTACATGCCCCTCCCCAACCATCCTTACCTCTCTGAGTGAGTGCTCCATTTTTTTTTCATGTTCTGACCAATCCTGACCTCTTCCACCATCCCTCCTGCTACTGCCGGCACACTCAATCTGAAGAAATGTGGCACAAAACTGATGGCAATGATCTCAAGCTGACGACATTTCAATTTTGAGCACCCTATCTTCGACTTTGCATTGAGTCACCCCTACCTCTCTCCTCACAACTCGATTTGTAACTGTCGGAGCTGCACCCATCTCCCCTTCCAGATTCCCTTTCCGCCCACATTATGCCCATGTCTGTTTGGACACCTGACCCTCTCACCAGTACATCCCACATCCGCAGTGCTCAAGTATACCTCTCCTACACTGTCCTCACCGCTGCCCCACTCCTCCAGCCCAAAGCTGCAACGACATTGACAGGGGGTGAGTATCCTTTGCCCCTTGCTTGCTCATGCATTCTCTCACCTCTCCCTCATGGGTTGAATTCTGGCCATCATAGCCGCGCTGTCATAGCCTTGCAGGTCTAATGACCTGGTGCCTGCAAACCGCCTGCCCATGTGTTGGCAGCACGTGCACAACATGACAAGGAGGTCACACTCTTTGTGCAGGTTCAAATATGTGAGTCCATTCTTTCCAACTGCCTGGCTATGCTGGGGTTGCGACACCAACACCTCGATCCCATTCCATGTGAATAGATCAGGTAAGTCAGAATGTTAGTATGTGTGTCGGAACTACCAGTGTCATATAGGATAGTTGGCCAATAATATAATATTTGAAGCTCTTAAGTTCCCCTATTATCATGAGGTTATTCAAATGTTATTGGAATTATTGAAGTAAATTAGATCTACTTTATGGGGGGTAAGTTAGCAAGCGATAATCTAAACTTTTGATAATTTTGCTAAATTATCACTAAGTTATGGGAATAATCGCTAAATTATGGATATTATTGCTAAATTATGAAAATTACTGCAGGAGGTTTTCCCTGATGGCCCTTTATGGTTGCAATCCCTTCTAATAGTAGACTTGGGACCGCCTGGATGTTGATTTCGCATATGCAGTCGTTGTGCGTAAGCGCATCAATGATATTATTTACACCCCCCTGCAATTGTAAGTTTTTGGCATAGTAGTCCTTTATGATGATAGGCAACACTTGTTGAGGATGGAGTCCGTGATGTCACGCATTCAAAGAATCCCAAGCCCAAGTTCTCCCAAAGCCGCCCCTAAGCTAAAGTATAGTCATGTGGTTGGATCCACTCCTCGACCACGTGACCCTGGGAAACTATCACATGACCTGTCATGTGTTCAATCATGTGACATCTCAACAACTTTGGGATCACATGATATACAAGCATGTGATCCTGGGAAAGTATCACATGACCTACCAAGGGATTGGTCATCAACGCAATCACAAGTTACTACATGATCACCTGATTGAGCATGCTTCAGATGTGTGCCTAGTCCATTGATCGGCACGTGGAAGACCGTGGGAACGATCAACAAATCAACAAATCAATGAACAAGTCACAAGACCTTAGAGTGCAGTAAGGTTGCTCACCCATTACCTGTATTTGTACCTGCCCTAAAGTATGGGCCACCTGTTTGAGTATGTATGCCTACCCTAAACATGTATGCACAGACCACCCTGTATTAGTATATAAGACCTGCGAAATTGAGCGAACAGTCCTCTGACTGTTCTCTTGTCTACCCCCATCATTAAGCATCTTAGCCTTTACATCTCAGTCCTCCTCTGTCATATCTCTTTGATCATCCTTTGGATTGATTACCTCTACCTCAAACATCAAGTCGTTGCCCACTGCTTGCCATAAACAGTAGTAGGTCTCGACATTAGAACAGTCTCTTAAGTAGAGCTAATTGTATAAGTGAAGTGTCCTTCACTTCCTCAGAGCCCACTATCGTTGCCTCCCCCACCCTCTCCCACATCTCCGTCGCTTCCTGGTCGGCCCTCAATAACGTTTACCAGCAGAATGTTGCGGACACCGCTGCTACCATCCTTGAGGTCTTACAAAGTCCTCACAACACTTAGAACTACCCAAGTCCTCTCGATGTCGCCGCCTGTGTCTTCCAACCTATTGTCCCTCAGTCTCCCGAGCTCATCTGGCCCACTCTTGACAACGTTGAGGATTTCCCCTTCCTCAACGTCCCTGATAGCCCACAGTATATCATTACTAGTGCTCCCATCTCCCCTGCCCCTGTCCACAGCCTCAAGACCCTTGCCCACGTCGCCTTCTACAAACCCGAGTATCATGAAGATGAAAAAGAAAACCTCCTTCCTGCGCCCACTCAAGATTCCTTCGTCCATCAGCACCTTGGACACAATCTTAGAGAACACATTGTCCTTGAGGACATCCCGGCCGCCCCCCTTCCATCGCCCATCGTCGAAGCCCCTGTTGCCACCATCCCATCTCCTGCCCCCAGATCGCGTCAACCCTCACCTGGAGTACCTCTACTCCCAGAAGTACCTGTAAAGGACCTCTTCCCCAACCTCTTCCATGCCCCTGCTTATACTGACGTCATCGACCGCCACCCGCACCAGTACACAGTCGTCTACGACCACAGAGAAAAGTTTTGGGTTCCTCAAGAGGAATTTATCAAGTGCAACTTTCTTTGTCTTATTCCCTGTATCCCCGATCTTGAGACTCACCTGGTCTCTTTTATTACCCCATTCTGTGCCGACGTCTTCCACAATGTCTGGGTCAATTCTAACGGCCCTCTTCCTCATATTAACCTTTGCGCCAAGATCGGCCAGCACCCCCATTCTGCTTCTTTTCCGTTTGGTTATTTTGAATCCTCTTTTGTTGATTCAATCAAGTTCCTTTTTGGACAATTTCCTCCCAATTGGCTTGAGTACTTTGAAGGCGTACTTGTGCCTCTTGTAGCATACAATTTCCTAGACGGGCGTATCGCTACCCTCTGTGGACAGTTACATTTCACTCCAAATGATATTTTTGTTATTGATAGGAATACACATACAGAAGACCTCTTATGTATACAGCCCGGACTTGCCGCATTTGTCTGCACTTCCCATGTCCTGACTAACCCATTTGCTTATATCACGCCTCCTCCTGTAGAAACACCTTTGTAAACTTGTACCAGTAAGTTTACAAAGAACTTGGCATAGTAGAAACAAAGGGTTATCAAATCTTTTCAGTGTCAGAAGCTTTAGAAATCCAAGAGATCCGCAAGGAATTTCTTAGAGAAGCCGGTTTCAACTTAACCGATCTAAGAACTCAAGTTCAACTTACGTATTGGAGTGAACAACACTTCATCATCCAAGACCTCATCGAATTATTACCTTTTGGGGAAATCTTAAGTGACATTCGCTTCTATTCATACGTCGACTACTCCCTTGACGAACTTATTAGTAAAGCAAACCAAACTTTACTTTATTGGAGACTCTCAGGGATCACCCAATACGACAGAACCCCAGTGACCCAATTAAGCCTTTTTATAACAAAACCTTCCTTTGGCATTATAGCGCACCATCGTACTGGGAAGAAATCCGTTCACAAATTCAATCAGGGCATAGAGTTAGATTTCTATCCTGATTTCTCCTGTCGCAAACCAAAATTAAAGTGGAGTTCAACGAAATTCGACTCCAGACAAACTTTAACGATGATTTCCAATTTGTCTATACCGACAGCAACACCTACCAATACAAATTTGCCAATCTTAGGTGGCAACCTGTCCGCACCATCCTCTCGTTCCCTCTCATCAACCCGCCCACCTTTTCGCTTCCAATTACGGTACCTAACGCCCTTGGAAGAGAGACCGAGTACCAGGCCTATCTTACCCAGGTTCAGAACCTTCCCAACAACATCCACATCCAGGACCACTACTGGGACAGCGTCGACTCTACCCCAGCCAATACCCTTGGACCTACCCATGTTAACACCCCAAGTACCGGTTCAGATACCAATTACTGGACTCCCACCAACTTCCAGTTCGCATCCCCAACCCCAGAATCCGGATCCACCAACTTGGCCCATCCGTGCACTTGTGGCACTGACATTTGTTATTGTGATACTCGACAGCCCGGAACACCCCCGATGCCTGCTGGTATTTCTCTCTGGAACCCAAAGTACAGTAATCAACCTATAAACGGCTTGCATTACAATCAGACCCTGCAAACTGGCACCCTATCAGCGATCAGCCCTAGCTCGAGACCGCCAGAGATCCAATTCTTCCCGAGATACCTCCCAGTTTGTACCTTCTAACAAAAGAACTACCCAAAGAGGAAATCCCAACAAAAGAGGACGACTACTAAGAAGGGTTACTCCTTTTGTTACCAGACCAGTTCCAGAACGAAGACAAACTCCCTGACCAGCTACTCCGAACCCCATCCCACCCGTGTACCCAACTGTAATTCCCCCACCTCACATAGAACCTACCCCCAGTTACCACATATATCCTCCACCTCTGGTTCTCCCATTGCTTTTAGATAATTACTGAGAAGCCTCCTTACCTCCTACCCCATTTGAACCTCCCGCGCCATTAGAATCAATTGTCTCAGGAGGATCTGAAATAATTGGGAGAACTTTCCAATCATTTTTACCAGGACATAAATACCTAGCCAATACAGTTCTGACTTGAAGCAAGAAAGAATTAGACGCATTCCATACCCATTGTTGGTACCAATTACAAGGACGACAAGAATGTCACAGTGAACACTTGTTATCAGAATTAACCGAACTTTGCCCAGATCCCATCATCTTCTTGGGATATTTGTGGAAATACTGTACTTCCATAAATAACGACAGTATTTTGGAAGATTACCGGATTATCCAATGAACAGAAACTCATCCACAAACGGCCTGATTAAACCGAGCTTACACCATATTCTATGGTTGGCACGATAACAGTTACACTATGTCTCTTGCATGATCTTTTGGGAAAAAGTTCTTCTCAAATATCCCACAAAACTCCAGGCCTCTGAAGAAGACACCGAATATTTACCAATAGTCTTCTCTGAGTGGTTCATTGCCTATGATCAAGGAGAAAGAGTTATCTTTGCACGACTATACGACAATTGTGTGTGGAGCGTTCCACCAAGTAAAACTTGGACCAACTATGACACCAGCAACGAGATCTCCCTAGAAACCCTAACCGACTTAGTTCCATATTTCCACCAACTTACCAATTTCGACCTTTATACAGGAAGAGCGAAATATAATAACAAAGATGTTATCTGGACACCCATCCATCAGTGGAAATATTGCAACAATAGGACAGTACATTTCAATGGAACCCTGACTGAAGGAACAAACTCCGAACATAGTTCCAACAAAGCTTCCAATAAATCGAATCCGGACGAAGATACAGCTCAAGTTGAAGATCTCCTTAGATGAGCTGAAACCACTGTTACATCAGCAATCTAGAAACTCTCCAGTTGAGCAGGAACCCCAGAACCGACAAATTCGCCCTTGCCTAAAGCAAGTCCGCTTCTTGGAAAGTCCAAACTTTCAACCACAGAAGTCAGTCAGGTTGCTACACCCCCCATATCAAAGGGAAAAGCACCGGCCCTGCCACCCACAAGAACTAGTGCCTCCAGTTCTTCTCCGTGACCCACACAAACCGCGGCATTACCCTCCACAACCAAGCCACCGGCACCACCGCCCAGAAACCCCAAGGGAAAAACACCGCCGGCTAAACCTAATCCACCAGCATCAACTTCAAAACTACCACCGCAACCCCCAGGAGGAAATCCCCTGGCACCACCACTACCCACAGGAATGGCACAACCAAACCCACTACCCTGTATCTTGGGAACAGCCCCAGAGCCCTTTAATGGAAAGGGAGATACGGCAATCGCATTTTGGAATGCCCTTGAGAATTACTTCACAGTCAATGCTACTACCTTTGACACTGACACGAAAAAGGTATTGTCGGCTCTAACCTACTTCAAACAAGGGACCCAAGCAGGAGACTGGGCTAGTGATCATATCGCAACTATACTAGCCAGAAATCCTGTCAACTATGGAACATGGGACGATTTTAGAGATGCCTTCAAAGACCAGTTCATTCCCCCAGAAACACAAAATGAAGCGATCCAGAATATCCATAACACCCCACAAAGGAACCGGGAATTCGGCAAATGGTATCAAGGATGGAGCAGATATGCTAGGCGAGCCAATGTGGACAAAGCTACCAAGATGTATATGTTCTGAAGAGCTCTGGATACTGCTCTTCACAACAAACTACTCCAGTTATCACCAATGCCAACTACGTTGGCCGGACTTGTAGAGAAAGCCAGAGAATTTGATAAGAATTGGTGCACCTTTGCCGGCCCTACTAGAGGATTCTGACGACAGAATCCGCGCATTCAGAAAATCTCAGAAGAAGAATCTGAGATCAATGCCTTCCCACGACCCTCTCCTTTCAGACAGAACTGAGGACAAGGATGCGGATGTAGCCATGGTTGTGGAAGACTCACTCTGGAAGAATGCAAATGCCGTATCGACAATAACCTCTGTCTCTATTGTGGCATACCTGGACACATCGCTATCAACTGTACTGCACTGCCAAATTCACGACCTGGTTCCAGTTTCTGACCACAAAGCAGCGGTCCGTCTGTCTGACAAATCGATTCCATTCCAGAAGAAGGGATGGAGAAATTGTCACTCAAAGGCGAAAGCGGAATTAATATCGCTTCCATTAATCAATTCGAACCATTGGTCAAACTCAATCTAGATGAAAATCTGTCTTTTCTTGGAACTCTCTAGGAGCATCGCCTAAGAGAGTTGTATCAATACTGTCGAGACCTACTACTGTTTTACAAGCAGCAAGCAGCAACGACGTTGTATTTGGTGTGGAGGTAACTGAGCCAAAGGATAACTTGAGAGATGGCAAGAAGAGTGATGACAAGGTAAAGCTTTGGGGACTCAATGGTGGGGGTAGACAAGAGAACAGTCTGAGGACTGTTCGCTCAATTTCGCAGGTCTTATATACTAATACAGGGTGGTCTGTGCATACATGTTTAGGGTAGGCATACATACTCAAATGGGCAGCCCATACTTTAGGGCAGGTACAAATACAGGTAACGGGTGAGTGACCTTACTGCGCTCCAAGGTCTTGTGACTTGTTCATTGATTCACTGATTCATTGATCGTTCCCATGGTCTTCCACGTGCCGATCAACAGACTAGGCGCACATCTGAAGTGTGCTTGATCAGGTGATCATGTAGCGACTTGTGATCGCATTGATGACCAATCCCTTGGTAGGTCATGTGATACTTTTCCAGGATCATGTGCTTGTATATTACATGATCCCAAAGTTGTCAAGATGTCATGTGATCGAACACATGACAGGTCAGGTGATAGTTTCCCAGGGTCATGTGGTCAAGGAGTGGATCCTACCACATGACTATACTTTAGCTTAGGGGCAGCTT
>Ga0307512_10005040_pt1 | contig 14063 bp, 16 predicted proteins | sample 14_EM_MG_FD_200267 | JGI IMG/M metagenome (GOLD analysis project Ga0307512, IMG submission 200267) | Populus trichocarpa ectomycorrhiza microbial communities from riparian zone in the Pacific Northwest, United States - 14_EM | ecosystem: Host-associated > Plants > Roots > Unclassified | place... | reverse complement strand
TAAAAATTTAGTCTTGATTTCAGTTTCTTGCTTACTTTTTTTTCTGGTTCATATGGTCTTGATATCTGTACCTTTTTTTTTTAATTTCTTTTCTTGTATAATTCACTGTGGAATCTTCTTTCTTTAGCTTCAAATCCTTGAATTAAGTCACTCACTTTCTTTGGTTTTTTTGTCTCTTCAAATGGTCTAAATTTCTGTGTTTTTCTTCGAGTTTCTTGATCAAAGGTCTGAACTTTCTTGATTTACAAGTAATTTCTTGAATTCTCTATTCTGGGTTCTTGTTTCCATGGGACTTTGTCATGGAAAACCCGTTGAGCTCCAACAAAACCAATCCAAAAACAACACGCTCTCCATTGAAACAGACTCAACAAAGCCACCAAATTCACACACTAGGAAGAACTCAAACTTCCCTTTTTACAGTCCAAGTCCATTATCTAGTCTCTTCAAGACTTCACCTGCTGTATCAAGTGTAAGGTCCACTCCTTTGAGGATTTTCAAGAGGCCTTTTCCACCTCCTTCCCCTGCAAAGCATATACGTGCATTGCTTGCAAGAAGGCATGGCTCTGTTAAGCCTAATGAAGCTTCAATTCCTGAAGGAAATGAGATTGATATTGGTTTGGACAAGAATTTTGGGTTTTCTAAGCAGTTTGCAAGTCATTATGAGCTTGGTGAGGAAGTGGGGCGTGGACATTTTGGGTATACATGCTCTGCGAAGGCGAACAAAGGAAGCTTGAAAGGCCAGAATGTGGCAGTCAAAGTTATTCCAAAGTCTAAGGTTTACTTCTCAACCTCTCATTGACCATGATCTTTCGATTTTGACTAGCTTTTATTGGTTTGAGTAATTCCTTAGATTAGCTTAAAAATTTGGATGTTTTGAATTGTTGTGTGTTCTGCTTATGTACAGATGTGATTTATTTTTATGTTTCTAAGCACACCTTTCTCTTGTTACTGATATTTAGCATCTATAATAGAGGTTTAATGCAATTCTGGCTGCTATTTGTAATTCTAACTGATCTGCCTCGCTTGTGTTGTGATAATATGGGAGTATACGATGACAATGATGGGTTTGCTCGAGGTCTTTCCCTGAAAATGCAGCGCTTCTCCGTTGTTTAGGACACTTGTAGCTTGTATCTTAACACAGCCTTCCTTATTAATTGGAGTATTGGCATTTATTAATGAATGCTCTGTTTCATGTTTAGGCTATCCAGGCTCAAGACACACGGTTGATGGGTCACTATCCTCTAAATAAGTCACTGATAATTGAATTAAATGGTTTGTTTTTTGTCCAATTATCCATAAAGCTTTGGTAGCTCATTACCCTGTCATGATAATGATATTATATCATAACTTAATCCAATGCAAACAAGGTATTCTGTAATATTCTCCATATTTGCTAATATCGATCTATTTGTGAAAGCATATCCTGTTTTTGTACTAAATCATTGTGCACAAGTACAAGGATCATTGAGCAAAAGTCTCATTCGCCCTACATGATAGAGGCATTAGCACCGTTATTTATGCCATAAATGATAGTTCTTTTGACCATCAACTGTAGAACCAGTGAGCTATTTGTCTTTTTCTCATGTAAATTGGGCAATGTTTTACAGATGACCACTGTAGTTGCCATAGAGGATGTGAGACGAGAAGTGAAAATATTACGGGCTCTAACGGGACATAAGAACCTAGTGCAGTTCTACGATGCCTACGAAGACGACGACAATGTCTATGCTATAATGGAGTAAGTTTTGACTGCACTTATTTTTCATGTAAAAACGGATTTAATTGTGTCACTTTTGCCTTGGTTATACATTCGATGTTTATGGCTCAAAACTGTGATAATGACTACCAAGAAAATGATGACAGATAGGACAATCAGATAAGCTAAGTAACTAGCTAGTGCTTTTAACCCCTACATGTTTCAATGAATTTTATAAGGATAAAGGACGTAAAATGCACAATTTCATGAACCTTTTGGCCAGTTGATCTTCAATGTCAAGAAATGTAGACCAATTATATAAATGATTCTGCCTTGTTCAATCAAATTTGCTTTTAATGAAAAGCTTGATGGAGTTGAATAATACAGAGAGTCTTCGTGTTAACCAAAACACTTGAAAAAATAACTATGCCAGTCTTTTGGTACATTTTCATGGCTGTCATCTGTGAAAAACTTGCATCTAATTATCAAGGAGCAAAAGAGCAGAAAGAAGAAGTTAATCCATTGGTTAGTTAAGTTTCTACATTTATAATAGCATAGACTTCAGACAGATAAGTTGTTGGAACTTACCTTCTACAAATATTTTTGTTCTTTAGGTTGTGCGAAGGTGGCGAATTATTGGATAGGATACTCTCAAGGTACTGTACTCTTAAATGTTGTTTTCTTTATGGTATATCCGTGTCTTGTTCTGTGATATTCTAACTGGCTGAACTCCTAGTCATATTATACAGGGGTGGAAAATACTCAGAAGAAGATGCAAGGACCGTTATGGTTCAGATATTAAGTGTGGTTGCCTACTGCCATCTCCAAGGTGTCGTTCATCGTGACCTGAAGCCTGAGGTAAGCAATTAATAAAAATAATTATATGCGAATTTCTTGTTGTGTTACTTTTTTCTAGAAGATGCTTGACTAACTTCATGGAAGTTAGTTGTGACACTGTTAATATTTAGTGGAAGAATATAAAAGTTTTGGGTGGGAATTGGGAGGTGTTGTACGCTGTTGTAGATGCAATTTCATGTTGGCATATCCTTATTCTTTTCTAATCATTTTACTTCAGAACTTTCTCTTTACCACCAAGGAGGATAATTCCACATTGAAAGCCATTGATTTTGGACTCTCTGACTATGTAAAGCCAGGTCAGTTTTACTGGATACAGCAGCTCAACTTTTTTCTTTTTTTTTTGGTGGGGGGGATTCGATGGGGGGTGGGAGTTTTGACTATTTGAAACTTCTGCAGATGAAAGGTTAAATGATATTGTGGGAAGTGCATATTATGTAGCTCCTGAAGTTCTACACAGATCATATGGAACCGAGGCAGACATGTGGAGTATTGGTGTGATTGCTTATATTCTTCTATGTGGTAGCAGGCCCTTTTGGGCCCGGACAGAATCTGGAATCTTTCGAGCTGTTTTGAAAGCAGATCCAAGCTTTGATGAAGCTCCCTGGCCTTCTTTATCTCCAGAAGCTATTGATTTTGTGAAGAGGCTGTTGAACAAGGACTATCGGAAGAGACTAACAGCTGCTCAGGCTCTGAGTAAGTTCCTATAGCTAAACTCCTGATGATTTGGTCACCCTACATGTGAGGTCAAAAATATAATTCTAAGGTGGCTACCTGCATTTTTATGTTTAGGTCACCCATGGCTGGCTAATCATCATGACATAAAGATTCCACTGGATATGATTGTGTACAAGCTTGCAAAAGCTTATATATATTCTTCTTCCCTACGAAAATCTGCTTTGAGGGTGAGTAGGATACTGTGTCCTCCATTTTTAGTTGTAACTCAAATGCCAGGTTTTCTTCCCTTTTTTTCTTTTTTTTTTGGGTCAAGTCCTAAGCATTTCATCCAAAGTTAAATGCAATTGTGTAGAGTTTGTCTGCATCATAAACCAAAAGTCATTTCAAGCTGGAGGAGCCACAAACTTGTTTATGTTTTTTTGGTGTGGTGTCTTTGATATAAATCTCAAATACTTGCCGTGCAAGCAACAAACTTGTCGATTTTGACAGGCTCTGGCGAAGACGTTAACTGTTGCTCAGATAGCTTTCCTACGGGAACAATTTACATTGTTAGGGCCAAGCAAAAATGGCTTCATTTCTATGCAGAACTTTAAAACAGTGAGCTCCTTCTCTTCCATCTTTTGGCTCTCAGTATTAACTTTCGTACTCTCTTTTTTTTGTTGCTTTTTGGTGTTTCTCATGTCAATCTGAAAGATGTTGGTATTAACAGGCTGTAATAAAGCACTCTACAGATGCCATGAAGGATTCCAGGGTCCTCGATTATGTTAACATGGTAATGCTTAACGCCTGTTCTGGTTTCTTACCTATTTTTTGCTTAATTGTTTGTACCATTCTATCAGATTTATTTACTAGCAGAATTGATTTAGAGTTCTAGTTAATTGTCTACTCTTGCGTGTTTCAGGTTAGTTCTCTTCAATACAGTAAATTGGATTTTGAAGAATTTTCTGCTGTTGCCATAAGTGTGCATCAGCTAGAAGGAATGGATTGTTGGGAGCAAAATGTTAGGCGTGCCTATGAATTGTTTGAGAAAGATGGAAACAGACCCATTATGTTCGAGGAGCTTGCCTCAGTATGCTCTCTCTCTCTCTCTCTCTCTCTCACACACACACACACACACTCGGGGGTTTGCACACAGTGGCAGAGCTAGGAATTCTACGTGGGGGACGGTTAAATATACTAAAATGAAAAGGCCGTTGAGATATGTAATGGATGGATTTTGAAGCTGCATATGAGAGGCTAGTAAGTAACTTCTTTTATATATTTTGAAGAAGCCATATGTATAAAAAATGTCCCAAGACTTTTTTGTAAGAAACCATTACACTTGAGGGACTTACTTGAACTTTGGAGGGGCCAGTTCCCCTGCCACCCTAGCTCTGCCCCTGCATTGACAGACCTTTATGCTCTTTTTTCCTGACATATTTCTCTACAATTTGACAGATATCTGAAGTAAATTCAATAGGAATGTTCTTCTAGTCGTAGAGCTGAATTCTAGGTGCAAAAGTACCATAGGGAATGCAAAATGGTACGAGACTGGGTTGACCAGTAAGTAGGTCCTGGTTTGACTGCCAAAGTACTTGATATTTGCTTTGGAGTGGGTGTCCAAATTAATTTTTGTCGCCTGTAGGACCTTTTTGATTCAGGTCTTTTACTTGCAACAAACTAAACAAGGTGATAGCAGTGGCAAAGACTCAAATTTGAAGTTTCTAATCATCCAGTTTTTCACTTAGAACATAGGGAAAATGGAGGTCCAGGTCCAGGTCTATTTTACTTACTAGTATCGTCCCTTCCCTGAGGAAAGGAGGAACATAGATGATGAAGCAAGTCTGCTCCATCTAGAGACTTGTTTTGTTCTTTAAGTGAATTCAAGTACTAAAATTATTTGCTTCGCTGTTTTCAGGAGATGAGACATTCTGATGGTAAATTAACCTTCTTGGGGTTTGTCAAGCTTCTCCATGGAGTTTCGTCACGAATATTTCAGAAGGCTTGAAGTGAATCCTACCAACACAAACTATTTTGTCCACTGTCCTGGTCCTCCTTGAAACTACAATGTCACGAGGGGACTAAAATGGCACGACCAATTTAACCCAAATCAGGCTCATGTTCTCGTAATCATAACAAAGGGTACCGCTACCGATGAAGCCATGCACGACATGATCTCATGTTAAGTATGCTTCCCACTTTCTCTATGATCGGTGCAACTGGGATTAGAGGATTGTACAGATGAGGGAAGATCAGAAAAGTGGATTTAGGGTTAGCAGACAGCTTTTAACTCGAGTGAGCTCTGTGTTTTTGGGTTTATCCCTTGTGTACCCATTTCACTAAGTTATCTAATAAACCCTTCATGTGATCTGCATGAAGTTATGAAACTATGAACTTCGATTCTAATGGTTTTCACTTCTTACTGCATTTTCACCTCCAAGCTAAACCATTAATCCATCCAGTTACGATTTCGCTATGAACTCCAGCAACCAAGAAACAAGGGGTGCGGAAAGATTTGTGTATACAACTGTAGAATTACACATTTTCGTGGCGTGATTCTTGACGTCCTGTCATTCACTCAATGATAATCTAGTTAATGTAACAGGACTGGCTTCTGCTCGATTCACTTTCTATGATGGTGCCATGTGGGTTGGCACTCGACATGATGACAATTGAACTGCCCTTGTAATAATGATATTCGTTCACCCAATGTCTGAACAAGAGCTCTTGTACCCCGAATAGCTTGTAATTCAACTGAATTTCTTTCTCTTGTAAATTTCCAGAATTACTGTCTATGCTCCAATGATTTAAATAAAATATTAAATATATATAAAAAAATTATTTTTTTATATGATTCAAAAACATTAAAAAATTATTTTAAGTAAAATAAAATACATCGTTTGGAATGTAATTCTAAACAACATCTTAATTTAATTTATAATAATTTAAAAATTAACTAGCATTATAATTATAAGAGTCGAGTTATGATCTAAGTTGCAATTTAGTCGACCTACAAGACAATAAGAACTCAATTTTTCAAATTTCGACTATGTAATTTCGGTAAAAAAAAAATTAATCCAAAACATATTTTAAATCAATAAAACCAAGATTTATAACTATAGCTAGCAAGCGAAAACCAAGAATAGAAATACTGAAACAAAGTTTTTTTTTTTTTAAAAAAAAAAATTGCATGCTGTCTATTATAAATATAAATTGAAATCAAGTTATATTAAAAATATTAGATGAAGAGTAGTTACACCTCACAACCAACGGTTTAAAAAATCAGAAAAATAAGCTCAAAGGGAAAAAAAGAGTATTGATGTTAGATTTCTTGTATCTAAAGTCTATTTATTTGGAGTGAGAATGTTTCATGAAAATAGTCAGGTACCACTTTAATGATTATTATTATTAGTAGAAATATTTATACAAATATATTATTGATCAAGTTTTTAATATATCTTCATATTTTTAATTGTGTCTTCTTATATTTTATTAAATTCTCTAGTATATCTTGTTGACAAATTTTTCTATCCAAATTGAAATAAATATATTTTTCATTATAAAAAAAATATTGAACTATTCAAGAATATAGTTTTAGATTTTTTTTAAAAATTAAATCTTTATTTTAAAAAAATTCTATTTTTTGACGAACTTTAAAACTTTTTATATCTTAAAATTTTCTGAGTAATTTTGATAAATTCTTCTATCATGTCCTCAATTATCTCAAGGAAGAATTTAAATAAAAAAAATATAATTTTGTTAATTTAAATGGAAAAACTTGGTTAAAGGATATAATTAAAGAACAAATTGAATTATTTATCTTTTTTTTTTATCATATCTTCACAACTTTAAGAGATAGATAAGAAATCAAAGAAATTTTTTATGCTTTCATTTTCTAATATTGAGAAAAAACAAATATTAAAAAAATTATCATTACTTCTTTTAATTTTTTGAATTCTTACCATGAAATCTATGTCTAAAAAAACTGATGATAATTCATTTGATTTTTTTAGTATTCAATTTTCATCATTTGAGTATTTTAATTAAAAAAAAGATCATTTGACTATCAGGGAAGAAAGCAAATTAAATTGCCTATTACATATTCACTAATAATTAAAAAAAAAAAAAACATTCTCATTTTGTACATCCATCAATGCTGGCTGACCTGGCAAGATCTAGGCTAAAAAAATTAAAAAAATAAAATTACACATGCCATGATGCCAAATAATAAGAGCACTCTTCACACTAGAGCTCTCAAATCTCCTTCTACATCTTTCTGTCTCTCTGCTACTTCAATCCTTCAATGGCAACCATAAACAAACCACTAAAGCCAAAACCTTTATCAAAGCTCAGATCCCCAATTCTCACTTTAATACTCTGCATTTCAGCCATTGCATTGTTATACTTGTTTTTTTCACTAAATTCCACAGATGGGTTCTCCTTTTCATCTCCAAAATCCACAAGGAACTCTGTAGACAAACCCAAAAGACAACATACCATTCATGAAAAGTACTTGTATTGGGGTAATAGAATTGATTGTCCTGGTAAACATTGTGATTCTTGTGAAGGTTTGGGTCATCAAGAGTCTAGCCTTAGGTGTGCTCTAGAAGAAGCCATGTTCTTGAATAGGTATGTTTTTTTTTTTCTTTTAAGTTATGTTTTTTGTGTCAATATGTTGTTGGGTTTGGTATGTTTTTTGGTGGGGTTTTATTGGATTTGGGTTTAAACTCTCTTTCTGTTGAATTGATTTGGTATGTTACTTGCTTAGTTATGGGGGGTTTAGGTGTAATGACATTGAACTTGGATTAAGTGAAATGAGCGAATCTTGGATCAAGTGTGATTCTTGTTAAGAAACTGTGTTGTTGGGTATCTACATATGTAGCTGTTTGTGATTTAGGGAACTTGAATTGCTGTTATTATTATTTAACTCTTTAACAACTTTTGGTTTGAGTTGAAATGTGTTTTTTTTTTTTTTTTTGAAAAGTTGAATTATGAAAGGAAATTGTGACTGGATTGATTCCATGTGTGTAGCAATTAAATGAGTCAATAACAATGATTTATTGAAACCAAATGTTTGGTTGTTTTTTTAGTTGTTAAGGTTAGCAATTAAACACTGCAGAGTTGAGATTGTTTATTTTAGCATGTTTCTTATATTTCCATATTATCTTGTTGCAGAACTTTTGTGATGCCTTCAAGGATGTGTATCAATCCAATACACAATAAGAAGGGGATCCTTCATCACTCTGACAATTCAAATTCAGAGGAAAGGTCAGTTTATTGAACTGTTATGTGGACTGTTGTTATTGCCAGAGCTAAACTGTTGCATCTAGAGTGCTAAATCCAACACTACCTATGCTTGTCTTCCAGTTCTTATGAGAAGAAAGATTCTAATTCAATAAATGGGTTTGGCTTCGATTTTTTAATGAATACATATGTAATGCTAAACTATCAGAAAAAGCTAAAATTCTGTGATCTGAACTTACTTCCTTCTATTTAGCAGGTGGGCTGAAAGTTCTTGTTCCATGGACTCTTTGTATGATATGGATCTCATATCTGAAACTGTGCCTGTAATCTTAGACAACTCAAAAGATTGGTATCAGGTATTATCAACAAGTATGAAGTTGGGAGCTAGAGGAGTGGCCCATGTGGAAGGGATTAGTCGAGTTGATCTCAAAGAGAATAGTCACTACTCAAACCTCTTGCTCATTAATCGAACAGCGAGCCCACTTTCATGGTATGAAATGTAGCTGCAATTTTGCCTTTTTCATATTTATTCTCATCAAATGACTCAAAGACTGTTAACTGCATGAATGGGAGCTATGTGAAATTGGGGAGAGGTGATTGTGGGAGGAAAGATGGGTGTGTTAGTTTGGATAATAGTTTTAAGAATTGTAAATAATGATAGTTCACCTGCTTTGATTTTTAAATTTCACAATCAATACAGATATTATTCTTGATGTGCAAAATTTGTTTACATGTTTTCTCTAAATTTTTGAAATGGAGTAATTGGCCTGGCTGTAATGAAAGGATTGGTTTTTCTTCATGTGGTTTAGAGAATCTGGACCGTTCTAGTAAGCCAATGCTGGATAGAAAGTGACTGCTCTATTTAGAGGGGAAAAAGAAAAATTAAAAGGAAAGGACTCGTGACTGCTATACTCTGGGAAAAAGAAAAAGGAAAAAAGTTTGCACTTGCTATTTTCAGTGTAGCTATTTGTCATGATATAATTTGTCTTCGAGATTTTTAGAATCTTGCAAATTTCTTTCTAGGTTCTAATCATAATAGCCATTCAGGTTCATGGAATGCAAAGACCGAAACAACCGTAGTGCTATAGCATTGCCATATTCATTTCTTCCTACAATGGCAGCAGATAGATTAAGGGATGCTGCGGATAAGGTCTGTATCATGTGATATTGCTAGGTTCTCTTTGCTTGTTTCACACCATTTGTCTGCTTCTGTTTCCTCTAAAACAGAACTTGATTAACCTGCAATTCATCTCATCTCATGTGCATAGATTATGGCACTTCTTGGTGATTATGATTCCATCCATGTTCGTCGAGGGGATAAAATAAAAACTAGGAATGACAGATTTGGGGTTTCTCGAACCCTACATCCTCATCTTGACAGGGATACCCGTCCAGAATTTATATTCCATAGGATTGAAAAATGGGTCCCACCTGGACGAACTCTTTTTATTGCTTCAAATGAGAAGACACCGGGATTTTTTTCAACTCTCGCTGTCAGGTAAACCTTCTCAAGCTTAAAAATTTGAAAATTATACACACTAATTCTTAGCTGTGAAGTAGCACAAATGATTTGCTCATGACAGATTATACATACAGATCTGAAAATTCTCAAAAAGAAATAAATTAGAGATCAGCATTGATGCTTTAAGAAATAAATCTGCAATTATGCATCTCTGTTAATTTCTTGTTTTATTGCAAGTACTTCTTAATTGTAACTTGCTAATTCATTATGGCAAATATCATTCTGCAGTTAATATCTTGCATGATTGACTCAACCTGTATGGATGCTTGGCATGACATATTTATTCTCTTTGATTAAGTTGGTTTAACATGTTTCTGATGCATTTCTGCTGTAAGCTTTTTCAAAGTATTACTTCCTTTCTCTATAAATCAATGGCTCTCGCTTTGTGCCTTTTACGAGATATCTCTGATCTTATAGAAAAATTTCTGCCATCTTTCAGGAAATTGGAAGGGACCTTTTTTTAAAAAAAATGTTAAATAAGGTTTTGTTGTAATTTTTATACAATGGTGAAGTTGATGTTGAACTTTGGCGGCTCATAATTTGCAGATATAAATTGGCGTATTCATCTAACTACAGCATGATTCTGGATCCCGTGATTGAGAACAACTATGAATGATTTATGATTGAAAGGCTTATTCTGATGGGTGCCAAAACATTCATTAGAACATTCAAGGAAGATGATACTGATCTCAGCCTCACCGACGATCCAAAGAAGAATACCAAGTCATGGCAATTACCTGTTTATACCATGGATGAAGTAGAGCAAGGAAGCTGATAAAGCATTTATAACCATTTCCCTTTCTGTCTCCAATTCAGCCCTTGAGTTCTCTCCTTGCATGCCATTCTTGCATATACGGTCATTCTATGATTATTCTCACGTGACAGTATGGTGTGGCACACGGTATACGCTTGGATTGATTATCATGGATGAGTCTTGTAGCTTTGTTGAAGATAATCAGCGTGATGTTGGTGATGAGGGCCTATTAATTTGCCAATGTATATTCTGAGCTTTCTCGTAAGTTTTAATACAAGGTTGTATGCGGTTTCTTAAGATGTTGATTGTTATTGCAGAAAAATTTTGTAGAGAAAAGAGGAACCTTAAGCCCTGTCTTCCACCTTTTTCCCCTGTTCATGTGGTAACTTATCCATGAATTGCACCGGCATGCATAGAATATCATCTGGTAGATACTTGATTTTTACTGTAATGGTCTATCATGTAACCATGGTGCACATGAATCATGAGCACGTCTAGATCATCCCGTTTTATTTCCAAATTGAGAATTGAAAGGCTCATCTCATCAATCATGAAGTGGGAAAAACACACCAGAGGGGCAACGGCGATGCATAGAGAGCTCACCATAGAAGGCATGGAAAGTGTAAATGGAAGGTTTAATCATGAGTGGCCAGTAATTATTTGGCGCCACGTGGCATGTTGTTATGATAGCTTCGGTTGTTCGTGTCCTCTTTTAACGGTTCACATCATGGGACGTTACCTTTTTTGTTCGAACATGGCTACACTACACACGATCATGTCGCTTTGCCTGTACAAATCTAGCCTTGTCTCTTACTCAACTATGAAAGACATGTCGTTTTCTAGGGAGTTTGTCCTACGTGGAACACACAAGCCTCAAAAGGCAATCAATCTTCACCACCTGTCCTGATATTTCCACGCCACACCCCCTCCATTGGAAGTGCATGGTGGGCCCAATACTTTACAGGCAAAAAGACTACCCTTCCATCTCCTGCCACGTAGAAAAACCCCAAACTCATTCACACGTACTAAATCAGTTATTCACACGTGCCAACTCACCGCCTATAAATTCCTGCCACTCTAAAATATCGCAGCAGTTAGTAGCAGTAGCCGTAGACGAAGATAAAAAATCAGCATAAAAAAAAAGGATTCCATCCTTCTCCGGAATATTCCTTCTAAGGTCAGCTCAAATCACATTATTTCGAATTAATCGAAAAAATTATCAATTTTAATATAATTTTTTTGTCTTAGAAAATTCCATAATTTTTCGCAGGAGAAAACAAGTTTGTAATTTTGTTAATATATATTTTTGATGCCGTATCTTGTACGCGAGAATCTTTTCATCGGAAACATAAGCGACGCGGCGGAGGTTCTGCAAAACGGAAGTGCGGAAATAACGCATATATTATCGGTTTTAAGTTCCGTGTCGATATCGTTCTTTACGGAATGGAGAAGCGGAGTCATAATTCCGACGAAGGAGATAAAGAAAGTGTGTGTCGGTGATGAGTGGAGGAGTTGTTTGGCGGTGAATAAGGTTTTGTATTCGTTAGAGTATGCAGGGAAGGAATTGAAGCTAGTGAGAATGGCGGTGCCGATTAGGGATATGGAGAGTGAGGATTTGTTAGATTATTTGGATGTTTGTTTGGATTTTATTCAGAAGACTAGAAAAGAAGGAGCTGTTTTGGTGCATTGTTTTGCTGGCGTTTCGAGAAGGTATGATAATTCTGTTTTTTTTTTTTTTAATGTAAATTAGGGTTTATTTGTTAATCTTAAATTAGAGGTGGATAATGGATTAGATTAGTGGTGTTATTTGTTTCCAGAATAGCATGAACTGTATTTGGGACCCACCAGTCAAGTCCGCTTTAAACATGGATATTATGGGATGAATAACGAAGATCTGAATTGCATGCTTGTAACTTAGATGTGCAAGTTTGTGGCTATTTACTTTTGGTTAATTTAAAACAGTCATGAAGTGTGTTTTGATATTTTTCAGTGGATCAGTTTATTGATCATGAAGTGGGTTAAACTAGGAAAGAAGTGTTTTAGGTTATTTTCTGACCCCATCGATGAGTGTTAGAAATTGTCCAGAACAGGCCTGCCGTGAATTCTCAAGCCCTAATGGTTTGGTCCTCTCTTCGTTGTTTTCTTTGCAGTGCAGCTATCATTACAGCGTACTTGATGAAAAGTGAGCAATTATCTCTTGAAGGTTTGAACACATCCACTTTTTATTTGGAGCATTTTGGATCTGCTGATTGGTATATGCTGGTGGCCTTCATTGTTTACATTCTGAAAATATGGTGGTTCTTTTTGTTTGACAACAATGAAAATATGTGATGTTATCTCTTTTGTATTTTATTTTTTTTAGTATTTCATCTTTTCCCTACGTGTCCCTGTAGATGCTCTTGAATCCCTAAGGCAAAGCTGTGAGTCTGTTGGTCCCAATGATGGCTTTTTAGAACAGGTGATGCAAGACATGCTAAACAAACCTATATGATTTGTTGGGATGCATTAATGGTGACTCTGAGATTTTAGTGTCTTATGTGATCCTCATAAATCTTTTTTTTCCATTGCAGTTGAAAATGTTTGAGGAAATGGGCTTCAAGGTTGATCATGCTAGTCCCATATACAAGCGGTTTCGCCTGAAAGCACTGGGTACATGTTCTTAGTATTTGATCCTGAGTTGCTGTTCTTGTTAATAATTTTGTCGTGTGTTAAAGTGGAAGGTCATTAGTTGGGCACTGCATAAGCAGAATTTTGGAATCATGACATTAGTATGTTCTCAACCTTGAGCGTTTGCATCAAGTGGTTGCTCCCAAAACTTTAATCCGTGTATAAGAGTTGGCTTAGCATAAGTGGTAATGCATTTGATACTTTTCATACTCATCCATTGAAATTTTCGTTCTCAACTTTCTGTCAACGTGGAACATTATTACAGATCCTAAACTTAGTAATATCTTTTATGACTGTTAAAAGCATATTCTTGACTGTTACAAACATATGGAATGATCAGATATGGTGAATCTGTGAATATCCTTTTTATGAAGGATTAATTTCCCCATGCTTTCAGGTGAGTTTTACAACCGCGGAGAGAAGATAGACAGTTCTAAATTTGGGGCAGATCCTGGTGTACCTACACAAGTCTCCTCTGAGGAAGAAGCATCTCCAAATGGAGGGGAAAAAGGTATTCCTGCATACCACTGCAAGAAGTGCCATCGAGTAGTTGCATTGCAGGAGAATGTTATGGATCATGTTCCAGGAGAGGGTGAGACATCTTTCGCATGGAGCAAGCAGAAAAGTGGCAACCCCCTTAACAAGTCTGATGAGTCTGAGTGTTCTTC
>Ga0307512_10005038_pt1 | contig 14066 bp, 10 predicted proteins | sample 14_EM_MG_FD_200267 | JGI IMG/M metagenome (GOLD analysis project Ga0307512, IMG submission 200267) | Populus trichocarpa ectomycorrhiza microbial communities from riparian zone in the Pacific Northwest, United States - 14_EM | ecosystem: Host-associated > Plants > Roots > Unclassified | place... | reverse complement strand
GGACCGTGTCGGAGCCGGCGGACAGGTCCGGCTGCACCGGGCGGGCGCGTGGGAGCGGCGGACGGTCCGGCGCCGGGCGCGGTTCGTCGGGGTCCGGCCCGAGGCGGCCCCACAGGGAGTTGGCCGCGAAGTGCAGGCAGTTGACGGTCACGATGGCCGGGGCGACGATCGCGACCGCCTGGGGGAACACCGGCTGGAGGGAGAGGGCCAGGATGACCGCGGTCACCCCGTTCTGCTGGCCGAGCGCCAGGGAGACGCGGTCCACCCGGTCCAGATTCCGGGCCAGCACCGAACCCACGACGATCTGGGCGCCGTAGGCCGCCGCGCCCAGCGCCAGGCCGTACACCAGGTCGACGCCCGCCACCAGGAGCAGTCCCAGCGTGAACGCCGCCGTCACATAGGCGCCGCGGGAGATCCGGCCGAGGTGGCGGGTGAGCGCGGGCGGCCGGAAGAACAGGCCCACGACGGCGACACCGAGCATCAGCGTGTAGCCGCCGGCCGTCACGATCAGCGCGAGCAGCAGGAGCACGGCGACGGCCTGCGTGGCGGGGGACCAGTGGGCGGGGTCCTTGCCCCGCGTGCGCCGCAGCAGCAGCCAGAGCGCCGCGGCCACGGCCACCAGGACCGCGTTCCAGCCCAGTTGGGCCGCGTAGTCCAGGAGGTCGTCGCCGACGGCGCCCGCGATGCCGTCGGGGGAGGAGGTGGAGGACGTTCCGGAGGAGTCGTTCAGGGCGCGCAGCGCGAAGGGGGCCGTGTAGGCGGTCAGCAGCACCGTCACGGGGTCGTCGAAGGAGGCCCAGACGGACAGGATCGTCCTGCCGCGCGGTGACAGCCGGGAGGAGTCCCGCAGCGCGGCGACCGACAGCGGGTCGATCTGGGCGACGGCGACCGCCAGGACGAGGTACGCGGGTTCGTCCAGCACCAGCCAGAGCACCACGGCGATCAGCGCGGCCTTGGCGACCACTCCGACGGTGACGGCGAGGAGCAGCAGCCTCAGGTCCTGCCTCGCCTCGCGCAGCGAGATCTCCGAGGTGGAGCCGTACAGCCCGACGGCGAGCAGGAGGGTCGTGAGGAAGAGGTAGAGCGACGAGCCGCTGAGGTCTCCGGTCCCGGCGCCCGCTCCGACGGCCCAGCCGACGCCGATGATTCCCACCAGGGTCCACAGATGTCTCGTGGCACCGAGAAAGCCCCGCCCGGCGACACCGGAGGCCATGGGAATCACCCCCCGTCGGATACTCGTGCCACCGGAACCCAATTTAGGGCGTCAATTGCTGTGCCAGTCGCGTTCCTTGATGATTTCCTGGACAGAATTGGCCAGCACATTCATGCGGAGGTCCGCATGGAACACCCGGTCCTGATACAGAGTGGAACCCAACAGGAATGGGCCGTTCCCCACCGCCACGTAATAGAGGGCCCCCTCGTCCACGTCGAGCACGGTCCGGTTCAGCCGGCCCGGCAGCACCGCCTTCAGCGAGTGGTTCATCCGCGCCACGACGAAGGGCAGCCGGCCCGCGATGTCCTGGTAGCGCTCGCGGCGCCCCGGCCTGGTGATGTTGCGGAAGTAGGGCGCCAGCTGGGCGAGTTCCAGCACGTCCGCGGAGAGGAGCCCGACGCGCGGGTCGACGTACGCCACGTAGTGCAGGTCGTCCGGGGACAGCGCGGCGACGCACAGCTCGCGGATCCGGTCCGCCTCCGGCCCGAGCAGCCCGAGCCGGTCGGTGTGCAGGGCCCCCTCCTTCGTGGCCGGCCCAGAGGCCCCGCGCATGAACCGGTCGCCCTCGGCCGGCTTCGGCTCCTCCTCGAAACCGCCGTAGTTCAGCCCGCGTTGGCGCAGCACCACGGCGAAGCGGGTGGCGAGCCGGGCCATCGCCCGGTCGCCCGGCTCCTCGTTCTCGCGGCCCAGCGAGACACCGGTCAGATACTCGCCCGGCCGGACGTGGTAGTGGAAGACGGACGCCTCGCCGAGCCGCAGCACGGTGCGGATCAGCCGGCCGCTCTCCACCGGCCGCAGCGCCCGGTCCATGCGGTCAAGCAGGAAGTTGAGCTGGCGTCCCACCCGGATGTAGAGGTCCCGGCAGAACCGGGTCTCCATGCCCGCGGGCAGACAGCCGGACCTGCCGAGGACGTCGAGGATGTCCACCGAGTAGTTGAAGACCCCCCGGTGGTACGCGGCCACATGGTGCAGGCCGGCGCGGTTCAGGGCGCCTGCGCACAGGTCCACGAACTGCCCGCTGTCCTCGGTGACATGGGCGGCGAGCCGCCGTGCGGGTTCGGCGGCCGAGGAGTTCTGGGTCGAAGTGCCGGAGCGGTTGGATTCCGCGGTGTCCACCATGCCTCCTCAGTAGATGTCGAAGCCGGTGCGGAACAGATCGGGTTCGAGCGCGTCCATGCCCCGCCGCAGCGCGGTCTCGAAGGCGCTCCCGGGACCGGACAGCGAACCCCGCGCGAGCGTCTGGGCGGCGCGGGGGTCGTACGGCAGGTCGATGATGGTTCTCAGGGGCAGTGTGTCCCCTACGGTCCTTGGTCCACCGGCGGATTGCGGACCGTGCCGGTTTTCGACGTACTCGGGCCGGTTCGCGATGTGTCCGATGGTCTTCGGGAGCAGTCCGGCCTCTCCCAGTCGCTCGGCCAGCCGCAGTGTGTCGGGGTGGGTCCGGTCTCCCGCCCGGCCCACCACGAAGACGAAGTCGACGCTCTCGCAGACGGCCCGGGTCCGCGCGTTCCAGCCGGGGCCGCAGTCCACGAGCAGACAGCCGGCGAGTTCCGCGAGCCGTTTCGCCGCACAGGCCATGATCTGCGGCAGCCCGGCCAGGCCCTCCAGGGCGGAGAGCCCGGGTCTGTTCAGCGCGAGCAGCGCCATGTCGCCGACGCGGCCGTCGGGTGAGCGCAGGTCCTGGAGCCGCTGCTGGACCGAACGGTCACGCAGGTCCACGCGCCGGTCCAGGGCGTAGCCGACCAGCCCGCCGCCGTCGCCGGCCACCGGTCCCGCGCCGTACTCGTCGCCCGTGCCCGTCGCGTGCCAGGACCGCAGCAGCCCGGAGAGCCCCGCGGTCGCCGGATCCGCGTCCATCAGGATCACGTTCTGTCCCTTGGGCCCGGTCTCCGCGTCTATCAGCGCCGCGGCCGCGGTCGCCACCAGGGTCGCCCCCTCCCCGGGCCGGGCCGAGAGGACCGCCGCCGACCATGACCTGCCCAACTCCCGCTCCCCCGACTCCGCCACAGCCGCCACAGCCGCCTCCTCGCCCAGGACCCGCTCCGGCGCGCCCGCCGCCTCACGCGGCCCGCGCGCCCTTTCCCGACCTCCGCACCTCCACCCCACGACCGGCGCACGCCTCGCGCGGGTCAGATGTACGGCACGTCGATGTCGATCTCGATCCGTTCGCCGCCCGGACCCACCGCGTCCCGCACCCTCGCCTCACTGTCCTGGAGGTTCGTCGCGGCGAAGCCGGTCAGCGGGTGCTCGGCCCCGCAGCGGGCGCACAGCCGCTCGTACGTGTCCCGGTCGAGCTCCAGCGCGGCGGCCGACTCCCCGGTGAACACCAGGGCGTTGGCGTGGTCGAGGGACGCGATCAGGGTCAGCGGATGGTCGGGACCGAGCGTCCCGCACAGGCCCTGCCAGCCCTCCTCGCTCAGCTCCACCATGCCGTCGACGAGCCCCGCCGAGCGCCTGCACAGCGCCAGGTTCACCTGGGCCATCCGCAGGAACGGATGGCCCTGCGGCCAGGTCCCGTACCGCTCGACGCACTCCTCGGCGAGCTCGCAGGCGCGCGGGTACTCCCCCATCAGCCGCAGATCCGCGGCCAGCGACAACCGGGCCGCCAGCGTCGCGTAGTGGTCGGGACCCACGTAGGCCAGCAAGCTCTCCATCGCGTCCTCGTCGTACTTGCGGGCCGCGCTGATCAGGTCGTCCTGCTCCGTGCCGCCCATCCGGCGCAGGGTCGCGGCGAGGCCCCGGCTCGCGTTCAGCGTCGTCGGGTCGCTCTCACCCAAGCGGTGCTCCGCCTCGTTGAAGGCGTACCGCAACTGCCGCTGCGAGGTCGGATAGTCCCCGGACTCCCGGTAGCGGTTGCCCAGTTGGGCCGCCGCGCTCCACGTCAGTTCATGGTCCTCGCCCAGGACGCGACGACAACGCTCGTACGTCTCCCGGTGCAGGTCCAGGGCCTCCGCGGTCATACCGACCATGGTCAGCGACAGCGCGAGGTTCGCCGAGGCCATCAGGGTGTACGGGTTGTCGGGCCCGAACACCTCGGTGAGGATGTCGGCGGTCGACTGGTCCTCGGCGAAGGCCTCCTGGACATGGCCGAGTGCCCGCAGGTCGGCACCCCTGCCGAGCGCGCTGCGCAGGGTGACCGGATGGTCGAGGCCGAGGGTGGCGCGCAGCCGGTCCAGCGCCCCGCGGTTGATCTCCTCGGACTCCACGAACCGGCCCGCGTCCCGGTGGATGTTGCCCAGTTCCACGACGAGCCGCAGCAGGAAGATGTCGTCGGTGCCCTCCACCGGCCCGTACCGCCCGTTCCACTCCTCGAACAGCAGGGCGGCGAGTTCCTGGGCGCGGTCCAGGCGGCGGGCCAGGCGCCGGTAGCGCACCTGGTTGACCAGCCAGCGCCGCACCTCGTCGTCCGTGCTCTGCACGGCACCCGAGGCGACGACATGCTGGTCGAGTTCCGCGAAGACGGGGAGGAACCGCGGTTCGTGGGCCTCGGTGTCGAGCGGCGCGAGGGAGGCCAGGATCCGCTGGACCGCCGTACGGGACTCCTCGTACTCCTCCTCCGGCAGCGCCGCCCGCAGGAAGGCCAGCCCCATCGGGTCACCGACCACCCGCCCGCCGCCCTGGTTGGTACGGGCCAGCGCACGGTCGTCGAGCGCGCGGAAGGCCAGCCCCGCGGTCGTGGCGGTGAGCGGGCTCCCGTCCGGCAGGGTCAGCCACTCCAGGGCGGCACGGCAGCGCAGTACGTCCATGGAGACGCCGCCCGGCGACATGTGTGCCATCAGCCGGAGGAACTTCTCCGCGACCGGGTACGCCGCCCGCAGTGACTCCATGGACATCGACCAGGTGGTGTGCGCCTCCTCCGGGTAGCCGCTCTCCGGTCCGGTGGCGCGGGCGCTCATCGCGTCCCGGTAGCGGCCGATGGCCTCCTCGACCGGCACACCGGTGTCCTTGAGCCAGGCCGCCGCCAGTTCGACGGTCTGCGGGAGGCGGCCGGACACCGCCAGGATCTCGGCGGCCGGTTCGGGCAGGAGCCCGGGGAAGTGCAGGCGCAGCTGGTCGCACGCCTCGTCCTGGGTCGGTACTTCGACGTCGAACTCCTGGCCGAAGGTCGTCCAGTCGCCGCCCTCCGAGGTGACCAGCACATGGGTGCAACCGCCGCCGGGGCGCAGGCTGTTCAGCTCCCAGGGTCCGCGCACGTTGTCGTACACCAGCAGGAACCGCCGGTACTCCTCGGTCCCGCCGGCCAGCGCGCTGAGTGTTCTGTCCACGGCGTCCGGGGCGATGCTCCTGGTGACCCCCAGCTTCTCGCCCAGTTCGGCGAGTTGCTCGCGGACACTGAGCGCGTCGGTGGCCTCGATCCACCAGATGACGTCGTAGTCCGGCGAGAAACGGTAGGCGAACTCCAGGGCGATCCGGGTCTTGCCCACGCCGAGGGGGCCGGTGAGGATCGCGGGGGCCGCCTGGCGGTCCGGCTGGAACTGGTCGCGCAGCCGCCCGAGGTACGTCTCGCGGCCCTGGAAGGTCGCGGGGCGCGGATCGCTCTTCCAGATGGCGGGCTTCCGGCCGGGGAAGCGCGCCCCGCTCGACGAACGGTGGTCGCTCCCCTCGGCGGGCTCGGCGTGCTGTCCGCGGTCGGAGAAGAAGGAGAGCAGCAACTCCTGGGCCGCCTGCTCGCCCAGGGTCTGCAGATGCGGTCCGGCCATGTCCGCGATGGGCGGCCGGACATACGCCTCCTCGACCCGCACCGCGACGATGGACGCCCCGCGGTCGCCGGAGCCGAGCCGTCCCACACCCCTCAACTGCTGGTAGACGAAGGCGTTCAGGTCACGGTCGGACTGCAGCGCGGGAGAGACCACGAGGATCGTGTACGTCGGTTTGGCGCTCGTGCCGACGGACTCGGCCCGCCAGTCGTCCGTCGTCTGGCAGCTGATGCCGATCCGCGCCAGCACGCCGCGGATCCAGTCGGCCCACTGGCGGTCGGGCGCCGCGTGGACGATCCGCGCGGTGCGCTGTCCGGGCGGCTTCACATCGGCGAAGCGGCGCTCGAACTCCTGCCGGACGGACTCCTTCACCGGCCGGCTCCGGGACACCTTGCCGCGGCTGATCTCCTCGGCGATCCGCACATAGGCCGCGAGCTGCGACGAGGGCTTGCCCGGCAGCAGCGTGAAGGGGACGAGGATCTCCTCGTAGGCGAAGGCCGGGTGGTGCTCCACCTCGACCTGCCCCCAGTACTCCTCCACGCTGCCGGCGACCAGAGGGCCCACCAGTCCGCCGAAGCGGCTCTCGACGTAGGCGCGCCGCCGGGACGCCTTCTCCCGTTCGGTGTGCTCGACGCGCATGGGCACCGGGAGGATGCGGATGTCCCGCCCGGTCTCGTGGGCCCGCTCGTGGATCTGGCGGGCGACGGCCGCCGTACCCTCTATCGACTGATTGCTCAGGTTGAAGCCGGCCACGACGACGTCCGGCAGCCAGAGCGTGCAGATGCTCGCGTTGTCCGAGTGCCCGGTGCGGCTGTCGATGAGGACGAAGTCGTACTCCCCCTGCCGCAGCCGCTCGCGCAGGGTGTCGACGAACCGCTTGCCCCGGTCGTGCTTGTAGAACGAGGCCCAGTCGAACAGCGCCACGTTCTCGCTGTACGCCTCGTGCTGCCGGCCGGGGCCGAGGAACTCGATGGTCCCCGGCGGCCGGAAGCCGTCCCAGCGCAGGGTGTCGCGGTGCGGCCGCACATCGGTGTGGCCGTCCAGCAGTTCCCGCAGCCGCCGCTCGTACTCCGTTCCGTCCAGGCCCTGTCCGGCGAGCGCCTCGGCGTCCCGTCCGTAGCCCCGCACCATCTCCGCCACGCCGGTGGTGTCGGCCAGTTCGGGATCGTTGAGGAAGGGCCTCAGGAAGCGGTGCAGGCCCGGGGACTCCAGATCCCAGTCGACGACGAGCACTCTGGAGCCCTCGGTCGCAAGGATCCAGGCCACGTTGGCGAGGGCCATCGTGCGGCCCACCCCGCCCTTGTACGAGTAGAAAGTGACAATGGTCGCCGGTTCATGGGCGGCCTCGGCGCCGGAGGGTTCCGGCTCCACGCTGCTCATTGATGCTGCTCCACGTGTTCGCGTCAGCCATGCGGTCCACGGAGGATGGGACGCTCGCCTTCTCCCGGGGATGAGAACCACGATCTGGTGCGGGGAGGCGAATCCGGCAGTCCGAGCGCCGCCCCCATCGGGGCCGGATCCTGTGACGCGCCGGTGCGCCTGCTGTGCCACGGTACCGGCAGGGGAGCAAGGTGCACATCCCATGAGACGACCGACGTACGGGACATAGCCCTGAATGGGGTGAGGTAGCCGACATCACGCGCGGTCATGGTGGGTGGTGAGCGGTCCGCGGCCTCCAGCACCCGGTCGGCCACACTGCGCAGTATCTTGATGTACCCGCCTCGTGCGAGGGGATCGCGGATCAACTGGCCGACGCTGCGCCGGGGGTAGTCGCTCCCCGTCGGGCCCGATTGCCGGGCGGTCTCCTCGGCCAGCCGGGCGGGTAAGCCCTCGGCGTCCCACACCACCCCGACCGGGGCCACCGACGTGTCACCGGTGCGGTGCACCCGCCAGCTCATGCGCTCGTCGAACACGGACAGGTCGTACGTGCAGCGCGGGCTGCGGAAGTACTCCTGCGAGTAGAGCACCACCAGGGAACGGCAGTTCATGGCCGGGGTCGTGGGCGGTGGACCCGCGCGGACGTCCAGCCCCCGGTGGTCCGCGAGCACTCCGTCGAATCTCGGCTCACGGCCCGTCCGGGCACGGATCTCGGCCTGGAGATCGGCATGGAAATGCTCGACGTCCCGTCTGCCACTGCCACTCACGGCATGGCTGACAAAGAAATACGGAACCATACATCCCCCGTTCCCGCCCGTTTTCCGTCCCGGGACCACCCCGGATCATTCCCTTACGCGGTGCAACGGTTCTACCTCGGCAGGCATCACCATGTTAGGGAGAATCCCGCCGCCTGTACCCGCCTTGTGACAGTCCTTTGCAAGAGCGTGAAGACTGCGGGTGACCCGCTCGCGCACATGCTCGATCAATGCGCGTAAGTCCGCGCAATAGCACGAGGGATTGTCGAATCCGTTGTCCGGCCGGTACCGGTGCGCGCGCAGACCGCCGCCGCAGACGCCCACGACCGGACAGGCGCGGCACTGCGCGCTCAGCCCCTCGGCACCTGCCCTGTCCGCGGCGAACCCCGGATGGACCGCCGCGTCGTCGAAGCCGTGCGCCTCGATGTGGTAGCCCGTGTGGGCCGCGTTGTCGTGCACCGACTTGAGGATGTCGTTCTGCTCGATGCTCCCGTCCGGCTGCACCACCACGACGTCGGAGCCCACGGCTCCCCACACCTCGCTGGTGCCGGCCCCGCCCAGATGCCGGTCGACCAGCGAGTCGAAGAGCCGCAGGGGAACCTCCCGCACCGGGGCGTCGAACCAGCGGTCGAAGGCGGTGGCGAGCCAGCGGGCGTACGGGACACCGGGCTCCCCGGGCGGCCCCGGGGGCGCCGACTGCCAGGTGCCGAGCGGCATCAGGAAGTCCAGCGCGGGAGGTTCGTGCGCCAGCAGGGCTTCGTAGGTGTCCACCGGATCCTCGGCGATGTCCACCGTGCACAGCAGACCGCCGTACAACGAGCGGTAGCCGGGTGTGCGCAACAGTTCGAGGCCCCGTACGACGTCCGCGTGAGTCCCCTTGCCCGAGTGGTAGCGGCGCCTGCGGTCGTGGCCCTCGACGGTCCCGTCCAGACTGACCCCGACGGTGATGCCCCACCGGCGGAACAGGTCGAGGTAACTCCGGTTCAGCAGGGCGCCGTTGGTCTGTACGACGAGTTCCAGGGACGTGTCCAGGCCGGTCCACGCCGTGCGCAGCGCCTCGGCGAAGTGACCGATCCGGCGCGGCCCGGCGAGCAGCGGCTCGCCCCCGTGCAGCATCACCCGTGCCTCGGAGGGCCGGTGGCGCCACACGTGCTCCACGATCCGCTGCGCCGTACGGTCCAGGACCGCGGTGGGCATCACCCTGGGCTGAGCGGCCCAGCCGCTGTCGCGCAGGCCGTAGACATAGCAGTCCGGGCAGGCGAAGTTGCATCTGCTGTGCAGCTTGACGACGAACTGGGAGAAGGACAGGGCCTGTTGACCTGCCGTCAGTCCCTTTGCCGGTACGAGAGGAGACGAGCCCTTCTCACACCGCACTGTGCCACCTCGGAGCGCCGGCGCTCCCCGGTGACGCGCCCGGGTCCGCGCGCTGCCTGAGCAGTGCCTCGACCACCGCGGACCGTGGCATGCCCGCGAGCCGTTCGACGGACACCAGGTCCGCCAACTTCCGTAATTCGCCCAGCTTTTCGGGAGCACCGCTCCCGGCCGCGCTCTTCATGGCTCCGGCCCCCATTCCCCCCGCGTCCCCTGGCCCCACAACGGTTCGAAGCGGTCCTCAGACCCTGCTAGAGTCCCCGACTCGTGAGCCGTCGGCGAATATCCACCCCGTACGCCTGACGTGTGCCCGTACGCCTGACGAGTGCGCCCGTCGGGCTCTCTTCACTGTACCCAGCGCGGTCAAGGAAGCCTATCCTTGGTAACAGGGGGGTCACCGGACCGACTGGAGCTACGACGTTGCTCGGCCCATGTCCAAGCCAGTGAGAGTTTCGCCCTGCCGGACTACCGGCGGCAGTCTGCGAGGGGCGCGTGGATCCATCCGTCAACTACTTCTACACCAGTTGCACCCGCAGTGACGGCTGGCCGGCCATCAGCCGCTTTCACGCCGATCTGGAGTACCGCCTCAGGGCGCAGGAGGGGCTGTGGGTGAGTGGCGCCCTGGGCCCGCAGATGGGTTCCGGCCAGCGCTTCGACCGTGCTCTCGCCGAGGTCGGAGTGATGATCGCGCTGGGCTCGCCGCAGTACTTCCAGAGCCAGTACTGCGGCAGGGAGTGGGCGGTCTTCAAGACCCGGATCAGCCGCCACCGCGTGCGGACCCAGAAGGACGCCTCGGCCTGTCTCATTCCCATACTGTGGGAGCCCGTTCCGCCCCACGCCCTGCCCCCGCGGACCGCCGACGGCCAGGAGTCGCCGTCCGAGACCCAGTGGGAGGGCGGATTCGGCGGCAACGGACTGCACCAGCTGATGCAGTCGGACAGCCGGGAGGCGGAGGACGCCTACTTCGCTTTGCTGGAACGGCTGTCCCGGCAGATCGCCGAGGCGCGGCGCATACACCTCTCCATGATCGACGTCGAGGAACTGTCCCGTGTGCGGCCCGCGTTCGGGACCCTGCCCCTCACCCGCCAGACCACGTCGGCACGGACACCCGTGTACACGGGCTCGTACACCGAACCCAACGGCGGCTACGACTCCCGGGTCCCGTCCGCTCCCGTCTCCATCGCCATCAGTTACGTGGGCGCCGACCAGCCCTGGGCGGACTGGATGGCGGAGGTTCTCGAACAGGACGGGCACCCCTCGGTCAACCAGGTGCGCTGGGAGACGGAGCGGGAGTCGCTGACCGAGACCGTGGACAGGGCCCACCGGGAGGCGGAGCGCGTGATCGCCCTGTTCTCCCGCACCTACTTCACGGCCGGAGAGACCGAACCCCTCGACTGGGAACGCGCGTTCGTCGGCGCGGACAAAGAGTGGCTCATTCCGGTGCAGATCGATACGGAACCCCGTCCGCTGCTGGTTCGCCGCGGGGTGCCGGTCACTCAGCTCAAAGGCTCCGACCAGAACGAGGCGGAACGTCTGTGTGAGCTGGTGCGCGACCCCAACCCACGGATCCCGGGTCAGCGCGAGGGGGACGCCCGGTGACGTTCCCGCCCCCGCGTCCGTCCCGTTCGGCCACCGCACCGCCCCCCATATCGAACATTCCTCCGCTCGACCTTCCCTTCCAGGGGCGCGACGACCAGATCGCCAGGCTGCTGGAGCTCTTCGAGCAGTACGGTCACGTCCTGCTGCACGACGGCGTCGCACTGGTCCAGGGTTTCGGCAAGACCCAGGTCGCCATCGCCTACTGCCGTGCCTACACCCGCCGCTACGACGTGGCGTGGTGGTTCTCCTGCCGGGGCGAGACGGACGACGACCGGCTGTGCGGACTCCTCGAAGAGCAGTATCAGGAGCTGCGGGAGGAGCGTGCCCGGACCTTCGGCGCGAAGGTCGAACACCGGCCCGACAACCGCTGGCTCTTCGTCTACGACGACGTGTCCAACCCCGACCGCGTCTACGAACACTTCGTCCCGGGGACGGGGCACCGGCTCGTCACCTCCCGCTCCTGCGGGGAGACCTGGGGCAGCAACCGGCTGGAACTCGGCGGAATGACGGTCGAGCAGTCCTCGCGGCTGCTCCTGGACCAGGCGGAGAACCTCAGCTCCAAGCAGGCCAAACACCTGGCGTCCCTCATGAACGGCCACCCCGCGCAACTGCTCGCCGTCGCCGAGGAGGTGCGCCGGACCAGCTACGAGGAATGCGCCAGGATGCTGACACCCGCCCCGCAGGCGGACCCGGACACCCCGCCCGGCGGCATGCTGGCGATCCCGCGGCCCCGTGACGACGCGTCCGGCGCGCCCCTCAGCGTGGCAGAGCGACGGACCCTCGTAGCGGCCCTGGCCCGCTCACCGGTGGGCCGCGACAGGGACAGGTGGAACGTCTGGCTGGAGGCCGTACGGCAAATGATCAAGCCGACGGAACTGGCCGGTGTGAGCGACGGCGGACACTTCAAGGACCGCATCATCTCGGTCGTCAACTTCGCCCTCGCCCAGAGGAATCCGAAGGTGATGCAGGCCCTCGCGGACGCCCTGGATCTCTGGGGCGACGAGGAGGGCATCGCCGACGTACGGCGCCTCGTCGACAAGGCCGTGGACGCCTGGAACGGCGATCAGGGACGATGAGTCCCTGCCGGGCCGACGCGGGGGATGACCGATGACACAGCCGCCGTTCTTCTTCACCAGCTACGCGGGGCGGGACGCGGACAGCGAACTCGTCGGGCAGTTCCACGCCCGCCTCCAGCAGGAAGTGGCGATCAAGCGGGGCGTGTCCGCCGCCCATGAGGGATTCCTCGACACGGACTCGCTGGAGCACGGGGCGCGGTGGCGGCGGGAGCTCTCCCAGGCGCTGGGAGCCACCCGTTTCCTGATCGCGCTGCTCTCCGACGACTTCTTCGAACGCAAGTGGTGCGGGCGGGAGTGGGCGGTCATGGAGGAGCGGATGCGCCTGGCCGGTGATCCCGAACCGATCGCCGTGCTGCCGCTGTTCTGGGTGCCCGTCGCCCGGGAACTGCCCCCGAGCGTCGCCGAGATCCAGCACCGGACGCCGCGGTTCGGGAAGGCCTACCGGCACAGCTGCGTCGTCGATCTCATGCGCGGTGACCGGCAGGCGTACGACAAGCTGGTCATCGAACTCGTCACCCACATGGTGCGGGAGGCCACGGCCCCCCTTCCGGAGATGGACGCCACGACCGCGGCGGAGTTCCCCCCGGCCTTCGGGCTGTCGGCCACGCGGGAGACCGCCGCTCGGGAACCCACCGCCCCGGTGCACCGGTCCACGGCGGACCTCTACACCCCGCGCGGCGGCCCCTCCGTGAGCCCGCCCGCCCGTGCCAACGGGTCCGGTGCGCCACTCAGCGGGGCCGAGCGGCTGGCCCTCGTAAAAGCCCTGGCCCATTCGCCGGTCGGACGCACCCGGGACACGTGGAACGTCTGGCTGGAGGCCGTACGGCAGATGATCGAGCCGACGCAGCTGTCCCTGGTGAGCGATGACGGGATGGCCAGGAACCGCATCATCTCGGTCGTCAATCTCGCCCTCGCCCAGAAGTCCCCGAAGGTGATGCGTGCCCTCGCGGACGCCCTGGACTTCTGGGGTGACGAGGAGGGCGTCGCCGAGGTGAGACTGCTGGTCGACAAGGCCGCGGACAACTGGCCCGCGCCCTGACCGTCGACGGCCTGGCCTCAGCCGACCCTGTTCGCGGGGCTGATCTGCAGCTTGCCGGACGAGCTGCCGTCCGTGACCGGGAGGGTGCCCGCGGGCCAGGCGACGCGGACGTACTTCGTCTCGTTCGGGGGCGTGACGAGGATGTCGGTCAGCCGGACGCCGGAGCCGCCGGAGTTGTTGTAGGGGAACGTGATGTTGAAGGCGGCGGAGTCGCCGTTCTTGAGGACCGCCGGGTGGACGGGCTCGCCGTTGCGCTCGACGGAGAGGGTGGAGCCGTCGGCGGCCTTCAGGTCGACGCCCGCGTAGCCGTTGATGGAGCAGTCGCGGCCGCCGGCGTTCTTGAGCTGGACGGTGACGACGCCCTCCTTCTTGTCGGTGGTGTTGTCGGCGGCGTTGACCTCCAGCTCGTCGGTACGGCAGATCGAGGCCTTGCCGCCTGATCCCGTACCTCCACCGGTGCCGCCCGTGGCGGTGCCGCCGCCGTCCGATCCGCCGGACGAGCCGTTGGAAGAACCGCCGGAGGAGCCGCTGCCCGAGCCGGTGGTGCCGCTGTCCGAGCCGCCCGTCTCCTTGGCGGTGGACGAGGCCGAGGTGGACGGAGCGCCCGACGGGGTGTCTCCGGCCGTGTCGTCGTCACCACCGCCGCACGCGGTGAGCGTGAGGGCGGCGGCGAGGCCGAGCGTGGCGAACAGGGTCGAGCGGCGGGCGTTCGAGAGGCGCATCGGGTGTCCTTGCGTGGAGGCCGTGAGGCGTGATCGTTTCCGAACCGACTCCAGGAAACGGGTCCGGGTGGCGAGCGGGCAAGGGCGCTCGGGCAGCGCGGGACGCCGGAATGCTTTCACCGCCTCCGACCTGCGGAAACACCACCGCCCTGGAACGGGTGGGCGGGACGCCTGCGGGTGGCGGACGGTGGCTGGGGTGTGTTGTCGGGTGCGGGTG
>Ga0307512_10005037_pt1 | contig 14067 bp, 15 predicted proteins | sample 14_EM_MG_FD_200267 | JGI IMG/M metagenome (GOLD analysis project Ga0307512, IMG submission 200267) | Populus trichocarpa ectomycorrhiza microbial communities from riparian zone in the Pacific Northwest, United States - 14_EM | ecosystem: Host-associated > Plants > Roots > Unclassified | place... | reverse complement strand
CGAACAGGCGGCGGAGACCGCCGAGGAGACGGAGTTCCTCGGCCCGGTCGCCCGCCCGGTCGGCGATGAGGACACCGAGGCGGTGTGGACCACCCGCCCACCGGTCCAGGACCGCAAGCGCAGGCGCAAGCTCGCGATCGGCGTCACCGCGCTCGCCATCGCCGTGGTCGCCATCCTGGCCTGGCTCGGCACGCTGCTGATCGACTTCTTCGGCGACGACACCGGCAGCGGCGACACGGTCGTCGTCGAGCAGCCGACGTCCAACGGCGAGACCCCGCCGCCAGCGCCGAAGCCGGCCGGCCCGCTCGCGCCGGCCTCGATCGACGTGTACAACGTCGCCGGCACGCCGGACAACCCGAAACGAGCGGGCTTCGCCACGGACGGCGACCCGGGCACCGAGTGGCGCACCGACACCTACCGGCAGCCGTTCCCCGCGCTCAAGCCGGGTGTCGGGTTGATCGCGTCGTTCGCCGAGTCGGTCAAGTTCGCCTCGGTCGTGATCGACTCGCCGAGCCCGAACACGGTCGTGCAGATCCGCACCGCGCCGTCCGGCAACCCGAAGCTCGACGAGACGAAGGTGATCGGGGAGGCCACGCTGCAGGGCGGCAAGACGGAGATCAAGCTGAACAACGCGGAGCCGACTCAGTACGTCCTGATCTGGATCACCAAGCTCGGCGACGGCAACAAGACGGCGCTCGCCGACGTGCAGTACATCCGGGCGCAGTAGGCCCCCGTTACAGGTGGCAATGCCCACACCTCCGATGGGTGAAAGCGCGCCCGATATCCTCATCCCGTGACCACCGCTGCCAGCTCGGATGCCGACCTCATCGCGGCGCATGCCGCGGGGGATCCGCGTGCTTTCGGGGAGTTGGTCCGCCGGCACCGGGACCGTATGTGGGCAGTAGCTCTGCGCACGCTCCGGGACCCGGAAGAGGCGTCCGACGCGTTACAGGAGGCCTTCATCTCCGCGTTCCGCGCGGCCAGCTCGTTCCGTGCCGAGTCGCAGGTGACGACCTGGCTGCACCGGATCGTGGTGAACGCCTGCCTCGACCGGGTACGACGCCGCCAGGCCAGGCCGACCGTCCCACTGCCGGAGACCGGACCAGGTGAGCCGGCCGCTCCTCGGGACTCGATGTCCGAGCGGGAGACCTCACTCGTCGTGCGAACGGCGCTGCACCAGCTGTCGGAGGACCAGCGCGTGCCCATCGTGCTCGTCGACGTGGAGGGCTACTCGGTGGCGGAGACCGCCAAGATGCTCGGCATCGCCGAAGGCACCGTGAAGAGCCGCTGCGCGCGAGGGCGGGCGAAGCTGGCCAAAGTTCTCGGCCATCTCCGGAACCCCGATGCAGATGCGAACGTCCCAGATGGCGCAGTTGACGGGCGAGACGTGCCGGCACGGCGCCGCTGGGAGGGACGATGAGCGACAGCACGAGAGGGACGGGGGCCGCTGGGCCGCCGTGGTCTGTCGACGTGCTCGCCGACCTGCACGCCGGGGCGCTGGACGCACGACAGTCCGCCGTCCTGTGGGCGCAGGTCAACCGAGACCCGGAGGCACAGGCCGTCCTCGCCGCGCTGGACAGCGTCAAGCGGGACCTCGACGCCCTCGGTGACGCGCCGGTCGAGCCGATGCCGCAGCACTTCGCGGCCCAGCTCGACGCCGCGCTCGCCGCGGAGGCGGCCAGGTCGATGCCGGCGGCACAGACCCGGGAAGTGCGGCGACCCGACGTGGCTCCGGTCGTGGACATGGCCGAGGCCCGCCGCAGGCGCAACAAAAGGATGGGGTGGGCCGCGGGGGTGCTGACCGCCGCGGCGGCCGCCGTCGCGGTCACGTTCGTCGCGCTGCCGGGGACGCAGGAGACCGGCGGCACTGCGTCGCCCGCCGACCACATGTCCACCTCGCAGGACCAGTCGGGGAACGTCCCGCCGCTCGAGCTGGCGGGTAACGACCTCGGGCCGGCCATCAGCGGGCTGACGGGCCAGAAGGACTACGGCTCACTGGAGGACGAGCAGGGCCTCAAGGACTGTCTGTCGGCGCAGGGCGTCGACAAGCCGCAGGTCATAGGGGCGCGTGAGGTGACGCTGGACGGGACCGAAGGGGTCGCGGCGCTGCTCGCGCGCGGCGAGGACGGGCACCGGTACCGTCTGGTGATCGTCGACCCGCAGTGCACCAAGATCATCGCTGACAGCTCGCTGGGCTGACAGAACACGCACGTGAAGCCGCGTGTGGACCTTGTGGTCCGCACGCGGCTTCATGGTGTCCGGCTGAGGTGCGCACGGTCACGCCGCACGGGTGGAACAACGGCCACCTACGATCGTGTTACACGAGTGCGCATTCATGAGCGCCCCGCTTCGGAGGTCAGATGTCCGAGAACGTCCGCGACGTCATCATCGTCGGGTCCGGCCCGGCCGGCTACACGGCCGCCGTCTACGCGGCCCGCGCCCAGCTCAACCCGCTGGTGTTCGAGGGAACGCAGTTCGGTGGCGCGCTGATGACCACCACCGAGGTGGAGAACTACCCCGGCTTCCGCGACGGCATCATGGGGCCCGACCTCATGGAGCAGATGCGTACCCAGGCCGAGCGGTTCGGCGCCGAGCTGCGTGCCGAGGACGTCGAGGACATCCAGCTCGACGGCCAGGTCAAGTACGTCACCGCGAACGGCGTCCGGTACGCGGGCAAGGCGGTCATCCTCGCGATGGGCGCACAGGCCCGCTACCTGCACGTTCCTGGTGAGCAGGAGCTGCTCGGGCACGGCGTGTCCGCATGTGCCACCTGTGACGGGTTCTTCTTCCGGGACCAGGACATCGCCGTGGTGGGCGGCGGTGACTCCGCGATGGAGGAGGCCACGTTCCTGACCAAGTTCGCCCGTTCGGTGACGATCATCCACCGGCGCCAGGAGTTCCGGGCGTCGCGGATCATGCTCGAACGCGCGCGGGCGAACGAGAAAATCCGCTGGCAGCTCGACTCCGAAGTACTCGAGGTGCTCGGTGACGGCAACGCGACGGGCGTGAAGCTCCGGAACACCGTGACCGGCGAGGAGTCGGTGCTGGACGTGACCGGCGTGTTCATGGCGATCGGCCACGATCCGCGCAGCTCGCTGGTCAAGGGTCAGGTTGAGGTGGACTCGGACGGGTACGTCAAGGTGCGAGCGCAGTCGACCTACACCAACATCGACGGCGTGTTCGCCGCCGGTGACCTGGTCGACCGCACCTACCGGCAGGCGATCACGGCTGCCGGCTCCGGTTGTGCGGCCGCCATCGACGCCGAGCGCTGGCTCGCCGAGCACGGTGAGTCGGAAGAAGCCGAGATCGCGCCAGAACTCGTCGGCGGCGGGTACGCCCCGACCCAGAACTAGCTTTGCGAAGCGAACATCGATAAGGGAGAGAACATGGCCGGAAACACCGTCGAAGTCACCGACGCCTCGTTCAACGAGACCGTCCTGCACAGCGACAAGCCCGTGCTGGTGGACTTCTGGGCGACGTGGTGCGGCCCGTGCCGGATGGTCGCGCCGGTGCTAGAGGAGATCGCCGCCGAGCACAAGGACAAGATCACCGTGGCGAAGCTGGACGTGGACGCCAACCCGACGATCGCGCGGGACTACCAGGTCCTCTCCATCCCCACGCTCATGGTCTTCAAGGGTGGCGAGAAGGTGAAGGAGATCGTCGGAGCGCGCCCGAAGGCCGCGCTGGTGAACGACCTCGCCGACTTCCTGTCCTGACTCGCAACCGTCTCGCGGCGCACACCGTCTACTTGGTGTGCGCCGCGAGCGGTATGCGGTGACGATGTATACGCAGGCAGTGAACTCACGGTGACCCTCTGAGCCGGAGCGCCGGCGGCAGGGCACAATAGTGGACCAGCAGCCTTGCTGCGACAGGAATGGCAGACATGCGCCGGCTCAGGTCGGTGCCTGACCCGAGCGAGGGGTGCATGCGGGTACTCCGCCGCGGTGACCAGGGACCGGCTGTGGCCGAGGTTCGCACGACTCTCGCAGGGCTTGGCCTCCTGCCTGCCGACCCGGCGGCTCCGCCGGTGTACGACATGGCCGTGGAACACGCGGTCAGCACCTTCCAACAGCAGCGCGGCCTGATCACCGACGGTCTGGTCGGTCCGGCCACGTACCGCGCGCTGAAGGACGCCACCTACCAGCTCGGCGCCCGGCCGCTCGCCTACCTCGTGTCCTCGCCCGTCAGCGGCGACGACGTGCTGGCGCTGCAGGAGCGCCTGCTGGAGCTCGGCTACGACGCCGGCCGCCCCAACGGCGTGTTCGGCGCCCAGACAGAGGCCGCGCTGCGGACCTTCCAGCGGGACTACGGGCTGACCGTGGACGGCATCTGCGGCGCCGAGACCGTGCGGGCGCTGCGTCAGCTGTCCCCACGGGCCAAGGGCGGCTCTCCGGTGCTGCTGCGTGAGCAGGAGCGGGTGCGCAAGGCGGGCCCCCGGCTGCGCGGCAAGCGGATCGTCATCGACCCGGGCCACGGCGGCCAGGACGCCGGCGTTTCGGTGGCCGGGGTGAACGAGGCCGACCTCGTGTGGGACCTGGCGCGCCGGCTCGAGGGCAAGATGGCCGCCACCGGCATGCAGGCCCTGCTGTCGCGTGGCGCGAACCAGTGCCCGTCCGAGGCCGAACGGGCGCACCTCGCCAACGACGTGCGTGGTGACCTGTTCCTGTCGCTGCACTCGGACGCCAACCGGTCCCAGCTGGCCCAGGGCGTCGCGACGTTCCACTTCGGCACGATCACCGGCAACACGTCGACCATCGGGGAGACGTTGGCCGGGTTCATCCAGCGTGAGCTGGTGGTGCGCACCGGGCTGCGGGACTGCCGCGCCCACCGCAAGACCTGGGACACCCTGCGGCTCACAAGATGCCCGGCGGTGCGCGTCGAGATCGGCTACCTGACCAACTCCGACGACCGCCGCCGTCTCGCTGACCCGTCCTTCCGCGACGTGGTGGCCGAGGGGATCCTGGTCGCGGTCAAGCGTCTGTACCTGCTCGGCGAGAACGACCAGCCGACCGGCACGTTCACGTTCGAGGACGTGCTCCGCCACGAGCTGGCGAAGGCCGAGTAGCCCAAAGATCAATGTTTCACATGAAACAGCCCCGAGAGTGACCGCTCTCGGGGCTGTTTCGTGCTTGCGGACTACTGCTGCTGCAGGGCCGGGCTCGCCGTGGACACCGAAACGGTGCCCAGGAGCCTCTCCAGCGCCGCTTCGACGTCTTCCTTCCATCCCAGTGCCGAGCGGAGCTCCAGGCGCAGACGGGGCCAACGAGGGTGCGGTCTGACCGTCTTGAACCCGACGCTGAGCAGGAAGTCGGACGGAACGACACACGACACCTCCTCGTCGGGCTTCGCGTCGCCGAACGACTCGATGGCCTTCACACCGCGACGGGTGAGGTCCTTGGCCACCGCCTGGACGAGCATCCGACCGAGCCCGCCGCCGCGGAACTCCGGCTGCACGTAGAAGCCGGTGAGCAGCACCGCGTCCGGACTGGGCGGCGAGGTGGGGAACGCCGACGAACGAGGGACGGCGGTCGGCGGCGCGTACAGCACGAACCCGACCGGCAGCTTGTCGCTGTAGACGATCCGTCCGCACGAACCCCATTCGAGGAGCACGCTGGAGACCCAGGCCTCCTTCTCGAGCTCCGTGGTGCCGAACTCCTCCGCCTGCTCCTTGAGGTGCGGCGCGAGCTCCCAGTACACACACGAGCGACTGTGCTTCGGGAGATCTTCTAGGTTGTCCAGCGTGACGCCCACGACGCGTCGCGACACCTGACCTCCCACCCTGGCCCCGAGCGGGCCGAACCATCATGTGCAACGCCAGGATAAGCCCGCCTACCGCAGAGTCGGAACCGGCAAGGGGTGAATATCGGCCCGGTTACACTCGACCGAGCTATCGCTGGAGGTGACATGTCCCTGGTCAGCCAGCCGGAACCATCCGGCAGTCGCAGCCTGGATCCCCATCTGCGTCGTTACGCCGCCCGCGCGGCCGGCATGACCGCCTCCGAGGTGCGAGCTCTCTTCTCCGTGGCCAGCAGGCCCGAGGTGGTGTCCCTGGCCGGCGGCATGCCGAACCTCGCCGCACTGCCGCTGGACACGCTGTCGACGCAGGTCGCGGACCTGATCAGGCAGGACGGGATGGCCGCGCTGCAGTACAGCTCGGCGCACGGGCTGCCCGAGCTGCGGGACCAGATCGGCGAGGTGATGGCGCTGGAGGGCATCAGCGCGCACCCGGACGACGTGGTGGTGACCGTCGGTTCGCAGATGGCCCTGGACATCGTCACCAGAATCTTCTGTGATCCTGGTGACGTCGTGCTGGCCGAGGGGCCGTCGTACGTCGGCGCGCTCGGCACGTTCGCCTCCTACCAGGCCAAAGTGGTCCACGTGGCGATGGACGGCGACGGGCTGGTACCCGAGGCGCTGCGCGCGGCGCTGGTGGCGGCCGAGGAGGCCGGGCGGCGGGTCAAGTTCCTGTACACGATCCCGAACTTCCACAACCCCGCCGGCGTGACACTGGCCGTCGAGCGGCGTGCGGAGATCCTGGAGATCTGCCGGGCGCACCGGGTGCTGGTGGTCGAGGACAACCCGTACGGGCTGCTCGGCTTCGACGGGCAGACGTATCCGGCGCTGCGGTCCATGGACCCGGACAACGTCGTGTACCTCGGCTCGTTCTCCAAGACGTTCGCCGCCGGCCTGCGGGTCGGTTGGGTGCTGGCCCCGCACGCGGTGCGGGAGAAGCTGGTGCTGGCGGCCGAGGCGGCCACGCTCTGCCCGCCCGCGCTGAACCAGATGATCGTCTCGCGCTACCTCGCGACGCACGACTGGCAGGGCCAGATCAAGTCCTTCCAGACGACGTACCGCGAGAGACGGGACGCGATGCTGTCGGCGCTGGAACAGCACATGCCGCCCGGCTGCTCGTGGACCGTGCCGGCGGGTGGCTTCTTCGTGTGGATGACCGTGCCGGACGGCGTGGACACCAAGGCGATGCTGCCCCGCGCGGTCACCGCGCGGGTGGCGTACGTGTCCGGCACCGGCTTCTACGCGGACGGCTTCGGCAGCAAGCAGATGCGCCTGTCGTTCTGCTACCCGACGCCGGAACGTATCCAGGAAGGCGTGCGCCGGCTCGCGGCCGTGCTCGCCGCCGAACTGGACCTCGCCAACACGTTCGGCCCGATCAACCAGCGCGCCGGCTCAGGCCCGCAGGTGCCGGGTCCGGACATCGCCTAACGCCAACGAGTTTCTCATCTGTCTACTGTGACATTCACAGTGGATGATCTGGTCTGTTGAGGAGTGTTCGGTGTCCGATCTCGCCGTCGCGGTGCTCTCGGGTGGTCTCTCGCACGAGCGGGACATCTCGCTGCGGTCAGGCCGGCGGCTGTCGGCCGCACTGCGTTCCGTGGGACTGACGGTCGACGAGTGGGACGTCGACTCGGCACTGCTGGAGCGGCTGCGGGAGCAACGGCCGGACGCGGTGGTCGTGGCACTGCACGGCGTCGAGGGGGAGGGTGGCTCACTCCAGACCGTGCTCGAGATGCTCGACGTGCCGTACGTGGGATCGGACTCGCACGCCTGCCGCCGCGCGTGGGACAAGCCGACCGCCAAGATCGAGCTGGCGCGTGCCGGGCTCGCGACACCGGACTGGCTGGTGCTGCCGCACAGCACGTTCCGGGAGCTGGGCGCCCAGCCGGTGCTGGACGCGATGGTCGACCGGCTGGGGCTGCCCATGATGCTGAAGCCGGATCAGAGCGGCTCGGCACTCGGCGCTCATGTGGTGCGGGACGCGGCGGACCTGCCGGCGGCGATGGTCGGCTGCCTCGCGTACGGGGAGACCGTGCTGGCCGAGAAGTTCATCGCCGGAGTCGAGGTGGCGGTCGTGGTCGTCGAGGGCTCGGACGGTCCGGTAGCGCTGCCCGCGGTGGAGATCGAACCGAAGTCCGGCATCTACGACTACACCGCGCGCTACACCGCCGGGCTCACCGACTTCCACACCCCGGCCCGGCTCACCCCGGACGCGGCGGCCGCGGTCGCGGATCTGGCCGTCGCGGCGCACCGGCTACTCGGGCTGCGGGACGTGTCCCGGACCGACGCGATCGTCGCGGAGGATGGGACCGCGTACTTCCTCGAGGCGGCCTTGTCGCCGGGACTGACCGAGACCTCGATTCTGCTGATGGCAGCGGAGGCCGCGGGCCGCTCGCTCGGCGACATTTACGCCGGTTTGGTCGAGCGAGCGGTCGCTCGCGCTCAGTAATTATTGATCAACTGAGCGCCATCGTCACCGTGACGTAAGGGGCTGGTGTGATCCCTAGGACCCGTCACGAGTCTGATTTGTCCCATTTTTTGACATGAGTTCGACGATGCGCTCAAGATCGTCAACAGAGCCGAACTCGACCACGATCTTGCCCTTGCGCTTGCCCAACTCGACCTTCACGCGGGTGTCGAACGTGGAGGAGAGCCGGTCCGCGACGTCCTGAAGACCCGGCGCCTGGATCGGCTTGCGTGGCGCGGCCTTCGGCTTCGCCGGCGCCGCGTGCTTGAGGAGCACGACCTGCTCCTCGGTGGCCCGCACCGATAGTCCCTCGGCGACGATGCGGGCGGCGAGCTCCTCCTGCTGACCGGCGTCCTCCAGCGCGAGCAGCGCGCGGGCGTGCCCGGACGACAGGACGCCGGCCGCGACCCGGCGCTGCACCGCGAGGGGGAGCTTGAGCAGTCGGATCGTGTTGGTGATGACCGGCCGGCTGCGCCCGATGCGGGACGCCAGTTCCTCGTGGGTGACCGCGAACTCCTCGAGCAGCTGCTGGTAGGCCGCCGCCTCTTCGAGCGGGTTCAGCTGCACGCGGTGGATGTTCTCCAGCAACGCGTCCCGCAGCATCGCCTCGTCAGCGGTCTGCCGGACGATGGCCGGGATCTTGGCCAGCTCGGCGCGCTGAGCGGCACGGAGCCGCCGCTCGCCCATGACCAGTTCGTACGAGTTCTCGCCCAGCTCGCGGACGACGATGGGCTGCATGAGCCCGAACTCGCGGATGGAGTGTTCCAGCTCGGCGAGCGCGTCCTCGTCGAAGACCTGACGAGGCTGTTTCGGGTTGGCCTTGATCTGGTCGGTCGGCACCTCGCGGTACACCGCGCCGGCCACCGTGCCGCTTGGCTCAGCGGGCTCGGTCTGCTCCTGCGGCACGGCTCGGGGACGCGTCACGTTCGGCCGTGCCACCGCACCGCCGGTGCCGGCTGGCGGCCCCTGCGGAATCAGTGCCGCGAGTCCTCGCCCGAGGCCACCCTTGCGCTCAGTCATAGTGTTGCTCTACTCCCCGCTGAACCCGCGCTCAGCCATCTCCCGTGCCGCGTCCAGATAGCTCATCGAACCCCGCGAACCCGGGTCGTACGCGAGCACCGTCTGACCGAAGCCGGGTGCCTCGGACACCTTCACACTCCTGGGGATCACAGTACGCAGGACCGTGTCACCGAAGTGCTTGCGGACCTCCGCGGTCACCTGATCGGCGAGCTTCGTGCGCCCGTCGTACATCGTCAGGAGGATCGTCGAGACGAGCAGGTTCGGGTTGAGGTGGTTCTGCACGAGCTCGATGTTGCGCAGCAACTGGGAGAGACCCTCCAGCGCGTAGTACTCGCACTGGATCGGGATCAGCACCTCTTCGGCGGCGACCATCGCGTTGACGGTCAGCAGGCCGAGCGACGGCGGGCAGTCGATGAACACGTAGTCCGGGTTCAGGTCGTCGAGCGCACCGTTCGGCAGCGCCTCCTTGAGCCGGGACTCGCGACCCTCCATCGTCACCAGCTCGATCTCCGCACCGGCGAGATCTATGGTCGCTGGCACGCAGTAGAGGTTGGGGGACTGGTCGCTGACCGCGGCGGCGTCGGACAGCGACACCTCACCGAGCAGCACCTCATAGATGGATGGCACGCCGGAGCGGTGGTCGACACCGAGCGCGGTGCTGGCGTTGCCCTGCGGGTCCAGGTCGATGACGAGCACCTTGAGCCCATGCATGGCGAGGGCGGCCGCGAGGTTCACCGCGCTGGTCGTCTTGCCGACGCCGCCCTTCTGGTTCGCCACTGTCATCACGCGGCGCTTGGGCGGCCTGGGCAGGCTGGTCTTCGGGTGCAGCATGCGGGTCGCACGCTCCGCCTCTTCCGCGATCGGCGTCCATCCGGACACCGCGACCGCGGCCTCGACGTTCTCATGCATGGCGTCGCTGGCGCCTTGTACATGGCGTCCGGTCATCGGTGGCTGCACCTCGCCTCAGTCGGCACGGAATCGTGCTGTTTCACGTGAAACAATCCCTCGCTCCATCATGACGTGCAGGACTCAAGGTCGCTGCGCATGCTTCCCCGCGCGTCGTGGTTTACGCCCACTCTTCTCCCGGATGAGGCGTTCAACCACGACCAGGGTGGTCGGCACCGCAAGTACGTCGACACCACACTGCTCGACCACCGGAAGCGAACCACCCGCACGGGTCACCGCTGAGCCATCGCGCGCGACCTCGTCGTCGGCACTCTGTCCCTTGAGCGCGATGAGATGGCCACCCTCTCGAAGCAAAGGAACACTCCATGCCCACAGTCGAGCAAGCGGAGCGACCGCACGCGCAATGACTACATCGGCACCCGCGAGTTGCTGCTTGATGGCCGGCTCTTCCGCGCGGCCTCGAACCACACTTGCGGACAGCGACAGAGTATCGACGACTTCGGTCAGCCACGCCACCCGACGAGCCATTGGTTCCAGAAGAGTGATGTCGAGATCGGGCCGGGCGATCGCGAGTGGCACGCCCGGTAGGCCGGCGCCGGATCCGAGGTCCACCACACGGGCGCCTTCGGAGATCACTTCACCGACGACGGCTGAGTTGAGGAGGTGCCGGTCCCAGAGCCGGTCGACTTCGCGGGGTCCGATCAAACCTCGTTCAACGCCGACGGCGGCGAGCAGTTCCACGAACTGCGTCGCCGCCGTCAGGCCGTCACCAAAAACTGCTATCGATGTTTCACGTGAAACAGTCATGGTTTGGGGAAGACCACGACACGACGTCGTGGGTCCTCGCCCTCGCTCTCGCTGTGGACGCCATCGACCGTGGCGACCGCGTCGTGCACGACCTTCCGCTCGAACGGCGTCATCGGCTGGAGACGAATCTTCTCGCCCTCCGACAGCACCCGCTCGGCAGTCGCGCGGCCGAGGTCCGCCAGTTCCTCCCGGCGATCCGCGCGCCACCCGGCGATGTCCAGCATGAGCCGGCTACGCGTGCCGGTCTCCTGCTGCACGGCCAACCGGGTCAGCTCCTGCAGCGCCTCGAGCACATTGCCGCGGGGGCCGACGAGCTTCTCCAGATCGTCGCCACCCTCGATGCTCACCACCGCACGACCGGCCTCCACGTCGAGGTCGATGTCCCCGTCGTAGTCGACGAGGTCGAGCAGCTGCTCCAGGTAGTCCCCAGCGATGTCTCCCTCGCGGACGAGAAGGTCCTCGCTCGACGAGGCACGCTCGGCCTCGCCGTTCTGGCTACCCCCGTCAGCACTGGGCTCTTCGGTGTCGGGTCCCACCGCGTCTTGGTCGGCACCCGACTCCTGCACCGTCTCCGGCACGACTTCTCCTCTCCAGGTCCGGATCAGCCGCGTCAGCGATTCTTCCGGCCTGTGTTCTTCTTACGGGATCGGCCTGCGCTCAGACCGGGAACTGTGGAGCCGTCACCGTTCGCGGCGCCGTTGTCGGCGGGCTGCGCGGAGCTGGTCGACTCGCTGGACTTGGCCGCGCCGGCGGCCTTCGGGCGGGCGGCGCCCGCGGCCTTCGCGTTGGGCGCCGGCTTCGCGCCGGGGGCTGGCTTCCGAGCGGTGCCGGCGGCCTTGGCGTTGGGGGCCGGCTTGGCGCCGGAGACGGGCTTCGCGCCAGGGGCGGGAGCGGTGCGCTTCTTCGCCTGGTCCGGCTTGGCGCCCGGCTTCGGCGCGAGGTTGCCCCGCTTCTCGATGGCCGCGGCCTTCTTCTCCTCTTCCTCGGCGTCGATCCGCCGGTACACGATCCGCTGCTGCATCAGCGTCCACGTGTTGTTCGACAGCCAGTAGAGGAGCAGACCGATCGGGAAGAAGAAGCCGAACAGCAGCACACCGAGCGGGAAGATGTACATCGTCAGCTTGTTCATGATGTTGGTCTGCGCGGTCGCCGACTCGGGGTTCTGGCGCTGGACCGAGTGCCGCGCGGTCAGGTGCGTCAGGACGCTCGCCAGGATCATGAGCGGGATCGAGACGATGATGACCGAGGTGCGGTTGGCGCCGAGTGCCTCGAGCGCCGCCTGCGGCTGGGTGATGAAGTTCGACAGCCGCGCGCCGAAGAGGTTCGCGTCGATGTAGGACTGCACGCCCTGGGCGTCGAAGAAGTAGTTCTCGGTGTGGCCGGGCGCGAACGAGCGCAGCACGTGGAACAGACCGATGAAGACCGGGATCTGGATCAGCATCGGCAGGCAGCCACCCAGCGGGCTGAACCCGTGCTCCTTCTGGAGCTTCTGCATCTCCTGCGCCTGGCGCTGCTTGTCGTTCGCGTACTTCTTCTGGATCTTCTTCATCTCGGGCGCGAACTGCTGCATGGTCCGCATCGAGCGGACCTGCTTCACGAACGGCTTGAAGAGGATGGCCCGGAGGGTCCAGACGAGGAACACGATGCCGAGTGCCCACGCGATGCCACTGGAGTCACCGAACACGTGCCCGAAGACCCAGTGCCAGCACCAGAGGATGAACGACACGGGGTAGTAGATGAAGTCGAGCACGAGAGCTACTCCTTGGCGGCTGTTTGGTGGTCCGCGCCGGCCGGGGCCGGCTCATCGAGGTCTGTGTGGCGGGGCGGCACCGGGTCGTACCCACCGGGATGCCACGGTCCGCAGCGCAGCAGTCTGCGCACGGATAGCCAGGAGCCGCGCAGCGCGCCGTGGGTCGTGAGAGCCTCGACGGCGTAGGCGCTGCAGCTCGGCTCGAACCGGCAGCTGGGGGGAAGCACCGGCGAGATCCACCGCCGGTAGAAGTTGACGGGCACGAGCAGCACCCGCGCCACCGGACCCGGCTTGCGCACAGGCGCGGTCTGGTCCTCGGTGTCGGGCAGGGTGGTCACTGGGCACCGCCGGTATCGCTGGTTTCGCGGCCGAGCCGCAACCGCCGCAAGGCGGCGTCGATGTCGCCCCCGAGGTCGGCGCTCCCCGCTGTGGCAGCGGACGGCAGCGCTCGAACGACCAACGTGCAGCCGGGCCGCACGGTTCCCAGCCGGTCGCGGAGGAGGTGGCGCAGGCGGCGGGTGACCCGGTGGCGAACCACCGAGTTCCCGACCGCCTTGCTGACCACGAATCCGATCCGGGGGGCCGCGCCGGCATCGGCCAACGCGGGACTCACCCGGTATGCGCCCACGGCGAACCGAGCGACCTCCTCGGCCGTGATGGCATGCACGACGAGCCTGGGGCGCCCAGCACGGCGACCCTTCCTGGTCACGAGCCGAAAGTTGTCGCTACCGGTCAGTCGACTGGGCGCGGGGAGCAAGCGGCTCAGGCGGAGAGGCTCTTGCGGCCCTTGCGACGGCGGGCCGCGAGGATCGCCCGGCCGGCACGGGTGCGCATACGCAGACGGAACCCGTGGGTCCGCGCACGGCGGCGGTTGTTCGGCTGGAAAGTACGCTTGCTCACGACAGAATCTCCCGATTTACTGGCTCGCCAAAGTACGTCTGTCCCCGTCGCGGCCTGACGGCGCGCAGGACTCACCCACAACTGACGGGAGACCTTCACAGGGTACGGCACATAGTTCCTAGTCACCCCTGGGGGGCCGCTCAGCGACACGCCAGGCACGTTGGGTGCTTGCCTACTCCTGCGTCTTGTGGCATGCGCGATGGCTTGTTAGCGTGCGTGCTCTTAGTTGGCCAGAGGGAGTGGGAGCCCACTGCGCCGCATGGGTACGGCGGGGCCTCCGGCGGGTTCCGCTGCGGTCCGTCGTACCTTCGTGCACAGTTGTGGACAACCCTGTGGATGATGCCCACACCCGGGCCACGTCTGCCGCTCGCCTTCCGGCGGGCCGCACCAGGGTGCCGACACAGCGAGGGGTAGCGGTGATGGT
>Ga0307512_10005036_pt1 | contig 14068 bp, 13 predicted proteins | sample 14_EM_MG_FD_200267 | JGI IMG/M metagenome (GOLD analysis project Ga0307512, IMG submission 200267) | Populus trichocarpa ectomycorrhiza microbial communities from riparian zone in the Pacific Northwest, United States - 14_EM | ecosystem: Host-associated > Plants > Roots > Unclassified | place... | reverse complement strand
GCTCGGCAGTGGAGACGTTCGCGCATGTGCTGGTCGGTCTGGTGGCCGCCCTGCACGCCTACATCCTGGTGATGGAGATGTTCCTGTGGCAGAAGAAGCCGGGGCGGGCACTGCACGGGTTCGACCTGGAGATGGCGCGGGCGACCGCCCCGATGGCCGCCAACCAGGGGCTCTACAACGGCTTTCTCGCGGCCGGTCTGGTCTGGGGCCTGATCGCGGCGGACCCGACCGGGTTCCGCGCCCTGGTGTTCTTCCTGTGCTGCGTCGTGATCGCGGGCGTCTACGGCGCAGTCACGGCCAACCGCCGCATTCTGTTCGTGCAGGCACTGCCCGGCGCGCTCGCCCTGGCCGCCGTCCTGATCGCGCAGTGACCCGTCCCGCGCCGCAGGACCCGCGGGCCGCGCGCACCCGGACGCGGCTGCGGGAGGCGCTGCTCGCGGAGTGCGCCCAGCGGCCGCTCGCGGAGGTCGGCGTGGCCGCGCTGGTGCGCCGGGCCGGGGTCGGGCGGGCCACGTTCTACGTCCACTACGCCGACCTGGAGGCGGTGGCGGTCGACGCCTGCGCGGATGTGGTCCGTGAGGCCGTGGAGGCGCTGCACTCCTGGACGGGGCGGCCCGATCCGGTGCACGCGCCGCCCGCGCTGGCCGAGTTCTTCGGCTCGCTCGCCCCGCACTCCGGCCTGTACCGCGCACTGCTGACCCCGGGCGGCGGCGGACCCCTGGGCCGGGTGCTGCACCGGGACCTGCGGGCCTACAGCCTGCGCGAGCGCGAGCGCGCGGGCGCGGCGGACGCACCACTGGTCGCATCCGCCGTTGCCGCCACCTTCGCCGGAGTGCTGGCGGACTGGCTGCACGGGCTCCTTGAAGCCGACGCCGCCCAAATCGCCGATGAGGTCTGGCAGTTGCTGGTCGCCCTGCACGCCAGCCGGTGACGGTTCACGGGAGACGGCCCCGTTCGTCCGTCGGCCGCGACGGCCGGTAGTGGCAGCGGCCCGATTGGTTCGCGCCCAAGCGCTCCGCCGGAAGTTCGGTGATGATCCTGCGGGCCGGTGGGGGCTGATCGCGCAGTTCCCCGCGCCCCTCAGGGGCCGCACCGGACTCCGCCAAGGCCGCTCAGCGTGCGGCCGCCTGGAACGTACGCCGGTACACCTGCGGGGAGACCCCGATCGCGGCGTGCAGATGCTGGCGGAGCGAGGCGCCCGTCGCGAAGCCGACGTGGCCGGCGATCTGGTCGACCGACAGGTCGCTGGACTCCAGGAGGTGCCGGGCCCGGGTGACGCGCTGCTGGACGATCCAGCGGCCGGGGCTGAGGCCGACCTCCTCGTTGAAGCGGCGGGCGAAGGTGCGCGGGCTCATCCGCGCGTGGCCCGCCAGATCGGCCAGCGCCAGCGACTCGTCGAGGTGCTCCAGGACCCAGGCGCGGGTGGCGGCCGTGCTCGCGGCCCCGCATTCCGGGACCGGCTGCTCGATGTACTGGGCCTGGCCGCCGTCCCGGAACGGGGGTACCACGCAGCGGCGGGCCACCGCGTTGGCCAGCTCGCTTCCGTGGTCGGTGCGGACGATGTGCAGGCAGATGTCGACACCGGAGGCGGCGCCGGCCGAGGTGAGGATCCGGCCGTCGTCGACGAAGAGAACGTCCGGGTCGAGATCGACCTGCGGGTACCTGCGCCGGAACAGGTCCACCACCTGCCAGTGCGTGGTGGCCCTGCGCCCGTCGAGGAGGCCCGCCGCGGCAAGGACGAATGCGGCGGTGCAGATGGAGACGATCCGTGCGTCCGGGCGGATCCACGCGAGCGCGGCAGCGACCTCGGCGGGGAGGTCGGCGGTGATGCGCGAGGACGGGAAGGCGGCGACCACGACGGTGTCGGCGGTGGCCAGGATCTCGGGGCCGTGCTCGACGCCGACCGTGAAGTCCGCGTTGGTGCGCACCGGTTGGCCGTCGACGGTGCAGGTCAGCACCTCGTAGTGGCCGTCGGCCGCGCCGAAGATCCGGCTGGGGATGCCCAGCTCGAAGGGGTACACACCGTCCAGGGCCAGCACCACGACCCGTTCCACACGCCGCTCACGATTCATGGCACGATCTTATCGAAGGTTGGCAATCGTGCCATTTTCTTGTGAGGCGGCCCCCGGCAGGCTGGTTCACCATGAGCACTGTGAACACGATGCGAGCCATCAGCCAGGACGTCCTCGGTGGTCCCGAGGTCCTGAAGGAAGCAGAACTGGCGCGCCCCGGGCCACGCACGAACGAGGTGCTGGTCCGGGTGCACGCCGCCGGCCTCAACCCGACCGACTGGAAGCACCGCAGGACCGGCGGTTTCCTGGGCGAGCCGCCCTTCGTCCTGGGCTGGGACGTCTCCGGCGTGGTCGAGGCGGTCGGCGTCGGCGTCGCCCGCTTCAAGCCCGGCGACGAGGTCTTCGGCATGCTGTCCTATCCGTGGGGCCACGGCTCGCACGCCGAGTACGTCACCGCCCCGGCGCGCACCTTCGCGCACAAGCCTGCCTCGGTCGACCACACGCAGGCGGGCGCGCTGCCGCTGGTCTCCCTGACCGCCTGGCAGGCCCTGGTCGAGTACGCCGACCTGCAGCCGGGGCAGCGGGTACTGATCCACGCGGCGGCGGGCGGGGTCGGGCACGTGGCCGTGCAGATCGCCAAGGCGCGGGGCGCGTATGTGATCGGTACCGCGAGCGCGGGCAAGCACGAGTTCCTGCGCGGGATCGGCGCCGACGAGACGATCGACTACCGGGAGACCGACTTCGCCGAGGCCGTGAAGGACGTCGACGTGGTCCTGGACACGATCGGCGGCGACACCTCCCTGCGTTCGCTGCGCGTGCTGCGCCCGGGCGGACTCGTCGTCTCGATCGTGCCGATCGGTTCGAACGACTTCTACGAGGAGGCCGAGCGGCTCGGTGTCCGGGCACTGCGCATGCTCGTGGACGCCTCGCACAGCGGGATGAAGGCGATCGCGGAGCTGGTGGAGGCGGGGAAGCTGCGCGCCACGATCGCCGGTACCTTCCCGGCGGCCGATGCCGCCGAGGCACACACGCTCGGCGAAACCGGCCGCACCACGGGGAAGCTGGTTCTGCTGATGGACTGATCCGTCCGGGACTCAGAACGTGAGCACGGGCTTGATCGCCTTGCCCGCGCTCATGTCCTGCACCGCCCGGTCGATCTCCGCGAACGGATAGGTGCTGATCAGGCGGTGCAGCGGGAGCCGGCCCTCCTTGACCAGTCGGACGAGCGCCGGGATGAACGTCTGCGTCTCGGCGTCGCCGAGGGTGAGGCCGACGACCTGCTTGCCGCCCAGCAACCCGTTGACGTCCAGGGCGACTTCGGTGCCGAACGGCGGGGCGCCGACGACGACCAGAGTGCCGCGCGCGGCAAGTGCGTCGACGCCGTGGCGCAGTACGGCGACGCTGCCGGTGGTCTCCACGACGCCGTCGGCGCCCTGTCCGCCGGTGATCTCCGCCAGCGCCCCGGCGAGGTCGGCCTCGCCGGCGTCGACGGTGTGGGTGGCGCCCAACTCCCTTGCCAGCGACAGACGTTCGCCGACCTTGTCGACGGCCACGATCCGGGTGGCGGGGGTGAGGGCGGCGGCCATCACGGCGGACAGGCCGACGGCACCGGCGCCGAGGACGACGACAGTACTGCCGGTCACCGGCTTCAGCACGTTCCAGACGGCACCCACGCCGGTCTGCACTCCGCACCCCAGCGGCGCGATCGACGCCAGCGGCACGTCCGCGTCGACCTTGACGAGACTGCGCTCGTCCACCAACGCCCGCTCGGCAAACGAGGACTGGCCGAAGAAGTGGCCGCCGAGCGGGGTGCCGGCCCGGCTGATGGTGCTGGTGCCGTCGGCGCGGACACCGCCGATGAGGTTCAGCGGCAGCCACGTCGCACAGTACGCGGGGTGGCCGCCGTGGCAGTTGCGGCACTCGCCGCAGGAGCTGAAGGACAGCACGACGTGGTCGCCGGGCACGATGCCGGTGACGGCCGGGCCGACGGCCTCGACGACGCCCGCTCCCTCGTGGCCCAGAACTCCGGGCAGCGGGAAGGGCAGTCCGCCGCTCGCGGCTCCGAGATCGGTGTGACACAGGCCGGTGGCCGCCATGCGGACCAGTGCCTCGTGCGGTCCCGGCTCGTCGAGCTCGACCTCGGAGAGGGTGAAGGGCGCTCCGCCCGTCTCGACGACGGCGGCGCGGGTGGAGATGGACATCGTACGAACTCCCTTTGTCTTCAAGCGCATTCGGCCGTTGAGCCGAGCTCAGTCGAGCGAGACGACGACGGACTTGACCTTGGTGTACGCGGCGAGCGCCTCGGGCCCGTACTCGCGGCCGAAGCCGGAGTCGCCCACGCCGCCGAAGGGCACCGCCGGGTCGAGCATGGCCCAGTCGTTGACCCAGACGATGCCCGCCCGGAGCCGGTCGGCGAGGCGGTGGGCGCGGGCGAGGTTCTGGGTCTGGATGCCCGAAGCCAGGCCGTACGGCGTGGAGTTGGCGAGCTCGACGGCCTCGTCCTCGGTGTCGAAGGGCTGCACGGTGAGGACGGGGCCGAAGATCTCCTCCTGGACGACACGGGAGTCGTTCGACAGGTCGGCGATCACGGTCGGCCTGTAGTAGTAGCCGCCGTCGAGGTCGAGCCGCTCGCCGCCGCAGACGATGCGGCCGCCCTCCTTGCGGGCCAGGTCGACGTACTCCTCGATCTTCTTCAGGTGCTTCTCCCCCGCCATCGGGCCGACGACGGTGGCCGGATCCCGCGGGTCACCGACCGGCACGCCGGGCACGGCCTCGCCGAGGATGCCGAGCAGGGTGCTGTACACCGGGCGGGCCACCAGCAGTCGTGGGCCGCCCATGCAGAACTGGCCGGTGTTGCCGACGAAGGCCTTGATGATGGCGCCGACGGCCTTCTCCAGGTCGGCGTCCTCGAAGACGATATTGGCCGCGTTGCCCCCGAGTTCCATGGTGACGGGCTTGAGGGCCTCGCCGGCGGTGCTCGCCACATGGCGGCCGACCGCGGTGGAGCCGGTGAAGGCGACCTTGTCGATTCCGCGGTGGCGCAGCAGCGCTTCCCCGGCCACCGGACCGGTGCCGGTGACCACGTTGACGACGCCGTCCGGGACGCCCGCCCGCTGCAGCAGTCCGGCCATGCAGAGGGCGCTCAGCGGCGTCTCGTCGGCCGGCTTGTGCACCACGGTGTTGCCTGCGGCGAGCGCGGGGCCGATCTTCGAACCGGCCAGGATCAGCGGGAAGTTGAAGGGGGTGATCGCGGCGACCACGCCGAGCGGCTCGCGCCTGGTGTACGCGAGCGCGTTCATGGGGGTGTCGCGGATCGAGCCGTCCAGGGAGTAGGCGAGGGCGGCGAAGTACTCGTAGTCGTTGGCCGCGTTCGTCACATCGACGGCGTGGGCCAGCGTGATCGGCTTGCCGACGTCGAGGCTCTCCAGTCCGGCGATCTCGTCCGCGTTCTCCCGGATCAGCTCGGCGACCCGGTGCAGGATCCGGCCGCGCTCGCGTCCGCTCAGCCCGGACCAGGCGCCGCCGTCGAAGGCCTCCCGCGCGGCACGCACAGCCGCGTCCACATCGGCGGCACCCGCCTCCGCGACGGTGGTGACGACCGCACCCCGGGACGGGTCGACCACCTCGGTGCGCGCTCCGTCGGCGGCCTCGCGCCACTGCCCGCCGACAAACAGCCGTCCGGGTTCGATCTCGAAGGCGGTCATCGCCACTCCTCAGCCTCATCGCCAAGATTTCAACCAACAGGATTCCTGTTGGTTCGCAGTTTCATTACAGACAGGTTTCCTGTCAATGCTCTAGGCTGAACTCATGCCGCACACCCAGGCCGCGAAGGCATCTCCGTCCCTGCTCTACATGGTCAAGCAGGTGGAGCTCGTGGTGCGCTCACACCTGGACGAGCTGGTCAAGCCCTCCGGGATCACCGCGCTGCAGTACACCGCGCTCACGGTCCTGGAGCGGCACGACGGACTGTCGGCCGCGCAGCTGGCCCGGGACTCCTTCGTCACCGCCCAGTCCATCGCCGATCTCGTGCGGTCCCTGGAGAACCGCGGACTGGTGCGCCGGGAGCGCAATCCGCAGAGCCGCCGCGAACTGCTGATCCTGCTGACCGACGCGGGGCGCGAGCTCCTCGACCGGCATACGGGGCCTGTCCGGGAACTGGAGGAGCGGATGGTCCGGGAGCTCACGGCCCATCAGACCGACCAGTTCCGCCAGGCACTCTCCAAGGCCTGGCACGCCCTGTCCTAGCCCCGCCGCAGCCGCCCGGGAGAACTCCTCAGAGCGCTCTGTCGCAATTCGAAGACATATGTCAATCGAACATGCTCAAATTCACTCCATCGAGGGTAACTTGCAGGGCGGAGAACGGATTTGCGCTCACTCGGGACCCGGGGGCTCGTCTGCGCTCGTACGCTCGCTGCACGATGTCACCCCGGCCCCCGGTGACCTGCAACCCCGCAGCGGACGGAGCAGGTTGGAGGCGATGTCGTCGTGCAAGAGGAGCCTGCGCCGCTGACCCGGCATCTGCGGGTCCACCACGACCGGGGCCATACGGTGCTCGAGTTCCGCGGCGAGATCGACATCGCCGCGGCACTGGAGATCGCCCCTTTTCTGGACCGGGTGACGGCGCAGCCCGATGCCCGCCTGGTGATCGACCTGAGGCAGGTGGACTTCTTCGACTGCTCCGGGCTGCGTCTGCTCTACCGGGCGCGGGCCCGGGTTCTCGACCAGGACGGGGAGCTGCAGCTGGTCTGCACCCACCCGCTCACGCTGCGCATCATGCGGGTCACCGGGCTGACCCGGCTGCTGCCGCCGCATCCGACCCTGGATGCGGCCCTGGGCCAGCCCGAGGCCACGTCCGAGACGTTATGACGGCCACTGCGCGACGACGACCGCCACTTGAGAATCTTCGTCACCTGACCAAAGGATCTTCGTCCGCCGACTACTTGAGGATCTTCGTCACCTGGCCGGCGCCCACCGTCCGGCCGCCCTCGCGGATGGCGAACTTCAGGCCCTCCTCCATGGCGATCGGCTGGATCAGCACGACATTCATGCCGGTGTTGTCGCCGGGCATGACCATCTCGGTGCCCTTCGGCAGTGTCACCACACCGGTCACGTCCGTCGTGCGGAAGTAGAACTGCGGGCGGTAGTTGTGGAAGAACGGCGTGTGCCGGCCGCCCTCGTCCTTCGACAGGATGTACGCCTGCCCCTCGAACTCCGTGTGCGGGGTGACCGTCCCGGGCTTGATCACGACCTGCCCGCGCTGCACGTCCTCGCGCTTGACGCCGCGCAGCAGCAGCCCTACGTTCTCGCCGGCCCTGCCCTCGTCGAGCAGCTTGCGGAACATCTCGATGCCGGTGACGGTCGTCTTCGTCTTCTGCTCGTGGATGCCGATGATCTCGACCTCGTGGTTGACGTGCAGCACACCGCGCTCGATCCGGCCGGTGACGACGGTGCCGCGGCCGGTGATGGTGAAGACGTCCTCGATCGGCATGAGGAACGGCCGGTCCACGTCCCGCACCGGCTCGGGCACGAACTCGTCGACGGCGGCGAGGAGTTCCAGCACCGACCGGGTCCACTGCTCATCGCCTTCGAGGGCCTTGAGGGCGGAGACCTTGACGACCGGGAGGTCGTCACCGGGGAACTCGTACTCGGTCAGCAGCTCGCGCACTTCCAGCTCGACCAGTTCCAGGATCTCCTCGTCGTCCACCATGTCGGTCTTGTTGAGGGCGACGACGATGTACGGCACACCCACCTGCCGGGCCAGCAGCACATGTTCCTTGGTCTGCGGCATGGGTCCGTCCGTGGCCGCGACGACCAGGATCGCGCCGTCCATCTGGGCGGCGCCCGTGATCATGTTCTTGATGTAGTCCGCGTGCCCGGGGCAGTCGACGTGCGCGTAGTGCCGGTGCTCGGTCTGGTACTCGACGTGGGCGATCGAGATCGTGATACCGCGCTGCCGCTCCTCGGGCGCCTTGTCGATCTGATCGAACGGGGTGAACGGGTTCAGGTCGGGAAACCTGTCGTGCAACACCTTCGTGATGGCCGCCGTGAGCGTCGTCTTGCCATGGTCGATGTGACCGATCGTGCCGATGTTCACGTGCGGCTTGGTCCGCTCGAACTTCGCCTTCGCCACTGCAACCCCTCCTGAGCATCCCTGTGATGCCGAGCGTTGCTCCGCTACCTCATGTCTATTCGTTTCGCGGCGCGTCGAACAGGGCACTGACGGACTCGCCGTTGTGAATGCGGCGTACGGCCTCGGCAAGGGCAGGAGCGATGGACAGGACCCGCAGCTTCCCGGTGCGCTCCTCCTCCGCCACCGGCACGGTGTTGGTGCACACGATCTCCAGTACGTCGGGCTGCTCGCCGATCCGCTTCAGCGCCCCGCCCGCGAACAGTCCGTGCGTACAGGCGACCCTGATCGAGCGCGGCCCCAACTCCCTGAGCCGCTCCAGGAGTTCGAGAACCGTGCTGCCCTTGGCGATCTCGTCGTCCAGCACGATGACGTCCCGCCCCGCGACCTCGCCGATCACCGAACTGATGGCGACCTGATCGTCCGCGAACCGCTGCTTGGCACCGGCGGCCACCTGGGCGCCGATCATCCGCGCGAACGCGGCCGCCTCCTTGGCATTGCCGAGGTCCGGCGAGACGACGGTCGTGCGGGTCAGGTCGTACTGCCGGAAGTACGCGGCCAGTTCACGGAGGGCATGCAGGTGGTCGACCGGGACCGAGAAGAAGCCGTGCACCTGCGGCGAGTGCAGCGTCATGGCAAGCACACGGCTCGCGCCCGCCGCCACCAGCAGGTCCGCGACCAGCCGTCCGCCGAGGGAGATCCGCGGGGCGTCCTTCTTGTCGGAGCGGGCGTAGGAGTAGTGCGGCATGACGACGGAGATCCGCGCCGCCGAGGCGCCGCGCGCCGCGTCGCACATCAGCAGCAGCTCCACCAGGTGCTCCTGGACCGGCTTGACGAGCGGCTGGACCAGGAAGACGTCCCGCTCCCGGCAGTTGGCCTGGAGCTGCACCTCCAGACAGTCGTTCGCGAACCGGCTGACCCGGGTGGGACTGAGCGGCACACCGAGATGCGCACAGACCTCCGCCGCCAGATCGGGGTGGGCACTGCCGCTGAACACGGAGATGTCTCGCACGAACCGCTCCTTGCATGATCATGACCGGGGGTCGGCTTCATGCTACGGGCCGCGGAAATTCGGTTGCGGTGCGCAGGCGGCCGCGCGCCATCATGGCGGCGTACGAGTTCTCTCACCTCAGGAGACCCCATGCGCCGACTCCTCGGAATCCACCAGCGCCCCCACTGGCCCACGGTTCTCGAGGACTCGACCCCGCATGCACACCCTGAACATCGGAATTCTCGCCCACGTCGACGCCGGTAAGACCAGCCTCACCGAGCGGCTGCTGTTCGACCACGGAGCGATCGACCGGCTCGGCAGCGTCGACGGCGGTGACACCCGCACGGACGACGGCGCAATCGAGCGGCAGCGCGGCATCACCATCCGTTCCGCCGTCGCCGCGTTCACCGTCGGCGACACCCGGATCAACCTCATCGACACCCCCGGCCACTCCGACTTCATCGCCGAGGTCGAGCGCGCGCTGGAGGTCCTGGACGGTGCGGTGCTGCTGCTGTCCGCCGTGGAAGGCGTGCAGGCGCAGACGAGGGTCCTGATGCGCACGCTGCGGCGGCTGCGGCTGCCCACCTTGGTCTTCGTCAACAAGATCGACCGCGCGGGCGCCCGCTCCGACGGCCTGCTCGCCGACATCCGGCGCAGGCTGACGCCGTACGTCGCACCCCTCACGGATGTCACGGGCATCGGCACCGCCGGCGCCCGCGTGACGGCCCGCCCGCCCGGGGATCCGCAGCTGGCCGAGGCGCTGGCCGAGGTCGACCCGGACATCCTCGCGGCGGTCGTGGACGGCCCCGAGCCCACGCCGGACGACCTGCGCAAGGCCCTGGCAGCGCGCACCGCCGACGGCTCGTTCCACCCCGTCCTGTTCGGCTCGGCCCTCGGCGGCCAGGGCGTCGCCCGGCTCGTGGAGAGTGTGATCGGGCTGATCCCGCCGGCACCTGCGACCGACGGTGCCGAGCCGCGCGGGACGGTGTTCGCCGTACGACCCGGACCGGGCGGCGCACGGACGGCATATCTGCGGCTGTACGACGGTGAGGTGGCACCGCGTCAGCGCCTGACCCTCCTGCGGCGCGAGGCCGACGGGCGGACCACCGAGGTCTCCGGACGGGTGAACCGCCTTGAGGTGATCGGCGGGACCGGCCCGTCGCTCACCGCCGGGAACATCGCGGCGGTGAGCGGTCTGAGCAGTGTGCGCGTGGGCGACCGGCTCGGCCGAGTCGCCGACCGTGCCCCGCAGTTCGCGCCGCCGACCCTTCAGACGCTGGTCCGGGCCCGGCGCCCCGAGCAGGCGGCCCCACTCCGCACCGCTCTGCTGACCCTCGCCGACCAGGACCCGCTGATGCACGCCCGGCCCGCGGCCGCCGGCACCACCGCGCTGCTCCTGTACGGCGAGGTGCAGATGGAAGTACTCGCGGCCACGCTCGCCCAGGACTTCGGCATCGAGGCCGACTTCGAACCGGGCCGGGTGCGGTTCCTGGAACGCCCGCGGGACGTCGGCGAGGCCTCCGAGGAGATGCCGTGGCACCTCGGCACACGCTACTGGGCAACGATCGGGCTGCGCGTCGGGCCGGGACCGCGTGGCTCCGGCGGGGTGTTCACCTACGAGACGGAACTCGGTGCTCTCCCCCGCGCGTTCCACCAGGCCATCGAGGACACGGTGCACGCGGCCATGGCGACCGGGCTGTGCGGTGCGCCCGTGACGGACTACCGGGTCACCCTGATCCGCTCCGGCTACTGCGCGCCCCTCAGCACGGCTGCCGATTTCCGCGGGCTCACCCCGCTCGTGCTGCGGAGCGCGCTGCAGCGGGCGCGCACCCGGCTCTACGAGCCGTACCACGCCTTCGAAGCGGAGGTGCCGCTCGACGCACTGGCCCCGGTGACGGCCCAACTCGCCTCATCAGGTGCGGAGTTCACGGGCACCACGGGCGGGTCGACGGCCTGGCTGATCACCGGCCGGCTGCCGGCCCGGCGGGTGCGGGAGGTCGAGCTGCGACTGCCGGGGCTCACCCATGGCGAGGGGGTGTGGTGGTCTCGGCCGTCGGGGGACCGGGAACTCCCGTCGCACCAGGCAGGCACCTGAGTCGAGCACGTCACCGCGCCCGCCAACTTCCGCCCCACCAGGGCATGTTCACCACGACACCGGCAGCCGCCGTGGACTCCGCGTCAGCTGCCCCTCCCGCCACTCGATCGTCTCGGACGTGAACTCGGCGCGCAGGTCGGGGAAGCGGGCCGCGAGGCGGTGCAGGGCCAGGCCGAGCTCCAGGCGGGCGAGCCAGGCGCCCAGGCAGTGGTGGGGGCCGGCGCCGAAGATCACGCTCGGTGTGGTCAGGGGCGTGAACAGGTCCGGCGGGCCGGGCGGGAACACCCTGGGATCGCGGCTCGCGGCGTTGGTCTGGACAGCGACCACGCTGCCCGCCGGGATCGTCACTCCACCGACCTCGGTGTCCTCGACGGCCCGGCGGATCAGGCCGGGAAGCACGCGCCCCTCGCTCAAGGGGACGGCACGCAGCAGCTGTTCGGCCGCGACGGCCGCCGCCTCGTCGTCCTCGGCGAGTGGGCGCCAGGCCTCCTGCCGGTCGGTGAGGAGGTAGACGACGATGTTCCCGAGCGCCGTCATGGTGGTCTCGTGACCGGCGACCACGAGCCCGCACACCAGGGTCACCAGCTGCAGTTCCTCGATCCCCAGGCTGTCACCCGCCACCACCAGCCCGCTCACCAGGTCGTCCCCGGGAGCCTTGCGCCGCTGGGCGACGAGATCAGCGGCGAACGCCCCGAACTCGTGCATGGCCCCGACGACTTGCTCTCGTGTGTGTGCGCCGCCCGAGAGCGCGTGGTCGGCCCAGTGACGGATGCGCTCACGGTCCACGTGGTCGAGCCCCATCAGCCGGGAGATGACGGAGACGGGCAGGGGCCGCGTGAATCCCTCGATGATGTCCGCGGGCCGGTCCTGACCGGCGAAGTCGTCGAGGAGCGCCTCGACCACCGAGGCAACCCAGGGCCGCCAGAGGGCGATCGCCCGGGGTGTGAACGCCCGCTGGACGGTACCGCGCAGCCGCTGGTGGGCTGCGCCGTCCTGGTTGAGGAGCCCGTTCGGGTTGTCCAGCAGGTTCGGTACCACGAGCAGCGGTGGGGCGCCTTCGGCATGCAGGGAACTCCTGTTGAAGCGGGGGTCCATGAGCACCTGCCGCACATCGGCGTACCGGGTCACGAGCCACACCGGGGTACCGGTGGCGAGGGTGCCGGGGTGGGGCGGTCCGTGCTCGGGGAGGTCGATGCGGTGCATGGGGCAAAGGGGCCGGGACGTGCTCTCAGTACTCATCCGGGACTCCAGGTGCGCCGATACGGGGAGCTTTCCACGCTAGTGCGCCCTCCTTGCTTCCGTAGGGGTGCCAACCGGCCAACGAACCGGTCTGCCAAGCGATTTGGGGGGCATTCGAAACAGGAAGGAAGGAGGACCGTCGCCATGACGACTCCCATCAGGCGCGTGTCCAGGCGCATGCCAGGCTGGGCGAAGGCGGTGAGCGCCGTCGTGCTGGTGCTCGTGGTGTTCTTCGCCGGGATCCGGCTGAGTGTGCTCCCGGGCCTCAAGGACCTGTTCGGCACGGAAACACACGACCGCTCAGGACCCGCACTGCTCCAGTCCATCCAGGACATGAGCCGTTACGACGCCGCCTCCGGCAACTTCCAGGTCGTCGTAGACCTGGAAAAGGACACCAAGTACCTGCCCGACGCGATTCGCGGCTCCCGCACGCTGTACATCGGTGCGGGCACCGTCGACGCCTACGTCGACCTGGGCAAGGTCGGCAAGGACGACGTGACGGTCAACGACGACCGCACGTCCGCCACGCTCCGGCTGCCGCATGCGGCGCTCGGCAAGCCGGCTCTCAACCCGGACCGTTCCTACGCCGTCTCCAAGCAGCGCGGTCTCCTCGACCGGCTCGGCGACGTCTTCTCGGACAACCCCAACAGCGAACAGGCCGTGCAGAAACTCGCGGTCAAGCACATCGGCGAGGCCGCCAAGGACAGCGGGCTGACCAAGCGCGCCGAGACCAACACCGTCGACATGCTCGGCGGCCTGCTGCGTTCCCTCGGCTTCAAGGAGGTGCATGTCAGCTACGGCGGCTGATCGGGCGCCGAGAACCCCGGCTCCCCTGTCATGCAGCCCGGACGCGTCCGGGCTGCATTGTCGGCCGCCGAGCGGGTAACCGCCCTGAAACGCTGGGAAGTTGAAGACTGGAGGACCGGATGGCCCGTACAGGCTTGGGACCGCGTTCAGCACTGCGCCTGCGTACCACCAAGTCCGGAAAGTCCACCAAGTCCACCAAGCCAGGCAAGCCGAGCAAGTCCGAGAGCAAGCCCACCAAGTCAGGCAAGTCGAGCAAGCCGGAGAGCAAGCCCAAGGCCGGTCGGTCCGGCAAATCCGCGGGCAAGCCACGGCCGGCCCCTCGCGAGCGGCATGTCATGGCCCTTCCGATCCGTCTGCTGGCGATGCTGTGCGCCTTCGGGTTCATGGTGGCGTTCGCGGTGGTGCTGGCCCGGCTGACGCTGGAGCCCTCCCCCGCGTCGGTGGCGCTGACCCACACCAATCTGCATCCGGGGCGCTCCCTGCGGGCCTATCTGGACCAGCCGGCGTTGCGGGACGCAGTCAAGCAGATCGGTGGCAATGTGCTGCTGGGCATCCCGTTCGGGATCCTCGTCCCGATCGTCGCGCCGGGGGCCCGCGGACTGCTGCGGGTGCTCCTGCTGACCGCGGTGGTGATGCTGCTGGTGGAATTCGCCCAGGGTGCGCTGGTCACGGGGCGCGCCTTCGACATCGACGACGTCATCCTCAACACCACGGGCGCCCTGATCGGTTACCTGCTTCTCGGCCGCCGGCTCAGCCGCGCGGTGCACGCGCCGAAGACGAAGAAACGGACGTAGCTA